>Ga0116231_10004399_pt1 | contig 28542 bp, 19 predicted proteins | sample S1TSphgellanicum_2_FD_89695 | JGI IMG/M metagenome (GOLD analysis project Ga0116231, IMG submission 89695) | Host-associated microbial communities from peat moss isolated from Minnesota, USA - S1T2_Fd - Sphagnum magellanicum MG | ecosystem: Host-associated > Plants > Peat moss > Unclassified...
CAAATGCCTAAGGTCCGATGGAGGGGGAGAATATTTTTCAAATGAATTCAGTGAGTACTTGAAGGAGCATGGAATTCAAAGGAAGTACTCATGTAGTTATTCCCCACAGCAAAATGGAATTGCTGAAAGGAAAAACAAGCACATTGTAGAAATAACACGTGCCATGCTGAATGAGAAGAATTTGCCAAATTACTTTTGGGCTAAAGTGGTAGCTACTACAGTTTACATCATGAATCGAACACCCACATCGGCAGTTCATGGCATGACACTTGAAGAAAAATTCACATGCGAGAAACCCGATGTTTCACACCTTAGAGTGTTTGGTTGCATAGCATACGTGCATGTTCCTGAGGAGAAGAGATCAAAACTAGACCCAAAAGCTGAAAAATGTATTTTCATTGAATATTCCTCAGAACAAAGGGATATAGATGTTTCAATCCTTCCACTCGGAAGTTGCAAGTGAGTAGAGATGTTGTGTTTGATGAGTTGGTACTCACCACTGAAGGTAGTAGAAGATGGAGAAGCTAAAAATGGTGATGTTTCATCAAATGTGGAACAAGAATCACAATTAATTAATGGACCACAAGAGTCTTCAATTAGTGGGTCTAATAGCACTCCATGGAAAGGAAGATTAAGATCTTCAAACATTGTACATGATAGTTCTCAAACATCATCTAGAAATTCTCATGTAGATGGTGAATCAAGTGAGTCAGAGAAGAGTGAGGGTGAAGAATCAAGAATCACTTCAGTTACTACTCCTAGAGCTCGAATGGTCAAGAAAGCTTTGAAAACACCTGAGAACAACAGTGGAGTACGAAGATCCACATGAGTCAAGTACCCTGTACAAAGATTCACATATGATGGCTTTGTAGCTCATCATTATGCATACATGGTGAGAGTTATACAAGAGGTTGAACCCACTTGTTTTGAACAAATGGTTGGAAACTCTAAGTGGGATAATGCCATGGATGAAAAAATGGCGGCTTTGGATGCGAATGCTATTTGGGAATTGGTAGCTTTACCAAAGGACAAGAAAGCAATTGGGTGCAAATGGGTGTACAAAGTCAAACACAATGCAGATGGATCTGTGAACAGATACAAAACAAGATTAGTTGCCAAAAGTTATGCCCAAACATATGGCATAGACTATGAGGAGACCTATAGTCCAATTGCCAAAATGACAACTATAAGAGCAGTCATTGTTATTGTAGCAGCAAAAGGATGGTCTTTACATCAAATGGATGTAAAAAATGTTTTTCTTCATGGAGATTTACAAGAAGAAGTGTACATGGAGCAACCACCAAGTTATGTGGACCAAACACATCCTAATTTGGTTTGTAGGTTGAAGAAAGCTTTGTATAGCTTGAAGCAAGCACTTAGAGCTTGGTCAAATAAGATAGGTGAATATCTTGTCACAAGTGGATTTCAAACATCCAATGCAGATTTTTCACTATATGTGAAAAAGACAGATCATGGGATTGTAGTCATAGTTATCTATGTTGATGACTTGATTATCACAGGAAATAATGATGTCGACATCTTTGATTTGAAGAAGCTTTTGAAGCAAAAGTTTGAGATGAAGGATTTGGGAGAGTTACGTTATTTCCTCAGCATTGAGGGAATCCAGTCCCCTAAAGGGATCTGGTTATTACAAAGGCAATATGCCTTGAACAAATTGTCTGAATATGGGATGACGGGTTATAAACCCATTTCAATTCCATTGGAGCAAAATGTGAAGTTAAGTGCAAATGAAGGAGACCTCGTGGACGATACCATTATGTACAGACGCATAGTGGGGAGGTTGATTTACATGACCATCACAAGGCCAGATTTGAGTTATGCAGTTGGAGTGGTGAGTCAATTCATGTAAACAACATGAAAGCCACATTTGGATGCAGTGAGGTGCATACTGAGGTACATAAAACATACCTTGCAGTGTGGAATTTTTATGAAGCCAAGAACCAAGTACAAGTACATGGATACATGGATGCTAATTGGGCTAGCAATGTTTCAGATAGAAAATCAACCAGTGGTTTCATGTTTTCTTTTGGAAGTGGTGTTGTTAGTTGGAGTAGTAAGAAACAACCAATAGTTGCATTATCAAGCACAGAAGCAGAATATAGAGGTGTAGCAATTGTTGCATGTGAAGTAGTTTGGTTACAAAAATTACTCTCAGATTTGGGACAGTCAGTGGATGCTCATGTTGTTATCTATTATGATAACATTAGTAGCATACTACTTGCTAACAACCCGGTCTATCATGCTAGGACAAAGCACATTGAGGTGCACTACCACTTTATTAGAGAAAAAATTCTAGTAAAAGAAATTGACCTCATTCATGTCAGTACCGAAGATCAAGTTGCTGACATTTTTACAAAGGCTTTAGGTATAAACAAGCTAAAGAGGTTTAGAAAAATGCTTGGTGTACTAGAAGTGGATTTGAGCTTGAGGGGGAATGTTGAGAATTCAAGCTCAACTAGTTAGGTTTCATTAGTTACTGGAGTAGGAAAGTAATTGTGTTACTTTCACAAGGTTGAATTACTTTCGTTACTTATTTTAGTTTGTTTATTTGTGGTTTGGTCTTTTAGTTAAATACCTTGGTGTTGATGGTTTGGCTCTCTTTTCTTCATTACACAAGTTTGTGTATTTCATGTGATAAGAACCTTGGAGAGTTCTTGATGTTGTGTTTTGTGTTGTGAGCATTATGTTGTAGTTTCTTTTCAATAAAGATTTATGTTTGCACTTGAATAGATCTCCTAATTTTTAACAATCCCTTGTAATGGAGGTGAAGGTATCTTGAATGGTTTCATGAAATGTTGTCTATTTTTCACCATGGAAACAATGACGAGGATGATCCCCATTAGATTTAGAAGATGGTCACTAATGCAATGAATCAACCCAAAAACTAAAGGATGGGGGAGGCCCAACCTAGTTTGTAATGTAGAGGAAAAAACATTTGAACTAAATGGAAAGATGGAATGATCAAGTGAAAAAAAGTTATGGACCCACCCCTGGGCCCATATAGGATTTCAAACATGCACAATGTGAATAAAAAATCATGTCAAAGATGATGGTGGAGAAGGAATGGTCGTGCAATATATTCAAAATGTTTTTTTGAAGTCGATCTACTCCCCTTTCTACAAACTACCCATTTAAGGGGGAATGCAAGTGAACACATCTAGGGGAAAGAGTTCATGCGCTAACTTTAAGTGGGCCTAGAAGGGGAAAAACCAAAATTGTTAGCACCTATCACCTCCAATAAGAACAAATGACAATCCAATAATAATCTAGTAGGAATGATAGGTGCATAAGTGTTTAACTTTTTAAATAGGCCGTTGACACAATGAACTTTGTGAAAATGAAGTCGATCCCTCCATAAGAAATGGGGAGAGAAGTTTGTTGGTGCACCAAGGGGGCCAACCTATGGCAATCCAAAAAAATAAGCCCAAAAGTCTCTTAAAACCCCACATGAGGGGCACTTGAAAGAGGCCAACTAATGTCAAAATTTTGATAGAGAAGGAAGGAACAAAGCAAGTAAAAGGTTTTAAGATGGAACATCTAGAGAAGATCCCCAAAAGCTACCTAGATATATCCAAACCTTAGAAATGCATTTACATGACAAATATCATCATCTAACACATCTTGTAGAAATTAAGAAACTAAGAAAAAAAAATTACGATTTTTTTATGATTACGATTTTCTGATCATACTATAGTTTCTATGACTAGGATTGTAATAAATATTGTAACATTTTAAGGATATTGAATTGTGACGAATTTTTTAATTGAACCATTTATGTGACCATTGCAACTTATACTAATCATTAGTCATTTCAAATTTTGACATACATATATATATTTTTTAAATAGTTCATAATTGAATTTGTGAGTTGCATACCTTTGCAATGTGATAATCCTTTTTGGGTACCCTGAGTGTGACTTGACTATACCCATCAACTAAACAAAGTTTGACTCAATTTTAGCAAGGCCTTTTAGTATACCATAGTACCTTAGCAACTTTGACACTAGTTATATTATTTTTAGAAATGAAATTTTGAAAAGAAAAAAGATTTTTCAAAGAAAAAATTCTTGTGAAGGAAAACAGATAATATTTTTTGATGTGCAATCTTCGAAATAAGATGATTATTTGCTAACATGTTGAATTTACCATGGTACAACCATACTTAACACTAAACCCATCAACTGACAAGTGCCACCACAATTTATGATTTTCAACATGCTTGTCATAGTGGTGAAAAGGTTGACCCCTATACTTTTTGTCTATCATACACGAGACTTTTTTTTTCTCATTTTTCATTTTGAAACTTCTCTTTGAGTTGATGTTTAGTGGGCTTTGCATCTCCCTTTATTTTGATTAACATCCGATCCTTTCAATATTGTAGTTTGGCATGTTTTTTTGTTATTCCTTTCTTAGTGTTGGTCTTTTCTTCCATGAGGTGATGAGAAAGGCCACCAAAATATTCATGTTCGTTTGCATCATTACATGGGTGGCAACTAGGAGACATTATAGGAAGAACACATGGTTAGAGCACATGCTTTAGCTTCTCATAGATGAGTGGAATGGACTCTAGATCCTACTTAGCAATTGGAGACATTACAACAGGAACACACAATTAGAACACATGCTTTAACTTCTCGTAGATGTTTGGAATCAACTCTAGATCCTACCCCACCTCCATTAGCACGATTATGCATGTGCACAAGCCTTTATTCATGTAAGGGAATACACTTGAACAATACATGCACTAGCTCCAAACAAACCTACAACCCCATTTGATGAGACCATGGGAGTGAAAGCCTTCTCCATCCACTTGTTGAGGTTAATATGTCCCTTTTGATAATGATTTCCATCCTAAGACCAATGTTACTTTGATTGGGAAGCATTTATTTTTGCTTTGGCTCGTTCAACACATCTTTTTTCCAATGGCCTTTCAAGTATGATGTATGAACTTTTACAAAATTGTTTTGTCCCAAATGATTGTGCGAGTGGTTTCGACCTCTTTTTCGAGGTATTTGGGCATATTGTTAAAGGTCATGTTCCACCCTCAGTTTCGCTTTTATTTTTTACATATCAACTTTTAACATTGGGAAAATAGTCTGGAAACATATATCCCATCATGATCAATGACATGACCTATTGCCTAGTTGTCCACACACTGGCTATTTAGTTTAAGGATATTTTCATGGAGCATTTTAATTTTCATCAGTTTGGTGTAATGATTCATGGTGAGTGTGAAATAGTGGTTCATGGTGTTCAAGCAATGTTAGATTTGCGCCCAGATTAGGTGGTGCTATAGGTGGATGTTTGTAACACCTTTAATTCGGTGTCACAGTCAACCATTTATCAAGAGTTATAGTCTTCATTCGATTTTTTATATTAACTTTTTTGATTCATTCGATGATTTTATGCATGCCCATCCCCATTATATTTTTCATAGGCTTCTCGACATGGGAATCTCCTAATCATTTCATCAGAATCAAGTACATGACAGGAAGACCCATTGGGAGGAGTGTTTTTTGCTATCTCTCACCTCCACGCTCTTTGCACTATAGCAACAACCCACCCTACTTGTGTTTTCCTTTTGTTGGCAAATGATATGCATATAATAGGTCCCACATCAAATGTGGTTATGTTTTCTTATGATTGTAACAAAAGTTTGTTACATTAGGGCTTTCAATGCAACTAGTAAAGTTCAGTTCTCACATAAGTTGTACCATTCTATATCACTTCCTCCTAACTTTCTTATTTCTAACTTGGGTTTTCATATTTTGGGCGCACTAGTGGAATCTAGATCATTCGTTAAATCATTTGTGGCTAAAGCTTTTCATGAGGATCTTGGGACGATATCTAACCTTCCTATGTTTGTAGATCTTCAGGCGGCTTTTGAGGTGTTTTTGTTTTGTTGTGCCCAACATCCTAGCTATTTGCTTCGTATAGTGTTTCCATTTTGAGGTATTTTGCAACATTACACTAAGTTTGATATTCATACCATAGTTACATTGGAGAAGTTACTTGGTGCAGGATCTTTTAGTGGTTCTATCGGTCACCTAGTTCATCATCAGGCCATTCTTCCTGCTTTTTCAAGTGAGCTTGACCTCCCTTCTGTGGTTTAAACTGATGCCCCGACATTTTTGGGATGTTGGGCACTAATTGTTCTTGCGCCTACCATTCGTTTCTAGTAAGATGATCACCCTATTCTTCTAAATATAATAGCACATGTTGAGTTTGGTCTTTCCCTATTCCAAATGGCACTATGAAATACCTAGGCTTGGATACCTTAGGTTATTCGTTCTCAAGTCCCACCTTTTGAAAACTTAGTGGTTCAGTTTTATCCTTAATTGCAAGCTTCTTTGGAAAATCGCCTACATGAGCAAGAATTTGCCTTACTTTTAATAGATGATCCTTTAGATATTGTGGGAACGCATCTCTGTTCATGTGCGGGTCTAGGGGTAGGTGTTTGGTTATTAACTCGTCTTACCACACCTGTATTTCGTTTATCGTTAACCCACTTCCTTACAACATTATGTACCCATTTTGGCTTGGCAAAATCTACGAGTGCCCATTTTTCACAATGTCAATGTGGTCATACCATTGATGATCTATGTACTCATTTGCTTCGATGCCCTTATGGGAATGATCGTATAATAACTCATGATACAATTTGAAATACTATCATAACTATTATTTTGGAGAGTGGAGCACATGTTTAAAGGGAGGTCTCCCACCTTTTCCTTCACCACACTTGACGAGGAGTGGATATCCTTATCACCAACAATGGTTTTCGGACCTTGATGGACATCATCATTGTTGACCCGACTCGCACAAATATTGTGCAACAAACATCGATGATGATAACACATGCAACAATGATGGTTGCTTCGGAAAAGACATGATCATACATTGAGTGAGCACCAAACAATGATTTCATTTCCCTTACTATTGACATGTATGGGTGTCTTCATTTTTGTTTTGATTCATTTTTTATTGCTTGTGCATAGACCATTATCGCACATCATTAGCAATCTCCTTTAGTCACTTCAATACTTGTTTTTTATTATTAACAACCTTTGTCCATAGTCCTGCAACATGCATAAGCCATAATAATTCTTCAGTGGGCTGTTGCACTTGGTCAATGTTCTTCATCTCTTTCACACATCATAGCTAGTGCACCTCCATCATTAGCCAATTTGTGGTAGATGACAACTCTTTCATCTTAGGTCTTTTTTGTCATCATTGATTGGCATTTCATAGCCATGACCTCTTTGCATAAGGTCTTTACCTGATTTTTGTTGATTGTTTGCTTTTGTTTTTCTTTGGGTTGTGTCTACTTGTATTCTCATTTGCCTTGTACTTTTGCTATATGGGTTCCCGTCCTCGATTTATTTATTTATTTTTATAGGTTTTTTCTTCTTTAAGTCTGGAGGGGTTCATAAAGAAGTTTAACTAGTGGGTCGGGCTTACCAAATGGAAGATCCCCAAGTTGAACCAGAATTCTTTTTTGGGGGAAATTTTTTTGGCAAAAAGACATACAAAGGATTTTTTTCCCCTGAAATCGCCATATTTAAACAATAGGTTTCAGTAGATTGCCAAAATATAGGAGTATGCTGAAATATTTGTATTTTCTTCTCTGACCTGTATCCAAATTTGCCTAATTCCTCTTGTGGATGAAACACACAAAACAAAACCAAAACAAAAAAAAAACCCTGTCCCCAAACCTTGGATGCCATGGTAGTATTATTCCTATTATCTGTGTTTGTTTTAGGATCATTACAAAGTGATAAAATAATTGAGATTAAAGCAATTATTATTATGGCCGGTTGGAGCAATTTCTTTGTATATTTAAAAATAACCATATCAAAGCTAGTTGGTTTTTCTACGGGCGGTGTCTCTTCGTGTAGGAAATTCTCCGCCCGGCAGCAACCACCCGTCAACTCCTAACTTCCTTTCCTCCCCATTACGTCCCAAGTCCAAACCCGCGTATGCGCGCCGCAGCGAGCGACAAGGCGGTTCTTTTCTGCTTTCACTGATAATCATCACAAAACTCTGCAGCACCAAATCCTCGCAACTCTTATTCTTCCCAAAGATGAAAGCTCAAGTGATCAAGATTCACAAACATGAATTAAATCATGCCTGATCCTGATGCTCACAAATTTTGTTCCACAGAAATTGACCAAAGATCGTGTCCTGCACAAGGATTGAAGCATGAGGGGACGTGGTGGCAATTGCAGTGGGGGCTATGGTGGTGGTGGTGGAGGAGGAGGAGTAGGAGTGGGAGAAATTGCTTTGAGAAACTATACTAGTGGTGGTGGTGGTAATAGTGTAATTGGAAGGACCGGCAGCAGCGGTACTACTTCTGATGGTGCAAATAGTATGAAGGGGCCCAGCATGATTAGGGGAGGGAGTAGTGCTTCTTCTACAGTCGGCGGCAGAAGATTGACAGCTGCTGCTGATCCTAAATCATTACGCGTGAATGCAAGTAACTGCAGCAACGTGGCGGCGGACGCAGGCGCTGTGTATGCAGGAGGAAAATTATCAGTTCACAGAGGATTTTCTGAAAGCAAAATAGGCCTGACAAGCTCTTTTACGGGAAATCGTGAGGATCGTAGCAACAACAGCAGTACTACTGGGATGAGATCCGATAGAAGTCGCAGCTCTCATGGTCATGATCATGCTTGCGCAGCGAGCGTGCTTGCAAACCATGCAACGTCCAGAACCTTAAACCATTTGAGAAGACTTAGCATAAGCCCCGACTCTAGAATACCACCTGGAACGGTTTCTTCCTTTGCATCAAACACAAATGGAAACAGCCAGCAGGTGCAGCAGCAGCAGTCTTCTGGTGGTAGAAAGATTGCTACTCCTCCGCCACCGGGCAGCATCACCAGCAGCAGGAATAGTCCTTCAGAAGTGCTCATTCCTCAGTCGATAAGCACTACAGTTGCTGCCTGCATGATGTCAGGCAGCAGCGAAAAGAAGGAGAATGCTAGAGGAGGAGGAGGAGGATCAGTGGCAGCGCAGGCAATTGCAGCAACTATGCAAGCAAGAACAGTTGAGGCTGCAGAGTCCTCGTCATCGTCTAGTCGAAGTGCATACTGTCCGCAACCTCACCCTGGGTTGAGAGGTGCTGCTCCAGCAGCAAACTACATATCACGGGAATGGATGAAGGGTCCATCAGACAGCGCAGGAAGTGTGGTGAATGTGTCCGATCGTCCGAGTCTGTGCATGAGTGTGCGAGGAACAGAGGCATGCATAGGGTCCGCAGATCATGCGCTCTACATCATCGATTGTCAAGAAAGGAAGTTTCTGCGCACTTTGTATGGGAAGCAATATGGACACACGGAATGGGTGACATGTGTGGACTATTTGCAAGATGGGCGCATCCTCAGTGGTGGCATGGATAGCAAGCTTTGCTTGTGGGACAAGAAGGTGGTTCGTTGCCATGATTTGAAGGGGCACACGGCGTCCATCTCTGCAGTGAAAGCGGGTGCAGAAGGATCCCTGGCAGTGAGTTCCAGTTATGATAAGACGTTGATGCTTTGGGATTTGAGCCGGCTTCAACTCAAGTCGGTGGCATGCTTGAAAGGCCACAAAGGTGCAGTCATGGGTTTCGCTTTGAGCTCTCAGGGTTCCATTGTCAGCGGATCAAGGGAAGGCGAAGTCATCTTGTGGGATGCAGCCAGAGCAACAGCACTTCTCCACTGCAAAAACGCACATGAAGGTCATCTGACCGCGCTGGAGTGCCTTGAAGACAACACCAGCAGAACGAAATCCTCTGGCGAGGATTGGAAACAGGTTTTCCTCACAGGAGGCCAAGATGGGATTCTCCAAGTGTGGGACTTCAGAGCAAAAGCACCAGTTCAGTCTGTGGCTTTACACAGGTACGTCTTTTGCTTCATGAATCACGATCATGTTTTTTTCTCTCCTGCTGCTGCCATCTCCAAAGTCTCCTAGAAGAGTTGCTCCTGCCACTTACGGACCGAGGGATACAAGAAGCATGGAATTTCATCTTGATCCTCATCTTCGTGTCAAAGGAATATAGATATCTGAAATCTAAGATATTGATTCCTCATCAACAAGTAGTGCTCAGCACAAATGTGATAGAACAAAACACCAATGAAATGTCTTATATTCTGCAGGAACAATACAGAGGGGTCTAAGGGAGCCTTGTCAAACATAGCAGTATCCTACACTGCTTCAGGAGTTGGCCCCATTGTTGTGACTGCAGGTGCTGACAACAATCTGAAGGTTTTGGATCCACGAAAGTCATTCCGAGTGCTACATACATTGTCAAGCCATCGGGATTTCATATACAGTCTTTATGTTTCTGGTAATTAATGCCTTCCACCACACCTGCCAATTTGTCGAGAGTTTCTCTCTGAACACTTCCCATGACCTAAAAAGCATTGGAACCAAGCCCCAGAGTGTTAGGTGCATAGTGACAATATTGGACATTTCTACTGTGTTGATAAATGGAGCATCATGGGTGTGTGTGTGTGTGTGTGGAGTTTTCTGCATTTTGATGAACAAAGAAAGGGATCATGGTCAAGGCCTTCTTCCTGTTATGAAACAACAGATCAAGAACAGTACCAAAGGTGTGTGTACAGTCAGTGTACCACTGTTTCAGAGAGTCATGCATGTCATGTCCTCACAAAAAAGAGCTGGGGGATTTAACAGGGCCCCTGGCATGGAGTGGAGGGGGAGATGGAACTTTGTTGGTGCATGAGCTCTTGACAGGACAATGCTTATATGGACTGGGAGCAACTGCCAATGGAGGTGTGCGCTGCATATCCCTAGTTGGTCCCGACCGCCTTGTTGTTGCAGGTGATGATGGAAATGTGATGATCTATTCTATCTAACCCAGATTTCCATTTCCTCCATATGGGTTAGTGTCATAAAACCTGCCTGAACAATCCATACACATCTCAAGCTCTCACCAACACATCAACACTCTGTTCGGCTGCTCCTCTCCTCGTGATGATGATGATGAGCAGCCTTCTTATCAGCTGCCAATGGAGCTGTGTGCTGCATATCCCTGGTTGGTCCCAACCACCTTGTCAATGCAGGTGATAATGGAAATGTGATGATCTAATCTATCTGACCCAGATTGCCACATGCTCCACATGGGTTTGTGTCATAAAACAGCGGAGTTCAATCCATACACATCTCAATCTCTCACCAACATAAACACTCTGTGCTGCTGCTGCTGGTGTTCATATCAATCTCCTTGAAGGCAAAAACTGCCAACTGCAATTTGGATTGCAAAATGTATTCAGGCCTTTAAAGTGAGCTTTGGAGAACAACCAAGGCAAAGTCATCTATCAAAAGAGCCCAGATTCCAGTTCACCAAAAGTCTACCGTCAAAAAATGTTTTCTTTTATCATTTGTGACATATTCCTAAGACATAAATGTGACTAAAAATAACCATATCCTTTATATGAACTTTCTGTCACATTTGTGCAAAATTTCACAAACACAAAAAGGCTAATATGAAGTTAAGATTAATCACTTTAAATGCATGAAAGTGAGTTTGATTATTTTGTTGCATTTTATTTTTTAAATCTACGCTTCTTGTTTCAAGAACCCAATTGATACTGTTATATGAATCATCTTATAAATTATAACATATTGATTAGGATTGGATTTAAAAGATGTCACTTAGAAGTTGGAAATGATGTAATACATCATGTCATTTGTAAAAACTTTAAATATCATCATGTACTGAAATTTAACTTGATCTATAAAAAATCTGATACTATAATTTTTAATTATACATCCTTATGAAACTTAGATTTAATCTGAAAGCCATCTTTATAACTTATGAATAATGAATATTTTTTAGATCATTTAAATGAATTTGAATATATGAAACTTTAAAATATGAACATATAATTGTTCATTATTAAGCCTAGAAAAGAAGCCTTGATGTAACATTTTGAATATTGAAGTAAAATCAACCTTGGAATGATTAATATATATTAATCATTTCAGGAGTCTAATTTAAGGTTGTTATTCTTCCATAAAACTATTACAAAAGATGTAATTTTTTTCAACCAATTCACATACGCTACAATGCTTTTTATTCCCACACATTTTGTTAATTTTTTGACAAAAAATTGGATTTTTTTTGGAATGTGTTCTTCTAGTATAAATTCAACTTTTTCTTTTTTTGCAAAAAGTCATCAAATTTTTGAGATCACAAAATTCAACAAACAACCTTAGGCTACCTAAGAATGGATTTTCTCTCATACAAATTCCCACGATTTGGCAGATGAATCTACACCTTCCTGACCTTTTTATTGCCCCAAGCTAATGGATGCATATGTGTAGATTTTGGGTGCACCTATCCCATTGATGGGTTGTTTTGAAGTCTACCCATCTACTTGTTAGGTTTCTTCTCAAAATATGAATGTAAAAAAAACTGATTTAATCATGTCTTTGTATCATTTTTTTTTGGGTTGTCACTTGCCTTTTTGTATCACAAGGTTTCATATCACTATGAAATGTAAAAAGACAATTCATATGACTAATTTTTTAACTGAAATTTGTTTGATAAACATACAAATAAGTAGCTTCAATTCTTTTAAGTCTTATTAATGAGATTCTTAAAAAATTGATTTGAAAAACTATGCAAGAATTGATTAAAATAAAACATGTCAATTTTAGAATAAATTAAAATTTTAATATAAAATTCGTTTTTGAGATATAAATGTTTTTAATTAATTTGATGTTATTTTTAAAACTTCAATAAGGCTTTGATGAAAATTTAATAACAAAAATCATAGTGAAATCAATTTTTAACCAATCAAAAAAAAATTATTGTTGTTGCCCTTTATGTTATAAAAACTTATTATTGCCCTAAGACAGTAGACATGATGGTATGATTTTAGGCTTTACCAAGCATGTATGGGCAAACACAACTAGTTGTCCCAATAGGTTTTGCATAGATCAATATGCCCTACCAAAGAAATGAAACAAGATTGATAGGCTTATGAGGTCTCCTTAAGGTCTAATGTCCAACATTCCCTGGGTTAATTGCAGGGTTAAATGTCATTTAAAAACTTTTCCTCTTCTAAATTTCCTCCTTAAGTTCCATCTGTTGGTGTGTGCACCCCTTTGAGAAAATGATTGTTTTTGGCTTTTAGACCTTTGAGGAGAATTTTGTGCTTTGTCTTGGCAATCTCTACAGAGATACCCTATATATGATCTTTGCTCCCCAAGGTGTCCCTCTCAAGCTAAAATCCAATCTCCTACATGTGCCTTTTCACGTGTCTTACAGGTTTTGCCATATCTAGGGTTTTTGCTTTTTTACCTTAGAATAGTTTCATCACAAAATTCATGTTTTGTTAAAGGAGTTGTGGGGTTGCCTAGCTACTAATGGCATAGTGTAATCCTTCTTACTTGCTCTTAAACAGGGGAAATTTTGTATGCACATATCTTCCTCTTGGCTTCAATTTTCACAGATTTCACAATCAGAAGCCTGTAAAATTAACTCCAGTTCACATCAATCAACTAACCAAACCAAGCCTTTTGTGTGCTTTAAGAAAGGAGCAGACTAGCTCATCACATAAAGACCTCATCAAAATTTTGTAGTGTAATTGGAGGGCACTTTCCTGTGTATAATTTTTCTTTCATAGCACAGGCATTTCAAAAAGCGTAATGCTTGTTGTTGAGTTTCACAAGGAAAGTACAAAATTTTGACAAGGTCTTAGCACATGGTAAAGCCCTTTGTCAAAAGCCTTACTCAAGTAATGATCACGCGCAACTCCGCCTCATGCAAGCCTTTATTTCAATAGAGTCTGAGGCCAAGGGCTTTATCCATCACATAATGGCTCTAACCTTGAATGATAACCAAGTTTAATGGTACCATTAATAAATAAAACCTTGAATGATTTACCTTGAATAAAACCAAGTTTAAGGAACTTGGTTGAACTTAGTTGAAACTTGGTTTAAGGAACTTGGTTGAACTTAGTTAAAACTTGGTTAGTTGAACAAGTTTAAGGAACTTAGTTGAATAAAACCAAGTTTAAGGAATGTTGAATTTAACCATTTAATGGAACCAAGAGCCATTAATGGTACCATTCAAGTTTAAGCCAAAATTTTACTGAAATTCAGATTGATGTGAAGTTTCTTTCTCCAAGGGACCAAGAAGCAACAATGTTTATGAAACAAGTCTCCAGATACAAACAACCCAACCAATTTTGAAAACCTCTTTCCAAGGTTTCCAACAACATATCAAAGCATTCTTGATAAGAATTAGCTTGAAATGTTTGTATCTATCAAGCCTTTTCCTACAAGCTTGGAGTGCAATCCATGATCCCATCATTGATTTGTGGTCCAACTTCCTTCTCATCATCCACACATCTTCCACCTCCTCTCTTCTCCTATGGAATGCACTGCCAGAAAATTCCTCAGGTATTTTGCAAGGTACCTTATATTTGTGAATGGATTTCCTCGAAAAGAGGTATATTGCAACACTCCTTAAGAATGTGGATGAAATTATGCCTTCTTATAGGTGTAAAATTTCTCATATTCTGAAGGAGTAGCTGTAAGAACTAGTGGTCTCCGAAGGAACATTTTATTTGATTTTTAACTTTTTTTTGGTTTGGAGTGCGATTCTAAGAGTGATTTTTTTAATTTATAACATGTTTCATTATGAAAATCTGTCAAAGAATTTACACTTTAGTTTGATTTAAAATTAGGTGTTGTTCCATCTACATTGCATTCAATTATTATTATTTTGATTTTATTAATTTTGTTCTACTAGCCCACAACATCGAAGCTAAAAGATTATGTATTAATTATTATGTATGACAATTGAAACTAATAACTTTCCTTTTTTGTTTGATTGCTGCACTTTTCAGAAGTTGCACTTACATGGCTAAAGAATTTGAACATGTTTAAAAAAAGTCCAACAATCAGATCAAAGTTTGAGTTTCACTTTTTGCAAGAAGGTACCTATCATTAGGTCTATTTATTAGATGGGTGTTTCCTTAGTTGCTTTGGGAGAAATGAATCACTTTGATTAGCCCATAAAATAAAATAATTATTTTTTAAAATCACAACTTGGGAAGCTCCTCAAAATTAAAGTTCTTATGTGAAGATGTAATGCCTTCATTTAGACTACCGCCATAAATGAAAAGAGAAGAACTTTGGACAAACCATATGAGATAAAAGTGTGATGTTATTGGGAACATATCAAGAACTTGAGGGACATTATTGAGAACACAACAGCCCCCAACTCGCACCCCCAAGAAAAAAATGAATTGTCTTTAGTGTGTGTGAAATCGTCTACTTGTTTGCATATAAATTATATTCTCAAAATTGGTTGTCACCATCTTTAGCTTGAACTTATAGCCCTTCCTAAAACCATGGGTCCCTATTGAACAAAAGTAGTTTCATGGTCTAATCCAAATCTAATTTCAACAAAATTTTGAACCTAATGAGGATTCACAAAAATTGATGTCAAACCCAAACCTTAATCTATCAAAACCTACCAACACTAGTAAAAACCTGCTCCTTACCTAAGATCTACAAATGTTTAGGTTCACGATAACCTTTGCCTCACCCTTTGGGAGAAATTCTCAAAATAAGAGCCATAGGACAAGGTAATTTTCTTAGGCCCCTTAAACATCATTCACACTAAATGCTAAGCCAATGCTAAGTTAATTTTTGGGTGCATTCACAAATGTATTGTTATGTAGCATTATCAATGATGTGGCATTCTTGCTGACATATGATGTTAACTTGACATTAACATTTGTGATAATTAACATGCAAGCCTAACCTAAAGCCTAAATTTTGAGTCTTGACTCAATCCTATGTAAAGAGACCATTTTTAGCTCAATGTTACATAGCACAATCTTCATTGTGGGGTCTAACGCAATATTTATTACACTTAACATTTATCATAGTAATCTTGATTGTGACATTCATGATGATATCCATTACAACAGTGGTGAATTCCTCCCAACAATGAAGCCCTAACTTAGGGCAACATGAACCTAGGTGTGAAGAACACCAAATTGTACCTAACATCTTTGGTTAGTGGTAACTTACAGAAGTGTATTTTTCTTTATGATTTTATCTAAATGTGAGGCTGCCTGACACTATAAGCCCTAACATCAGGTCTGAATGATGCTTTAAGCATGCTCCTACCTCAGGGTTTTACCCTACACATAATTTTGCAACAACCTTGGAACACAACCTCCTTCCATGATGGCTCCCATTTTCCACTCACAGTCCAACTTCCTACTCCTCATCCAAGCATCTCCATCTACACTCTTCTCTTCTGTATTGTAGTTTTTTTCTTCTAAAATTTTGAACCTTACCTATCCACCCACCACTCCACTTTTAAATAGATAAGTTCAGGGTGCTGGAGGCCCCAGATTTACAGCATGTAAAGTTAGGGTGGACATACAAAGAGGAAATAGACAGGGAAAGAAACAGCAATAAAGACTAGGACTAAACTTGATAGTAGAGGATTTGACACAAATGTTGATCCCACCAAATACCTGCACAAGGTAAGGATATGCAAACTTAGCAATCCAAGCATGCCAACATTAATCTCTTCTTTTTTCATCACCAAATTGCAACAAACTCACACTTCAACTATTGTCTTTTTCTCTTCACTGCATATCATTCCTTGCCTAGCAATGTAGCACCAAATATGTACACTGAAGTTAATGCTTTAACATCAAAACTTAAGCTGGAGAAGATGAGAGAGGAAACAGGATAAACTTACAAGGAAAAACAAATCATGATGAGGGGTGCAAGAGGGTAGAAGGTCACAGAATATGGTCGGTGGAGGCCAGGTAAGGAATGACGTAGTCTGATGAGGGCAGCACCAGTGAGAGCTTGGAATAGAAATGATGCTATCCCAAAATAGCTCAGCAGCTGAAATTTTGAGACACCCATAGCATATAATGTCATAATTATGCATAAGCAATCATGGAGATGACTGGTTGGAAACAATGTCATGAAAGACCTCCATGATTAGTGCAAACCTGCAATTGTACACACAGGGTGAATTGTTGGCAATGCTGAAGAGTATGTTTACCTCAATAAAGGCACTGGATTGCAGCAACAGAAGGACACAGATTGCTCCCTGCATGATTGCAAAGCATTGCATTGAGAAAGCAGCAAACAAGAAACACAGTTTCATACAATGCCTAATAAGGAACAGTATTCCAGTGATGAAGAACTTCTAAGGGATTGGGCTGGAATTTTTGGAGTCTACACTAACCATGATAGGTAAGAGTCCTTGAAGGAATTGTGCAACCAGCAAATAACACATTCAGCATTAGAACAATAAGAAGAGGAACACCTTATACACCTTTTGATGTGCATTACACTTGGTATGTGAATTTTGAGCCACTCAAACAGATTGATGTGACTTTGACAGATAATGATCAGAAACGTATCAATTAAAAGAATGGGGCATAAGTGAGAAGATGATCCATCCCTATTAGCTTCAGATAGAATTACCTGGGCAAGCAATGCAACATATGGTGCACCATTTTGTTGTCCCAGAAGCTTTAAACAAGTCAGCATCTGGGGTACCTGTCCATCCCTTGCTGCTGCATACTGCCCCCATACATGCATGGCAAAGAACTACTGTATCAGACACTACAAGAACATGATTGTTGTCACCATATCATCTAAGCAGACTGCCACAAAATGTGCAAGCAATAATTTAGACTATCACCATGCACATTCAACCCAGTGGTAGAGAGTCAGAGGCCAATACTAGATATCGAGCACCATAAAGGATAACGGCATTGGCAGTGCCCAACACAGAGACTGCCACAAGCAAGGATGTTGTCAAGCCTGCCCAAGGCCCGAGAGCTGTTTTGGTTGCATCAATTGCAATGACAGATGACAATTTCACATCTGCATCCAAATCAATATGACTCAGAGAAGCACCCAACAAGCCTAAGAAGTTTACAGATACTTCTAGGTTTGCTAAAAACTTTTCCTGGACACAATTTGTGTTATTCTATTCAAAGTGCCCAAAAATAGGAACACCAGAACATAAACAGTCCAATGCAGGTGATCAAATTCGACTTGCCTGCAGCAGGCAAAATACAAAGGTAGATGAAGTTGATGATCAGCTGTTCAAAAATCAAAACATTGCCATTATAAGCTTATGGATACTTCATATGCTTCACTACTTAACTAGTCACAAAATAGATCATATTCAAAACAAAAGGAAGCAACCTTTTCAGTCCTCTGATCTAGGAGTAGTTCATATAATCACTTGATGCTGCAATTGAATTCTCAGATTCAGTAAAGGTGATTTGGGAGTGCAAGAAATACCCACAGAACTTGAAAGCTTTTGCAGCTTCAATGCAGCACAGGGCACATAATCTCACTGTGACAATTCTCAAACCCAGATGCTAGACAATGCAAGCAGCAGTTGGTCTAAGACTAACCAGGGAGGAAACTTATGTGGTTAAGTAGGACCCACATAAATAACTGCAACAAGTGAGATTCCACCAATGGTACTATGTGGTATGTCTTTGGCTGGGTTCTTCATCTCCTCAGCTAGATAGACAATGTCCCCCCTACATCACACTTCACCAAATAAACCTCAGTTTTCAAGTATCTCAAAAAAGAGCACTGACTTAGCAAACCAACTCAGGAGTTGCTCTTCCACATGAAATGACCTTTTTCCACTTACTACCAGAGCTCTGGCATGAACTCATAGCTGTCTCATCATACTTCCACATTTGCATGATATTCAAAGTCGTTGTGTCCTACAACACTAAGAATTATGAATGCATGATTTGAGCAACATACCCTCCTGAAAATGCCCAAAGAGCTGCCACTGTGCCCAGACCAAACCCAAAAGGAGTGCTGCCTGCAAAAGGTTGGTGCAGGTTAGTTTGCAGTACATCTATGCTGCCCCACAAGAACGTACTGGCTGCAACAGCCAGCAGAAGTAACAGTACAACTTTGATCAGACTGATGATGTTTTGCAGCCTATTGCTGACAACCACACCTGCAAGGACACAGCCACAAAATCACATCAGAGTTAAGGGAAACCAAAAAAGTGCAAGAAACTTCATCCCTCCTCAATCACAAGTCTAAGAAGAGAAAAAATGTAGAGAAACAATGGTGATCAGTGAATATGTTCATAATGTTGTAACTTACCAAAGCAATTACAAATTGTTAAGCCCACCACACAAGCTATGGCAATTGCTTTTGACCAAGGATCTGAGTCCAAATCTATTTCAGTAATGTTGGCCCCTGTAATCTGTCCCACAACACAAACAGTCTCCAGTAACACTGGAAATGCATGCCTTCCATTTTACATACCCAATGACAAACCCTGCCAATAACAATGATCAGATTCTGAAAACCTCATTGAGACCATAGTTACATACCCCAATGAGAAAGTAGCGAGCAGATGAGATAGCAACAATGGCCAAGCTCCCATTGACAAGAACAAAAAACATGGTCCAAATGAATGCAAATGAGAAAGCATCACCAAATGCCACCTGAGATCACCAACCCACAACATAATAAGAATCCCTCATGATATTTGGCAATCTTCTTATGCAAATGAACAAATTGGTATTTTTCTGACTCTCACATCACCTCAGCTATGCATATTCCATGTGTACTTCCCCAATGCCAGTTTTAGATACCAGAGTTGCAGGGAATCAACAGCAACAAAAACTCCAGGGGCAGACCTTGAAGTAGTAAGCATTGCCACCAGCTTGGGGCATTGCAGCTCCCAGTTCTGCATGCACAAGAGCAGAGCAGAGAGCCATGAATGCAGCAGCCAGCCATGCTATGCACCCAAGCCCCACACTGCCTGTATGTTGCAACACCACACCCGGTGATGCAAATATACCACTCCCTATGATGATTGCCAACTGCACACTGCATTTGCCATCATCATAACACAGGTTTTCTTCATTGGAACTGGAAGAAAGTTTTGTATTTGACAGATCCCCAAAACTTTGTCATAACATCAGCAAAAGATGTTGGCATATTTCTTAGAGATGATGACAACAAAAAAGACCCCACAAACAAAATTGCACACATACTCATCCGTGCAACAAGCAGGATTTTGATAGAACAAGCATCAGCAACAATCTGGCATCATGAGATCATGATCATGATCATGATTCTGACACAATTAGGTTGTCTTCCTGCCTTTTCTGAAAGAGTGTCTGTCTGTAATACTGGAATTGCTGAATATCTATTGCAACAAGAAACAGCATCAACAGTTTTGGTTCAGTGACACAGACCTGATTCCATCGAGCAGGGTCAAGTGCCGACGGAGGACTGGCACCGATTTCTCCTCCTCCTCCTTGAACCGATGGCTGCTGGTTGGACCCGACGAAGTACTACTACTTTCCTGACCGTTAGGAAGTGGAAGAAGCAGACGATGTGTTTCTGAGGTTACGACAGCCATTAGCTTCGAGAGAGACAAGGATTTCCTCGAGAAGTGTGACCGGATCTCAACTTGCAACAACCAGACATCTAGAAATGTCAGCAACAGCACAACAGCAACAACAACAACAACAACCCTCGCTTGCTTTCGGCTCCAGTAAGTAGTTCGGACGCAGGACGTTGTGTGAAAACCCTTAAATCTCTGTTCCTCTTTCGTCTCCTTGTATCTTTCCCTTCTCATCTGTCCTTTTACCGTTCTCTCTTCTGTCTTCTGTCTGACTGACTGTCGTGTCTTTCGGCTTTCTCTTCTTGCTTCTTTTACGCGTGGAGTTGATTTTCTTGAGCACAGCGTGGTAGGTTTCCGAATCTGTTTTGGCCATTGAAGCAACCACACGATGCTTGATTGCAACGAGGACTCGGTGTGAGAGGATGAGGGAGGGCGTCATCGTACTCATCAATTCGCCAAGTCTGAAGTACAAAACAATGTCGCAGCCGGTAGTTGTGTAATGTAAGTATCTTCCTCGCCTACTTCGCTTTCTTTTGTCCTTTGAGAGCATCCGCTGCTGCTCCCTCTGCACAGAGAAAAGAGTTCGCTTCATCACAGAGCATGGTAGGTACTATCTTTTGTCACTGTCAGACGGGGACTGCTGGAGTTCTTAACTGCAATCAGTTAAGAGTGTTATTGTTGTCTTCACTTAAGCAGCAGATGCAGGAGGAGTTGTTGGGAAGTAATATTCATCATTATAGATTTTGTTTTTTCTCATCACACTTGGAAGCTTGACACCACTGGAGATTTGTCATCTTCTCCAGAACAGAACCATGCCATGGCCAACCTCTGAGATTGTTTGCTGTAAAATCTGGAAATTCTCTGGGAGACAGACACCTGTGTTGTTTGGATCTGGTGAAGAAGCCAGCCAGGCAGGGGAACCTTTCTGGTAAGCATTTCCTTATCTTCTCCATCTTCTCACTCTACTTTTCCATTTGTTTTCATGGTGTTGACTTCTTGCATGATGTGTTTTCCTCTCTGAATCCTGGGGAGCAAATAAGACTTCATGCTTCACATTTGTGATGCACAGCAGCTGTTCCTGCCTCTCCTTCCATCAAAACAGGTTCTGTAATGTTTTTTTGGGTAAATGCCATCTTCTTCTTCATCACCACCTTGAATGAGCCTTCTGGAAAACAGAGAATTTCTACCATACTGCTGCGCATCTTGTTATTGTGCTACTGTCCATGTCTCATCCACATGTAATATCATCAGTTGTCATTTGATTCTAAACAGTTGCAGATATTCAGTACTTTTTATGGGACCTTTTGCAGCTCAGGTTTCAAGGCTAAGGGTTTGTGAGATTGCTGTTCCTCTCATTATTGTGTTCTCCCTCAGTTGCACATTATGTTGTTCTTCAGATGGGCCTGACAAGCAGCTAAGAGCATTGTTGGTCTGATCAGGATCCTGTGATGCTTTCTTTCTGTGGCTTCTCATGTTTTAGGGCCAGGGTTTGAGTATTTTGTTGAAATTGCCCTCTTTTCTGCATCTGTCTTACAAATACTTTCAGGACTGAATCTTTTCTTGGTAACCAACTCTGCTTGGTGGGGTTTTGAAATTGCTTACGCAGGAACTGATGAACTCTTGAATTGCTTCTGCATCCAGGTGTATAGAGGCTTGCACTCTTGATGGATCCACTCTCGTTAATCGCCTGTCTGCCACATTCTTCCCACCATTTTGATGGCTCTGAAGAAGAGCTGAACTCTTGCTCAAGCATGGAAGAGAAAATCTGGAGGAAATTACCACAAGAGCTTTTGGAGAGAATACTGGCCAGCTTGCCTTTGCCTAGCCTTCTCCGCCTCTGCACTGTCTGCAAGTACTGGAATTCTCTTTTCATGAGCCCAAAATTCTTGGAACTTCGGACCGATCTCTTCTGCTCGCAGAAACCTTGCTACTTAATTCAGAAGACAGTTGGGTTTGCATTCTTCAACCCAGTTTTCAAAATTTGGCACCAGATGCTGATGCCAGGTTCCTTATGGGCTGATGGTCAACATAACAATAGCCATCATCAACCAGCCCTTGTTGCTTCCAACAGTGGACTCCTGCTTTTAGGTTTTGGAGCACCACAAGTTCCATATGTGTATGATTCTTATGTTGTTTGTAACCCTGTAACTGGTGCAGTCAAGAAAGTGCCTCCAGTGCAATCAGTTGGGTTGCGTTCCTGCATCGGATTTCTTGCAAACTCTTCAGCAAAGACATTCAAAATCATTACTGCCTGGAATGTCACAGGGACAATGGATTTGACTACTGAGATATATGATTCTGCAACAGGCAATCGGATTGAAACTGCAAATGAGTTTTCTCCAGTTGTTGCACCAACTGATTGCCACCAATCTGGGGTCTTCTGCAATGGTTTCATGTATGTGATTTCCAGGGAGCCTATGATGCTAGTGGGATTAGACATAGAGAAAAACAGTTGGAGCGAAATTGTGCATGTTCCAGAATTTATCATGCGTCCGCATCTTATCGAACATTTTGGATGCTTAATGGTAGTAGGAGGTGTTGACAATATTTTTTCACACTCTCGATCACCTAATCCACAGAGCATTGGGATCTGGAAGCTCAACCCAGTACAGCGAGAATGGATTGAGGTTGAGAGGCTGCCAAAAGCACTCTGCCAGGAGCTTCAAAAGTGGATCAACTTTGTGGAGTTTCAATGCTTAGGCCAACACGACATCCTTTATCTCTCATCCAAGGGGGGCCGAGACGTTCTTGCATACAGTTTGTCGAACAGATCATGGCACTGGCTACCAGATGCTCCAATGACTGCTGCCCACCCTGGTAACCCATGGTGGATGCCAGTGCCTTTTGAACCCTCAATGAGTGCTGAGGTTTGAGTTTCTGCCCAGTTGCCTGCCCCTTCTTTTTTATCATTTGTACATTTTTGTCTTTCAGAAGATTTGAGTAACTTGACTTATGTTTGCACTTCCTTGACCACTACTCTTGTGTGGAATTTTTGTAAAGAACAGACTTACTTCCAAGATCTAGAAATAAGGGCTTAGAACAAACAAAGAAGGTTTTCCATTGTTGCTGAGATTTGAGTTGTTTTCAAGTGCCCAGATTTGTCTTTTGCCTCTTAATGGAGTACCAACACTTGCTTAAGTCATTTACATTGTTATGACAACTTCTTTGAATTGGAGCTCTCCAGAGCTAAGGTCTTACTCTATAGCTGTTTTGATCAGAAATCAAAACTGTCCACATTGACAACCTGGGCATTTCAGGTAAGCAGTGCAATTAGAATATAGCTTTTGACAACAGTTACAATCAATTGCTGCAAATATTCTATTTACGAACTCTTTGTTGTTCTGCCAACAGGCAAGGGAAATCTCCATCTGTTTGGCATACAATTTTAGCTTGAAATGTGAACTAATTAGTGGGTGAAAGCTGGAGGCCTAGCTTGTTGTGCCTACTGCTGTTCAAACTTAACACGAGTAGTGTGAATGGGGATGTGTAAGTCCATATTATGTCATGTAAGAAGTATAAAACCATGTAAGACCATGTTATGTTGTGTAAAGCTTGTAAGTGAAACAAACACACACACTTAAATGGTTTTACACAACTATGAAAGAATGTCTAATTTCTATTTTTGGAGAGTGTAGTGGGGGAAGCTTCTCAAAGTCTCAGAATTATTTTGGTGATGGGGGGGAGTGGGAGGGGTGTCCAAAGTTTCAGAATTACTTTGCCAATGGGTCAATCAAATGGCCCATTGTAAAAAAAAACAGTAACCAACAAATGAGTTTTTGGATATACACCACAAGTACAGTAAACTCCCTTTATAATCACACCCTTGGTGACCACTTTTTTTGTGACACTAATGAATTGTGATTTATAGTCACATTCAATATAAACCTTTACAGGATTGTGACCATAGGCAAAAAAACCTTACAAAATAACCCTTTATGCTAGAATAAATGTGTCAATTGTTTAAATTTTTTACATGGGTTATTCTAAGATCAAATATGTATTATTAGACTTGAAGAAGGTTGTGATTTCTATCTATTTTAGTGTGAAGATTTGCATTGAGTTTGAGATCCTTGACTATTAGCTTGTGTATCTTGTCAACTAGATATTTTTAATTAAGATTTTTTGTTTTCTTGATGAGTTCACATATCTTTTGCTTGTCTGCACTAGACAAAAGTTGTTTTTTTTTTCCCTCTTCAACTAGATTCATAGTTGTTACTTTGCACAACTTGAACACAAATTAACACTAACATTGCCAAAGGGAACTAAAATTTACAAAGCATTAATATTTGCTTTAGATTTCCCCCATTATAGTCACATTTACCAAAAAAAGCTTTGTAAATATTTTGTGTTGTTAATGAATGTGATAGTGATTTTAAAGAATGGTGTTTCTTACTAAAATGAATGGTTACCAAAAAATGCATGACACAACAAAAATGTGATTAAAATGAGCTTGATTATAAATTGGGTTTACTGTACTTGAATTAATCAATACAAATCAAATTAGGTACTCAAGCTCTTGTAAAAGCCCAAGCCAAAAATGAGGATGAACAAAGTAAGGAATAGAAATTATACTCAAACAATGAGGTGGGGCAATATGCACCCAAGATGTTCCCCAATAGCATCACAATTTGTTCCACATGATTTGCCCAAAAGTTTTGATGGCATTGTATAAACGTTGATTTATACATTGAAAAAAAGACAAATTTTGATGGTTTTTTTGGGATTCCTTTAATATTATATGAAAATTTTCAAAAAAAAAAAAATTTATTAGCTAGATTTTCTTTAATTGATTGGACATGACAATTCCTTTTCGTTGGATCAAATGGCTTCTATTGCTAGTAGGTTAGATGATGGGCAACCATATCATATCCAACTTGCCCTTGCCAATGGAGAAAAAGAATATGATGGTGTTAGACAATCTACACAAATGTCCCTCTTGTTGCAATTTAGTTTTTCCTGAATATAGAGGTTGGGTCACCTTCGATGCAAGTTTCATGAAGATGCATTTGAACTTTTTTAATAGTCATTTCTATAATTCCTTCCTTACTATTTGTAGTTGAGAAACTTTCAAATCTCTAATACCCATAATTAAATTGTTGGAACCATCATTTGGATACAATGTGACATGCATTAGCTATGACCCACAACCAAATGTAATTTGTAATCTATGAAGAAAAACAAGAACATGCCTTAAATGTTGATTGTTAGAAATCAAATGTCAAGAATCAAGTTTTAGGTCTACTTGCAATAAAATACAAGATTGATTACATAATGTGCAATTCATATTTTCTTGCATGTTAATGTGTGTTTTTCACGTGTTTTTTATCCTAATTCCTAACTTGAGTCCCAAGCAACTACTAGTGCTTACAAGCATCAAGTTCACTAATTTGAAATTTTTAAAAGTTCTCAAGTCACACAATGTTCCAAGGTTCTACTTTTCCTTGATATTTTCTATAGTTCCTAGGTCAAGTTCTTGTGGGACTAGTAAGGGTTCTAGTAAGCATACCTCTAAACCTAAAAATGTTTCAATCCCAATGATCTCCACACTTCAATGCAAAAAAATATGAATGCTTCAACTTGCATCTAAAGAAAACACAAAGAAACCATGAAAAATGTGTGTCTCAAGTCTAAACGAAATCAAAACAGGGAAGACAACATTCATCACTAACCCTAAACCTAGTATAATTCAAAATTCGAGTCCACTAGGTTTGCCTTTTTCCAAACGTAAAAATGGACACATCATGGTTGACATTTGTCTATTCATTCAAAAAGTCATGCCAAAACTTCTAAAAGTAGTCCTATCCTATGGCAAATTAAGCAACCATGGGTATTTCTTTTAATGTGGATTCACCCCAAACTTATATTAGGTACAAACTTTTAAAATATTTTTGTACATTTAGAATGCAAATTTAACATATAAAGTTTATTAATTTTGACAAAATTTTATGTTGTATAATGTATTGATGAAAATCAATTCATTTAATGTAGAATTCATCCAAGAGGTTAAATATGCAAAATCCTTCATCAATAGTTTGTTGTTTCATCTTCAATATTTAAGTGACCTACCAACCATTATACAAAGTATCTTTATGGTGAACATCGATTTGTGTGTGAGATTTGTAGTTTGAAAAAGCTTGCGCAATGGAAAGGTTGGAACTTGAAATGGAATCACAACTTTGAACATGAAGGTTGTGTGATGACCGTTAAGTTACTACACAACCTTGTTTCAGCCCATCGTGCCTGGTGGTCACCACTCTAAAGATCACCCGCCATGGATCTTCATCCTCCACCATCGTCAAGTTTTTTGCCACGAAAAGTCAAAGCAAGTAGTGAAGAGCAATTACAACATTTCACTACCCAATGCAATCTTCAAGAAACCTTTGTTGTGAAAACCTTGAAGGTTTTATTGGGTGATGAGTTTGTTGTTTGGAATCGAAGATCTCATGAACTTCAAAGGTTGAGGATTTAGTTAGTTGATCTAAAGCATGCTACAAAGATTTGATGTTCTAGGGAAAAAAATGGACTTGCATGATAATGGTAAAACATGTATTTTTGTTTACAAAACAAAACATTTTATCTTAGGGTTGTGGAGCTATTATTTTGTTTTTGGTTTTTTATGCTTAAGCAATGATGAAATTGATATTCAAGCACTATTTTATTTGGAATTTTCAAGAGTTTAAGTTAGCTAGAACATGAAGATTTGCGAATTATATTATTTGTTGCACAAATGTAGGTCTATCAATTCACTCTAGTTCAAATCACTTTTGTCAAATGTTGTGAAGGAACATGAATAACCTCAAGAACAAATGAAAGTATGTTCCAAATTGTCAGTTTCACCCAATTGTGCCTGTAAAAGGATGAGGGTTGTTGGGAAGTGAGGGTGCAGGTTTGGATGTTGATGGATCTAAGCTTGAAAATAATGAAAATGGGAAATTAACTTGTAAAAGGGAATATGCTTGAATTTGGCATCGTGAACATAGGCTTCGACAATCCCAAGCGCGTGCAAAGGAATAATCACAATGGAGAGAAGAAAAGAGAGTCCTCTTGGAACACATCAAAGCTACATCTAACAATCGTGTTCCAAGACAAGGCCCTAAATCCATTACATGTGTTGCAAGGACCCTCGTAATGTTCATGGCAAATTTCTTGAAGGGATATGATGTTGCAACACAGAACAACAACATTGAAAAAACTTTGTCCCACAACATTTTCATTGGTATGGTGCCTCCTTATTTGCATGATACCAAGTTGTTAAAACATAACCAATAATTGATTGAAAACTTCAAGTTTGGATTATCAAGTCATGTGATAAGCCCATGGTCTAATACCTTAGCAATGGCCAAAGACATTGTTTGCACCTTTGCATCATCTCTAGTGGGGAGCAACAAGGGTGTGGCAAGGGTTTTAGGTGTTGACACGAGAAATATTTTAAAAGGTTTTGAAAGAAGATTATTGTTAAAGGCATCATGCTAATTTTTTTGGACTAACCATAAGAGGGTGAAAAGATCAAACTTGGTAGATGTGGATTAAATCCTTATAGACCTATTCCACACTTACTGCAACAACAAATTTGCACTATAATATGCACACATTCACAATTCTTACATTGATTTTAAACACAACTACCTTTGTAGTTCATTAAAACATCATATTCATGGTTATTTCATATAACCAAAATCTATACTTCAAAATACAATGTAGAAAATCCAAAAACAAAATTACACTTCATTTCCTTTTAATTATATTCTACAAATAATTTCACCTAACAATATGAATATGAAAATCACTACAGAAGTTTGTACTTATTTTGCTTATTGAAAAATTCAATAAAAAATACAACAAAAAATCCCATGTTTTGTTGAAATAAAATCAAACAACAAAATTAAATATGTGGTATTTTTTTAAAAACCAAAGTTTGTAGTTTTGCTACAAAGTACCTACATCTATCCTCACTCCAAAATTGTGTGTCTAAAAATGAAAATCCTTTCCCCATGTGAGCTCTACCGACATGGCCATGGCTAGTAGTCTTAATATTTAAAAATTGGGTTAGGAATATGTGAGTGTGGTGAAGTTATTAGGGGGGTTTAACAACTTTGTGTTAGAATAGGGGTTGA
>Ga0116231_10004400_pt1 | contig 28541 bp, 32 predicted proteins | sample S1TSphgellanicum_2_FD_89695 | JGI IMG/M metagenome (GOLD analysis project Ga0116231, IMG submission 89695) | Host-associated microbial communities from peat moss isolated from Minnesota, USA - S1T2_Fd - Sphagnum magellanicum MG | ecosystem: Host-associated > Plants > Peat moss > Unclassified...
AGGATAAGGGGTGAAAAAGCGCTGCTTTTTTGAAAAAAAGCAGCAAAAAACTTTTGGTCCTTTGGGATAACGCAGCTGGATGGGACGAAGCTTATGGATTTGGGACTAGCGGGGCGTAAGGCGATTGTGTGCGCGGCAAGCAAGGGGCTGGGCAAGGCCTGCGCGATGGCGCTGGCGGAGGCCGGGGTGGAAATCACCATCACCGGGCGTAACCAAGAGAGCCTGGAAGCCGCCGCCGCGGAAATCCACGCCGCCACCGGCGCCACAATTCACATCGCCCCGGGAGACATCACCACGCCGCAAGGCCGCGCCGCCGCCCTCGCCCTCTGCCCGGAGCCGGACATATTGGTGAACAATGCCGGCGGGCCGCCACCCGGCAATTTCCGGGATTTTACCGATGAGATGTGGCACGCCGCCCTCAACGCCAACATGCTCACCCCGATCGCCCTGATCAAAGCCGTCATCGACCCGATGATCGCCAAACGCTTCGGACGAATCGTCAATATCACCTCAGGTTCGGTAAAATCGCCAATCCCCGCACTCGGCCTCTCCAACGGCGCCCGCAGCGGCCTCACCGGCTTTATCGGCGGCCTCGCCCGCGAGGTCGCCAAACATAACGTCGCCATCAATAATCTGCTGCCCGGCCCCTTCAATACCGACCGGATGGCATCCCTCGCTAAATCCGCCGGGCGCAGCCTGGACGACGAAGTCGCCGCCCGGGCGAAAACCAACCCGGCCGGGCGCATCGGCAACCCCGCCGAATTCGGCGCCGCCTGCGCCTTCCTCTGCTCAACCCACGCCGGCTTCATCATCGGCCAAAACCTCCTGCTCGACGGCGGCGCCTTCAACGCCACGATGTGAGGGGATTTTGGCGGAGAAAGGCCAGGGGGCTCTGCCCCCTGGACCCCCGTTGGGGCCGTAAGGCCCCAAACCCCTCGATTAAAGAAACAGGTCTCTGAGAGGAGGGCGCTAGCAGCGCGTTTGTTGAAACAAACGGGAGTGAGCGCCCTCCTCTCAGAGACCTGAATCACTAATGGGGTCTGGGCCTCAGGCCCAGCGGGGGGTCGAGGGGGGCGGAGCCCCCTCGCCTTACTTGGCCAAGTCCCTCACGCCGCGCGTTTGGCGACTTCGGCGGGGGTCATGCGGACGAGGGCTTCGTAGTCGGCCAGGAGGGTTTCGGTGATGGTGCTGGGGGTGAAGGTTTGGGTGCCGATTTGGCGGATGGGGGTGACTTCGGCGGCGGTGCCGGCGAGGAAGGCTTCGGTGGCGTGTTCGAGATCGGCGGGTGGGATGTGGCGTTCGATGACCTCGATTTGCCGGGCTTTGGCGAGTGCGATGACGGTGCGGCGGGTGATGCCGTCCAGGAAGCAGTCGGGGATGGGGGTGTGGAGTTTGTTATCGATGACGAAGAAGATATTGGCGCCGGTGGCTTCGCCGATGAACCCGTCCCAGGTGAGCATCAGCGCGTCGTCGAAGCCTTGGGCTTCGGCGGTGTGTTTGGAGAGTGTGCCGATCATGTAGAGGCCGGCGGCTTTGGAGGCGGTGGGGGCGGTTTGCGGGTGTGGGCGGCGCCAATCGGCGAGGCCGAGGCGGACACCTTTCATGCGGTCCGCGCCGAACAGGTTGGGCCAGGGCCAGCAGGCGATCATCAGGTGGATTTTGGTTTGCTGGGCGGAGACGGCGAGCTGCTCGGAGCCGCGCCAGGCGAGCGGGCGGATATAGGCGTCGGTGAGGTTGTTCGCGGCGAGCACGGCGTTGCAGGCGTGGTTGATTTCATCCGCGCTGTAGGGGATTTCGAAGCCGAGGATGCGCCCGGAGGTGATGAGGCGTTCAGTATGGGCTTCGAGCTTGAAGATATGGCCTGCATAGGCGCGTTCACCCTCGAACACCGCGGAGGCGTAGTGCAGGCCGTGGCTGAGCACGTGGAGTTTGGCGTCGCGCCAGGGGATCATCGCGCCGTCCCACCAGATGGTGCCGTCGCGATCGTCGAAGGGGATAAGCGCCATGGTCAACTCACTCCGTTTACGCTAAATTGTTACGCAAAAGAGACTTGCGCACTAGTCAGCAGGTCTGTCATATATGACGTAACAAAATTAGTAAGATGGTGAAACTGCCATGTCAGACAGCACGACTCAACCCCTCCGGAACGCCAAGCGCGAGACCCAGACGGGCGTTTCGCACACGGGACCGGGGGCTGGATTGCTGTTTTTGCGTGAGGAGGAGATCAGGCTCGCGCAGGACATGATGTTTTTTGCGCTGCGGGATTTGACGGAATCGGCGGACGTGATTTTGGCGCAGTACGGCTATGGGCGGGCGCATCACCGCACGCTGCATTGGATTGGGCGGCGTCCGGGGTTGAAGGTGGGGGAGCTGCTGGGGATTTTGGGGATCACCAAGCAGAGCCTGACGCGGGTATTGGGACCGTTGATCCGGCAGGGTTTTGTGCGGCAGATTCCGGGCGAGGTGGACCGGCGGCAGCGTTTGCTGTCGCTGACCGAGGATGGTGTGGCGCTGGAGCGCAAGTTATTCGAGGCGCAGCGCGAGTGTTTGATCAAGGCGTATCGCGAGGCCGGCGGGCCGGCGGTGGAGGGTTTCCGGCGGGTGTTGCGGGGGATGACGAGCCAGCAGGGCCGGGATTATTTGGACAGCCTGGATGGCGGGCGGGGCCGCGCCAAGTAAGCGGCCGCTTTTTTGGAAAAAAGCGGCACCAAAAAACTTTTGATTTCAAAAGGCTATTGCGGTTCCACGTGCGCTGCCCGAAAGGAATCAAAAGTTTTTTTGGTTCTTTTTTTGAAAAAAAAGAACCGCTTTACTTTCCTTCAGATTGCCGTCCCTTACGATCATGACCGCTGATCAGCCGCATATTCTGTTGGTGGATGACGACACGCGGCTGCGCGGGTTGCTCAACCGGTTTTTGTCCGAAAACGGGTTCCGCGTGACGATGGCGGGGAGTGCTGAGGAGGCGCGGGAGAAGCTCGGCTTCATGGATTTTGATCTGATGGTGCTGGACATCATGATGCCGGGTGAGTCCGGGCTGGATTTGACCGGGGATTTGCGGGCCGAGCGGGCGCCGACCATGCCGATATTGCTGCTGACGGCGCGCGGCGCGCCGGAGGAGATCATCGCCGGGTTTGAGGCGGGGGCGGATGATTATCTGGGCAAGCCGTTCGACCCGCGGGTGCTGCTGGTGCGCATCCGGGCGATGCTGCGGCGCGCGCAGCCGCCGGCACAGCCGGCCGGGCCGTTGCAGCTCGGGGGTGCGGTGTTCGACGCGGGGCGGGCGGAGCTGAGCGGGCCGGGTGGGCGGGTGCGGCTGACCGGGGCGGAGCTCGCTTTGCTGATGGCGTTCGCGGCGCGGCCGCATGAGATATTGTCCCGCGAGGCGCTGGCGGCGGCGCTGGATTTGGATGACGTGAATGAGCGCGCGATCGACGTGCAGGTCACCAGGCTGCGGCGCAAGATTGAGCCGGACCCGCGCGAGCCGCGGTTTTTACATACGGTGCGCGGCAAGGGCTATGTGCTGAAGCCCGGGCCATGAAGTTCCGGCCGGGCGGGTTTTCGGCGGATTCGGTGATGCGCAGGCTGCTGCCGCGCAGCCTGCTCGGGCGCTCGCTATTGATCGTGCTGATCCCGCTGGTGGTGCTGCAGGCGGTGGCGCTGCAGATATTTTATGGCAGCCATTTGAATGAGCTCTCACGCCGGCTGGCGGATGCGGTGGCGGGCGAGGTGAGTTTCATGGTCGATGAAATTGCGCATGCGCCGGGCACGCGGCGGCTGGTGATCGGCGAGACCGACCGGCATTTTGATTTCAACACGGTGTTTCTGCCGGGGCAGGTGCTGGGCCGTTTGCCGCCGCCGGATGCGCCGGGGCCGGTGGATGATGACCTTGCGTCGCAGCTCACGCTGGATTTGCAGCGGCCGTTCAACGTGGCGTGGAATACCGACCCGGCGTTCATCCGGATCAATGTGCAGATGAGCGACGGGGTGCTGCGGGTGGATGTGCCGCGCAAGCGGCTCTATGTTGGGACGTTCTATTTGTTTTTGATCTGGCTGATCAGCGCGTCCGGCCTGTTATTTGGCATCGCGGCGCTGTTTTTGCGTACCCAGGTGCGGGGCATCAAGCGGCTGGCAGCGGCGGCGGAGGCGTTCGGGATGGGGCGGGACCCGGGGCCGATCAAGCCGGAGGGCGCGATCGAGGTGCGCCGGGCGGCGACCGCGTTCAACCGGATGCAGGAGCGGGTGCGGCGGTTTTTGGCGCAGCGCACGACGATGCTGGCCGGGGTGAGCCATGATTTGCGCACGCCGCTGACAAGGCTGCGCCTGGCGCTGGCGATGCTGCCGGAGACGCCGGCCGGCGAGCTCGCGGACATGGCGCGCGACATCGAGGAGATGGAGACGCTGATCGGCATCTATCTCAGTTTCGCGCGCGGCGAGGGCAGCGAGCAGGCGGTGAATTACGATGTCGGGCTGCTGCTGGAGGAGGCGGCGGCCGCGGCGCGAAGAGCAGGGGCGCGGATTGAGTGCGAGGCGGGCGAGGGGCTGGCGGCGCGCGTGCGGCCGGAGGCTTTGCGGCGGGCGCTGACCAATCTGCTGGATAATGCGCGCCGGCACGCCCAGCAGATCTGGCTGAGCGGGACCTGCCGGAACGGGCTGCTGCGGATTGTGATCGACGATGACGGGCCAGGGATACCGCCGGCGCAGCGGGAGTTGCTGTTCCGGCCGTTTGAGAGCGCGGACCCCGGCGGGACCGGGCTGGGCCTGGCGATCGCGCGCGATATTGTGGGCGCGCATGGCGGGGATATTTTTCTCGATGACCGGCCGGGCGGGGGGCTGCGGGTGGTGATCGAGCTGCCGGGGTAGAGGGGACGAAGCGGCCGCTTTTTTAATCATTTTGGGCGGCCCGATTCAGACCTCGCTTACGCTCGGTCATCGGGACGCAAAGCGCCGCAAAAAATTTTTGATTACGCTGGGGCATGGGCGTTTTCACCAGCAAAGCCTAAAAAAAAGTTTTTTGCTTCTTTTTTTCAAAAAAGAAGCGCTTGCTTTCTGCTATCCCAGCACCGCCCCCAGCAGAAACTCCACATTGCCCTCGGGGCCGGTGATGGGGCTGCGTTCCACGCCGAGCACGCGCCAGCCGGGCAGCGTGCCCCACCAATCGGTGATGCGGGCGCAGACGGCCTCGTGCACCGCGGCGTCGCGCACCACGCCGCCTTTGCCGACATGCTCGGGCCCGGCCTCGAATTGCGGCTTGATCAGCGCGACCGCGAAGGCGCCGGGCGCGCACAAAGCGATGGCGGCGGGCAGCACGGTTTGCAGGCCGATGAAGCTCGCGTCACACACCAGGGCGCCGGGGGGCTCGGAGATCAGCGCGGCGTTCAGGTGGCGGGCGTTGGTTTTCTCCAGCACCACCACCCGCGGGTCGGACCGCAGCTTCCAGGCGAGCTGGCCATGGCCGACATCGACCGCGTAGACTTTCGTGGCGCCCTGGGTGAGCAGCACATCGGTAAAGCCGCCGGTGGAGGCGCCGATATCGAGCGCGATGCGGCCGGCCGGCGCAAACCCGAAATGGCTGAGCCCGTGCGCGAGCTTGACGCCGCCGCGCGACACCCAGGGATGCTCCTGGCCCTTGACCGAAAGCTGCGCGCCCTCGGCCAGCAGCTCCCCCGCCTTCTGCACGCGCGCGGTGCCGGCATAGACCAGCCCGGCCATGATGAGCGCCTGCGCGCGGGCGCGGGACTCCACAAGGCCGGTGGAGACGAGCAAGAGATCGGCGCGTTGTTTGGGCATGAGGGGCTTTCTGGTAAAGCAAGCGGTCGCTTTTTTAAAAAAAAGCTCCGCAAAAAATTTTTGATTCCGCGGGGGCGAAGCTGGTGGGACTGTGATAGCCCAGAGGAGCCAAAAGTTTTTTGCGTCTTGCGTCCCGATGACGGAGCGGCGTTGCCGCGCAGTCTGAATCGGGCCGCCAAAAAAGGTTCAAAAAAAGCAGTGCTTGCCTTAACTCTTCCTTGTCACCGTAAACCGCGCCAGCGCGCGCAGCAGATCGGCTTTTTCGCCGAAACTTTCCAGATGAGCGGCGGCTTGTTCGGCCAGATGTTCGGCCTGGGCGCGGGCGCGGTCCAGGCCCAGGATCGAGACCATGGTGGCTTTGCCCTGGGCGGCGTCCTTGCCGGCGGTTTTGCCCATTTCGGCGGCTGAGGCGGTTTCGTCCAGCACGTCGTCGTAGATTTGGAAGGCGCCGCCGAGCTCGCGGCCATAGGCGGCGATGAAATGGCGCTGCTGGGCGGAGGCGCGGCCGAGGATGGCGCCGGCCTCGGCGCTGAACTGGATCAGGCGGCCGGTTTTGAGGGCTTGCAGGCGGGTGATTTCCGGGCCTGAGAGGGTTTTGCCTTCGGCCAGCATGTCGATCATCTGGCCGCCGACCATGCCGCGCGCGCCGGTGGCGTGGGCGAAAGCGAGGATCAGTTCGCAGCGGGCCTCCGGGTCGGCATGGGTGTCCGCCTCGGCCAGAACTTCAAACGCGCGGGTTTGCAGCGCGTCGCCGGCCAGAATGGCGGTCGCTTCGTCGAATTTTTTGTGGCAGCTCGGCTGGCCGCGGCGCAGATCGTCATCGTCCATCGCCGGCAGGTCGTCATGCACCAGGGAGTAGGCGTGCAGCATCTCAACCGCCGCGGCGACGCGGGCGGCGCAGGTGGTGTTGACGGTGAAGAGCCGGGCGGTTTCCATCACCAGAAAGGCGCGCAGGCGCTTGCCGCCGTTGAGCACGGCGTAGCGCATGGCTTCCACCAGGCGGGCCTCGGCGGCTTCAGGCACTGGCAGCAACGCGTCCAACTGCGCCTCCACCAGCCGGGCGGCTTCGGCCATTGCCGGGCCCAGCAAATCGGGTTTCTGCACCAAATCCAGCGCCATGTCCTAATCCTCGGATTTCAGGGTGAGCGAGCCGTCCGCGCGCGCGACGATGGCCTGCACGCGCGCATCGGCCGCGGCGAGCTTGGCCTCGCAATGTTTTTTGAGCGCCGCACCGCGCTCATAGGCGGTGATCGCGTCTTCGAGCTTCTGCTGGCCGGATTCCAGGGACCGCACGATGGCCTCGAGGGCGGCTAAAGCGTCCTCGAACGACATGGCGGGGATATCGTCATTGGCGTTGGGCTTGGTCTGACTCATAGCGATTTTACTACGCGCAGCGCGGCAAATTCACAACCGCATCAAGCCGCGCATATGCGCCGCGGCGGAGGCGGCAAGTGCGGTGAGGTCGTAGCCGCCCTCCAGCAGGGAGACCACGCGGCCGGGGCAGTTTTTGTCCGCCACTTCGAGGAGCGCCTGGGTGATCCAGGTGAAATCCGCCTCGCGCAGGCGCAGCTGGGCCAGCGGGTCGGCGGCGTGCGCGTCGAACCCGGCGGAGATGATGAGGAGCTCGGGCGCGAAGCGGCCGAGTGCGGGCAAGATGAGGTCCGCCCAGGCCTCGCGGAACACCTCGCTGCCTGAGCCTGGCGCGAGCGGCGCGTTGACGATGTTGCCGCGCCCGCGCTCATGCGCCGCACCGGTGCCGGGGTAGCACGGGTATTGGTGCGAGGAGGCGTAGAACAAGGCAGGGTCATGTTGGAAAATATCCTGCGTGCCGTTGCCGTGATGCACGTCGAAATCCACCACGGCGATGCGCTGCAGGCCCCATTTGGCGCGCGCGTGATAGGCCGCGACGGCGGCGTTGTTGAACAGGCAGAAGCCCATGGCGCGGTCACGCTCGGCATGGTGGCCGGGCGGGCGCATGGCGACGAAGGCGGCCTTCGCCCAGCCTTCCATCACCGCATCCACCGCCGCGCAGGCGCCGCCGGCGGCGCGTAAGGCGGCGCTGAGGGAGCCCGGGCTGAACACGGTGTCCCCATCGATATAAACCAGCCGGTCGCTCGGCAGGCTGCGGATCATCTCGATCAGCGCGGGGCTGTGGGCGCGGGCAATGGCCTCCCAGCTCGCCTCGGGCGCGGTTTCGCGCAGCAGATTTACGAATTCCTGGCCCTCCAGCGCGCGCAGCACGTGGCGGATACGGTCCGGGCATTCGGGGTGGTCGGGCCCGGTGTCATGCGCCAGGGCGGAGGGATGGGTGAACAGGGCGACGCTCATGCCGCGTCCCCCTTCGCTTTGAGGGAAAAGCTATAGACGCCGCGGCTCTCGCTCGCGGCGATCAGCACATGGCCGGTGGATTTACAAAAATCCCGGAAATCCGCGGCGGCTGCAGGGTCGGTCGCCAGCACGCGCAGGCGCTCGCCGGCCGCCATGCCGCGCAAGGCGCGCGCCGCGCGCAGCACCGGCCAAGGGGATTTTTGGAACTGCGCGTCGATCAATGTCTCTCCCATTGCCGGCAGAATGCGCGCCAAGCGGGCCTTGAGCAAGCCACGTAAAGCGCACAAAAACAGCCATGGCTTATCGCATCGGCATCGATCTCGGCGGCACCAAAACGGAAATCATTGTGCTCGGCGCGGCCGGTGAGGTGGTGCTGCGGCGCCGTCAGCCGACACCTTCCGGGTATGGCGCGGTGATCGGCGCGCTCACCGCCATGGTGGGTGCGGCGGAGGCGGAAATTGGCGCTAAATGTAGCGTGGGCATCGGCATTCCCGGCACCATCAGCCCGGCGACCGGGCTGGTGAAAAACGCCAACTCGAACGCGCTGAACGGCCACCCGTTCCGCGAGGATTTTGGCGCGGCACTGGGCCGGGAGGTGCGCGTCGCCAATGACGCGAATTGCTTCGCGCTGTCCGAATCCTCGGACGGTGCCGCGGCCAGCGCCGATGTCGTCGTGGGGATGATCCTCGGCACTGGTTGCGGTGCCGGTATCGTCGTGCATGGCCGCATCCTGGAGGGGCGGCACAGCATCGCCGGGGAGTTCGGCCACACCCCGCTGCCCTGGCCGCAGCCGCACGAGCTGCCGCTGCGCACCTGCTGGTGCGGCCAGGCCGGCTGCCTGGAGACCTACCTCGCCGGCCCGGCCCTGGCCTTCGACTGCGACGGGCCAGGCGCGCGCGACGCCAGCCACATTCCCGCCCGCGCCGCCGCCGGGGATAAAGCCGCCGCAACGGCACTCGCCACCCATGCCGACCGCCTGGCCCGCGCGCTCGCCGTGCTCAGCAATATCCTGGACCCGGACGCCATCATCCTCGGCGGCGGACTCTCCAACCTCCCCAACCTCGCCGAATCACTCCCCAGCCTCATGGCCCCCTACATCTTCAGCGACCAGTTCACCCCCAATATCCGCCGCAACGCCCATGGCGACTCCTCCGGCGTCCGCGGCGCCGCGTGGCTATGGCCGGCATAGGGGGCAGCCTGGAAGAAAGGCCAGGGGGCTTTGCCCCCTGGACCCCCATTGGGGCGTCGGCCCTACGGGCCGCCTCATATTTGATGGCGCGCCTCCGGCGCGACAGGCCCCAAACCCCAGTTAATAAGGCTCTGGCAGAAGAGGGCGCTCACAGCACGTGTGTAAAAACACACGGGAGTGAGCGCCCTCTTCTGCCAGAGCCTTTACTTAATTCGAGGGGTCTGGGGCCTTACGGCCCCAGCGGGGTTCCAAGGGGCGGAGTCCCTTGGCCTTGCTTGGGCACCCCCTGATGCCCGCCATGTGCCGCGACTGCGATGCGGAGGTTGCCGGGGTGGCGTGTGGGGTTTGCGGGAGTGTGCGGGTGGTGCGGCATGGGGAGCTGTGGGGGCTGGCTGTGGGGCATGTGGATTGTGATGCGTTTTACGCGAGTGTGGAGAAGCGCGACCGGCCTGAGTTACGGGATGTGCCAGTGATTGTGGGGGGTGGCGCGCGTGGTGTGGTGACGACCTGTTGTTATGTGGCGCGTTTATATGGGGTGCGCAGTGCGATGCCGATGTTCAAGGCGCGCGCGTTATGTCCGCAGGCGGTGGTGATCCGGCCGGAGATGGGGAAATATGTGGCGGTATCGCGCCAGGTGAGGGGGTTGTTGGAGGGGCTGACGCCTTTGGTGCAGATGCTCTCGATCGATGAGGCGGTGGTGGATTTATCGGGCACGGCGGCGTTGCATGGGGCGCCGCCGGCGGTGGTGTTGAACCGGTTTGCGCGGCGGGTTGAGGCGGAGCTTGGGATTACCGTTTCGATCGGGCTGGCGGCGAACAGGCTGCTGGCGAAATTGGCGGCGGAGCGTGGCAAGCCGCGCGGGTTTTTTGTGTTCGGGGCGGAGGCGGCCGGGGTTTTGGCGCCGGAGCCGGTGGGGGTGTTGCCCGGGGTTGGGCCGGCTTTGGTGAAGCGTTTGCAAGGCTTGGGGATTACCCGGGTTGGGCAGTTGGCGGCGCTTGGCGGGAAGGAGGCTGTGGCCAGGCTGGGCGAGGAGGGGCCGGGGCTGGTGGCGCGGGCGCGCGGGTTGGATGACCGGCCGGTGCGGGTGGAGCGGGAGAGCAAGTCGATCAGCGCGGAGACGACATTTGCGGTGGATTTGCGGGATTTGGCGGCGCTGGAGGGCGAGCTTTGGGGCTTGTGTGAAAAGCTTGGGCGGCGGCTGGCGGTGGAGGGGTTGGCTGCGGCGGGCATTGTGCTGAAGCTGAAGACGGCGGCGTTCGCCGGGCGCACGCGCAGCCAGCGTTTGGCCAACCCGACGCGGCTGGCGGAGACCTTGTTCGAGGCGGCGCGTGGGTTGCTGGCGCGCGAGGTGGACGGCACGGCGTTCCGGCTGATCGGGATAGGTGCGGCGCCGCTGGTGCCGGTGGATCAGGCGGACCGGGGGGATTTGGCGGACGCGCAGGCCGGAAAGCGGCTGGCAAGGCAGACGGCGATTGACGCGCTGCGGGCGCGCTTTGGCGAGGGCGCAGTACAGCGCGGGCGAGGCTTGCCGAAAACCCCAGTGGGGAAGTAAACTATTCGCATGAACGAGATCGTCACGCCAGATCGGATGCGCTACCGGGAAGCCATGAGCCGTTTAGGTGCCGCGGTGAATATCATCACCACCGTGGGGCCGGAGGGGGATGCCGGGTTCACCGCGTCCGCCGTGTGTTCGGTGACCGATGACCCGCCGACTTTGCTGGTTTGTGTGAACCGCAATGCCAGCCAGCATGACGCGATGAAGGCGGCGGGGTTTTTATGCGTGAACGTGCTGGCGCATGAGCACCAGGAGCTCTCCCCGGTGTTTGCGGGGATGGGGAATATACCAATGGCGGAGCGGTTCGCGCTGAGCTCCTGGCGGCGGCTGGTGACGGGCGCGCCGGTGCTGGAGAGTGCGGCGGCGAGTTTTGACTGCCGGATCGAGCAGATCACCGAGGTGGGCACGCATAGCGTGATGTTCTGCCGGGTGGCGGCGATTCATCTGGGGACCGCGAGCTCGGGGCTGATTTATCACGGGCGGGCTTATCACAAGGTGAGCGCGGGGTAGGCCAGGGCGCTGCCCTGGACCCCATGATTTTTTGGGCGTTAGACTTTTAACACTAGCTTGCCGAAATTCTCGCCGGAGAAAAGCTTCAGCAACGTCTCCGGGAAGGTCTCGATCCCCTCGACGATGTCTTCGCGGCCTTGCAGTTTGCCCGCCTGCATCCAGCCGGCCATTTCGCGCGCGGCCTTGGCGTATTTGGCGGCGTAGTCGAACACCACCATGCCCTGCATGCGGGCGCGGTTGACCAGCAATGAGAGGTAGTTCGCCGGGCCTTTCACGGCGGTGGTGTTGTTGTATTGCGAGATCGCGCCGCAGATGACGATGCGGGCGCGCAGATTGATCTGCGCCAGGCAGGCATCCAGGATGTCGCCGCCGACATTGTCGAAATACACATCGATTCCGGCCGGGCAGGCGGCGCGCAGGGCTTTGGAGACGTTTTCGGCCTTGTAGTCGATCGCCGCGTCGAACCCGAGTTCGTCGATCAAAAATTTGCATTTCTCCGGGCCGCCGGCGATGCCGACGACGCGGCAGCCTTTGATTTTGGCGATCTGGCCGACCGTTGCGCCGACCGCGCCGGCGGCGCCGGAGACCACCACGGTCTCACCGGGTTTTGGCTCGCCGACCTCCAGCAGGCCGAAATAGGCGGTCATCCCGGTCATGCCCAGCACGTTGAGATAGACCGGCAGCGGGGCGAGGCGGGGGTCGATCTTCGTGCAGTCCTTGGCCGGCACGGTGGCGAGGGACTGGATGCCGAAGCCGCCGCTGACATAGTCACCGGCGGCGAAGCCGGCGGCCTTGCTCTCCAGCACCTTGCCCACGCCGAGTGCGCGCATGACATCCCCGAGTTTTACCGGGGCGATGTAGGATTTGCCCTCGTTCATCCAGCCGCGCATCGCCGGGTCGAGCGAGAGATACTCCACGCCCACCAGCACCTCGCCCTCACCCGGCGCGCGCGGGGGGGCGGTGACATATTCCCAGTCGGATTTTTTCGGCAGCCCCACGGGGCGGGCGGCCAGGCGGTATTGGCAGTTGAGCGCGTCTGTCATCGGATCCTCCGGTTATTGTTCCGGCTCTATGTCGTCCGGCGCGGGCGCAAAGACAACCCGCCGGAAAAATCGCGGACGATGCAGGATACGACTATTACGCAACCAAAATTTAAGTTATTCGTGCATAGGTTGTAAAATGCGACGAAAAACGCGCTCGCCACGGGGACCCAGGCCGGTGAAACTCAGGCCGGTGAAGCTCATGCTGTTGAGCCTGATGATGGCGACCACGGCCTGCCCGGCCTGCGCGGCGGTGGTTGCGGAACAGAGTGGCTATTGCCGCTCGGTCTCGGCTTCCAGCCCCAGCATCTGGGCCAGCCGGTCCAGCCGGCGGAGCACGGAATCGCCGGCGAACACGCCGTTGGCTTCGGCGAGGCCGAGGATCAGCCGGCCTGGGGCGATGGTGAGCGTGGTGCCGGACAATAATTGCGGCGTGCCGGCGGAGAGGGTGTAGGCCAGGCGCAGCGCGACACCCAAGGTTTCGGCGCGGCGGGTGGCGTGCATGTCCAGCAATGAGCGGGCGGGGCTGAGGAATGGCGCTTCGGGCAGCGCCTCGTAGCGCAGCGCCATGGTCAGGGCGAGGAAGGCGCGGGCGTGATGATCGAGCCCGATGCCCGATTGCCGCAGGACGCGCAAAAACGCCTGCTCGGCGCGGTATTCCGGGTGCTCGTGGCTGCCAATGTCCGAGAGCCAGCACGCCGCCTCGCGCAGGCGGCGCTGCGGCCCGGTTTCGGCGGGAAACAGCGGGTTGGTCCAGGCGATCAGCGCCGGCGGCAGGTTGACGTCCCGCAAAATGCCGCGCGTGAGGTCCCGGCCGGCCGCGAGCAGCGGGTCCTCGCCCCGGATATGCGGCGGCATCATCCGGGCGAACCAGCCTTCGCGCAGGCCGTTGGCGCTGAACACCACGCGGTTGACGCCCGAGGCGCGCAGCAGGCGGCGCAGGATGAGGGCGGCGTAGGGCAAATCCTCGATCCGGCGGCGCGGCACGCCGGGCATGCGCTCGATCAGCTTGCGGCCGGCCTCGCCGATCACGCCGGCGAGGTCGCGCGCCTCCTCGCGGCCGATGGTGTAGTGGTGCACCATGTTCAGGGGATAGCCGGTCTGCGCGATATGGATGCGCGCCAGCGCGCGGAAGGCGCCGCCGGAGAGGTACAGATCGCGCCCCGCGGCCTCGCCGATGAAGGGGGTTTGTTCGAGCGCCGCGGTGACGATGCCGCGGGCCTTTAACAGATCGCCGCCCGAGCGGTCGGCCAAGCGGATGACGCCGACCGGGATGGTCGCGGCCTCACCGACCCGTCCGGCATCGAGCCGCACGAGCTCCAGCGAGCCGCCGCCGAGGTCCGCCAGCACGCCATCGGCCGCCGGGATGCCGCAGAGCACGCCCTCCGCCGAGAGTGCGGCCTCCTGCGCGCCGGACAAAATATTGATCCGCATTTCGGGCAGGCGCTCGGCCATTTTCTGCACGAATTCGGCGCCGTTCTCGGCGTCGCGCACCGCCGAGGTGGCCAGCACCTCGAACGGCGAGGCGCCCATCGCCCGCACAATCGCGGCGTAGCGGCGCAGCACCGTCTCGGTCTGCTGCAACGCCGCCGCATCCAGCCGGCCGGTGCGGGTCAGGCCTTTCGCCAGCCGCAGCACCGCCTTCTCGTTGAAAATCTGCACCGGGTTGCGGGCCTCGCCCTCAAACACCACCAGCCGGACCGAGTTGGAGCCGAGATCCACCACGGCGCGGCGGGCGGGCGGGAGCCCAAGCGCGGGGAGACGGTCATCGGCGGTCATCTGGTCCATAGGCTCTACTCTCTGGCAGATCGGCGGCGCGAGTTGAAGTCAAACTTGTATGACAGGGGCGCAGGGCGCACTGGCGAAACTTTGGGTGGACTGGGTGAAGGAAGAGGTTCTTTTTTGAAAAAAAGAACCAAAAAACTTTTGAGTCCTCTAGGCTATAGCCATCCCACCAGCACCGCCCCAGGGTAAATAAAAGTCTTTTGCGGAGCTTTTCTACAGAAAAGCGACCACTTAATCCTCCCGCAATTGCGGGTTATCGAAGCTCGGATTGCGCCAGCGGTGCAGAGCCCGGGTGAGGGCCGCCGCGAGGTCGCGTTTTTGGCTTTCGCCGAGCTGGCGGGCGACTTCCAGGCTGGTGCCGCGGGCGGCGAGCAGCATTTTCGGCACGGTGCCGGCGCGTTCCTCCAGCACCACGTTCAGCCAGTAGGGGGCGAGGCGGAAGGCGAGGCGGTGGCCGCTCGCGTCCGTGCGGGTGACGGCGAGCGCGTCCTCGCTGAGGGTGATCACCTCGCGGGCGCGGGCGGCGCGGACGTTCAGCCAGAACAGCAGGGCGGCCAGAGCGAGATCGGCGCCGTTGAAGCCGATGACCGGCCAGGCGCCGAGCAGGAACATCAGGCTGGTGACGCAGAGCGAGACGATGGCCATGACGCCGAGGACCATCAGCATATGCCGGGCGGAGAGGCTGCGATGCGGCCGCAGCACGGCTTCGAACAACAGGCGGGGCGGTGCCGGGCTGGCCGAGTTGATGTCCATGCCCCATAAATCGTGCCGTCATGGCCGCCCGCAAGCAAAATCTTGACGCCCCGATGAAATCCGCAGCGCCGCGCCCGGCGGTGCGGATGAAGCGGGCCGATATTCCGGCGTTTCTGACGGCGATTTCCAATGGAGACATGGCGCCGAAGACGGAGCTCGATTACCGCACGCCGTTCCAATTGCTGGTGGCGGTCGTGCTCTCGGCGCAAACCACCGATGTCGCGGTCAACAAGGTGACGCCCGGGCTGTTTGCCGCGGCACCCGATGCGGCGGCGATGGCGGTGCTGGGGGCGGCAGGGATCGGCCCGCATATCAGGTCGATCGGGTTGTGGCAGGCCAAGGCGAAGCATGTTGCCGCACTGGCGCAGCAATTGCTGGACCGGCATGGCGGCGAGGTGCCGGGCGAGCGGGCGGCGCTGGAGGCGCTGCCGGGCGTGGGGCGCAAGACCGCGAACGTGGTGCTGAACGAGGTGTTCGGGCAGCCGACCATGGCGGTGGACACGCATATTTTCCGGCTCGGCAACCGCACCGGGCTGGCGCCGGGGGCCACGCCACGGGCGGTGGAGGAGATGCTGCTGAAACGCGTGCCGAAGGAGATGCTGAAACCGGCGCATCTATGGCTGATCCTGCACGGGCGCTATGTGTGCAAGGCGCGCACGCCGGAATGCTGGCGCTGCGCCGGGGCGGCGTATTGCGGGTATCGGGATAAGGTTGCTGAGCCAAAGTAAGCGATCAGGCTCTAGCTCATGCTTTGGCGCGCATTTCATCCCACCAGATTGGTTCTGATGAACCAATCTGGTGGGAAAATGCGTTAGAACTAAAACCCATCCAGTGCGGAACGCGCGATGCGGTACACTTGTGCGGCGGCGGCGTGCAAAGTTTGTCCTGGGTTTGCCTCGCATTGCGCGCTCAGCATGTTGAAATAGGTCGGGCCGGCGGTCATCGCGGGGGTGATGGGCTGGGCGTTATGGGCCAGGGTTTGCTGGTCCATCGCCTGCCATTGCCGGGCGATGATGCTGAGGATGCTGGTGGTTTCGATCCCCGGGTGCTCACTTTCCAGCGTCATGGCCTGCGCGCAGGTCATGGTCTGGGCGGCGGCCGGCGGCGTGGCCAGTATCCAGGCGCTGGCGGCGGCCAGTATTATTATTCGTTTTTTTGGCATGTAAAACCTCATGTTGGTTCCTTTGCTGCGGCCGCCCGTTTGGCCAGCATGGCGCGCAATGCCGTTTGCGCCGCATTGGCCGCCGGCCTGCGGTAATCCCATAATTCGCCGGCCGGCGGCGGAATCATGACCATGGCGGCATTGGCCTCGAACAGCAGGACCTCGCCCGCCGCGTTGAGCGCAAAATCCACCCCCGCATAGTCGAGCCCGAGCCGGTCGCGCAACGCCTCCAGCGCCGCGATGGCGCGGGCGCCGAGTACCGCCGGCATATTATCCAGAAAACACTGCTCCTCGGCCCGGGCCGGCGCGCAGGCCGCCATGGCGGCGGAGAAATAATGCACCTTCCAGCAGCTGGAGATGGCGAGATGCCAGGGGTAGAGCGCGCCATCGATGAACAGCACGCGGTATTTGCGGAACAGCCCGTCCGGGCCGCGCGCGTCGAGCAAAGGGATGGCGAAGAGTGCTTCCCCCGGCAGCTCATCCAACAGGGCGGCGAGCCCGGCGCGGTCCGCCGCCAGGCCGAAATGCCGGCCGGTATGGTGACCCGGCGTGCGCAGCAAGAGGGGCAATTCATGGCCGCCCAGTGCGGCAATTTGCTCACGCGGCAACAGCGCGGTGTCTGGCGCCACCAGGCCTGGGATACCCTGGCAGCGCGCCGCCAGGGTGGCGCGGCCGGTTGCGGCCACTTTCGCCGGGTGATTGACCACCGGCGCGCCCGAGAGCGCCACCAGCTTGTCCGCCTGCGCCAAGGCGGCACCGGCGAGATCGGCGTCCGCGATCGCATTCACGATCAGCCGGTGTGGCGGCAGCGGCAAGGCAAGGTCCACATGGCCGGCGTAAACCACCGTGGTGGCGAGCCTATGCTCATCGATATAGGGGCTGAGCCGCGCATTCCCGCCGCGCGCGGCGGCGAGGTATAGGATGTCGATCCCGGGTTCATCGCCCCGGTAAATCCTGGGCCCGGCCGGTGCGGCGGCAAAGCCGCGCGCCTCATGCCGGGCCGCCGCCGCCGCGTCGCCGGTTTGCCAGTACACCCGCGCCAGGCCCTGATGCGCCGGCGCGCAATCCGGCTGGCGCGCCAAGGCGGCCTCGTAATGGCCGCGGGCGGCGGCAAAATCCTCGTCCTCCAGCGCCATATTGCCCAGGGTCACCAGCGCGGTGAGGCTGCGCGCGCGCGCGAACAACAGGCGCGCCGCCGCGCGCTGGCCGCGCGCCAGTGTGAGCCGGCCAAGGGCGACGAGAGCTGCCGGGTGGTCCGCATCCTCGCGCAAAACCGCCAGATAGAGCGCCATGGCGTCATCCTCGCGCGCGGCGGATTCCGCCTGGGCGGCGCGCGCCAGCAGGGACGTGGCAGAGCAAGCGGCCAATGCCGTTATGGCCCGCGGCCTAAACAGCGTCCTCCAGGGCGGCGGTCTCGACCAGCGAGGTCAGCCTGATGCGGTATTGGTCCCGCCCGGCCGCCACCACCTCTCCCATGCCCACCAGCCGGCCATTGGCGTAGATCCGCAACGGCTCGTCACACAGCTCATCGAGCACCACGACCTGTCCGGCCCGCAGCGCGTGCAAATCCCGCAGCAAAATATGCGTCCGGCCCAATTCGACCGACATCGACAATGTCACGTTCTCGAAGGTCTTTTTGGCCGGGCCGGGGGCGGGCTGCTGCTGCGGCTCCACGGCGTCGGTCAGATGGGTGAACCAGGCCATCGCGTCGTCCGGCTGGGCGGCGGCCTTGATGCGGACACAGGCATGGCCATCGGCCTGGCCGTATTCGGCACGGAACATCTCGACATCGCGGATCATCACCACCGCCTCGGCCAGCAGGCTGATGGGCAGGATTTGGCCGGTCTGCATGGTCTCGACCAGGCGGAGCGGCACGCGGCCGCGGGCGATTTCAACCCGCATATCGATCGGCGTGTTCTCCGAGATTTTGCCCAGGGCGCCCAGCCATACCTCGTCGGACTCATTCCCGCCCGGGCCGATCCGGCCGGCCATGCGCGCCTCCAGCGGCTCGAATCCCGCATAGGAGCCGATGATGGTGATCGAGCCGGCGCCGAGCTCGGTCTCCAGCGTGCCGGTGGCCGACACCATCCAGCTCTGGCCATCGGCGATCGAGAGCATGCCGCTGGCGGTCTCGTAATGCGTCACCGCGCCGCCAATCGGCATGAAATTGCCGCAAATATCCGCAACCGCGCTGATCACGATATCGATCAGCTTTTTGCCGTAGCGGACCTCCATGTTCGACATTTCGTTGCGGACATACATTTGCGAACTGGTCGCGCCGCAGATTTCATCGACCAGCGCGCCGACCAGATCGCCATCGACGCAGATGATCATGCTGCCGGGGGCCGGCTTCATCTCGGCGACTCCGGCAAGCATCAGATTGGGCAGGCCGGAGAGTGCGGCTTCATGCGCGACAACGCTGTTGACGCAACCGCGGATGCGGACCTTGCAGCGCAGTTTTTGCAGTATATAGAAACAAACCCGGCGCATCATCAGCTCGAACACGCCCTCCATCAGGCGCGAGCGCGGCTGCGGCAGGCTGGCGGTGGACAGCAGATCAAGCGGCGTGATGGCGGCAGACTGGTCAAGCACGTTGGAAACCCCTTTTCAGTATTGTGCCATCGCACGGCCGGTCAGCCCAGGCGGCGGCGCATGGCGCGGCGGTGAAACGCTTGAACGCATTGACGTATTTAACTTTTATCACATCAGCTTGCCCGGGGAATGAGCGCAAAACTTAGTTATCTCCGCGCCGGAGGACAAGGTTTAATCGCCAGGCCGCCGCCTGCAAAGATGACGGGATTATTGCCCCGCGTTATGCTGCGCGCATGACCACATTGTCCCGCACAACAACCCGCCATTTGGCCGCGGGGCTTGCGCTGGCCGCCGGCCTCACCGGCTGCGCCGCCATGACGCCACCGGCTGCGGCGCCACAAGCATCCGTGGCGCCCAGCCTGCAACTGATCAGCCAGGATGAGCGGCAGGCCTATATCGCGGGGTTCATCGCCGGCCGTCATTACCAGGCCAAGCAGGACCACCCGGCGGCAGCAGACGCCGCGCCGGTCGCACCAGCGCCTGCGACGCCAGCACCGGTTGCAGCCACGCCAGCCCCGGCCAACTGCCCGCCGGACCCGCCGCCGCCCGGCGGCGCGCTGCCGCCAGGGGTGACAGACCCCGGCCCGAGCTATAACGCCAACGGCACGGCGCAGCCGGTAAAAGGCGCGTCCCTGCCGTTTTGACGTGAAGCAAGCGGCGCTTTTTTGAAAAAAAGCGCGCAAAAAACTTTTATTTATTCTGGGCCATTGCCGCTCCACCAGCGCAGCCCAAGAGGAATCAAAAATCTTTTGCGGAGCTTTTCTACAGAAAAGCGACCACTTTTACCAACAGTCATAGATAATGACCGTTGATATAAGCTTGTTTTTTGGCGCGTGGCCGCCCCACCAGCCCCACGCGCGATTGGTATTACTTTACGCTCCCAAATCCCGGAATTTCCGCCGCAGGGATACCTCGTCCGAGGTCACTGCCGCTTCCAGATTGTTCAGCCGCGCGTCCAGCGCCGCGAAGCGCGCGCTTAAGCCCGCCACCTGGCGGCCGGGGGTGGGGCCGAAGGCGGGGCCCACGCTGTCGGCGAGGTTGCGGTACGCCATCTGCACGCCGGCGGGGGTGGCGGCGGCGCTGGCGCCGGCGCGGGGTTTGAGCACGAAGGCGAGGCCGATATAGGCGAGCAGCGCCGGGATCCCGTGGGTGACGGCGGCGAACAGGACATAGGCGCCGCGGACCCAGAAGGGTTTGACGCCGATGCGCTCGGCGATGCCGGCGCAGACGCCGGCGATCCAGCCGCGCTGCGTATCTTTATACAGGCCGACCCGGTCGGAAAATTCATCCCATCTTGCCATAATACTCTCCCTGCGCGGCGGCATTGTTGCGCCAGCCTGGCACTTCTGCATCCAGAATCCGCTCCAACGTGGCCATCCGGCTTTCCATCCGGGCGGCGGTCTGTGCCAGCTGCTCAAACGCCGCGGCATCCTGCGCGTTGAGCTGGCGCGCCGTGCGGCCCTTGCCGACATAGTGAAACGTGATCCAGACCGGACCGAGGACGCACATGAAGACGATGATGATCGCGGTCAGATTATCGCTCATTGCCGGTAGCTCCCACTGCCGTAATTGCCGGCCTTCGCCCGCCAGGCCGGCACCTCGGCGTCTAATATCTGTTCCAGTGTGATTACGCGCTGCTCCAGCCGTTGCGCGGTTTGCGCCATCTGCTCGATCATCGCGTTTTCCTGCGCGCTCAGCATCGGCGAATTGCGCGCTTTTAGCTTCAAATATCTCAGCGCCACCACCCCGGCCATAATCACCGCGATGATCATCACGCCATTGGTATTGTCATCCATGCCAGCCTCCGATCATCGCTTAAGTTCTGCGATCCTGGCGGAACGGTAACGATGATTCCCGATGCCGCAAATAGTTGTTTTAGCCGTGGTGCTCTAAATCACGCGCCGAGGACGGGGTGGCGCATGGCGGCCGGCCCCGGAGGGGTTGCGAAGCGCAATGCGATTTTTTTTTGGGGTGCCAGAGCCGGGCGGTCGGGCAGCATGTCCCACAGCATTAGGGCGATGATGAAAACCAAGGCGGCGGCGGCCATAATCACCGGTAAAAACATTACGAATTCCATATCACGCTTCCTTGTCGTTAGGGGTTTTGTTGGGGTTCAGCCGGGCCTTCATGGCTTCCAGCTCGTCGCGTACCGTCTGGTCGGCTTCCAGCTCGGCAAATTCATCCGCCAGGGTCTTGGTCTGGCCAAGGTCATAGGCTTCCACCTTGCCCTCCATCTCATCGAGCGCGGTTTCAATCCGCTCGAATTTTGAGAACGCGTCGGTCACCCGGCCGTCATGCAGCTTGCCGCGCAATTTCAGTTGCGCCGCAGCGGTGTTGCGCCGGTTCATCAGGCTGCGCTCACGGGTTTTGGCGTCCGCCAGCTTGGCCTGCAGCTTGGCGATGTCAGCGCTCTGCGCCTCCAGCCCCTCGCTCACGCTGGTGAGGTGCTTTTGCGCCTCTTCCAGGCTGCGGGTGACCTGCGCCTTCACCACCAGCGCGCCGCGCGCCAGGTCCTCGCGGTTGCGGGTCAGCGCCAGTTCGGCCTTCGCCGCCCAGTCATCGCGCTCGCGGGTGAGCGTGGTAATCCGGCGCTCCAGCTCCTTGCGCTCGGCGATCACCCGCACCGCGCCGGAGCGAACCTCGACCAGCGTGTCCTCCATCTCCTGGATCACCAGGCGGATCAGCTTCGCGGGGTCCTCCGCACGGTCGAGCAGGGAATTGAGGTTGGCGTTCACGATGTCGCTCAAACGGGAAAATATCGTCATGTCTCTGATCCTCTCACCGGCTCGGGCCGGACGAGATAGACTTTGCATCAGCCGTGCCAAGTTTTTTTGGCAGGACAAAAAAATTTTTAAGTTGTTGAAATAATTAAATAAAATAATTTTTCTTGCGGGCTGACGGGCTTAAGTCCAAGGTATAATCGCAATATTTTAGTGAAATTAGCGAAAATATGGTGGAAAATACCAATCTGGTCGGTGAGAGCCCGGAATTTCAGGCCATGCTCGCCCATGTCTCGGCCCTGGCACCGCTCAACCGCCCGGTCCTCATCATCGGTGAGCGCGGTACCGGCAAGGAACTCATCGCCAACCGCATCAACTTTCTCTCATCGCGCTGGAACCGCCCCTTCCTCACGCTCAACTGCGGCGCGCTCGCGGAATCGGTGCTGGATAGCGAGCTGTTCGGCCACGAAGCCGGCGCCTTCACCGGCGCCGCGCGGCGGCGCGCCAGCCGCTTCGAACTCGCCGATGGCGGCACCATCTTCCTCGACGAAATCGGCAACGCCACGCAATCCGTGCAGGAAAAACTGCTGCGCGTGATCGAATACGGCAGCTTCGAGCGCGTCGGCGGCAATGATACTGTAAAAGTGGACGTGCGCGTCATCGCCGGGACCAATGCCGACCTGCCCGCCCAGGCCGCCGCCGGCAAATTCCGCGCCGATCTGCTGGACCGCCTGGCGTTCGACGTGATCACCCTGCCGCCTTTGCGCCAACGCACCGGCGATATCCTCATCCTCGCCCGCCACTTCGCCGCCCGCATGACCGCCGAGCTGAAACGCGACGTCTTCGCCGGCTTCACACCCGCCGCCGAAGCTGCCCTGCTGCGCCACCACTGGCCCGGCAATGTGCGCGAGCTGCGCAACGTGGTGGAACGCAGCGTGTACCGCTGGCCGGACCCCGCCCGCCAGCTCAACGATATCATCCTCGACCCGTTCAACACACCGGAGCCAATCCGCCACACCCCCGCACCATCGCCACTGGCCGGCAATTTCCGGGAGCAGGTGGAAGCCTATGAGGTCAACATGCTGCGTGCGGCGCTGGAGGCGGCAAGGTTCAACCAGAAACAGGCCGCGGCGGCGCTGGGGCTCGGGTATCATCAGTTCAGGAATCAGATGAGGAAGTATAAGCTTTAAGAAAGCGGTCGCTTTTTTAAAAAAAAGCTCCGCAAAAAATTTTTATTCCTCTGGGGCGGTGCTGATGGCGCGGCTGAAGCCCAGAGGAATCAAAAGTTTTTTGCTTCTTTTTTTCAAAAAAGAAGCGCTTCCTTCCCCTCACCCGATCGACTGCAGCGCCGCCGGCCACAGCCCTTCATCTTCCAATCCCAGCGCCGTCAGCAGCTTGGCGGCGGTTTCGTCCCAGGTGGCAGGGCGGAAGCCGGCCGCGATGCGCGCCTCCAGCGCTTCGCGCTGTGTTGGGTTGGTGATCAGCTTGTGGATCACGTCGAACATGTCGTTGATATCATCCGGGTCGAAATAGGCGCAAAAACTTCCGCCGGCCTCTTGGATGGCGGCGCTGCGCGAGGCGGCGGCGGTTTTGCCGTGCGCCAGGCTCTCGGTCACCGGCAGGCCCCAGCCTTCGTAGAAGCTGGGGAACACCGAGAACAGGCAGCCTTGGTAAAGCCCGGCGAGCTCGGGCTCGGAGGGGCTGTCGATCAGCCGGATTTTGCCCTCCATCCAGCCGGCGTTTTGCAGTTGCTGCATGAAATCCGCGGTCAGCCAGCCGGGCTTGCCGGCGAGCACCAGCAGCGGCACCTCTGCCGCCGGCAGGGTTTGCAGCAGCCGGCGCCAGACCCGCAACAGCGCTGCGTGGTTCTTGCGCGCCTCGATGGTGCCGACGCAGAGCACGTACGGGGCCGGCAGCGAGGTTGGCCGCGCTGCTACGGGTGCGGAACTGCCGACCGGCAGCACCAGGGGCGCCGGCGCGTCAACGCCGATGGCCGACAGACAGCGCGTGAGATCGGCGGCGGTGCAGGCCGAGATCGCGAACAGCGCATCGGCGCGCGGCACGATCTGCCGCAGCCAGGCGGCGTAGGCGCGCGCCACCGTGCCGTCGCACCATTCGGGAAACAGCTCCGGGATTAGATCATAGACCAACAGGGCAAAGCCGATTCCGGCCGCGCGGTGGCGGGCGAGCATGGCCTGGTCATAGGGCGCGGTCCAGGTAGCACCCAGGCTCACCAGCCAGTCGCCGGGCGCGAAGACCACCGGGCCTTGGCGCAGATCGAAGGCGTGGCCGCCGATGCGGTGGCGGCCAAGGGCGGGGCGCTGCGGGTTTGGCAGGCAGGCGCGCGCCAGCGCCGCCAGTGCCGCCAGTGTCTCACGCAAGGCGCGGCGCAGCCGGCCGAGCGGCGGCCTGAATTGCGGCGCCAGATGGCGCGCCAGCCAGCGCCGCACGGCGCCTGGCGCCGGCGCGGCCGCGGGCACCGGCGCGGGCAAGGCGCCACCCGCGGCCATCGCCGCCAGAATCCCGGCCTCCAGGGCTGGAAAATGGATGCGGCTGAACCCTGGCCGGCCCTGGATGCGGCGGCAAAACCCGATCTCCCCGCTCCCCCCGGCCTGCCGCCAGACCGCGCGATAGATCTCAAAGCTAAGCCGCTGGATGCCGGTGGGGCGCGCGGAGGTTTGGAAAAACTCTATCAGGTCGTCGGCATCGAACCAGATCGTCATCTCCGTCTCCCAATCCAAGGTAGCAAACTACGCCAAAACACCACCACCTTGAAGCGAAAATTGCGCCCGCCGCGCAGCCTTCCGGGTGATTTGCCGCAGGTCGCGCGCTTGGTTAGAACGGTGCCATGTTCTCTCGCACCGCGGCCGCAATATTGCTTCTGCTGACCCCCGCCGCGGCCGCAGCCGCAACGCTGCCAGCCCGCACGCCTGGGCTGTGGCAGAGCACCACCAGCGTCACCGGGCCGGACGGCAAGCCGGTGCCGCACGGTACCAACGTGGTGACCATAAGCTGCGTGGACCCGGCGACAGATTTGAAATTCTTCACCAGCGGGGACAGCGCCTGCCCCGATCTCAGCATTACCGGCAGCTTCAGCCATTTTGTGATCGACGGCGCCTGCGCGCAGCTCGGCCAGCACGTGCAGATCCACGAAACCCTGGACTATGCCAGCCCGCAATCGGTCACCATCAATGCCTCGCTCGATTCCGGCAACGGCCCGGTGAACGTGGTCTCGCATCTGGCATGGCAGGGCGCTTGCCTGCCCGGCATGAAGCCGGGCGACGAGGGCAGTATCGTGGGCGGCGCGTTCGTCAAATCCGACAACATCAACGACCCCGCCAATCAGTAGCGCGGCCAAAAAACTTGGCCTGATTACGGCGTTCGGCTTCGCCTCAGGGCTGCCTTGGGCACTCTCGGGCTTCACGCTGCGCATGTGGTTGAGCACCGATCATCTCGGCCTTGGCGTGATCGGCCTCACCGCCAATATCAGCCTTGCCTATACGCTGAAATTCCTTTGGGCACCGTTTTTCGATGACGTGGCGCCGCCCTGGCTCGGCCGCCGGCGGGGCTGGCTGCTGCTGGTGCAGGCCGCGTTGCTCGCCTGCATCGCCGCCCTTGGGCTCACCGAGCCGCTGTTCCACCCCGGCCTCACACTGGCCATCGCCGGGCTGCTCGCCTTCATCTCCGCCAGCCAGGATATATTGATCGACGCCTGGCGGATCGAGCTGTTCGCCCCGCGCGAGCAGGGCACCGCACTCGCCGGCTATGTCTGGGGCTATCGCGGCGCGCTGATGGTCTCGGGGGCGGGCGTCATCGCGCTCTCGGCCAAAACCGGCTGGCATATCGCGATCCTGCTGGTCGCCGCGCTGGCGCTGACCGGCCCGATCACCACCTTGCTGGCGCCCGAGCCGGAAGTCCCGGCCCGGGCCTTGGCGCCGCGCGGCTATGCCGCGCATTTCGTGCGCGCCATCATCGCACCGGCGCGCGAATTCCTCACCCGCCGGGGCGCGCTCGTCATCGTCGCCTTCATCATCCTGTTCCGGCTGGGCGAGGCCATGGCCTCCGTCATGCTCGCCCCATACTACACCTATCTAGGCTTCGACCGCGCCGCGATCGCCATCGCCAACGGCCCCGCAGCACTCGCCGCCACGCTGGCGGGGGCGGCGCTCGGCGGCGTCATGGTCGCGCGCGTGGGTGTCGGCCGCGGCCTGCTGATCGGCATGACCTTTCAAACCATCGCCCTCGCGATGTACCCCGCACTCGCCTGGTTCCCCGGCCATCCCGGCATGCTGGTCGCCACCAGCATTATCGAATCCTTCGCCGAAACCTTCGAATACGCCGCCTTCCTGACCTATATATCGAATCTCTGCGCGCCCGAGCACACCGCCGCGCAATACGCGCTGCTCTCCTCGCTCGCCGCCTTCGCGCTGCACACCGTGGGCGGGCTCACCGGCTTCATCGCCGCCCGGATGGGCTTCGTACCGTTCTTTACCATGACCATGTTCGCCGCCTTGCCGGCGATGGCGGTGATGCTGGTGATTTTGCGCTACTACCCGCCGAGGGAGAGTAAGTAAGCGGTCGCTTTTTTGAAAAAAAGCGCCGCAAAAAACTTTTATTGACGCTGGGGCGGTGCTGTTGGAGCGGCCGAAGCCCTGGGGACTCAAAAGTTTTTTCCGTCTCGCGTCCCGATGACGGTACGGCGCGGCCGTAGCGTCTGAATCGGGCGGAGGCGCCCAATATGGTTCAAAAAAAGCAGCGCTTCCTCGCTCACGACCCCCGCGGTGCCGCAGCACGGCTCAGGCGGTCGTTGATCGCGAGGCCGAGGCCGTGGCTTGGCACCGGCATGGCGGCGATGCGCGTGAGCGCGCCGGCGTTTTCATCCAGCCAGTGCAACCCCTCGAACAGCCGGGATGCGGCTTCGTTCAGGTTGCGGGATTCGGAGAGCTGGAAGCTGAGTTGGGCGCCTGGCAGTGGTGGCCCGAAGGCCAGCAGCGCCTCGTCCGGCGCGATGCGTGTGGCGTCCAGCCGCAGCGGGAGTTTGGGGGCGTAGTGCGAGACCATGAGGCCGGGCGCGCGCAGGCTTTGGCCGGCGGCGGCGCGGGCGTGCGGGATGCCGCGCTGCACCGGGCCGATCGCGGCGACGAGGGATTCGAAATTGACCCCGCCCGGCCGCAGCAGGAAGGGGGTTGGGCCGGAGAGGTCGATGATGGTGGATTCGAGGCCGACGCGGCATGGCCCGGAATCAATCACCGCGGCGATTCTGCCGTTCAGGCTGGCCAGCACGTGCGCGGCACTGGTTGGGCTGACGCCGCCGGAGCGGTTGGCCGAGGGGGCGGCGATGGGCCCGCCAAAGGCGTGGAGCAGCCTGGTGGCGACCGGGTGGGCCGGCACGCGGACGGCCAGAGTTTCAAGCCCGGCGCCGGCCAGCTGCGCGACCCGGCAGCCCGCCCGGCGCGGCAGCACGAGGGTGAGCGGGCCGGGCCAGAAGGTTTCGGCCAGTTGTTCGGCCGCCGCGTTTGCCTGGACATCGGCGAACGCGTCATCGGCGGTGGCGTAGTGGCAGATCAGCGGGTTGAAATGCGGCCGGCCCTTGGCCTCGAAAATGCCGGCGACGGCGCGCGGGTTGCAGGCATCGGCGCCGAGGCCATAGACCGTCTCGGTCCCGAAGGCGACCAGCTCACCCGCGGTCAGCAGGGCGGCGGCGTGGGCGATGTCCCGGTCGGTGCGGTTGAGGATTTCGGTGGTCATGGCGGGGTGCAAGTCTGGCTCTCCCTGGTCATGCTGCGCGGCCTGGGCGGCAGGCTTAATGCGCCTTTGGCTCGGCTGGCTTGGGCGCGGGTTTCAGGTCGCGCGCCACCTCGGGCTGGTGCAGCAGCCGGTTGATCCGGGTTGCCTGCTCCAGCGCCGCGTCGGCCAGAAATTTGAGATCAGGGGTCACCCGCAGGCCAAGCCGGGGCGCGATTTGCGCGCGTAGAAACGGCGAGACCCGCGCCAGCGCCGGCAGCAGAGGCGAGATATCCTTGTTGCCGAGCTGGGTGACGAACACCGCGGCGTGTTTGAGGTCCGGCGACATCCGCACCTCCGAGATCGTCAGATGCGCCCGGGCGAGGCCGGGGTCATGGAACTCGGTGCGCAGGAAAATCTCCGCCAGCGCGTGGCGGATTTCCTCGCCGACGCGCAATTGCCGCTGGCTGGGGCCCGATTGCGGCGCGCGCTTCATGAGACGCAAGCGCGCCGGTCAGGCGGCGACGATTTCGGTCTCATAGCACTCCACCACGTCGCCTTCGCGCAGATCCTGGAAGCCGGCGAAGGACAGGCCGCATTCATAGCCGCGCGCCACTTCCTTCACATCGTCCTTAAAGCGCTTGAGCTGCGAGAGCTCGCCCTGGTGGATCACCACGTTGTCGCGCAGCAGCCGCACGCCGGCGCCGCGCTTGACCAGCCCTTCGGTGACATAACAACCCGCGACCTTGCCGGTCTTGGTGATGTTGAACACCTGGCGGATTTCCGCGTAGCCCAGGAATTTCTCGCGGTGCACGGGGGCGAGCTTGCCCTTCACCAGCTTCTCGATGTCGTCCGCGACCTCGTAGATGATCGAGAAATAGCGGATATCGACACCGTCGCGGTGCGCCAGCTCGCGCGCCTGCGCGTTGGCGCGGACATTGAAGCCGACCACGATGGCGTCCGAGGCTTTCGCCAATTGCACGTCGCTCTCGGTGATCTGGCCGACGCCCGAATACAGCACGCGCACGCGCACCTCCTCGTTGCCGACCTTTGTCACGACCACGCCGATCGCCTCGGCCGAGCCCTGCACGTCGGCCTTGACCACCAGGGCCACCTCCTTCTGCGCACCGGCCTGGATGCGCGCCAGCATCTCCTCCATGGTGCCGCGCCCGGCAGTGGCGGCGGCGGCGGAGCGCTCGCGCAGTTTCTGCGCGCGGTATTCCACAATCTCGCGGGCCCGCACATCGCTTTCCACCACCACGAACGGCTCGCCGGCGGTTGGCGTGCCGGAGAGGCCGAGGATTTCCACCGGGGTGGAGGGCGTCGCCTCCTTCACGGCCTTGCCCTTGTCGTCCTGCATGGCGCGCACGCGGCCCCATTGGGCGCCCGCCACCAC
>Ga0116231_10004401_pt1 | contig 28541 bp, 19 predicted proteins | sample S1TSphgellanicum_2_FD_89695 | JGI IMG/M metagenome (GOLD analysis project Ga0116231, IMG submission 89695) | Host-associated microbial communities from peat moss isolated from Minnesota, USA - S1T2_Fd - Sphagnum magellanicum MG | ecosystem: Host-associated > Plants > Peat moss > Unclassified...
ATCCATCCCCTTAATTGGGACGGACAGTAGTTAAAAAAAAAAAAAGGTAGTCTTGGTCAATACTAAAAAAGAAAAAATTGATTCTGGGCTATCCAAGGCCTAAATATTTTTTTTTTGGTCTTCCCCTAAATCCGTCCCATCATCAAGCCAGACGGACATTTCATCCGTCCCCTTAATCGAGACGGACAGTAGCTAAAAGAAAAAAAAGGTAGTCTTGGTCAATACAAAAAAGAAAAAAGAAAAAAAATTCTGGGCTGTCCAAGGCTTAAATTTTTTTTTTTGGTCTACCAAATCTTTTGCCTCAAAAAATCAGATTGCCCCTAATTTCTTTTTTCTCTGGAGTCAGTTACATCTGGAGAAGTTACATCTGGGGAAGCTCCACAAGGAACAGGCAGTGACTGGAAGAATCTTCCAGGCACTGCCCACATAAACAGACACCACCACTGTTGTTTTTCCAAGCGTAACTGAAAATGACCTGCTGTGGGCGAGTGTTTGCCTTGGCCGCCTTGCCCTGCCCCTGCCCTACCCTGTTTGTCACCACAGATAGACAGACACCATGTTTGCTTTTATATATAGGATAACCTTGAGTAATACTCAAGCATGATAATCCTCCAAACTCATGAAACTTCAATGCTTTTTCAAAGCCAAGTCAATAGTTTTGCATCACAAGGAGGTTTCATTGTTGTCTCCACATTCGTAAGCATTATCATCTTCAACATGTTTGCTTGATGGTGAAAAGTGAAAGAACACAACACATGTTCATTCAGTTTACATGTTCCAAAATTGTCAATTCATTGACTATATTTTATTTATAATGGTCATGTGCATTACAAAAAAAATTGTATTTTTTAACAAGTCATTTTGTAACTACATGTGATGATGTGTCATTTGCAACATTTTTCACAACTATTAACCACTTTTGAAATTTTTATAATTATGTTGCAATTACATTATAACTAATTGAAGTTTTATCCTTTCATGTGAATGAGTTTCAAATGTATTTCATTCATGAATAGCTACTAAATCCCATTAGTCATATTAGTAACCAAAATGCAATTAAAAATAGATTTATTTAGGTTGTCTTATGAATATATCATAGGTATATTGTTTATTTAAGTTATTAAGGGTATATTAGATTTATTAATGTTTTTAAAAAGGGTATACATGTCCATTAAAGTTGCATTGAAAATATGTTCAAGTTCTATTAAGATATATTGTGATTATATCTAATGTTGATATATTATGTTCCCATTCAAAGTTGTATCAACATGTATAAAAAAAAATGATTGTGCAAACTTAACATTGGTGTCAAATATTAATTAAAGACTTATTGAACTTTAACCAAAGTTTAGCCACATTTTTGTTAAGTCCAAATTTAATCAAGTTTTAATTTAACTTGGATTTAGCCAAGGTTTAACTAAGAATTTTTATTTAGCCAAATTTTTATTTGTCAAGGTTTAAACAAATTTTAATTTAACCAATTTTTTTAACAATGTTTAACCAAGTTTTAGTTTAAACAAATTTTAACTCAATTCTATTTTTACCAAAATTTAGCCAAGTTTGAATTTCACCAAAATTTAAGCAAAATTTATTCAAGGTTTAATCAAATTTTAATTGAACAAAGGTTTAGCCAAGGTTTAACCTAAATGTCATGTGACATATGTGGTATAGGCATAATTGTTATGTGGGTCTAATTTAGGTGTCATGCAAGGTGTTTTATTAATAGGCTAAGTTAATTATTAGGTAGTAAATGATGTTAATAAGTAATAGGTTAAGTTAAGTATTGGTTGATAAGTAGTACCTAGGTCAACAAGTAATACGTTAGGTTCAATATTAGTTGGTAGGTAATACTTTAAATTAAATTAGGTAGGTAGCAAGGTAATAATTTAATAGGTAGGTAGTTAAATAATTGTTAATAGGTAATAGTTGTGCCATGGTTGCAACTAAATTGCAATTAAAATGTTTATCCCATATGGTTTTTTTAAAATTCAATTTTCTAAATTGTATGAAGAGGTGCATTAGAAACATTGAAAAAACACAAAAAAATCAAAATGGATACCATTTAGGATGAACAAATTAAAAAAGTTCAACCTTAAAGGTTAAATCCAAAATGAAATATATGAATTTCCCTATATAAGGAGCATGTGGCTTAAACCTAAGCTTACCCTAGGTGCCATGTGGCCTAAATTAAAACCTAGCTTAAATCTAGACTTAACCTAGGTGCCACATAGGTTAATAAAACCTAAGTTTAGCTCAAATGCCATGTGGCTTAGGCTTAGGTGCCATGTAGCCATGTGACCAAGATTAAAACTTGTATTTTTTAATTCATTTTTTTGCAAATTCATTCAATGTGCCATGTGACAACTTTTGAGTTGGTCATGTGTATTAATCTAAATTTCTAAAGTGAACTTGGAAGATTAAAATTTTAGTTTTTTTTTTAAAATTCTAAAATCATGCCACATGGCAACATGTAATTATTCAACAATGTAATCACAAATTGTGAAAATTAATAATACTAACTATTTGGTCAACCAATGGAGAAGTATATGGTTCACCATATACTTCATCCATGTGCATTATGTTGATGCCATGTCGAGTCATTATTTGTGATTAATGTTGGGTACAACTAAACTTATGCAACTAATAGAAAATTTAGTTACTAAAATGATTTGTGATTAGTTTCTAATCACAAATTAAAGTTGTTAAATGGTGTTTTATTTCTAGTGGTATTTCGGGAAAGCAATTAACTCATAATTGCCTTGTAACCAATACAAGGAATACACAACACCAAGAACATCTATGAGATGATTGGTGTGAAACCTTGTAGTTAGCTTTAAAACAACAATTTTGATAACAATTGTGTAAAAGTGAAAACATAATAAAACAAAATATATAACTACTAAATTAAATGAAAATTAACATACATTAAAAATTTAACAAAATAAAAAATTAACTATTACATGTGCATGCTTATTTAACATTGGTAGCAATAAAATCAAACTTTTTTTTTTTGTTAATATGCACAAACTCCCCATTTGTTGGATATGAATACATGTACCCCAAAAAATTGTAATGGTATTGACATTGGAATGCAAGATGTTTAATGCTAAGGACATTAAGTTCCAAATCAAATGAACACCATTAGAATCTCATAAAATCATGTGTATAATCAAACATGTGTGAAGTCCTTCAAAAGAACCTTGAATAAAACAAATTGTTGAATCAACATACATGGAGTAAAACTTTTTCTTACAAAGCTTAATAGTCACACACAAGACATCCCAACGTTATGAAACGTAACATTGGTAGAAAAAAATTGTTGGATTTTAATTAGGGTTAAGGATTGAATTAAATTTTTTTTAAGGATTTTGTTTTATTTATACAATGTAATGATGAAAACAATATTGAATAGATGAATGTTTTATCAAATTAAATTTTTTAATTATGAATCTTTGTTTAAGGGAATTTTTTTCAAAAATTCATAGCATATTGAAAATAAGTTGATTCATGTCAAGATTTTGTATATATATCTTAGTCGTTAGATTGAATAAGTTTTCAATGACAAAAAAAATTAACACTTGTAACTTCGATATCCTTATGCATCGTGTCATGTTGTGAAGCAATGTAAAATTATAATGTGAAATGGACTTTAATGCACATTTTTTTTACTATTTTTCTAATCACCTTATGATGCATTTACTTTTTCATCTAATTTTTTCATTTATTGGCCATGAACAAGGTGTTGATATTGTGAAGGAGTATGACAAAAAAAAATCTTTAATTCTTATGCTCTTGTAATGGCATTAACAACTATAATTATAATTTGTAAGCAATTATGGAAAAAGGGAGGAAATGATGAATAGTGAAACTTGGATATTTTCAAGATGATTACAAACACAATTGAACTAGCCAAAAAGCTTATCAATAAATAATTATTGACTCATGTGATATTAAATGGATGTAAAGGAAATTTAATGTTTTATACAATGATGAAATAAATTGGAGTTTAAAATTTTCATTGTTGGTTTATTTTTCATCAAATTTTGAAAATTATAGGATCACAAATTGAAATGAATTTTTTTTTCCATTGTTAAAATATTTATTAATTTAAGTAAATACAGGCTTCAATAATATGATTTTTAAAACTTGATATTTATAAGTAAAAATTGGTTTTTTATTTATTGTAGGATCAATTGGAAGCATTTTTTTAACTCGTGGAGTTAATTGAAACATAAGTTGATTTTAAAAAGAATTAGAGAAAATTGAAAACTCATTTGAACGAAAGGACATTTTGGAGACTTAACTAATTATTGGGAATTATAATTGTTGAATGTGATTGTTACGGATTAAAATTTTGCATTAATATAAACATAAAGTTTTGAAGTAATTTTCCTAGTTAGAAAATTGGTATAGACATTCATTTATTTTTAGAGTTACAATTAAGTTCACCTCAAGGTTTATAATGTGTAAGGCCCACAAGTGGGAACATCTCAAAACAATGAGGCCCAATTGGATTACCCACCTTGTCTTGGGTTCCCTCCCCTTTGGGAACTTTCCTATACATAAAAAATTAGACCTTATTTTTCTCTTGTATTTGCATTGGGCTGGTTTTTGTAGCGTAGTTGGAAGGGTGCCTTGCTACATGGAATTTTTCCTTGTGAGAATTTTGAAAAACCATAATGCCCTCTAATTAACCCTATTAGTAACAAGCAAGGGTTATACTCTAGTTTAGTAACCCTACTCCCAATTGGATTCGACAACAAAATGTTGAATAATTAATTAAATTTTAAATCTTAACTTTGGCACTTGGTTTTTTTAATTCTGAAGTTTTCAGCAAGTAACGGTTATAAAATAATAATAAACACATTATTTTTAAATTTGTGGGATGGTCTTAGCCTTAAGGTTTGCGGTTCAAACTTGACATTCGAAATCTTATAGATTTTTTTATTTTATAATTCTTTTGGCACAAGTGACAAATAATTTTTAAAAAATTCAACAAAAGAAAGAAGGCTTTGCCATATACACAATAAATAATTCTCTTTTCTTTAAAAGAATTAAAAAACAAGACAAATGCGTTTACACTTTTTAATAATAAAAAACATTGATTTAAGAAATATGATTTAAATTTTTATTTATTTATATTTATTGGCCTTGCCTTGGATATTGTGTTTAGATTCATTGTAGAGTATAGTAAATTAATGGATTTTGGACCCTAGGTAATAATAATAATAATAGGTCTATTTTTTATATGAGGATTTTGGAAAGATGATAATTTTCGGCTGGAGTTGGAACTTGAAGAATAGTAGTTATAGAGTTATACTATCTCTTGAAGGATTTTGGTTTCTTTTAGAGGATTTTTTGGAAGATTATATTTCTGCATGGTGAAATGTTTGAGTTTTCCATAATTCTTCTTCTTTTGCCTAAAGAATATGTTTTAATGCAAATGGCAAGGCAAGAGTGCGACACACCCCCTTGTTTTAAAAAATTAAATTAAAAAATTAAAAAAATTAAAAATAAATAAATAAACAAATAAATAATCATCGTGGAGTATTGGTGCACATATCGTAAAGAGTACGATAAAGTCTCCAGCTGTCCCTTTTACAAATTTTTGTGTTCCAGTTCCAAAGCCAAAAAAACCTTGAATCCCAAAATCAATGCAAAAAAGCTTTGGAGTGTGGAGAGTGCTTCTTCTTGTGACTGGTGGCAGCAGCTTCGGAACAATCATGATTGATTTGTTCTTATGTCTACTAGTAGTGACCCCACTTTGAGCTTTGCTTTTCTTGGCTTGGACTTGGGTTGGGTTCCTCCTCCTCTCTGTTTGTTTGTTTGTTTGTTTGTTCCTTTTTTTTCTTTTGCTGGGTTGCTTTCTTTGTCGGCCCTGGATATTGTGTTGAGAATTATTATAGAGCTGCTCAGTGTTTTCGACTGGCTCTTCATAATGATTAGTCCAGGTGGTTTGCTATTGGTAATTTCCTCACTTAACAGCTTCAAAGGATTTTAGCCCTGGATATTGTTGTGTTGAGAATCATTATAGAGCTGCTCAGTGTTTTCGACTGGCTCTTCATAATGATTAGTCCAGGTGGTTTGCTATTAGTAATTTCCTCACTTAACAGCTTCAAAGGATTTTAGCCCTGGATATTGTTGTGTTGAGAATCATTATAGACATCACAAAATTGGAGAGGGGGAGGGGGGGGGGGAGTGGGGAGCACTGCTTGAATGATGTATACAAATCAATTTTTCTTTTTTTAAAATTCGAATTCTGGCTATAGAAAATCTTAAGAAACACTGGATTTTAGCACTTTTTATTTTTATTTTTTTTCGCTTTTTAGCTATATATAACCAGAGAAAAAGGCTGGAATTTTTGGCAGCCCAAGGAACCTTTTTTTTCAATTTTGTGTTATATAAAAAATTTGTCCAAATATTTCCCCAAGAATTAGGAAAATTAGGTAGTCCAATTTTCACAAGAAAAACAGAAAAGTACCATTTTTTTTTTTCATTTTGTGGGTTTTAAAAAAATAATCATTGTCCAAAATAATCACTTATTTTGGGGCCCCAATTTCCAAGGGTATTTTTTTTGTGGCGGATTTTTGCCATTTTTCGACCTGAAACTATTGATTTGTAGGACCAATGTGTTTTTTTTTTCCCTCAAATTCTGATTTTTAGCAAAATGATTATAATATTGGGAATTTCCTATCACAAATTCTCTATTACCTATTTGATGAACCTTTAATGAAAAAATGGCCCAAATTTGTCAGATTTTTTTTTCGCAAAAACTACCAAATTCTCCAGATTTCTACAGATTATAGAAAGATGCTTATAATATTTTTATTTCCATATCTAGTTTATAGCCATATCTGGCTAAATCTTTTTTTTATATAGATGATCACCATTTTGGCTACATCACAAAATTGATAAAAGAAAACCTTGACGGCGGTGGGTGGGGGCATGAAGAAGGACTGCAGTAGGTGCCTGGTGCTTACTCTGCACAGGCGGGTATTTAACGGTTTTAATAACCGTCAGCCTCAGAAGTTGTTCGGTATGATTTCAGAACCAGAGAACCACCGGTTCTCATATATGGACCAATGCCAAATGAAAGAAAATCCGATCCCGGTTAATTTTCGAAAAACCCTCAAAGAACTGCTGGGAACTCGAGAACCGGAAAAGAACCAGTGGCTTTTGGGCGGTTATTTGACTTGTTGAAATTTTTGAGAACCGTGGTGAATTGTCGGAACCGGGTGAAACCCTAGCAAACTTCATTAAACAAGGTGTGTGCTATACACAACGGCCCTGTCATTCATTTAACATGAACAATGAATATTGTATGATAATTTGATCATAGCGAGGGGGAAATTTTTGTTAATAAAAAAATAATAAAATCTATTTTAATGTACATCATCATGTTATTGTTGTGAAAGAAAATTTATTATGATTTATTTTTCTCATTTTAAAACTTCACATCATCACAAAATTGACCCCAACAAAATATAAATAAATAAAAGTCTTTAAAAAAAATTTTAAACCTGGACGATGATAGATATCCATGATAATCGTGGAGACACCCGTTATGATACCCGGATCTGGTTGTCGTTGCTGCGCAAAATGCACTCCTATCTCTCTTCTTCGCTTGTGCCCTTCCCTTCTCTCTCTCTCTCTCTCTCTTCTCTCTCGTGTCCCTCTCTGGTCTCTCCCTCGGACGTTGTTGGCGTTGTGTCTTCTGGTTTCTGTTTTTCAGATGGGGTTGCAATCCCCAGTAGTAGTATTAGTAGAAGTACTAGACATAGAACCAGCAACAGCAGCAGCAGCAGCAGCAGCAGCAGTAGTAGCAGCAGCAGAAAGACCCGTAGCCCGAGGTGCGGAGGAGGTGGAGGAGGAGGAGCAACGTCGTCGTCGTCGTCGTCATCTGGGGGCTCTACTACTCAAGTCTCAAGAAACTCAAGATCACAAGTCTGCTGCGGCCTGGAGCACGTACGTTTTACGATTTTGCTTTCAGCCTTGGTTATTTGTTGTTCTGCTTCTGTTTTCCTGATTGATTTTTCTTGTTTCTGTTTGTCTGTCTGTCCGTCGCGCTCTCTCTCTCTCTCTATCTCTCTCTGGTTCTTTTTTCTCTGTCTCTTTTTCTGTCTTCTTTCGGTGATCTTTCTGAAACGACTTTTTTTCTTTTGGCCTTTGGTGGAGCAATTTGAAACAAGATCTGCACAACCTAATAAGTGCGATGTTCTTTTTCTCTTCTTCAGCGCTGTTATTCTCTTTCCCACCGCGCCGCCTTATCGGAGTTGTTGTAGAGAAGCGTTTGAAGCAATTAAAATTGTTTTGCTTGTTGCGTTTGTGTTAGTTGCGAACTGATGTTTGGGTTTTTATGTATGGCAAGTTTCCAAATTATTGTTGTCCGTTTTTTTTATGTGGAGATTAAGAACAGCTGCTCCGTGATTTGTGCTTTACCCCAATCTATCTGGTTCGGTGTCTTTTTCTTGGTTCGTGTTTGGCGATGATGGCAATAGAGAAAGAGGAGAGTGCCAGATTTCAGGCAGGTTTTTCGTCATCCTTTAAGAAGTTTTGAAGCCTGGAGTCTGTCTCTTTTCTCTTTGTCTGCTTGTGTTTGTATTGCCTCATGGATCTGTCTGTTTTGGGGATTTGTTACATACTTCCCAGAGTTGACGGGGTAACCAATTCGTCTTCTTCTTCTTCTTCTTCTTCTTCTTGTGGTTTGGGTGTGCGGGATGTACTTTGTAGAAATTTTGGGGTACAGTAGCGGACAATTTTTTTACAGTTTAAATTCATGAAGCTGTTTTGGATGGGACCCAGGGGTGCATAGCAAGAAGGGATGTATACTGTTTTTGGCTGTACCCCCCTCTGTCAGATTATGGACTGCGTTAGACAATTCACTTGCAGCACTTTGCTTTCTAGTTTGTTTTCCTGGTGTTCCATGGAGCTAGGTTTATCATCTTTTTTGCTTTCTTCCTCAGGTTTTGAGTTTTGAAGCTTAGTATGGGACTTCTTGGTTTGTTGGTTTGTCTCTTTGATTGTACTATCCATAATGGTGTCAGCATGTGGTTAAGCAGAGGAAGGCTTTGAAGATATTAAGTATGCAGATTGGATTAGTTTCCTCATTCTCTCACCCTACCATTGTCACTCCAGATTCTTGTCCCAGGTTTCTTCTTGAATTGAATACGTGTTGGTTGGATTGTGTGCCACTGCTGTTTGTTTTATGTGCTGGAGGCCATCATGCAACATAGTGGTCTTATGGGCAGTGGTTGTTCTCATTGCCTTGTAGCTGATGAAAGATGGAGATGGAAGAAAGCAGTGAATTCATGATGGAAGGGAGAGGTGACATGATGAGGCAATTGGACAATGATGTGGCTATTCATGTTCTGCAGTATCTCAACACTGCTAAGGACATTGCATGTGCCTCTGCAGTGTGCCGAACATGGCGTCGTTTTGGTCAGTGTTTCTCCCTCACCTTCACTTGATTGGCATCTCTCTATTTTCCCCAAGTAATTGAAGGTGAGAAATTTCATCATATCTTCAATGATTATGAACTTAGGTAAACCACAAATTGTTGTGGAAGTTACAACTGTCTGTGTCAAGTTTGACATGCTCTGTAGTGATTTTGCACTACACATCTGCTCCTGTCAGGTCGAACTGCAGCTTTCCATAGCCTTTCTATTTTGAATGAGCCTCTGTGGTATGTATGCCAACAACGTATGCACATGATGACAGTTTGTGAATGCTCACTATTGTGTTTTTCTCTGGCTGTCAGTGCTTGAAGGGCAACTGTGGAATGGCTTATGTGTCAAGGAGTTCCCAGAGGTGAGGAGGTTTGATGAATTAGTGGAGACAGATGTAATGCGGGACAGTGAAGCAGCAGGTTCAAGTGGGTCCTCATTCAGACAAAATTTGGAGAGGGAGGATCGTATTTATCGCAACCTCTTCTATGAGCTCAAGTGCGAGCCTTTGCTTGAAAAGAGCTGCATCAAGGAAGCTGTTTGTGCTTCAAGCACAGACAATTATCCACAAGAGAGCATATTCCAGACCTTGTATGCTAGACCTCGCTACTCTGATGAACAGACACCATCCTATTGGTCAAGTACTGGTGAACGTGATATTAATGTTCCAGAGACTTTGACCTATAATCTGGTGTCCTCCCTCTGCGTTGTTCATGAGGTCCATATCCAGCCATTTCAAGGTATGGTGATGAATTTGGCATTAACTTGTACTTCACTGTGAGGCTGTTGTGTGAACTAGGGGTGGAGATTTCTTAGATCAAAAGTCTGAAAAACCAAACTTGGGGCCACAGAAAGAGCAAATTATTGCATGATGTGGTCTATCAAAGAGCCAAGGGAAGCCTATGATGACGAAAGCAGAAAGAACTGAAAGGTGTATTGGTTAATTCATGAAAATAGCTTGTCTTACCAGATTTCCTGTCAGGAATTTGTGCATACAACCCGCCTCCCTAATTTCCAAATAATGTCACTCCGTAGTCTCTGACTCTTGAGGCAAGAGCATTGCAAAACTCTTGCCAACCTATGTCCTCTTAGAGACTGAGGAGTGATCTATATAATCTATATAATCTACAATATCGGAGCCAGTAAATGCTGTATGTTTTTCAGACCTGTAAGTCAATCTTTGAAATGTCCCAAGAATATGTAGAGGAGCCAAAAGATTGTCAAAGCTCACTAATTATTCTGTTCAGTGAAGACCTCTTTATGCTGCATTAATCAAAGAAAGTTTTGCAGCTAGTCAATGTCTTAGGTCTGCTCATAAAGCATAGATTGTATAATCCTAACCCCTCTAATCTTAGGTTTTGGTAGATCTTATTATCTCAATCATTGGTTCCTTTCACATGGAGTAGATAGGTTGCCATCTATTCCAACCCTCCCTGTTGTCACAGGGTGTCTTCAATCTATCCTAAAAGGGCTTTGGTCTTCTCCCCTTATAGCTGTTAATCTTTAGACCATTATGTCTTAAACTATAGATATTTGAAAGAACTTGAGCCTTTTGGAAGTCCCGAAAATCTTTAGTAGAAATTTGTTGATGTTCCAATCTCCAAATTTTTATAAATGCTCATATGGTCATATATTTGGGCAACCTAGGGATTCTTTCAAGTACTATTGTAATTTATCAAATTTCTAGAGGTTCTATGTTCTAACTGAACATTCTGCCTCTTCCAGAAGCTAATAAAACAGGTTGAAAGTAAGTTATTGTTAAGCAAGAAGAGAAATCCTAGGGGTGCAGGGTTCTTGGTTTCTCTTCTCTTTGTGTTCATCTTTCTTCTTGTTTCTTTGTGCATCTCCTTCTCTTTTGTGTTTTTTCTGAGTTTGCCAGCATCTGGAGTTATCTGGAAGTTTTTCTTTTACTTCAAGGAAAAATTTTAACCTTGTTCCGACTTTATTAATCATGAGTATTGAGATTCCTTGATTCTCATGAGAGTTATTTTCAGAGTTAGCTAGCATCATAGCCGAATCTTTCACATACAACTGGTCTTTTGGCAGAAAATCAATGTATTTGATTAGTGTACAGCATTGAGCATCACCCTCTGCCAGGTGCTGATGAAATCATTGGGTGTGTTAGGCTGGTCACTACTATATATACCACATGTTTCCGTACATATTGCATGTCTCATACTTTCCCTCACATCTTTTGTGTTTTTAAGAGTTTGGCTCTTCTTTCTTTCTTGTCTGCTGATATATTGTTGTTGCATCTGAAATCTCTACAGCCTTATCATTGGGTCATGCCTCTATTTTGTTCAAATTGATGTAAGTTCTAAGTATAGATATAAAAGTATAAATAATTTCTTAGTACTTATGAATTTATGTCTTCCCAGATACTGCAACCAAATGATGTTTGCAGAAGGGAAGTTTCTAGTTTTGTTTTTGGCATGATGACTGGTAATTGGACCTCAGGTCAGCTATGAGAACACAAACCTCCTTATAAAATGGGACTCTGTATATCTATGGTTAGGGCTGGAAGCGATGCAGAGTTTCACCTGCAGACAATTCAGTCTGAGATGGTTACAGACTCTATTGCTTATGACATTATATTTGTGTTAGCTTCAAAGTGTTGCCACAATTACTGGTTACCCTTATCACGGGATTTGTGGCTCTCAATGGCATCTCCAGTGGGACCAAATGAAGTGAAGTGGAATGCAACAGGGAAAAACTAAAATGAAGTTAAGCTTACCATAACAAGCTTGTTCCAGCTTGAGTGATGATACTACCAACTTGTCCACAATCACACTTTCAAGGTGTGATTGTTGTTGTGGACTTGTCTCTGCACTTGATAGATCTGCCTTTTGTCTACAAGTACATTGTGCTCCAGAAAATGTGGTATTTAAGGGTTTCCATATCACCTTCCTCTAATGACCTTGAAGATGTTCTCAAATTTTGCAATGACCAATGTTCAATCTCTCTGGACTTTTGTTTCTGTAGTGAGCTATGTTGCTGACATTCTGGACACTTTGGGTACTGTTTATGGAAAGACTTGTTGGGAGGTTCACCACTCCATCCAGCATTTATGTTATCCATTGGCTTTTGTTCGAAGTCTATATTCAGATATATATTTGATCAGCTTGATCTCAGTATGTGAATCTGCTTTTTTGTGTCTGTTGAACATGACAGCCTTTTTCCAGCCTGATCAACCAATTTACTCAGCCCAGTATGTGCGGATTCGGCTGGGCCACTCAATTGAGCCATCAAGGAGTAGGAGTATAGTTAACAAAGCCTCTCAGTGCATCCCTGCAGAGGAGTTTTTGTGGATGTATGAATCACCAAAGTTCTCCATGGAGCAGGTATGTCTGGATTTAGCCTGTGGGCAGTTGCAACCTTTTCTCATCTTTGCCAGAGGAGAAAGTTAGCGGGAAATTGTGAGAGGATATTTGGGTGCAAACATTTTATTTTAGAAAAAATTGTTTGTTTGAAGTTGACAGTCAGGTATGAAGTTTTCTTAGTAAGTATCAACCGATTCAGGACTTGGTGGAAACTAGATTTTTTTGCAAGTTTGATGTGAGAAGGCAACAGTGGTAGGATTCATATTTGCCACTGCCCTCATTGCAGATGTTTGACTTTTGGAATGTTCTGGGATATTTGGTTTTCTGACCCAGTGGACCTCAACTGTCTTGGTCAGCCACTAAAGTGCTCAATGTATGTGGTTCAATTCTGTTGCCTGCCATTAGTACTGATTGAGGTGAACAGCTGGTGTGCCACCCTGATCAGTTAGGGACATGTGGAACTAAGGTTTCAGTAAAGGAACTAAGAGAACTGATGAGGGGAAATTGGCAGGTGGATTCCATCCAAGTCTTCAAGCTGCCACACCCTGTGCTGTGTATTGGAGGTGTTCTTCAGGTGGAGCTTTTGGGCCGGGTGCAGACTCAGGCTATTGATCAGCTCTACTACATTTGGTAAATGCAGTTGTAATCTTGGTTTCTTTTACCTGCCAAATTAATTCCAGATTTTGTTTGACATTCAAAGGCTTTCATTTTTGTCTATTTTACTTCCCTGTGCCTTAATTCCTAGTGAGCTAGAGATGATTTGGTCCAGCTGCCTCACTTTCTGTAGGTAGAAATCCCAGCAAGCTGGTCTGCATTAGGAAAAAAATGTAGTTGTTTCATTCCAGTTCACTGTTTGGGCCCTAAAAATTATAGGTTGCTGTGGGTGTTGGGTTTCTTGGATTGCAGTATATGTTACGTTAGTGCAATTGGCCGGTCACTTTCAAACTTTAAGTTGCACATTTGTGCTGAGCAGAATCGCCATATTCTTGAGTATCTAGGGAAGATGAAGGCACAGGAGACTGTTGCAGAAGCTATGGTGGGCACATGCATGTCATCTGAAGTGGAATCCATGGGAAGTGGCTGGCATTCATTTGCAGAGCGTATTAGGCACCTCAGAGTCAGCCGAGTCCTCCGTAGGAATCATGCACTTTTGAATGCTTTGCTCGGGAATATTGCTGTGGCGAGATTGCTGTTGGCCCATGAAGATCGTGAGGACTCTAGCAGTGATGAAGATGTTGCTGAGCAAGACATTGAAGGGGATGGAGATAATGGAGAGGAGATTGATATGGATCATGGAGACTGGTCTCAGTAGTTGCAGTTCAAATTGTGTGATCAAGCAAGACCCTTTCGGTTCGGATATTGTGTTATGCTCGTTGTCTGACCGTTGTTTTCTGCTCAAGTTTTTTTGACAGAAATTTTTCCTTCAAGACTATTTTCTGCCACCTCTTGGGGGATCATCTGGTCATACATTCATTGATAGTGGAGTCTGAAGAGCTGGATGGAAGTCCTCTTGATGTGTATATATGCCTTCTAGGGCTTTTGCACACAGAGGGTATGTGTATATAAGTGCATTTGTACTTGAAAGCTAGGGTGGTAGTTGTTCAGATTCTTTTCACTATCTAACACGCTATTATGTGACTTCGGAAAACAAGAAGACTACTACTTTAGACAAAGGATGTAGCAAATGAGTAGTAGAGAACTTGAGAGGCTGATGTTTATTGTCTTCTGGATAATTAATGGGAAGTTGAAAATGGCAGCAAGACAGGTTGAATGATTTGATCCCTATTTTACTTGAATGTGTTGTTCTTATTTTAGTTGTGAGAGTAGCATCTGGCTGAGAGCATTGGATTGGGATTTTAAGATGTATTGAACCTTGTTAAGTGAATTACGTAATTTTTGAATTTGAGTGGTTTTGTCCATGCTTTTTGTGCAGTTCATAGCTGTGGACAACAGAAATGTCTCAGGAATTGTCATGGAGCAAGCCTTCCATGAATAGAAGACCTGGTGCACCTACCTCAGCCACAACAGGTATTCAGTGCCATTCTTTTGTTTGCATAGTGTAGTCACTTTGCTCAAAACAGAATACTTTACCCATTGAGGACATGTTATAATCAGTATGACTTTATAGATGAGCTATTCTTTCTACCTTTAAATTATTGGAAAGGCACTCAAATGACAGAACATTCTATTGCATGATGACCACATGGTAGATCTGGTGCTGTCCATGTATACATCCAAAACCATGGCAACATGCTGTTGAAATTTTTGCTGCTGCCTCTATGTTGAAGTCTCTAGTCATTTTCAATATCAATAGTATACAGGCTCAATGATGGCACTGAGAATAACACTGCTCTCCTTTATGAAACTCCAAACGTACCTAAATGGCTGTGTGACCTACAATTTTGTGCACTATTTGGTCTTGCACAGTAATATCTATAGCACTGTCCATTATCATGGTACCATATTTCTGTAAGTGGAATTGAATTCTTTTCTTGAGTTTTAGCAGTCTCACCAAGACTCTCCCTTACATTGTGATTTTTTTGCTGGAAAGAGAGATGAGGGTCCACAACAGTAAGAGATAAAATTTCTTTTTGCAAGCAAAAATATCCTATATGTTGCTCCAAGTGAGTGGCAAAAGAAGAACTGTAGCATGTTGCAGGGTGTATGCTGTGAATGCTCCTCCTCACCTGGGAGTGCCGTCAGTCACTGTTTTGAGGGATCCAAAAAAATCCTCTAGTAGTGCAGACAAGAGCTTTGGAGACAGAGGTCCCCATGTCAGGTCATCAAATTAATGGACAACATTTGTGCCACACTGCTTGCTTTCAAGTTGAAGCTCATGATATCTTAGGACAATCGCACACCTCAATTCAATCTGCACAATTAAAAATATGCCATTGCACACAACGTACAGTGGTTTATCTGAATTTAGGAACTGAATCTCAAATTTTCCAGACACTTATAGTTGGTCACCTGCACATGAAACCAGAACAAACAGCAATTTAAGAAATTGAGTTGGAGCACAAGTACCTGAAGCTGGGGAGTTTTGAACCCAAAAGTGTGAACACATGTGTCCACTATCCCTGTGAGGTTCAATGGCAAGTGATCATTTGTAGCATCTTTGAGTATATCAATGCCAGTGAGTTGATTGAGGTTCACCTTGTCAACTATCAGAACTGTTGATACCATCACTTTGCTGTTTGATTCTTGTTTTAAAGCAGCCACCAAAGCTTGGCCAACTGCCACATCTTGGTACGTGGCATTAAGAATCATGGCTGAATAGCTGACACTGAACCGGTTTGTGTTTGTGGCAGAAAACACCAATGTTGAGTTCATGGACAACAGTGCAGATGATTCATCTGCTGCAGTCTTTCCATGTGTCATTTGTTTCACCTGTAAGTACATTGTTGCCCATTCCTTCTTCAGCTTTGCTGTGGGTTGGTGCTAACAAATTGATCCGCATCACTTCATGATCCATGAGATTCTCACACAATGTTGGGACCACAAAAATCCATTACAAAAACAAGAAGGGTTGAAATTTCAGGGTTACAACTGTTGATTGGCTTTGCTTTCTTTATCATTAGATCTTGGGCAGAACAAATGGCTTATGAACAACCACATTAACTGCTAAAGCTTTTCCAGTCATCCCATACCAGATATATCTGATCAGTGCACATTCATAAGGATTGCATTTTAGGGTTTTGTGGGTGTTGATTGACATGCTTTTACAGGAGATTGGCAGCACAACTGGACATGCTCTTACAGAAGATTGGCAGCACAACCGGACATACTCTTACAGGAGATTGGCAGCACAACTGGACATGCTTTTACAAGAGATTGGCGGCACAAACAGACTTGTGAGAAACTCATAAACCGTTTTCCTGGTGCAGTCCGTTGCCATCCACTACTGTTTCCTGGTACAAGTCTGTTTGCCATTCTACAGCACAGGGATCCGATTCTCATATCATGATAATGGTGCAAATTCAATTCCTGTAAAAGCCTCACCTAGTTTTAGGGTCTGGGACATCATTGTATTGGACTTCAGCAGGACATTTCTTTCTTGGCAGTATGCAGGCCACACCTGGCCTTTCAAAATGCTCTTCACAATTTGTTTCCTCATGGTTTGTATTGTGTCCTTTGAGGAGAATCCACACAAATTGTTGAAATTGCTATTGAAATTCCAAGAAAAACAGCCAATGGGTGTGACGAACAACAAGAGCAAGAGAGAGAGGGAGGGAGGTGGGGAGGGAGAGAAAGGGGGGAGAAGAAGTGGCAACTACAACTTACAGTGAGAGACGTGATGTTGAGGGCTTGGAGAGAGAGAGTGGGGGAATGAGGTCGAAACACCAGCCACAGTACCGCTCCTATGCAAGTGAGCAAAAGCAGTAACACAAGAAAGCCTCCCATCAGACAACAGCAGCTCCATACCCACTCTGATCTCTTCCTGGCTGCTGTTAATGATGATCCTGCCATACTCCCCACCAGTCCCATCCGACCTCCCAGGATTCTTCTTCGACGACAAAGTCCTCCTCTCACGTTCACCTCCTACTGCTGATCCTTTCAAAACACCCATGAAGAAAAACTAGCACCAAAAAACACCACCCAAAACTCTCTCTCTCTCTCTCTCCCTCTTTCTCTCCCTCCCTCGTTCCCTCCTCTTCTTCTCTGCTGCAACGATCGATCGCTGCAACATCTCTCTCTGCAATTGTGAACAGTCTTGAGACAACGGGTTCCTGATTCAAAAACCCCCGCTCGCCCCCCATCACGTACAGCGTGCTTAGAAATAGGTAGGTAGGTAGGTAGGTAACTCTTAACCTTAAGAGAGAGTTTTGGGTTGACAAGGTAGGTAGGTAGGAACTAGCAACCCTCAAACCCAAAACTCTTTCTCTCTATTTCTCCAATTACATTTGGTGGAATTAGGTATTCTAGTTTTAAGTCCATTAACACTAAGCTATTTGTTTAGGACCTAAACCTAGTTATCACAAAATACAATGTTAAGTTAGTTCTTAAATTCTCATTCACATTTATGATGTTAAAAATGCCTACAAAATGGCTAGGTTAATGTTAAACTTTAAATGATTTTTTTATCATCATTCATGCCTATGATGATCATAAGTTTCTTTTGCACATTCTCATTTTTATTATGTTGGATAGTTGGTAGGTAAGTAAATAGATAAGTTGGTAGGTAGGTAGGTGAGGATGAGTGAGTGAATGAGTGATAAGTAAATACACAATGAGTGATTGATAGGTAAATGGGTAGGTAGGTAAATAAGTGGGGTTGGTAAGTAGTGTTTTTATTTTTATTTTTTTGTTATATACTTTTTTGAACCAACTATCACATGTAAGAGAATTTAATTAAAATTGATTATAAATAGGATATGAAAATATAAAATAGTTTAAAACATTCTTCATTTTAAAACTATAAGTTTGATTGTTGTTGTGAATGAGAACCTTGGAGAGCATGCTTGGATTTGTGGCCCCATGAATGTGAGCACCATCGCTTTGTGTGTTTCATTTCTTGCATAAAAAGTTTTCTTCGTTTCCATTTGAGTCATCGCTTATTATTAAACATGGTATTAAAGCATAGTCTAGTGAGTGAGGAGATTGGAATTCAAAACACACATTTCTTGCATAAAAATTTTTCTTCGTTTCCATTTGAGTCATCGCTTATTATTAAACATGGTATTAAAGCATGGTCTAGTGAGTGAGGAGATTGGAATTCAAGCACTTGAAGTGAAAGAGTTGTTTCCATCTTCATAGTTGGGAAAACACCTACAAAGATCTTGGAGTGTGTGATCAAAAGAAAAATGGAAAACAAATTCCATTTGAATTTATAGCAATGGAAATATTAGAAGAATAGGCGTTGGAACATGGCAAAACCTTGAGGTCAATTGGGTTGGTTTTTTTGGTAAAAAAATGTTGTTTAGATTGTTTTATGTGAGGACCTTTCTGAGAATGAGAATGTCAGGTCGGCCAAAGATTGCAAAAGAAATCCATGGAACTTTGTGTGTGAAGAAGTGTGATGGAGTGGGGTAGTAGTAGTTGGGCAAAAGTTGAAGCTTGTGTTTATGGTGCCTTTGATTACAATATTGTTGTTTTTGCGAGGATTACATTGTTGAGAATCACATGCACATTGATTGTAGGTTGAATACAAAAGGTTTTGAATCCAAAGTTAAATGTTTAAAAAAATTGTTGGATCTCTTGGTGAAGTTCAAGTTTAAGTTTGGGAAAAGCTTGAAATGTTCAATTTGTTATTTTTATCATGATTATATTATGTTGGAATGGTTTTTGGGGAGGATAAAAAAATGCTTAGATTGGAAATTGTGTGCAAAAGCATTTCAACAATGTTTGAGAGAGTCTTAACATTGAATGTGAAAGACATTGATGTACAAAATTTTGACATGTTCAAATTTTCATACAAAATATGGTACAAGTACCTACATTTAAAAATAAACATACAAAAAAAATATATATATATATATATATATATTGTACAAGGTTATATATATAAACCACTTATTGTATGAGGTAATATATGTGTATGTGTATCAAATATTGGTTTTTATTTTGGGGGTACATATGTTAAACCCATGATGATGTACGTATTATCTTCCATACTTGGATGGGTAGCATGGAACAATGAACTTATACCTTTTGACTTTTTCATAAAACCTTCGGAGTTTTTTTTCCCAAGCTTCAAAATTGATTTTTGGGCACACAAATTTTTGGTTGGAGTTGCAAAGCATAATATTCCCCAAATTGTATTGTTAAAAAGTTCACATCAAAATTTTGTGTTCAAAACCCTAAATTCTAAAGGAAACCAAATGCAAAAGAAATGTTTTCAAAATTAATCTTTATTACAACTCAAAGGGAGATTGAATTTGTAAATTTGGGAAATGGCTATGGTCTATCCCAAATCGTGGATGAGAAACTAAATAATAATAATTTCCAAGTGTGGAAATTCAAGATGATGAATTTCCTAATGGAAAAGGAATATTTTGAGTTCACAATCAATGAAGAACAAGAACCTACTTTCACAAAAACTCATATTTCTCAACACCAATGAGACTTTTTAACTTGGCATGAAAAAATCAATAAGGTTTTGTGTTGGTTATTATAAGTGTGTATGAATCAAGGTTCATTCATAGTTGGGGTTCCAAAAAAAGGAAAAAGGACGTTAGGATTTTTTAAATGTAATTTTTACAAAGAGCATTTACATTAGACAAATTTGAACGAGAAATTTGGAATAGTCCAAAGTAAGATAATTGATGTGATGGTAGTCATTTTCACATGTGTACATCAGTGTGCAAATAAACTTTGGTTCAAACATAAAAATGCAAATAATGTTTGGATAGGCTTGTACATGGACAATTTGATTTTTTTATTTGCATGATTATTTCTTACACATGTGACCTACATTTTGAACTACAAATTTTAGGCCTAATGAATACAAAAAATCAACTAAATGATTAAAAGTAATTATTATTTTCCTTACATCTCCAAAGATTGGGCCAACAATGACTTAATAACCTTGATTTCTATCTGAGAATTATCAAGAAGAAGTAGGGCATATTGAGTCTACCTTATTTTATGAGAAAGTAACTAAGGTGAGTTTATAGACTGTTTTAGATTGTCTTTCAGCTGATAGTATATGTAAGTGTTTTATTGATGGAAAATACAAGAAACTTATTGACATCATTTCAAACCCATGTTGCCTAAATTCTCGTATGGTTTATTGTGTGATCAAATGCATCCAATGAACATGGCCAAACATATATGTAAACATTATTTATTCAATTGCATCATTTAATGCATTTATTTTTATTCCTTTTATAAAGAGGCAATTTGAATGCCTTGTGTAGTTAATTTAAAAGATATTCAAAAGGACATTTATAAAATGTGCAAAAAATTTTAATTTTTTAATTAATTTTTCCATGACATCATTTTAGTAATTAGCATATTAAATCCAATACAATTATAATGATGCAAATAAAATAAGAAGAAAAAAAGTTGCTTAGGCGCAATCACAATCAAATGAACCAACGATGATGAAATACTCAAAGACTGCAATCGTTTTTGTGGTCATTTTCACTTTCTCATAGAAAGGACTTTTGGGATGAAATCTTTTGTAATATGTTATTAAAAATACATATAATTTTTTCAATATGTCACATTTTTTGTATTAATTTTTCATGACTAACTTTTTTTTTGGGAAAAATGTACAAATTTTACCAAATTTTGCATTTCATTTTGAAAAATTATCTTAATTTCAAATTGTATGAATATGTTAATTATTTAATTATTTATTTGATTGTTTCATAAACTATAATTCATTTTTTAATGTCATGTACATTACACCCCATTTACATGTGGTAAAAGATTTTTGAAAATTTGAAATTCTATTCAATTGATTTTTATTTTAAGAATTTAAAATTTTCACAACTTTCAAATTGTGAGTGTTTTTTGGGTGTGGATAATCAATTAACATCATCTCAATTTTTTTCTCATCAATTTTTTTTTATAAAGAGAGTTTTTAGCTTAGTATTTTACAAAATTGATTACTTTTGATACAACTATTGTTCAAGTTCAAAGGTCCTTTATTAAAACCAAAACCCACAATTATTATTTTTTAATTCTTTTCAATTCTTTAACATTCATATTAGTCATTTAACACTACATTCCATAATTAACATGGCATTAAAGTGGCACCATAAAAATATATCTAACAAAATTATAATTTTTATAGAGTTTTGGCAGTTGCCCAGCATGTTTTTTAGCTCGTTTGATTGTGATTGCACCCACCCTTTGAAGTCTTTTTTGGTACCCCAATCGTGAATGGACCCCTCAATTTGATTGTGGATATTGTAAAAAAAACTTTTAATAAATCTACCAAGTGAGTTCACATGAAAGCTTATATTGAAACATATTTCCATAAATAGTGATAAATTTTCAAGTTTATGAAAATGTTAATCTAATTATGCTACAAAAGAATTGAAAATAATGATCAAATAGATTTACAAATCTTTGCAATTGAATTCAATTTTTTTAAAACAACAAGTGTTGAAACAAAAATGTTTTTACAAAGGTATTCTCTCATTCCAAATAGAATAAACTACAAAAATTCATTAAAAATCACTTGAACACTCAAATGGTGATCTCTTGTAAAATGTTCTACAAGAAACAATGATTATATCTTTAAATCTAAGCTTTAATTACTATAAAAAAAAAGTCGGTATCATCCATTTTCTAAAAACTATCAAAATTGTCAATAGCCTTTTAATATAAATAAGGTTGACCTCAAAGTTGTTTAACACCCTTACCAAATGCTGAATGTTTTTTCAAAAATTAATCACTATTCAAAAAATCACAAGGTCGATATCCTTACTAAAATGGTACAATTGTCCTTATTAGTGAGTGCCAACAACTAATAAAATATTTTAGCTAAATTTTTTGGGAAACTCATAACTTCTTCAAATGTTAAATATATATTAAATTGAACATTTTAAATGTCCATTTTGTAAGCCTTGAAATGAACTTTACAAACCCATATCAAGTGTCCCAATTGGAATTATCTAGATTTCTTAATTGTCAATAAAATAAATATTGGTAGTTAATTTCAATAGGTTGTAATTACTTTTGATAGGCATTTTATGTAGTTCTAAAAAAAAAATTGGTACTCATTTTCAATGGATTTTTAATGATTTTTGGTACATATTTATAATAGTTTTCAAATTGCGTTTTATGTGTTTTTTTTGGTAGGTATTTTGGTGGTTTTAAGATTATTTTCAATAGATACTTGTATTTTTTTTCAGTAATTATTCTTAAAACTATTTTCTACTTATACTAAAAAATATCACTAAATTATTAATAAAAATAGTTCCTTTAACATCATCCTCCTTTTAGTTGGGATCATGTGCTCTTAACTTTAGACCAACAAATCCAAACAAAGTGAAGTTAAATGATTTGTTTATTAAAATGTTGATTTGGGCATCAAATGCATAATTTAATGTATTATTGTTGGTCAAATATTGATTTTTACAAGAACCATTGGCTCCAATTTTATTTTTTTCATAAAATAGAGGGCCTTTAATATAAGGAATATTACAACAAATTAAAACTCGATGGTTCAAATTTCAAGTCAAAACAACTTGATTGTTAGTTTTTGAATCCAACAATTCTTACTTGGATAAACCCATTGGTTTTAAGTTTAATTCATGTTCAATTCTAAGTGTATTCCTAAATTGGCCTAGAACACAATGTTACGGTAATTTTTTTTTCCTTTTATTATTGTCCAAAAGGTTCACAAGAAGAAATCTTGTATTTTTTCACTATCCAAATTCACTAGGTTTTTATTGAAATGGGACAAAATTGATTAATATGCAACCTATATGGTTTTGGTAAAAAAAGACTAGTTGATTAGAATATTTTTAATGAAATAGTTCTAAGTTGTTTTGGATAGTCACCTGTTGCACTACATAATGTTTAATTTTAGAATTTTGACATGGATATATGAGGTTCTAAATTACTATGACATGGAATAAAGTGTCATGTCATCTTATAAATTTTTCAGTATTTTTTCCCCCCAAGATCATGGAGTGATAAATTGCATATTTTTCACGACATGCCAAAACATAATTACATGCCATGAAAAAAAATTGATTTTTTAAAAACTTTGTTAAAAAAAAGTTTTGACAGAATTAACCATGATATACATGTTTATATATTGCATTTATACAAAATACATTGATGCATTCATCAAAGGTTGAACTCAAAACATCATCGAAGCACACCATGATCTTAACCACTAAACCACCTCAAGACATTATTAATAAAGAAAAAAAAACTTTAAGTTTATTATGTTTGGTATGAAATTGTTTAAGAAATTCTAATTTTAACATATGTTTTCTTTTTCAAAATTTATTCAAATGTTATAAATGAAAACATGATTTTGAAACTTATTCAATAACATGATCAAAAATAATAATTATAATTTTAAAATATAAAATATAAAATGTTAAAACACACTCAAAATAGCATGTCATGAATAAATTTACAATTTTTTTTTGGTTTAAATTGACCTACAATCTTTGTGAATTCAAGAATGTTATCGTTAAGTTTTCAGCAATGTTATTTCCATTATGTAAATATGTCCATTTTTTAAAAATTGAAAGTTTTATTTTCCACAGTTTGATTAGGTACCAATAAAATTTATTTATTCTTGCAGTGTTGTTAAAATGGCAATCATCCATAAGAAGATTTAGCCACATTTGGTTATAAACAAGTTGCAGAGTTAAAAAGTTGTTTAAATCTTTTAATATTATGGCCACCTACTATAATTTATTGTAAATATTAACGAGATATATTTTAAATTTGACAAAATTTGATTTTCTTTTTCAAAAAAGTCTTTTGTTGATGTTGTTGCCCTTTTAAATTGGCAAAAGTGACAAAAAAATAAATAATAAATAATCAACATAGCCATTTAATTCCCAATAACATATTTGTTTAACAACATGAATCATACACTAATACAAATGATTAATTATAAAATTTGAAAAAAATCACAATATGTATATATTATTGATGTAAGATATATTTTACCTTCATTTCCTTTGGAGAAGTAAAACTAACATAATTTGGTGAAGGCATTAAATAGTTGGATTAAACCCCCTTCCCCAACCAGCATGTTTTTATCAGTTTCAAATTTTCCTAATTTAGTAATTCTTGTTGGGAAAAATTGGAAAAAAATGTGCAAATTCAAGGAAAAATGTAAACAACAAAAAATTGAAATCACGAATTTGAAAGGAAAAAAGGTTGCTCATAATGAATAAAAATTTAAAATTAATTCTAATAATTCCAACCTTAAATACAATTCTAACTTGAAATTTATTTGAAATTTTTTAAGTTCAATTTTTGAAATCACTATAAACCTTATCCAAAAAAATTTAAAACATTAAAGTAAATACTAATGATGTAACCAAAAAATGGTGGAAATTTTCCACAATTTTGCAAACCTAGAAAGGGGCCATCAACATCAACAAATGAGTTTTCATTAAAAAACCAAAAATTTTAATGATATAATTCTACAATGGGTTTTAGGACTTGTAACCAAAACATAGAAATATTTTCACAAATTTATACCTCCATATACATGGTCTAAGGTCTATAGCCAAAACATGGTTAAATATTCTTGTGGATGATCTTGAAGAACACCACAAATTTGAAATTAAAAAAAAAAAAAAAATCCTTTATTTATCTAGTTTTTTAAAATAAAAATTTAAAACTAACCTCTAAATATTTAAACATAAACTTGTAACAAAACAAGCCCTAAAATTTTGATAAATCATGTTTAACATATAAATAATAAGTAGAAAATGTTGATAATTATAATTATAATTATATTTGTAATAATATTTTAAAAATAAAAAATCATTCACTTTTTGAAAGATTTTTTTTTTTCATCCACCAAGTGAGAGAAATGGGGAAAATTAAAGATTATTTCTAAGGGTTTTTGGTTTGGCGTCATGAACATTAGTATTAATAAACTTGTCCATGACATTTAAAAAACTAATATATGATAAAATTGTAATTTAAAGGTTTACATGCATCCTAGATTTGACATGCATGAACATTTGATCTAATTATCAACCCATTCAAATATGAAACTTGCTTAATTATTATACATATATTTCAAAAAATTGTGGTGAGTGTAAAATGCAATTTGTGAATAATCAATTCAACACATTAAAGTGAATGATTCAAGTCATGTGCAAATGTTGATAATTCAAAAGATGTGAAAATTTCATTAACATGTTCAAGTATAAATGTGAAACATTAAATTGTTATGTGTGTTTCAATATATATTAATAAATGTAATATGCAACATTTTTATAATGATTTTAATAAGTTCAAAGTGGATGATTCAACTCATGTAAAAATGTTGATAGTTCAAAAAATGTGAAAAAACCTCACAAACCATTCAAGTATAATTGTGAAGCATTGAATTGCATGTGTTTCAATATATTTTGATAAGTGCAAGATGCAACTTGTGAGTAGTGGCCTTAAAATATTAAAAGTGAATGGTTTAATTCATGTACACATTTGATAATTGAAAAGATGCGAAAGAAATCAATAATTTGTTCTAATATATATGTGAGGTTTTAAATTGTTACATTTGTTTTAATAAATTATGATAAGTATAAAATGCAACTCATGAGTAATAGTTTCAACATGTTAAAAGTTGATGGTTCAACTTATGTATCGTGTTGATAGTTGAAGAGATGTCAAAAAAATCATTGCCTTTGTGACACCAAAAAATGGACACCTTAGTATGCCAAGACCCATGCCATTTATATGTAACAACTCATCGTATTATCTTGTTCCAACATTTTGACAATCATTTCATAGGTGGGTTAAGCAATCACATGCTCCTTTCACTTTTAATCTAGTCAATTTAACTTATAACAAACAACACCAATGAAATATGCGCGTGCATTGTGAATCAACAATGGGAACAACTAATTAGACCTTGGAACATTCTTTGGTCAAATTGTTTACCACCCAATAGAATGATGATTGACCCTAACTAGTTCATCATGTTAGTAGGTGGGATGGGATGATTATGCAGTACATAAGTAGTTTGGGTGTCCTATTTAGGGAAATTTTCATGTTTTTTCCTAGTTGGGACATGTAGCCATTTGTTGGTTTGAGTTGCATTTGGTTTTGCTTGTAATGTGAATTAACATGGAAAACATGTGAATTGCCACATTCCTTGGTGGATCCAAAGTACATAACTTAGTACATAACTTGATAACTTTGATGTCTTTAATATTGAGTGTAAGCATGAAATGCCTTTACATTGCAAAAGATCTTTTTTCAAAGAATTGGATGATTGTTGACTTGCCAATTTATATTGTTGAACCATGCCCTTTTGAAGTTATGATGTGGCATTCTCCATGTGGATTTCTCCATGTGGAGTTCCACCTAAATCTTCTTACATCATGGAGGTGTGAATATTATTTTTTTCAAAAAGCGAATGTAACTCCAATTGTTATGTATTATATGGGTAGGGTTGGTTCTTTTAGGAACACAATGATCTTGGTATGATGAACCATTGTTTTCTTAGGTGGTAATGGGTTATAGTAATGCATGTTCTAAAAAATAATTTGTTTTTTTAATTGGTGATTCATATATCAAGAGCGAGTGTTTTTCATTGTATATTCACCTTACAAGTGAAACACACAAGAAAAGGTTCAAATGGCTACCTATTTTCCACATACGAAAAGTCTTGGAAAAGTGCATGAATAGGACACCCAATTCACTTACCTAAGTATGTGACCACACAAATCTAAAATATGAGAGAAAACTATTTGTTTAATTTCAAGGATGAAAAAATTCAAAGGATTATTATATGGGTGATTTTTTTTGGAATGTATTGTATGATCATCCTTAAACAATTCCAAAAACAATTCCCACTTACCTCATTTTCAAGCCTAAGTATCTTTTTTCCCTATTAACTTTCCTAATAATTACCTCACTCCTTTCCCCCACCCACCGACAAGAATGAAAAAACAAATTAACACATGCCTTTTCATGTTCATGACATTTTTATTAATTCAAATTAGATTAAATTTGAGATTGACATAAATAATGATGAACTATTGCAAACCATAGATGGGAACATAAGAAAAGAAAAATAATAGTTGATCGTTGTTGGTAGTGCGAAGCAACACAAAGCCCAAGTTAATAATAATATGACATTTTGAGCTAGGTGGGGATGAGATTTGATAAGTTCAATTTAGAGAATTCAACTCTAGTTGATTACTTACAATTAAGCTTGAATATTTTTACAAGAAATATGAATTGTGTAATTGATTTGAACTTGAGTTTTGTCAATGTTAACAATCTTAATTTCCGTGACTTACTTAAGAGATACATGAATCAACATACATCAAAATTAAAGTCTGGGATTATAGTAATTATGAATGTTGGATGGTTATTAGAAACATGGATCAACCCCAAAAGGTTATCAAGGTGGTTCTTAAGATGCATAACAACAGTTCTAAAAATCAAATATTCAAGTCTTGATAAATAACCATGGTTCTCAACATCTTGAAAAATCAAATAACCGACCATAAATAAACTACTGGTTCTTTCATTAAAATGCACAATTCTTCAAGGTTTTTGAAATAGCCAGAATCAGCAATTCCTTGATTTTGATTTTTCAAAAGAACCAAAAACTGGTGGTTTGCTGAATCTGGAATATTATTAAAAATAATTCAGGTGGTTTTTTTTTTTAATAAAAAAATTCAAATAATTGCACAACACTGATAATTACTAAAATGCAATACTTGTAGTTGAAGGGATTGCAAACTTACCATGGCCAAAGGTTTGCAATCCGTTCAAACTGACTTGCAAGCCCTGTGAACATAAGTTGATGAAACTTGTTCCATGTGGGTAAGTGGTCATGAAATTTTGTCAATCCCAAATTCATACATACTTCTTCTAGTTGATGAAACTTGGTCATGAAAATTTGTCATTCTTGAATTGATACATACTTCTAGTCAATGAAACTTGTTCTACATGGGTAATGGTCATGAAATTTTGTCATTCCCAAATTCATACATACTTCTTCTAGTTGATGAAACTTGTTCCACATGGGTAGTAGTGGCCATGAAATTTTGTCATTCCCAAATTCATACTTCTAGTTGATGAAACTTGTTCCACATGGGTAGTAGTGGCCATGAAATTTTGTCATTCCCAAATTCATACTTCTAGTTGATGA
>Ga0116231_10004402_pt1 | contig 28540 bp, 34 predicted proteins | sample S1TSphgellanicum_2_FD_89695 | JGI IMG/M metagenome (GOLD analysis project Ga0116231, IMG submission 89695) | Host-associated microbial communities from peat moss isolated from Minnesota, USA - S1T2_Fd - Sphagnum magellanicum MG | ecosystem: Host-associated > Plants > Peat moss > Unclassified...
AAAGAGTGGATTGAATCGAAATATATTAGATTCGTCTCCTGGTTCTTTGATGCAAATGGTTAAATACAAAGCGGAAGAAGCTGGTATTGCATTTATTTGCTTAGATACAAAGAAAGAAAAGCCATCGCAACATTGTCCTGATTGCCTTACATGGACAGGTAAAAAAAAATTGAAACAACGCAAACACGTGTGTATATGTGGCTGTAATATGTCGCGTGATGAAGCGAGTGCGTTATATATGTTGCGCCGTGGACGGGAGCTAAGTAATATGACTAATGCGTTAGGAACTAACGTAGACTGTAAAAAGTCAGAAACTCAGAAATTAAATACACAAGTGTTTAATTGTGGGTAGTTCATCATTTTTCTTGTGAAAATGAAAAATGTTGCATAATCATGTTCGAAAAAGAAACCGATCTCGTTGCATTTAAATTGCGTTTTGATGGAGAAAATTTAAATTATTAAAATTGTTTCATTCGTTGGATTTGCTAATGCTGGGAAAAGTACAGCAGCAAATATTTTAACTGAAAAAAATTATATCTCAATGAGTTTTGCCGATCCCATCAAGGATTGTTTATCTGCAATTTTTCGATGGGATAGAGACCTTTTAGAAGGGGCTACAGACCAATCTCGTATTTTTAGAGAGACTATAGACCAGTGGTGGGCAAACCGTCTGGGCATACCTCATTTCACGCCTCGTTGGGCAATGCAAAATTTCGGTACAGAAATAATGCGTCGAAATTTTCATGATGATATTTGGGTAATGTCTATAGAACGCCGATTATCTGAACTTTGCGAAAATAAAAATGTTGTTTTCGGAGATGTTAGACATGTTAATGAAATATCTCTTACAAGAAAAATGGGAGGAAAATTAATAAGAATTAAAAAAGGCGAAGAACCAATCTGGTTTGAAATTGCAAAAAAAGCCAACGAAGGAGATATTATAGCAAAAAACTTAATAGAAAATATTTACCAAATCCATGATAGTGAAATGGCGTGGATTGGTCAAAATATAGAATATACAATTTCAAATAATGGAACAAAAAAAGAATTAAAAGAAAAATTATTTTCTATTTGTGATATTTAATTAAAAAAACCAAATAAAACACGGAATATAGCCTTAGAGATAAATACCTTCAACAGTCTATTGAAGGTTTATCTCAAACATGTCAGGCACTTTGATTTCACCGGGCGTATCGGTAACAATTATTGATGAAAGCCAATATGCAAGTTCTGGTCCGGGAACAATTCCACTTATCGTTATGGCGACGGCTGCAAATAAAGCATCACCGTCTGGAAGTGGATTAGCTCCGGGTTCGCTTACATCTGCGGCAAACATGCTTTATCTTGCTACAAGTCAGCAAGATCTTATTACTAATTTCGGTGCTCCAACATTCCAACAATATCAAGGAACAGTTTTACAAGGAGACGAAACGAACGAATGGGGTCTTCTTGCTGCATATAGTTATTTGGGTATTGCAAACCAAGCTTATATTTTAAGAGCAAATATTGATACATCGCAACTTTTACCATCCGCTGTCGCACCAGTTGGTCCACCAGTAGCCGGTCAATACTGGCTTAATTTGACAACAACAACATGGGGCGTTTTCCAATCAAATGGAAACACAAGTCCAGGTTTGGCTTGGGTTTCACAAACAGTTCTTGTTCCAACACAACAACAAATCGATGATAATAATGTTCCATTGCAATCTTTTGGAGCAAATGGACAATTTGCGGTTGTTCCATGGACAACCAATAATCTTATTTATCAAAAAGGTATTATCGGTTCCGGTTCCGCAACATGGTATCAAGTCGGAAGTGCAAATTGGATTACCGCATTTACAACAAATGGAAATGCACCGGTTTATTATGAAACCTCAAATGCACAATATCCAAGTGGATCAATACAAGGATCTGTGTGGATTAAAGGAAATCCTTCCAGAAATGGCGCAAGCTGGCAAGTTTATTACTATAATAGTGCAACATCATCTTTTGTATTATTAAGTGCGCCTTTTTATCAATTTAATAGCGCATTAGCCGATGGCGCTTCCGGAAAAGATACAGCAGCCGCAACCGGTCTAGGTGTACCAAGCACTGGTTCGGTTTATGTTGGTTATGATCCAAGCACTGGAATTCAACAACTACGTCGCTGGAATGGAACATATTGGGCAGCATTGAGTTATGTTGCCTCTTTAACCGCTCCCACTACTCCACCCGCAGCAGGTACGCTTTGGTACGACAGTCCCAGTAGTTTTGCTGCTGATATCATGGTCAGCAATGGAACTGAATGGAAAGGATATCGAAATGTTTATCCTGAGACAGATGTAAATGGTATTCAGATCAGTGCATCTGCTCCAACAACACAAAGTACAGGCAGCGCATTAGTAGCAAATGATCTTTGGCTGGATTCTTCTGATCAAGAAAATTATCCAGTCATTTATACTTGGAATACAACACTTTTACGTTGGACTCTAGTTGATAATACCGATCACGAATCTCCATTTGGTATTATTTTTAATGATGCACGTCAAGACAGTGGAGTAGCATTCACCGGTATTGTCAATGGTGGGTCTTATAATTATCAATCTACATCTCCGAGTGATTTAGTTCTTTCGGATTATGTCGATCCAGATGCGCCAAATCCGGAACTTTATCCTGCTGGATTGATGCTATTCAATACACGTGCTTCAAATAATCTTGTTAAGATTTGGTATCCAACATATTTCAATCCGGGTCCATCTCCAACAAATTTTGATCCTAATGATGATTATACTGTCAATTCTTATACAGTTGGTAATACCGCATTTACATTCCCGCCACTGACAAATCCTGGACGTTGGGTTAATGCAGCAGGAAATGATTCTGCAAATAATTTAATTCCTTTTATGGGTCGCAAATCACAACGACAAATGATTGTGACGGCATTGCGTGCCACTATTACTGCCAATCAGGATATTCGTTCTGAACTTGTTTATTTTAATCTTATCGCATGTCCCGGATATTGTGAATTAATTGACGACATGACGACTTTGAATACAGATCAAAATCAAGTCAGTTTCATTGTTGGTGATACTCCAATGCGTTTGACACCAGATTCAACATCATTGTTGAATTGGGCAAATAATGCCGCAAACGTTGCTTATACTTGTGAAAATGGACTTGCTCCGGGTTCTTATAGTGCTGCTGCGGGTGATTACATTGGTCTTTATTACCCATGGGGTCTTGGAACTGATTTATCCGGTAATGAGGTAATGATTCCTCCTTCAAGTATTGCTTTGAGTACAATTGCGTATAATGATCAGGTTTCTTATCCTTGGTTTGCACCTGCTGGATTTAATCGTGGATTGATTTCAAATGCTTCTTCTGTTGGATATTTGAATGCGGATGGATCTTATACACCAGTTATTTTGAATCAAGGACAACGCGATACGCTTTATGGGGCTCGTCCAAGTGGATGCCAAATCAATCCATTTGCTTATATTCCAGGACGTGGATTGGTTGTTTACGGACAAAAAACTCTATCAGGAGATGCTAGTGCTCTTGATAGAATCAATGTTGCAAGACTTGTAAATTATATAAAATATAATATTGATAATATTGTTAAACCTTATTTGTTTGAGCAAAATGACAGTATTACACAAACAGCAGCAAAAAATACTGTTGAATCTTTCTTTAATAATTTGGTGCAACTTCGTGCATTAGGTGATTATGCAGTCAAATGTGACTCAGATAATAATACACCAGATCGCGTTGATCAAAATCAATTATGGATAGATTGTGCAATTTTGCCAATAAAGGCAGTAGAATTTATTTACGTACCTATTAGGATTATTAACGGATCTACAACGGCTGCTGCTGCATTGGCGTCAGATTTGGCAACTACTTCTTCAACTACAACAACTTGATTTGATTAAAAAATAGTATTAAAAAAGAGCGGATGTTATTCCGCTCTTTTTTTATTGACAAATGACTATTTAATTTAATAAAATATTAAAATGAATGAAGAAAAAACAACAGAAAAAGTAGCTTGCCTCGAATGTGGCAAACGAATGACTTATATTAATAATAAACATTTGATGTCGCATAAAATGACGGCAGAAGAATATCATAAAAAATATCCAGATGCCTTGATGAAATCTGCACTTGTTACTGCAAAGTTAAAAGAGCGTAGTGTAAAATCAAATGCTTCCCGCAAAGGAAAGCCTCGATCTGAAGAAGAAAGGGCAAAGATTGCTGCCGCCAATAAAAGAAATGGCTTAAAACGTATTGGAATTAAAACTGGACCAATGAAACAGGAACAGAAAGATCTTCTTTCTGCAATACAAAAAAAGAAATATGCAGACGGAATATCGGTTGCTTATAATCTTGGCAAAAAAATTAGTGAGGAAACAAAAAAGAAAATTTCAATATCTTTGACTGGTAAGGTACGCAAAAAAGAATCAATTGCTAAACAAATAGCTACGCGTAAAGCAAATGGAATTCCTTCTTCAATGAAAGGAAAAAAACATTCACAAGCCACTAAAGACTTAATTGCTCAAAAATCTAGTTCATGGCAACACGCAAAGCGTCCATTTTTGCGCTCTGTTATGCTTCCAAAAATAGAAAGTGCAAATTTAAATTTATTAAATACCATAGATGCTGATATTTTTGAATTAGAATGTTGTATTTGTGGGCATATTTTTACTCGTACACCGCAAATGTTTCAGCCTTCAAAATATCATCCAGAAGTATGTGATCAATGCTTTCCACTATCAAAACGCAGTAATGCAGAAATTGAAATTGAAAATCTTATTAGAAATTTTCTCCCGGAAGAAGAACGAATTATATCAGGAGATATGGAATTAATTTCTCCTTTGGAAATTGATATACATGTTCCAAGTCGTAAAATTGCCGTTGAATATTGTGGTTTGTATTGGCACAGTGAATTATATGGTAAACATCGTTATTATCATCGAAAGAAATTAGAAACCGTTAATCAAAAAGGTATAAAACTTATCACTATATTTGAAGATGAATGGATTAATAAAAGAAGCATTGTTGAAAATATGCTTAAAAACGCATTTGGCGTTATTTCAACAAAAATTGATGCAAGAAAATGCAAAATTGAAGAAGTATCTTCAGAGGATGCAAATAATTTCTTAAAAGAAAATCATATTCAGGGACGCGGAAGAAGTGTTGTAAGATATGGTTTATATTTTGAAAATGAATTGGTTTCTCTTATGACATTTTCCAATTCAGAAATTTCACGTAAATTAACCGGATGGGAGATTAATCGGTTTTGTTCTAAATTGGGGATTAATGTAAGAGGCGCTGCTGCTAAATTATTTTCTAAATTTGTCAAGGATCATAATCCGGATATAGTTACTTCATATGCTGATTTGCGGTGGGGAACGGGGAATGTTTATGGTTTTCTTGGTTTTGAAAAAATCAGAAATACGGTACCCAATTATTGGTATATTAAGGCTAATGACATAAAACGCTATCATAGATATGGTTTGCGGAAAACGGATCAAGATGACCCGAAACAGACGGAATGGGAAATTCGCAAGAGCGAAGGTTGGAATCGCATTTGGGATTGTGGTCATGCTAAATGGCTATGGTTAAATCCTGTTAATCAGCCTTAAGAGATTTTTCAGAAAAATATCGTAAATCGTGTAGAAAAGGCTTGACGGGAACTTATTTTGAATTATGTTCTGGGTCAGCCCGTGATTATACGGTATGAACATTTTGAAAAGGAGTTTACTAATGTCAAAGTTTGGAATTCGCGAGGAACAGCGTGTAGCGTTGTTTATTGACGGATACAATTTCTACAATATCTGCAAGCGTCTTGGATGGGATGTGGATTACAAAAAGCTGCGAAGTCACTTCGAAGAAAACTCGCAGTTTTTTCGAGCCAACTATTTTGCATCTCTTCCAGATGATCATCTGGAAAATCCGTTGTTCAAGCTGGTAGATTGGCTGAGTTACAACGGATATCGTGTGGTTGAAAAGCCCATGATTGAGTATACCGATTCTCGTGGCGAAAAGCGTACCAAGGGCAGTGTCCAGGTGGAGATTGCCGTGGAAATGCTTGAAACTGCACCATTTGTTGATCATATGGTGTTGTTTTCCAGTGATGGCAATCTCACCTATGCGGTTGAGGCGGTGCAACGCAAGGGCGTGAAGGTGACTGTGGTATCCACGATGGAAAACGCGAATTCCATGTCCGATGATCTGCGGAGAGCGGCGGATAATTTTGTGGATCTCAATAGCGTCAAGGACATTATCTTCAAGCGTGATATGGTTCGCCATAGTGAAGGGGTTCGCGAACCCACTCCGTTGCGTCCTACGCCGGTTCGTATGGGGACGCGTGCATAAAACACGCGGTCCTTTGGTTTGATATATAAAAAGGGCATCTGATTTAGATGCCCTTTTTTATTAAAAATTAGGAATTTAAAATGCTTCGAATGCCAAATAGCACTCAAACTTTTCGCGATTCAGCGACACGTGATTACAAGCATATATGATTGGTGGCTACGATACATCTGCGGTGTCTGATGCGAATATTCTTGAAATAAAAATCTTAATATTGTATAAGATGAATTATGTTCCCATGTGGGACTGAATTGGCAAGGTTGAAAGACCTGAACCCATAATTTTGAGCAGGGGTGACTGGGCGACGCGCTGGCGTGTAAAGGTATATATTATTAGAAATAATACTTGTTCAAAAGACGAGAGTTTACTCGTTAGTCAATTCTCGGAGTGAAGTGGTTGGGGCATCTAGTGCTCCGCTAGAAATTTAAATGTTTCTTCTAATTCTGATCAAATTAGAGATGTCCCAACCCATATATCTGTATAAATAACGGATCAATAACCTTCTCTGTGAAAGGAGAAACATTCTACAAGTTTATCAATAACCTTCTCTGTGAAAAGGAGAGACCTAAAATCTATGTTGATCAGATCACTTAGAGAAATCTAGGTAGTCGATATCAAGGAATACATAGGCACCTGCAAATGCCGCCTCAGTTCGCTGCTCTGCGTTTCGTTGTTAAACAATCCTGTGAGGTAGGGATAGTGCAACGAAAATATAAAACCCTTGAATATCTGATCGAAAGGAAGACGAAAATTATTATTGGTAATAGGTGATAATTAACGCACTACTCTGGAAACGTAGAACATATTTTCATAATATATGTTGCAAAAAACCCACTCAGAGAAATTTGAGTGGGTTTTTTTGTCCTAGAAAATAAATATAATTATATTAGAGATTTTATAATAAATGTTAAAAAAATATATTGTTGAAATGGATTCTTCTTTGATTTCTGTTTTAAAAAATAGCGGAGCAGTTCGTATTATAGAAGAAACAGAAGATGATAAAGTTTCAAAACCCAAAACAGTTCTTGGTGATTATAAAAGAAAATCTGTTCAAGGACTTTATAATTATGATCATTTTGAACATCCAGATGGGAGTTTTATTCAAAGTCGTCACGGACCAGAAAAATCTTATCTTCATCAAGATGCCGAAGGCAATCGTACAAAATTTACAGATTTTCAAAAATTAAAAAATCATGTAATTAATTATCATAAATCTAAAGATTTGAACGAATCTTTTAATCTTAATTCAGAAAATTCAGAAAAAGTATTTGATATTTTTCAAAAATCTTATCAACAAGAAACAGGTTCTTCTTGGTCAAAAGAAAAATTTTTATCTCGTGCAAGAGCATGGACTTTTTATGGAGATGAAAATTCCGGATTTATTGCTATTCGTGCTCAAAGATCTGGACCAAAAAAACTTGTGGGAGTTGCGGGAGATCCAAAATCAATTCTTAAGGGATTAACTGAACTCCAATCAGAAGGTGGACCAATATGGGGAGCGGTATCCGAACCTTTGGCACGTATGGCAAAAAAACGTGGCATGATTGTTCCAAGTTTTTTTCCTGGTGGTGGATTACTAATAAGAACATTGATTTCAACCATTCCTCCTGAAGTTTTTGGTGGAGATATGCCAGAAGTAAACAAAGATGGATCTTTAACTTTTGATTATCCTGATGTGGGACGTTCCACTAAATATTTAATTGGAAATAAAGCATATTTTCTTTATGCACTTAAAATGCCACAAATTGCAGAGAAAATAAAAGCTATTCCAGGTGTAAATACTTTACTAAAACTTATGGGAATTTTATAAAGAAATTTTTAATGTCTAAAAATCAATATAAAACCATTTTTATTAGTGATACGCATCTTGGATCTAGAACAGCAAATGCGGAAATTTTATTAGATTTTCTTCGTCATAATCATTGTGAAAAACTTGTTATTGTAGGAGATTTTATTGATTTTTGGGCGTTAAAACACAGCGTGTATTTTCCGGCAGCACATCGTGAAATATTAAGAATTATCATTAAATGGTCATCGCGCGGTGTTATAGTAGAATATATTCCAGGAAATCATGATGAAGCAATTCGTACATTTCTTCCGATTTTTTTGGATAATGTTAGTGTTATGCGAGAAAGCACACATACAACGATTGATGGAAGAAAATTTCTTGTTACTCATGGTGATGATTATGATCAAGTTATGAGATATGCAAAATGGCTTGCATGGCTTGGTGATATTGGTTATCATTTATTAATACATGCTAATCATATATTGAATTTTTTAAGAAGAAAATTTGGTTTAGGTTATTGGTCATTAAGTGCTTGGGTTAAACAAACAGTAAAATCTGCGGTCAATATTATTAGTGATTATGAAAACGCAGTTGTAAAAGATGTTGCCAATCGCGGATTTGATGGTGTGATATGTGGACATATTCATCATGCCGAAATAAAAAATATGGAAAATATTTTATATGCGAATTGTGGAGATTTTGTAGAAAGTTGTACTGCGCTTGTTGAAGATTTTGATGGAACTCTTAAAATAATCAAATGGCAAAAATCAATTGACATTTTAACTTAAATTCTGTTATTTTTTTTCAAAAAGGAGATAAACCCTATGAAACTCGATGAAGAATTTCAAGCTGCCTTTATAAATTTCTTAAAAAATAATGCTCATTTAAATGTTTCTATTCATGATTCATCTTATACCAGCGGTGTTGATGCAACTGTTGAAGTTAGTTTATATATAAATGGTGAAGAAGTATTAAAATCTTCAGATACTCTTTGTGGTTTACAAAAAAATTCTTACGATGATTATTAAAATTACATTCGTCTCCACTTCGTTGTGCCGCTCGCGCTATCTTCCAGAAAAATACCACGCTTGAACAGTTCGGATTTTATCAACGCGAGGAAAATCTCGTGCCTTAAGTCAGTGTATGGTGACCTATCATATCAGCGTGTAAAACGCCGAGTTGCATGTCAGGCATAATTATCATCCTCGGACGGTTGTAGTGGTCACTGAGGGCGTTCCATAGTTTCCGCGCACATGTGGGCTCCACCAGAAAAGACCGCTTCTACGCAGCTTAAAATGCCCTCTGCATAGATGTGCTTGAATGTCTTTATTTCCAATGCCATCATTAAGACGATTTTTTTGAACTTTTGAGAGAGATAATTTAATTTCTCTATGATTCATTAAAGGCTTTGAACCTTTTCTAATTCTTGCTTTATTAAGTTTGGATACATCAACGGTAGGACCAATATCAACAACATTGCGACTATTCAGAACAGTCAGGAGTGCCAATATAAAACGCCATTCCGCTTTCAAATCATATTGAGCCATTTCTTTGATTTTTATAATTTCAGATTTTGATGCATTTTTTAAAATTGGAATCCACATGGTTTTAAGAAAATCTGGAATTTCTTCGGTCATGCGTGCTTCTAATTCGAAGCCTGCTTGAATTTCTTCTGGATCATTCATCCATTTAAGATAAATGCTTTTTCTATTAGATATTTCTTTCAATCTTTCTTGCATTGACATTACATCACTATCTGCAAGTTTGTATTTTCCAACATCGGTACATATTGTTAATGCCATGTGACAAAGAGATACTGTGCCCATTTTTGGATGAGACCAACAAGGCAAAACTAATATTTTTCGACCTTCTTTGTCTAATTGTTCGAGATAAAATCCAATACGAGAAGGTGGACTGGCATGTTCATGAGTTTCAATAATTAAGCCGCGTTTTTTAGCTTCATTCATCCAATCTGTACGATCTTGAAAAGCAAATTCAACCCACAAAGAGGGAAATGGCAATCGACATACCGCAAGGGCTTGAAGAAATCTTTTTGGCGTACTTTCCGAAATACTGTGAATAGTCATCACAGCATCTCTATTCAAAATAAATCTATTTGTATTTTTGAGTTTTTCACCAAGATATCGATAAGTGTAAATCATCTCCTTTGGTAGTTTTTCAGGAGATTCTTCAGGATATGAAATTATGGAATCACACAACATCCGAAATTTTTAACATGGAAAAATATAAAGTCAAGCGTAAATCCACCATGGATATAGTTTATCCTCGATATCAAATGTCATTTTAAATAACACAATATCATTCTCATCATTAAAAATTAATTCATATTTTCGAGGTGTCTCAATGCAAAACCATTTTGCACCTACTGGACCAAATAATAAATTTATTTGATCAATTAAATCTTTTGCTGCATTTTCAGTAGCATCATCATATTTAAGAACAAAAGAATTTTCTGCTTTCGAAATAAATCTCATAATCCAGAAAACCTCATTAGAAACATAATTCTATCAGTCTCATAGCGAAATTTAATACAATGTCTTAATCCATAATTTAAAAATCCCCAAGTCATTTCGGTATTTTTTGTGATATTTTTATCACACCAATCTAAAATTATTGATAACTCATCATTTCTTATGAGTCTCGACGCCTTGATAATAAAAGGAAGTATTACATTTTTTTCCTTTATATCTTCAAAAGTCCAAATTATTGAGTAGTGAGATAATAATGAACGACCAGTTTGTGATGAACTTGAAATAGTATTCAAAATTCCGCGTTTCATGCTATATTTACAAATTTATTCATCATATCTTTTAGAATTACAGCATCTTCGGAAAGCGGTTCCAAAATTTGTGGTGGTTCATTGTTAAAAATAAATCCCACACGATTTATTACCTTATTAAAAGGAGGAACAGACAATCCTTCTACTTTGGCACGCGTAAAAGTTGTTCCTGGTGCTGGACGTTTTTTCTCTGGAATACGGTTTAATTCTGTTTCAGTTAATTCTCTTTCAGAAACAATTCTACGCACAAATGTACCACGTTTAAAAAATTCAGGATAATCATTAAAATTTATATTTTTTTCTTGAAACATTCTTTCTTGCATTTCAGCACCACTCATTCCATGCAAAGATTTATGAGAAAACATTGAATGTGCTGCCATAGATATTGCATTTTTTGTGGCATCATTATTTCGCCATAAAATCATATTAGCAGCTTCTTCTAAATTTGGAAGCTGGATAACTCTTGCATCAAAATGCGGAAGTTTGGAAATATATTTTGAATAATCCATAAATCTATCAATGACTGCTTGTGTAAAAGCAGCCGTTGCCATACTTGCAAGAACACTTACAAGTTTTTGAATTTTACGATCAAAAAACACACTGCTTTTATAATCTGGTTCATACCAAACCAATGAAATTTCATCAGATTGCGTATATCCAATTAAAGCGTGTGTTTCTTCAACAAGATACTTGGTAGTATCAATCATTGTTGTTGACATACGTTCATCATATGGACTTTCCATACCTTTGGTTATTTTTGAAAATCCTCGACCATCAATTCGTGCATACAGTGGAAGCATTGGCAAAAAACGGCGTTCTGTTTCAAATGCTTCATATTCTTTCATTCGATTCCCGAATTGATCATCAGCATATGTCATCTTAACAAATCGCCTTCTTTGTAAACTTCAAAATCGCTTAGAATCCAGGTGGTCACTAGAGTATTATCAACAGGTAAGATAATAACTCTGTCGGCTCTTATATTTGCTCTTGGTCGCGATGTCCAGCTATTATTGGTTATCTTTTTTCCATTATGGATGACGGGCTGTACTGTCAAATTTCCACTTGGATTGGTTTTAATTACGCGTCCAATTTCTAATGCATGTGAATTTTGACCGGCGGAAACAGAATAACAAACGACTTCATTTCCCGTTACAGGGCGTCCGGTAATATCCAATGCATGAGCAAAAATTGGATTTTGGTTTTTATCAATTAATTCTAATTTTGTATATGGGTATATTTGTGGTTCAAAACCTTCTACTTGAACTGTCAAATTACCACCATTAATGAATTGGAGACTTCCTATTTTTCCTTTTCTTCTTCCAGAACTTATATAAAGTTTTATTTGTTCGTTTTCTGGAACTTCGTAATATGTTTTACCATTATAAAATTTTGATAACATTTCATCGAATTGAACTTTATGCAATTTTTTTTCTCACTGTAATTATTTCATTTTCTGCTATTTCAAAAATAAGATCATCACCAATTTCCCATCCCATTTTTTTCATCAGTTCGGGAGGAATAGGTAATATTAAATCGTCGCCATCTTTTTCAAGGTAAACGTTAAATTCACTCATATATTTTTCCTTTTTAAGGAAAATTATAATACCTTATAATTAAGATACATGCAACACACCATTGCTAATCCACAATTGACCCGATGAACTTGGTGTTGTTGTTGGTAAATAAGCAACGGCATTATTAATTGCTGCAATCAAAGAAGCAGCAGGCAATGCACTTGTTGCAGATTCACCATAAGCAGAAGTTAAATTATTATTAAAATTATTGCTATAATCCACAATAATATTGGAAAATGTTGAACCAGTTTGAATTTGTAATCCATAAGTTTGTGTTTTTGAAGATTGATCATCAAAACATATATTTCCTGTTATCGTTACATTTGATATTGGTGTTGAAAGCCCTGATAAATATAAACCAGCTTGACTTGCACCAGAAACATATATTTTTTGTTGATTATTATTTTTGCAAACATTTGCATCAACTGTTATATTTGATGCATATGCTACACCAATTCCAGAACCACCATTACGAACACAATTATTATCAGAAATATTAAAAGAAGGTGAAGTGGCAATATCAATTCCATTACCTCCCGCACCATCTACTATATTTCCTTTTACAATTCCACCAATTATAGCAGAACAATATACTCCTGCACCACCGGTTAAACCACTATTACTAACTCCATTATTTAATTTTGCACCAATGACACCTGCCACACCACAACCGACATTTAAAAATCTATTATCAATTGCACTGAAATCTATACCACCAGTAGCACTTATTGCATCTAATCCAGTATCTTCAAAATAAGATTCTCTTACAAAATTTAAATTATCGGTACCGGTACCGCTAAATGCTACAGCAGAGTGTTGATCTGATGAAGAACCAGTATATTTCCATCTACTACCACAATTATAAAATCGACAATTTATTACTCCACTTTTTAAAATCGTAGTAGAAAATATAAGAGCAATGCCACAAGTATTTTGAAAAACACATTTTTCGAAAACGATTTGACTAGATTGATAAATGGTTATTACGTTTGCATTGCCCGTATTATTTGCTAAATTTCCATCAAAAGTTAAACCATAAATATAATTATTAACATTGTTTACAGATTGAAGAAGAACTGGATTTGCTGTTGTTCCTGATTTGGCTTTTATAGTTACTGATCCCGGATAAGCCCACAATGTTGTATTTGACTGCATAGCAATACAAGATGATGTCAACGCGGGTAAAGAAGCAGGAGGAAAATAAACTAAAGAATTTGGATTAGAGGTTAAATATGTGTTTAAATTATTTACTGCATTAGCATTATCGGTTGCATTATCAAAAACAAATCCAAAATTTAAAACATTTACAATACCTAATGCAGTACTAACTGAATTTGCCGTAACTTCTGTAAGATAACCAGGAAGTGATGTAGTATTAGAATTACCACTAGAAGAAGAAACAATAGATGCTGTTGATTGTGTGACTGTTACAAAATTTGCTGTAGCATTAGCAGTTGATGAAGTACTAAAACTAACCGCACCAGATCCGGGCGTAACCCGAAATGAACTTACCAAAGGCATATAGAAATCTCCGGAAAAATTATTTTCCGGTATTTATGAAAACTTATTTAATAAAAAAGGATGGTAATTTTCATTACCATCCTTTTTTGTAATCAGGCAGCAGCCGCGACTGCCGCTGCTTCTTTTGATGCCTTGCTAGGGCGTCCGCGTGGCTTTGGTGAAGCTGCTACTGCGCTTTTCTTTCCCAGTCCAATCGTCTTGGCAAGGGTAGAACGACGCGCCGCATATTCTGGCGCAACCATAGGATAGTCTGGTGGCAGACCCCAACGCTGACGATATTGTTCAGGCGTCATATCATAAGATGTTTGCAGATGACGCTTCAACATCTTCAGCTTCTTGCCATCCTCAAGACAAATGATATGATCTGCAAATACCGACTTCTTAATCGGTACTGCTGGTGTAGGAGGAGTCGCAGCAACAGGCTGCTCTACAACAGCGGGCGGAACACCATTGGTCTTCAGAGTTGTCATCACCGAATTGATAAAATTCGGGATTCCATCTGTCATCATATTGTTATGTGACAAATGCGCGGCAACAATCTGCGCAGTAAGAGTCAGGTAGATCTTGTTGTCTTCATCCATAGGGAAACCAAGCCTCCGTTTTGTTGTTGATACACATGCACATAAGACTTGATTTGATTTACGTCAATAGGAACTTTAAGAATTATTCGAAAATATACAATTGCTCTATTTCAATCTATTTGATCAATATAACAATTATTTGCATAGCTGGAATTCAATACAAATCAAAGAAAATCATGATCTATGACAAATAATCTTCTTGAATTTTCAAAAATAGCGATCTATTCTGTTCATCTTAAATACTAGAACAGTTCAATGAATCTTCCATATCAAGGGTTGGCTACTTTCTTAAAATCTCCGAGTATTGGAGATCAGCAATTTGGATTTATTGGATTGCCTTATGATTGTTCCACAAGTTTTCGTCCAGGAGCTAGATTTGGACCCAGCGCAATTCGCAATGCAAGTATGATGCTCACGGATGGCGAACATCCTGTTTTTAATGTGGATCCTGCCAAATATATAATAGATCGCGGTGATGCGGCGATTATTTCAGTACGTCCGGAAAAAGTACTTCTTGAAATTGAAAAAGCGGTTTCTTCTCAAACATGTCATCTCTTAATCTCTGGTGGTGATCATTTAACAACATTGGGAACACTTCGCGCATTATCAAAAAAACACGGAAAATTGGGATTAGTGCATTTTGATTCTCATTGTGATTGTTGGAGTCATGCATGGGGAGAGATTTATGGGCATGGTACTTTTTTAAGAAACGCTATTAACGAAGATCTTCTTGATCCAAAACGCGTTGTAAGTATTGGTATTCGTTCACCATGTGATCGAGTAACACGCGATTGGCTTAGTAATTCAGGAGGACATACTATTTCAATGCGTGACATTGGATCTCGTCCTGCATGTGACATTGCATATCAAATTGAAAAAATTGTTGGTACAGAATTACCAACTTTTTTAACTTTTGATATCGATTGTTTAGATCCTGCCTATGCACCAGGAACAGGGACACCGGAAATCGGCGGTATGACCACGCGATATGCTCTCGATACTATCGAGGCATTGGGTTATATTAATTTTATAGGCATGGATGTTGTTGAAGTTTGTCCAGCTTATGATCATTCTCAAATAACCGCATTAGCCGCCGCCACATTATTATGGTCTTATGCATCCATGCAAACTTTGTTTTAGACAACTTTAGTGAACTACCCACGACTAAGCGAAGGCGCTTAGTCGGGGCTTCTGATCCAGTGTTTTCACTGAATCAGCGACAGTTCCTGCCGCACACCTTAGCTCTCTGCCTCGACGCAATATATACAATGCACTCGCCTGATCACGAGTCATTTCACAACCACATTCACACAAATGCATTCGTTCATTCAAAAATTTCTTCCTCCGAACTCTACAATTCGGACATGTCTGCGTCGGCTTCTCAACCTTGGTATCTAATAAATCAAATCGAATACCAGCTTCTTCCGCTTTGTATTCAATCATACGAAACAACAAACCAAAAGAACAATCTTGCACACTTCTGTGCAAACCAGCCCTCTGTTTCTTACCCATCACAAATCCAGAACTAACTAGAATTGTGTTATTACTCAACATGTTACTAACATCTAATTCTTCAGAATACAAACCAGAATGATTCTTAATTAGTTTAGAACTTACCTGATGTAACTTATTTTTCCGTCTGTTCGCAACCTTTCTCGCCTTCTTGACTAAAAATTTGCGTTTCTTTTTGCTCTTCTTATCGCCTGATAACTTACGTTGTAATTCCTTTAATTCATCAAGCTCTTCTTTGAGAAACCTCTCGTTCTCAACTCGATCAAACCAAATCTCACCATCTTCCTCATATGCCAACTGAATAAGTGGATTGGTACCTAAATCCAAACCTGCTTCTTCATCACCATGCTCTCTGACAGGCTCACAATGCACAAACAAGGTGCAATACCAGTCATCACCTTTTTTCGTTATGGAAGACGCAACAGGGATACCCGGTGTACGCATGGAACCACATAATTTAACGATACCTATGCCACTCAGTTTTAATGTGCCACCAATAAGTTTTGATTTATGATTGCATTTTGGTGTGAACTTGAATCCGTCGCCATGTGTTTTATAGCCAAAACCAGAGAACCGGTCTCTCGCTTTGAACCTCGGATATCCAGGTTCTTCTCCTGCCTTTACACGGCGAAAGAAATTATCGAACGCTAGATGCACTCGTTTGAGTGTAACTTGACAAGATTGCGCATTCAGAGATATAAAATCCTCGTGGAATATTTGTAATTTCTCTTGTAAATTCAAGCCTTTATATTCACGAATGATTGATTTATAAAGACACTCCTGTAGTTTATTAACATATTCAATAGAATTGATTTCTTCGTCAGATAAAGATAAGAAATCAGGCTCTAAATTTCTTATTTGAGTGAGTTGTTTACATTGATCCTGAAAAGAGATAGAAGTCTTGTTTGTTTCATAAAGAAATTTACGTGTTTCGATTGCTGCATTGGTCAGAAATCGATGAAGATTATGTACATGCTCAAGTTGTTCCTTATTTTTTTTTAGGAACATACATTTTAAATACACAAGCGCGTGTAGTTTTTGGTATTCTCTTCATAAATAGTATTTAGCACACAGGAATTTAATATGCAATATAACAAGGCGAATCATTGTATTTGGGCACTTAACTATCACTTGGTATTAACAACCAAATACAGAAGAAAATGTATTAATTCAGATATGATGTCTCGCTTGCGTGATATCACCTCGATGAGATGCATTGAGAAGGGTGGCTACCTGAAGGAGTTCAATGGTGAATCGGATCACGTGCATATGTTGATTGCTTTACCACCACCGGTTGCGCTATCTTCTTTTGTGAACACGTTGAAGACAACGAGTTCGCGATTGATCCGAAAGGAATTCGCTTCACATGTCAAGCAGTATTTCACTGGACCTGCGTTTTGGAACTCATCGTATTTTGTATCATCTACCGGTGGCGCGCCGTTTGAATTGATAAAGCAATATATTTCGGATCAGGGCATGAGTGATAAGCTCGCTACGAGGGCGCGCCCTTCACCCCCGGCGCGTTAGGTAGAATTTCCTTGATTTAGAAGGAATAGATGTTTGATAATATCAAAAAATATAGGTTAAAATTATGGATGAAATTGATCGCCTTAGAGAAGAGTGTGCAATTGCTTATCAAGTTGTGGGCAATTTAGCAGAACGTGCGGGTGTTTTTGAAACTCATGCTGTGGAAAGAGTTCTTGATAATCTTTGGGCGGCTGCTGAAGGAAAACCACGTATTCATGAAAATATATTGCCGTTTATTCCAGAAGAACGTGAATAATTTTCTTATAAAATATTTGAAAATAAAAATAGACTTATGAATATTAAAAATATATAATTATAAATTATTTTTCTTAGGTAATTTTATGACCACACTTAGTACATTATCCACATTCAATCCTCCACCAGTAAATAAACCAACACTTCAATTAAATTCAGTTCAAGATGTTTGGAAAAAATATTTTGCTGAAGACTATATTGGTGTATTAAATGATGTTTCTCGTGCATTAGCGGCTCATCAAGCGGCTGATTATATGCATTTATGTGGGTTAGCTCTTGTATCACAAAATAGAATTACTGATGCAATTCCGATTCTTAAATCTGCATTATTATTGTATGGACAAGCCCCAAACTGGTTTACGAATTCATCTATTGCATTATTAAATGCCGGTGAATTTGAAACTTCTTTAGAATTTGCATTAGCTGGATTATCACGACACAATGATGCGAATTTACATTTTTCTGCTGGAAATGCGTTGATGCAAATGGATAGACTTGAAGAAGCGTTGCAATCATTTGCGCGTGCCATTGAACTCGATCCAAAATTTATTGGTGCTCGTCTTAATCTTGCCAATACACTTAAACGTTTAAATCGCCAAGAAGATGCTATTGGATTTTACAATCAAATTCTCAATCAAGAACCAAATAATGTATTAGCAATGCTCAATAGAGCAAGTGCATTAATGGAACTAAATGAACATGACGAAGCAGCCATGTTGCTCATGAGAATTATGGCAAATAGCGAAATGCCGGAAGTGACTTTTATGATGGCATTATTAAGACTTAGTGAAGGAGATTTTGAAAATGGATTTGATTTATATCGCTCCAGATTTGATTGCGCAATGGCGGCTTTAGATAAAAAAGAATTTAAAAAACCACTTATCTCATCCCTCGAACAAGCAAAAAACAATCATATTTTAGTAAGTCATGAACAGGGTTTTGGAGACTCTATTCAATTTATTAGATATTTGCCATTGATGGTAGAGAATGCACAGCAAGTCACTTTGTTGATTCCCAAAGAACTTCATCGGTTATTTGCAAGTTTTAATGTAAAAATTATCACGTCACGTTCTGAAATTTTTCATTATGATTTTGAATGTCCTATGTTGCATCTTCCTTATTTGTTTAAAACAACTTTAGATAGCATTCCAGGAAATATCCCATATCTTCATGTTGATAAAAACTTACCAGCACCAAAAATACCAAATAATATTAAAAAATCTTATAAAAAAATTGGTTTGGTTTGGGCTGGTCAGATGCGTAAAAATACAGATTTAGCAGCAATTGATCGCCGCAGATCACTAACTTATAAAGATTTTGAAACATTTTTAGATGTGAAAAATACATATTTTGTTAGTCTTCAATTGGGAGATCCTGCAAAACAAATTCCGCATTCCAATACAGGCAAAACAAAAATTCATGAATTCTTAGATGAAACAATGGATTTTCATGATACGGCTGCTTTGATTATGCAATTGGATCTGGTAATAACCGTTGATACTGCTGTCGCACATCTTGCAGGATCCCTTGGAAAACCAGTTTGGATGTTGTCTCGTTTTGACCAATGTTGGCGTTGGCTCAAAGACAGAAATGATTCACCGTGGTATCCTGGTGTTCTGCGAATTTTTCATCAAAAAACCAAAGGCGATTGGAGCAATGTCATTAATAACATCAAATCAGAACTCGAAAAATTCTCTGGTTCAATATAAACCCTCCAATGGCCATAGAATGATGATCGAATATGTTTCTTATATAGCGGAGGATCATCTTCCGCTATATAAGAGTTATTTTAATTTTTTGGCTCCAATTGAGCTATGTGAAATATCTCACATTGGAGAAGATAACTCCAGGCTAGATCTCAAAAATGAGGTTCTAGAATGGTGTCACGAACATATTTCTTTTGATATAGAATATTTTGAAATTCAAAAAGAAATGATGGAAGCAAAATGTTGGAACGGGCAACATCACGAAGTGAGATTTAACGTATTTGTTAATTTTCCAAAAATAACATTTACCAAAGAAAGTGATTTTATCGCTTTTAAATTACGTTGGCTTTAAAAGCGATAAAAACTATATAACCCAACATGCCGCTGAAACGAGGCTGTACCGCGTTGTACCTGAATCATGCGATATTCAAGGTCACGAAGGTCTTGTGCCTCTGCCAAATAAGCTTCAATCGGATCTCTGGACATCGCATGATACAATTTTTTCAACCATCTTAAAATAAACATTTTATTTTTTCCTATAAAATAATATGTAGTATTTACAATAGTTTTTATTGCAATGCAGCATATTTTAATCTAATACAGATATGCGTTTAGAGCATAGCTACATAAAAAGCTATGATTTTTCTTTATTTTCAGGAAAATATAAACGAAATATTACAACATCTGTTAGAGAAGAAAAAAACAAAGCTGGATAAATAATTCCGTTTTTTCTAAAATATGCTGCTGTCCATTTACTCAATGTGTGTCCATTTTCGGATATTTGTGTCATAAAATTCAATAATACAAATTTTTGCTTTTCGAGAAATACTTGGTCAAACAAAAAACAAAAAACAAAACCTTTATTTTCAAGCCATTCTAAAAGATGATATTTCTTTGAGACAATTTGATCTTTATCATATACGTTAATTCCATTGATTATTGTATCTTCCTCATGCACCCATGTTATGAAATTTTTCATGATCGGATGAATTGAATTCGAGGCATACATTCTATGGGCACTCCACGTTCTTATTTCTTTATCCGTTGGAGCAAAATCAAATAGACTTCCAACTAAAACATATTTCATATTTTTTATGATTTTTTATATATCTAAATTTTAATGTTGTTCTTGAGCATGATGACGGCATGGAAGCCAAGTTGGCATCTGGGAGAGACTGCGCAGGTCTCGGTCGAACATGCGCCGAACGGGACTCACTGCCCCACCTCCGACACCTCGCGGAGAGCCCGCGCCGCGTCTTTCGACAATATAATCGGGCATTTTAACTCTCCAATTTCAAAGGCGTTTCTGATATCCAAAGAATATCACAGAACTATTTTCTGTCAATATTTTTTTCGTTTAAATCGTCTTTGAAAATCAAGAACCCATACCGTTTCTCTCGCAAGCCTGACACGCTCGTCATGAGAGCAAGGTTGCCAACGCTAGTTTTTACCACATGTGAAAAACACTCCACCGATTTCTCAGTGGAGTGTTTTTCTAGGCTAGCAGAAATTAGAGCTTGAGAAGCTGCACCAGCTTCTCATAGTCCTCATAGCTCATAGTCACGACGGCATTATCTCCGGACGTATCAAAGCTGGTAGTCTTGCAATCAAAGATTGCCCGAATTTCAGCCTTGAAGTTCTTCTTGCCCGCCTTCAATTCCGCCTTCGCAGCAGATGCCGCAACCTTAGCCGCCGCCTTAGCCGCCGCCTTGGCAGCAAGCTTTTCAGCCTTCGCCGCCGCCTTCGCAGCAGCCTTGTCCCCGTCCAGCGCATCAAGATGCTTCTGCGTGACCTTCTTCTTGCCAGCATCCGCAGCAACCTCGGCGGCTTCCTTAAGCACCTGTTCAGCCGCCTCAACGTCGCCGTCATTCTCACGAATGACCTTTTCTGCCGTAGTCGTGGAAACCACGCCGCTCTCGATCATCTCCACGATACCAGAATCCTTGGTATTCGCATGAAAATCGATAAGCTGATTGACCCTCGCAACACCAATACCAGCCTTATCAGCAATCTGCTGTTCGTTCCATCCCAAGGCAAGCAATTCAACGAAAACCTCGGCTTGCTCAAGAGGCGAATAGCCCTTACCACTGTTCCGAACAATCTGAGACAGCAGCATATCCGCCTTGGTGGCATGACGGCTTTCCATACGAACCGGAACCGACTTCACCTCAGCATTATAGACTTCGATGGCGCGGAATGTCGCCAGGAGTCGGCAATGCCCGTTCGTGAGAACGAACTCATCACCATCCTGGAAAACGGTCAGCGGCTCTTGAACGCCGATACTCGCAATCGAACGTGCCAGAGAATCAATATGCGCCAAATTGGTCGGATCAGTCATCCGCCGCTTGTTCCAACCAGCCCGAACATTGATCAGGTACGGATTGAGGTTGAACAGAGAACTGCGACTATTAGAAATCAGTTCCAAAGGACCAGTCTTCTTGTCCGTGCGATTGGTCAGCTTAGCCGCCGAACTCGTCGCCTCTTCAACAAGACGCTGCGCGATTTCACCCTTGGGATCACGCGCATTCGAGAAATCTGTCTCGACAGGGGTTCGAAAATCAACGTCAATTACGTTGGCAGGAGCGCCAACAGAAGGTTCAGTCGCATTCATATCAAAATCTCCCTTTTTACAAACCGGAAACCACCTTGGCTCCGTCGATAACCAGAGAATAACTCAAAACCGTTTTTCGTCAACCGCAATTTTTCAGTGAACTTCATATTTTTTCCAGCCAACCGCATAAGCAGCGCCCATCAGATGATAGGTAATTTCTGAAAGAAAAATACCAAGTTATTGAAAATTATAGGTTTTTAAAATCCGACACCCAACATACGGCGTACCAATTCAAGAAAATCTATATTTAAAGGTCGTTTTAAAAAATTTCTTTGCTCTTGCCATGGAAGCGCCAGATAATCATCTTCATGGGCGCGTAGTATTTTAAAGAAAGCATTTGCCTCGGTTTCACCAGATTTTCCAGCATACGTATGAGGAAACCAGGGGAATTTCCCCTCAAACAAAAATTTTTCAGAAATTTTAATAAACTGTTCGCGTATCCAAAGAGCGGTTTCAGATCTCATATCCTCGCGATCAAAATTTATTTCAGTCATTTTATCTCGCATAAAAATCTTGACAGCTAGCGGCTTGTGTGACATGAATCGATTTATTAAATATCCACATGGCACGATATTGCCTATACTATTAACTTTTGAAGTTTCTTTATTTCTTAAAGATGCTACGTGTTATTTCTTGATATAGTCTTATTTCAAAATCTTTTCTAAATGGAATAAACAAAAGGGGCGGACTAATGCCGCCCCTGATTTGCCTATTTTTTAGGGATTAACCAGTCCATCCAACGGGAGGAACACATCCCGTTGTCATACCAGGAAACGCCTGTGGTTGTCTAGGCTTGCGACGCCGAGCCGTATCAACCGGAACACCACGTGCCCGAAGCCCTTTAATATCATCATAGTAAAGCATCATCATTATCAACATCTCACCACGATCAAACCACACATTGCTAGTGCGGAAATCTGATGCCTGTCCAAAAGATGTCCCAAGCGTCTGTTCAACCGGCGTCATTGCATTTTGCGCTGCAAAAAGCGTTGGGTTTGTTGAACCAGAAGCAGAAGAAGATGAATTATAACTACTGACTACAATATTCACATTACGAAGAATTCCTCCATTCCAATAAGTTGGATGATATGATTTCTCACGAAAAACCAGAGCGCCTATAACGCCTTTATTTTCCGGAGAACCGGATTGTTCTGCATAGCTTTTTCCTTTATGAGAAGAAAAAGCAAATTTTGCAACCTGTGCATTATCCAATGTCCAGCCGGGAACACGAATTGTTGAACGTGGTTCAACAATATATCCGGAACTTCCTGTACCTGCTGTTTTTCCATCTGTGACAGAAAGCCCGTCAACTGACAACACAACCTCAACCTTAAAAGAATTGAGATTGCGAAACTCAATTTCGTAATTGCTTCCGCCGCGACCTTCTATAAAGGTCTGTCCATTATGAGAAAATTCGGTAATTGGGCGTCCTTTGATCAGGACGCTGATTTCACAATTGTTAACTATCATATTTTCTTTTCCTTGTAGGGCTTACTGCCTCGTCTACTTACGAGGGCTTCTGCCTACCTTCATCAAAGGGATGATTCCCAAGTGATATCTTATTTATAGCATATGTTAACTTTAGTTGTCAAATGTTTTTTCTGAAAATTCTGCAAAAAAGTTGTTGACCGAACTCTAATTTCAGGTATTATTTTGGTCATGGAGCGGCGAGAGAAACCAAACCATAGACCAAAAGGCTGATGAAGCCAAAAGGTCAACTGAGAAGATAGAATATGTGTTTTAACTTCTTGGAGGTAACGTGTCGTGATGTAAGATAATTTTTTATAATTTTGAAATAAACGCGATAGAATGTGAAATTCTCGACGGCGACTCGGCTTTGGATTTCTTGATATTGATGTCAAGAAAAAATATAAATGGAGACGATTATGTGTACCGCGTAAGCTCTAGCGAGCGATGAAATGTTTTTTGGGAAATAGATAGTGAAAACCATAGCGGCTCTGGACTTTCGCCGCAACAACCCTCTAGCAAAACGCCGTGTTATCTTTAATGGGATAACACGGCGTTTTTAAATATGAGAATCTTGTATGTGATTCTTTTCAAATTATTCTGTTGCTGATTGATCAGAAAATATTATTTCCAAATCTGATTGCAATTTATCCAATCCGCCATATTTTTGATATTCATGTTTATGAAGATCATAAGTCGCACCTGTTCCATAATCTAAACTTGGACGCGAATAAGATAAACTGATTTGAATGGAATCTCGACGCGATCTGTCCAAATGATCATAAGTCACTTTGAACATGGCATAATTTTCTTCTGATTTTTTAACTTCAACTTTTGCCATTAAAATCTTATCCGCCGAACTCCCCCAACCATTTTTCATTTTCATTGGTCCTTCAACAGTTACTTCACCATAAGGCATCAATATATTTTTTAAATCACCAACGATTTTTTGCATTTCATGAAAAACATTGATTTTTGTGGGTTGTCTATTAATAGTTGCAATAATTCTTGGATCAAGAATTACCAATTGAACCTCAGCAGAATAAATCGCACCAGTATCATCAAAAATTGCATCATATCCCATTTCACGAATTATTTTATTCCATTTTGCTTTTCCGCCGGACGCAGATTTTTTCGAATTAAGAACCATAGCATTACGCATGGCATCCCAAAAGCGTTTGACAATATCTTTATGATCCTTTGGAGGGTAATGCAAAATTGAATTTTCATAATATTTTGTTGCTCCTGTGGCATCTAAAAGCATTTTTATTTGATTTTCTGTAATAGAATCCAAATCTAAAATATGAGTATTCGGTTTTAAAGTAATCGTGAATTTATATTTTTTGTTAAGCCACATATTCGTATATGGAGGAAACTTTTCCGGAAATGCATAAATCGCCAATGGATCTTGATGGTATGGAGAAAGATTAATTGTCATCATTTCTGAATCAGAATAGTGAATCCATTTACCAGTATTCCAATCGGAAAGTGATTCATTCAAAATATTCAGCCATTTGCGAATTTGTGACATTTTGTATTCTTATTTTTAAATATTTATCGAATATCAAATTGTTTGATTAAATCCAATGATAAATAAAATAAAATTTTTAGGTTTATACAATGACAATAACACCAGCAGTAACACCATGTTCTGCGCTTTCTCCGGGTCAACCGATTTCTTTTAGTAATATAAAAGCTGTTTTTACATTTACAACTTCTCTTCAAAGTTTAGCAGGAACGACATGTTTTGATATTAATGGAATAGCTTATGTTGTTCCATCATCGGCAATATCTTTTTCATTTTTTTATGGAAAATACGCAACAAATCCTACTATTTCTACCAATAGTGGAGGTCAACCAAGTGGAAGTCAACCAATTGGTAGCGGATTTCCTAATTGTGGAGGCGGAACAGGCGGAAATACTTTTATTTGTTCGGAAATTGGCAGTTGTGCATGTTAAGGAAATTTAATCATGTCATTTTTAGGTAAAACAAAAATTCTTATGGCAGATAAATCTGATAAAAATATCGAAGATATAATTTTTGGAGATGTGATTATTGATTATGCTGGCAATTCTCAAACCGTCATTGGGTTGATTTCTGAAAAAAAAGATAATATTATTACATTTAATGACGAAATAACGTGTAGCTTAGATAGTGCATTTTTATCTTCTGATGGAAAAATTATATCTTTTGAAGATCCGATTTGGGGTGGAATAATTCAATCATATAGAGGTGAAAATAAAAAAATCTTAAAAAGTAGAAATTGGGGTCTCAATTCGGAATATATGAAAAATCTTGTCAAAGGTTCTATTATAAATTCTATAGAATCTGTATTTAATATTAATAAAATAACAATTAATACGAATGATGAAATACTTTATAATTTAAAAACATCTGGTTCTGGAACATATATTACAAATGGATATGTTACACTAGGTTGGGCTAATATTTGGACATGGAATTACAATACATGGGAACCATTAAAAAATACAGATTTAGTTGATATAATTTATTGTCTTGATAGAAATATAAAATTAATTGAAATAAATTTCAATCCGGATAATTTCGAACATCCCTATCTTATATGGGATAAAAAAAATAATAAGTTTGTCGAACCTGTTGGTAAAGCTATCAATACCACAGGACCGATCATTATTGCTTAAAGGAGATAATCATGTTGATTACAAAACCAGTAAAAATAAAAAATCTATCTGGAACGATTTATGACTTTGAAAATATTGATGATGAATTGCCTCGTCATACACATGGAGAAAATGACGTTCATATTTCTATTGTAGCAAAAGGAAAATTAAAAGTTATTTCTGATACATGGGAACATGATGCCGAATGTGGAACTGTTTTAGATTGGGAACCGGGAGTTTATCATACTTTTGTTGCATTAGAGCCCGGAAGTCGATTGATTAATCTTGTAAAAACATAATTATTTTATTATGCTCTAGATATTAAATTTAAAGAGTTATTTGAATGAGCATTTTAATTTTACCCGAAGAACCAGAAACCATTCCAGAAAATATAATTTATGATCCAATATCTGGATTAACTCGTATATCGGGTGATTATTATAAATTAATTCGAAATGATATTGCGCCTAATTTTTGGTCAGCCAATGGAAAAAAACGTCCAGATAATGATCCATATCCAAAGGGAATTTTAAATTCAAAAAACGATCCTATTCTTGCGGAAGTTGGAGGATTGTGTTGCGAAGCGGTATATGCTGCTTTTTATCGCTTAGAACCAGATTTTGATTTTAATAATCGTGGAAAAGTTGTCGATTTTGTACATCCATCTGGTGAAAAAATCGATATAAAAGGAAGAATTACGCCATTTTCAATGTGTTCTGAATTATGGATCACAGTCAATAATGGTAGAGGAAAAGAAATGCCTCTTTCATCTGATTTTTATACATCTGCTTCTTTTAGAGATAATAAAGAAAATGGATATTGCGATGTCAGATTGATTGGAACAATTGCTAAAAAGGAAATTGAAAATATAGAACCAGAAATTTCTCCTGCAAAAAACGCTATTCATTGGATAAAACGATTTCCACATATTAATATGCATTTATATCATACATCAAAAAATCATTTTGATTGGATCGAAGAAAACGGATTTTAATTTCTTGACACAATCTTTTATTCGTTATCCAGGCGGCAAACAAAAATTTAAATCAGAAATTCTTGCAAAACTTCAACTTCATCCTTCTTTAGAATATCGCGAACCTTTTTTCGGTGGTGGTTCTATTGGATTAGAAGTTTTACGAACTGGAATAATTGGAAATTTTTGGTTTAAAACCCTCTATAGAGGCTTTTGACGAGTTTAAGAGCTATTTTTTAGATTTGGTTGATACTCCTATAACTATGAAAGACATCGTGCTCTGTGGGCTTCGCAAATTGGCTTTACACCAGATGTCTTTTTCCGGACTTGGTGTAAAATCCGGTGGACCATTGGGTGGACGAAATCAAAATGAAAAAACACCATATCCTATTGATTGTCGTTGGAATCCGGAAAATATTTGTAAAAAAATAAACAGATTACAAAGAGAGATGTCTCTTTGGAATATTAAAATAACAAATTTAGATTATTCAAATATGATTTTAAATGATGACATTCCGGCAATATTATATCTTGATCCGCCGTATTATATAAAAGGTAATGAACTTTATCATCATTCATTTACTATTCAAGATCATAAAAATTTGGCAAAACTACTTCAGAAAACAAAACATAAATGGGTGTTGTCTTACGATAATTGTTCTGAGATTCAAGAACTTTATAATTGGGCAAATATAGAATTTATTAATGCAAAATATAGTATTGCCAAATCAACAAATAAAGAAGAAGTGATTATTACTCCTCGCCTTTGAATAATTTAAAATGCTCTGATCCGAGATATTTTGTTAATGCAACTTTTCCTGGAAATCCATGTTTTGAATTTAATTCTTCATCAACAGTGTCATATGTTCCATCTTCTGGATCCACAATAAGAAAATTTTTTGGAACGTTATGCAAAGAAATAACCGTATCACAACCTTTTTCATTCGCAAACCACATCGCATCTTCAGGGTCTGTGGTCAAATACAAATATTTTGATTGTCCCATGTTACCGCCCATCGAACCACTTCTTGGTGACCAGCCATTTTTAATTAATGATTTTGCATTCTCTATACATGTGCCATGATAAAGTACAGGTATGAAATCATTTGTTTCAATTAATCGTAAAATTTCACGAATTGATAGCATTTTGTTCTTTTCATAAACAAACATAAATGGTATTTATGAGCAATGGAAAAATATACAAAGACCACTAAAGCGTATGCTTTACAG
>Ga0116231_10004403_pt1 | contig 28536 bp, 24 predicted proteins | sample S1TSphgellanicum_2_FD_89695 | JGI IMG/M metagenome (GOLD analysis project Ga0116231, IMG submission 89695) | Host-associated microbial communities from peat moss isolated from Minnesota, USA - S1T2_Fd - Sphagnum magellanicum MG | ecosystem: Host-associated > Plants > Peat moss > Unclassified...
GATCTTCCCCTTTGCTAAAACTCCCCCTGTCCCAAAATCGGGGGAAGGCCCCCAATTCCACCAAAAAAAAAAAAAAAAAAAAAAAAAAAAAAAAGCTCAAGCTCCCCCTTTGTTGAGACTTGGCGATGGCACCATTGGTACCCAAAACCAACAAAATAGAAAAACGAAAAATAAAAAAGAGCGAGCGCAAACTCCCCTTATGCTAAGATTTCGTGATGGCATCCACCTACAACAAAAAAAAAAAGAAAAAAAAAGGGAACTGAAGCTTTCCATTTGTTAATATTTGGTGATGGTGCCCAACTGCATTCGAAAACAACCAAAAAAAAGGGGGAGTCAAATTGTGCTAAGAGTTGGCAATGGCGTCCACTTGCACCTATAAATAACCAAAAAAAAAAGACAAAAGAAAAAAAAGGGAGAGGTGAAGCTTCCCTTCTATCGAGACTTGGTAATGCTGCCCACTTGTGCCCAAAAGAAAAAAAAACCAAAAAAAGGAAGAAGAGGGGGAGCTCAAGCCTCCCTTTTGTCGAGACTTGGCCATGGTACCCCAGAAGCAACAAAAAAAAATGAAAAAAGGGGAGCAAGCTCCTTCTCTGCCGAATCTTGGTGATGATGTCTTCGAAGCAACCCAAAGAAAAAAGAGGGAGCAAGGTCCTGTTTTGCCAAGAGTTGATGATGGCATGGCAAAAGCAACAAAAAAAAATGAAAAAAGGGCTCCCTCTCTACCGAGACTTGGCAATGGAACTTAAGAACTAGCAAAAAAAAACGAAAAAAAGGGGGAGGAAGCTCCCTTTTTGCCAAAACTTGGCAATGGCACCCACATGCACCATAAGCAACAAAAGAAAAAAGAAAAAAAAAGAAAAAAAAGAGGGCTCCTTCTTTGTCGAAAGTTGGCAATGGAACCCACCTACACCCATAAGTAACAAAACAAAATTAAAAAAAAGAAAAAAAATGGGAGCTTGGGCTCCCCTTCTGCTTAGAGTTGATGATGGAGCCCACTTGCATCCACAAGTAACAAAACACAAAGAAAAGAACTAGAGGGAGCTTAACTTTTTTGCCGAGACTAATTAAGCTTGTGCTTCCAAACTCTCCGCTCCTCAAGCTCCAGGCTCTCCACTTTTCAAGCTCTAAGCTCCCTAAACCCAAACTCTCAACGTGTGATAGAGTGACTACAAGAGAAATGTGAGGAGGATGGGTCAGTAGGATGAGGGAAGTAGATGGGTTGGTAGGAGGAAGGGTGGTAGGGTTTAGGGTTTAGGGTTTAGGTTTGTTGGAGAAAAATAAAGATAAAAGGGGAGGCCCGGGAAAAAAAAAAGAAAAAAAAGCTGGGAAAACAAATTATGAAAAAAATAGAGTTTCAGAGAGAAATTTTTTAAACTGACCAAGCAACTGACCCCTTGAAGGACAGTTTCATCCCATCCATGAAATCCTAGAACGGGATTTTTTGGATGGTGCACTGGTGGGTGGTAGGTCACTCAAGCCCTGCACTATGACATTCCCTCAGGTTACACTACAAAAATTCTAACAGGTTTATTAGGACAATAATTGAGACTAATAATGTGCTAATACTACTACCCCCCCCGCCCCCCAAATATTATAAACAGGGGGTACATTTTTTTCGAGGCTTGTTGTGTGTAATGAAAGTGATCATTAGGACTGAAAGTGTGGGACCTTTATGAACCTTTCATCCCCCAAAATATTAGGTTCCACCTATTGACCAATTAGAGCAACAGCTGGGGCCAATGAAGGACAAGTGTCACCGTTACCGATGAGTCGGTAATAGGTGTCATGAAGCTAACTTGGGGACGGAAGGAGAGGGATTTGCGGGCGGAAAGAAAGGGATTTGTGGGGGGCGGAAAGAAAGGGATTTGTGGTGGGGGCGGAAAGAAAGAGATCGAGGCGGCAATAAAATAAAATCATTGAAAACAAGGCCTCCAAAAAATGGTTGGTCTAGGATGCACCGAATCTTACCCACTTTTGTCCCAAAAAAGAAAAGACTCCCCCCGCTTCGTTTGTTTAAGTACCCTGCCTTCTTACGTACCTACCTACCCTCCTCTCTGTTTGTTACCTCCTACTCTCGAACTCGCGAGAGTTCCTCCTCATCAGTCTCTCCTCTTCTCTGGTTTTCGCTTCGTAGTCTCGTCTCTTCTCCTATTCCGCAGTCGCTTTTCGTTTTCGTTTTGCGTATTGCTCCGCTGGCCTGCTCACGCACTTTGCCTGAAGCGCACTGTGAATCTCTTTTGCTTTCTCTCTTGCTGTCTACTTCCCTGAAGCCTATCACCCAACCGTTTGTGGCATCGGCTGTGGTATGGAATAAAAAAATACACGGAAACCTACCCCACATCCGTCGGCGTTTCGTGGGGCCTCGCTCGCGTGCGCTTGGGGTGATTGATTGCAGTGGAGGGACGAAGAAGGGGCGGGCCTGTGAAGAGAACGGAAAGCGAGAGAATCAGAGCATGTCTATAGTTTGCTTCCCATTCAAAGAGGAGGATGTCTCAGTGGTTGTGCGTAATGTAGAATGTGCTGCATCTCACCCCCGTATTGCAGCGGTACTGTGTGTTGGCTACAGCCAAGGGGAAACGTGGCATGCCATTGAGAACGCAAAGCCCAGAATCGAGAAAGCATCTGGTAAGGTAGTTATTCTTCTGCTGCAAAAGCGAATTGGGGTGGCGTTGAGAGGTGGCAAGGGTGATGGCATGAACACTGCACTCTCCTACTTTCTGGAGCACACCCAGTACCCTCGTCTGCATTTCTACGATGCGGATATCGTCTCCTTCTCTGAGAAATGGATCAGCAAGGCGGAGATACAAGCTGACCTCGATTACGATGTTGTCCGTCACCACTTTCCGAGGTCCAGTACAGATGCGATGATCACATGGTTTGTTACCAAGCTTGGATTTGCAATGCTATGGCCGAACACGGTTCTGCCTTCCATTGAGCAGCCGCTGGGTGGAGAATTGCTTGTCACAAGAAGAGCTGCTGAGGTTCTGCTTGCTGACCCACGTGTTTGCTCGCAAAGTGACTGGGGAATCGACACTTTGTACACCTTCGTGATTGCCCAGACGGGCCTTCGCATGGCTGAAGTCTATATTCCCGAAGGCAAGGTGCATGCTCTTTACGGTGGACTACGTGATCTCCGAACCATGCTGGTGGAGTGTTTCTCTGCGATTCAATCCTTGAAGAACGAGTTTGTGGGTAGCGACGCCGGTGGCTACTGCATCGAGTTTGCAAAGGCTGTCCCGGAGCTTGTGCAGCAGAAGGTAGGATATGACATTGAGAAGAGTCTGAAGCTCCTCAGGAGTCACTGGACTCCGCGCCAGCAGGAGCTTTTGCACCAGCATTTCGACTCTGCACTTGTGAAGGGCCTCCTGAATGCTCGCGACTGGCCTTGCTGGGGTTTTGCTGACGAGGAAGCTTGGACAGGAGCTTACCTCAAGTTTCTTGACCATTTTGAGAAAGGCGACGATGATTGGGAAGAGCTTCTGTTCAAGGTTTGGGTAGCAAGAGTGCTCAATCACACACTGCGCCATGTGATTCGTGGGTACGATGTTGCTCTGGGATCGCTCAGGGACTTTGTGTGGGAAACTCGTCAGCGCTTTGGGATGGAATTGAAAGCAACCGCTGCGGCTCTCGACCCCATTGTCATTGCCGGTCATACTGCTGCGGAAGGCTTGGCCGTCAACGCTGCTCTCAGCAAATCAGGTCGAAAGAAGGCGCAGTGGCTTGACATGGACAACTTGTGCACAGTCTAGCAGTGAAGAAGCACTCACAAGGAAGGAGGCAGGCGCATACCACCTGACGCCTTCTGTTTCAGCCAGTGTTTTCTTTTATTACAACAAAGTTAGGTTTGAGAATTGCGGTCCAATTGCAGAAAAAGGCGTAGAAAAGCTTTACAAACAAAGAAGAGATGTGCTCCATCCTGTTGTCAGCACACCAGTGTTCTCAGAGCACAGAGAGAGAGAGAGAGAGAGAAGATTTCTGTGCCGTAGAAACATCTCCCTAGTCATGGGCTGTATGACTCTGATGCCTACTTATTTTGGATTCTGTCAATTCTTGATCACAGCAGCAAAACCTGATGCTTACAGAAGTTTTGCAACTTGACAAACCCCCCCAAAAAAAAAAGTGAAGAAGATTTCTCAGCATTCTGTCTGTTGCAACCTGTGTCAAGCTTCATGAGATTTATGTTCTAGGGCGGTACCCACTTTTGGTTAAGTGGTCAGGTATGTCTAGAGCATATGGAAAAGATGAGTCAATTGGTGTGAACAGTTGGTCTTGCAGCTTTGATATATACCAGAGCTTTATGCCAGTTGTTGCAAGCAATTGTATGCGGCAAGTTGAAAGTGAACTATAAGAACTTGGGTAGTTTTTTGATGAAATTGGCTTAAACCTCAAAATGAGAGTCCTCAGGTTGAGGTGGAAAGCCTTTTCTGCAAAGGACTGATGCATCTTGCAGTTTGTCTGGAGAAGAAACTATGTCTTCTGTACTTGATGCAATAGTTTCTTTGAAGTCTTGATGTTTACTGGATCATGCAATCCATGTTTGTTTGGCAGATTACGTGTGATTTGATGTTATGAAAGAATGGCTTTCAGGGTTTACTGGACAAACTATGTCTTCTATATTTGATGCAATACTTTCTTCAAAGTCTGGATGTTGACTGGATCATGTAATTCATGTTTATTTGGCAATTTATGTGATAGTTCTGTTTATGAAAGAATAACATTCTTGGTTTACTTTCTCACTGATCATCAAACTTCAATTTATTCAGTTCAATGTGCATGTTTGTGTCACCAATGTGTGCTGCAAGGTTCACAATTTTTGGGAATTGTCATGGCAACTGGAATCACGGATTGCAACCATCAGAGGTGAATGTATGGAAGGGTGTGTTACAAATGGAACATGGGATATCACTTACCAGTATATGTGTATGCATAGATACTACCATGTTTCTGTGAAAATAATACATGGGTCTTGTGGATATAAAAAGGTCTTTTGCTCACTGGAATCTGATGCCCTGTGATGAGATAGATTGAGGAAAGTAAAGCAACCACCTGGATCTGAGTGTACATTTTTCTGATTATCTGCAGCAGCCGCAGATCATTGAAATGATGCAGCAAACTCTTGAGCATCTTGATCAGCAACCTGCTGATAGCTCTTGTGGATGAAGATGTACCAATGTCCTCATGTCCTTGAGGTAAAAGTAGTGTACATGATAAGTGCATACTGCATCTTCTAAATTTTAGTTTGATGTTTTCAATGGCCTTAAACCTTCAAACATGTTCCTTTAGTGCAAGTGTTTCCTCTGTTGAGATAAAAATCTTCTTGATCTTGGTGCTGTTCCTTTCTCATTATATGGAGAGGAAGATCTTATACCAAAAGTTGAATCCATGTATTCTTATGTGAAGTGATTTCTTGTTGCAGGCTGTAGAACTCTTCCTCAAACTTGTGGAGAAGACTCAGATCTCTTCTGTGCTTTTCAGATGTATGTAAGCTCTTTGCTTTGCAAGTTTTTCAGAACAGGATGACAATTATCTATTGCAGCAAGCTCACCAATTTGCAGATTGTTGGAAAACAAGTGATACAAGCTATCACATCACTGAGGTATCACTCAATGATATAGAGTTTATTAGGAGAATGCTGCTGTTTTAGAGAATGATATGATGTCAATTTAGTGGTGGAGACAGGTGTTTTTGGTTGACAGGTTTAAATGGCTTGGATAGCAATTGCCAAACATCGACTTTTCACTGGTACAAGCTCTTTCTCCTCTTGGTCCACTTCTCACTCACAGGTTGCAGTGTATGTAATGATGCACATTTGGTTGGGGCAAGAGGAAAAGACTGTGAACTTGTGTTTTCTGTTTGTGGTGATGTGAGAACCTAGGGACTCTCCTAAGTCTAAAAAATAATTATCATAAGTCGGCCTGGCCATGGAATCTCGAAGGTGTTGGACTGTGGGAACAAGAAATTAGATTTCTAACAAGAAAACGAGACAAATCTTGCAATTTGTTGTCGATGTGTTTCTTCAGTCTTCTTTACATTCTCAGTATGTATGGCTTTTCTTAATTTCTTTACTTGTACTCTTGAACACTTGCAGGTTGCCTCCTTTGGTCCATCACCGCATCACATTACCTATCCACCATGTTGTTGAAATTGACCACCTTCTTCATCTCTCAGGCACCTGAAGGTTTGCTTCCTTCAGCCCATCACTCTATGCACCGCTTCTCTCCACACACTAATACAAACATGGGGTTTGCTACACTAGGAAACTGTCACTAAAGATATGTAAAAGTGAAATGGCACCTGAACACATTTTGGTCCAAAGTTGAGAATAATAGGATGTTCCACTCAATAGTGAAATCGCCCACCTCCACTGACCACATCTACTACACAATAATGCATTTCTTGACATATTAATACTACTTTAAGTAGTATTGCATATTGCAAATTTCATGTGATGTGATGGAAGCAGTGTTTCTTTTGTGGCCAATTTTCTCATCTTGGAAACTAAAAAAAAGTAAAACAAGAATATTCTGTCCCAAATGCTCTGTTCTTTTTACCAAAAAAAACTTGTCAACTATTTGAGAAAAAGATGTTTTTTGGGGGGAAATTTTGTTATGGTTTTGATTCAGTTTTTGGTGAGGGGGCAAAAATTTTCATCAGTTTTTTTACTATTTGAATAGTTTTCTAGAACCCATCACCACTTAATGCTAAATCTCTCTTGGAATGCTTGCTAATGGTACATCAGGAAATTAAAACTAATATCTGTGAATGGAACCATTGCACTAAAAAGAGTGCACACCAGCTTATGTAGGAGTATGGATGTAAAACTTTAGGTACATGAACTCAAAGCCGTAAATTTAAGGATGTTGGCAAATAACCACAACAATGAGGGGATCAAGTTTATCACTTGCGACATTGTGACTGGGGAGGATTATGAAGTTATGACCACTATGTATGCAATAATTCCAATGTCTCTGAACATATCAACATAAGAGGTCATCAAAACATGCATATACAAAATAAGTGTGAAGTTAAAAAATGGTGAAAAATGAGTGTTTCTTAAGGTTTCTGATCACCAAACATTCAAATTTTGAATGCAAAATTTGCCAGATTCTACATCAGTAGGTAACCAATAGTATAGAAGGATGCCTAAATATTTTTACTTTCATACTTTGTTTTTAGCCAAATTTGGCTAAATGGTCTTCTGAATCACTGCATCTGGTGCCACCTCATTATACATTTGAAAACAAGAACACTACTATATGTAGGCCAAGTAATATTCTTCCCTATTCTTGCATTTATGCTAGGTACATTATTGTCAAAGTTGTAGACTCAACTTTGGCTATAGCAACCTCAAACTTCCACCTGTGGGGCATCAATCTCATAACCCACATGGAGAGCACCTGCAAATAGAAGTTAGTGCCATCCACACTACTGGCAACAGTTGTGAGTAACATGGAGGACTTTGCCTAAGAAATCATACACCTTCATTGGTCCACTGGGTTTTGCACTATTGATCTTAATGACCCATTCTTCCATTAAGAATGAAGTCTTGCAATTTTTAGCATGTAAATGTGACAAGAAATTTTATTTATTCAGAAATTTCAAGTTTTCTTGCTTACGTAAAGTGAAGTATTTGTTTAAAATAATTTGGTTAAAAAATGTGATTCTTCAAATGAGAATGAAGCTTTGCAATTTTTAGCATGTGAGTGTGGCAAGCAATTTTGTTTATTCAGGAAATTTCAAGTTTTCTTGCTTGCTTAAGAGATAGTAGCAACATACATGTTGACAAATGTTGCCCACTTAAAGATGTATTGAGATCCACATTATTGATCCAAATGAAATTTCAGGAAAAGCAATTTTAATTACTCAAAGGCATTTTGAATTTCAAGTTTTCTTGCTTACTTGGGAGCCAGCAGAAGGAGACACATATGAATCTAAGTACTGTGATAATCTTCGTTACTAAATTTACAAGCCAAAACCCATTTTCATCTTGGCCAAATATTGTAATAGAGGGGCAGCTTCAACAAATGTTTGTCAAATAATTAATTAATTTTGAAGATTTGCACTGTTCCTTAAGACGGGTAGAGCCCACAGGTGAGGGACAGGGACACTTCCAAAATGCAAGGTTGCACTCAGCAAGTTCCTGGCCAGAATTACTTGGAGAGACAGCCCCCATTGAGCTCTGACCAACGCTCATTTGGGTCGTCTTTTTGCACGCTTTTTTGCAATTTGCATAGTATTGTGTGATTCTCCATGTTTTGATTGTGCAAGTCTCTTTGGGTTATTTAGGTCCTTCTTTTTCGGCTGTACCCCCACCCTGGGGCTTTATACCATACACAAATAACATCTTCACGGACCTCAATGTTATGAGTAGGGTAATGCCTGAGGAGTAGGGCGGGCCTGAAATAAGGCACTTACTCCTGAGGAGCGGCCTACTACTTGGGCATTACTCAATGGAAAGCATGGGCAAAAAATCATGCAGAAAATCCTTCTTCACTTTTTTCAAAAAACAAAATACCTGCCCCTTTTGTGGAGGAAAAATTCTGCTTGATAACCGGATTCTTGTTAGCAGGAGTGCCTTCTGCTAACAAGAATCATAAGTGAATGCTGGATGCTTTTGATATCTCATGTTGGAAAGAAGTCATTGAAGACAGGAGGGGATATTGCTTCCAGTAGCAGGTGGACATCACTGCAATTGTCTCTCTTTCTCTCTTCGTCAACCTCAATATTGTCCCTCACAATATGAAAATGGCCACTGGAACTTGTTAGCAACTTACAGGAGATGCTCTGAGCTTTAGACACTTGCTTAAGTGATAGAATCTTCAGAGTAGTGGAGGGCTTTTGCATGCTCAGTAAATCAGTTTTGATGATCCTCTCTTAACATCATGCACAACTTATGTTCTGCAAGACAATACATCTTTGTGCACACCTCCACAAGTAAGTGGAAGTTGGAGCTGTTGCAAGGCAAATTAGAAGGTTGAGTTTTAGGCTATGGGTTGCTCTCTCAAGCAAAACAATCTTTTGGCAATCTTCTTGGACAATATACACATTGGCAATGCAATTGTCATATGACTGACCTATTGATGGTTTGTAACCAAGAAACTACTTCCAACACATCACAGGAAAGCACACAATAAAGAAGACAGAGAGCTTTGAAGAAGAATTGCAAAATATTTGAAAGCTAACTGACAGTCACAGCCTAACCTCTTCAAAGATAAGAGAGCAAACCCTAGCTGTGTTGATTATTGGTTGTACAGGGAAGCCTCCTGTTTTATCAGTAGCAAACCCCTAAATCCATATCATCAATTTCAAATGGGAGAAAAACACCTCTGTGTCCAAAGCTTGGTGCCATTAGTTCTGTCTTTGCATATGGCCTCTTCCCACATTCTTTTAGCAGCTTTAAAAGTTAGTTTGCTCACCACATCATCAGACTGGATCAGAGACTGGAGACATGGACCTTTCATCTTCTTCAAGAATCTGATAGTGGAGCTGAAATCCTTGCTTCTTCATTGATTTGAAGCAAGTGTCTGAAGACATGGATCTTGGATCTTCTTCCAGAATCTGACATAAGAGCTGCAATCCTTGCTTCTTCATTGATTTGAAGTGTGTCTGATGTGGTGTGCTGTTTAATACGGTCTGTCCCTTTGTAAATTGAAAAGAAAGTTCAGAAAGGACTAATTTTGCGTGCGAGCTGCAAGAGAATTTCAGGCAGAAAACGCCGGCCTTTCATTGTCATAGCATCCCCAGTTTTTGCTTTTTCATCACCTTCATGGACCACAGCCAATATATCATCTAGCAATTTATCAGGACCACCTCGCAAAGGATCCTGCACAATTCACAGGTGCTTCAGTATCACAACCCAACTTGTACAAAACATGTACTTCCACGTAACTTCAAGAACCAATTCCAATTTAGAAGAGATGAAAAGTGTTGAACTGAAGCAACAAACCTGCAAGAACAGGTCAGTGTGTGTCTTCTGAGCATACAAAGTAGTTGTTGCCTTTGCACCCACGGACCGGAGCGCATTCCCAAATGCAACACTGCATGAAATTTACCATATACTCCCATCATTCCTTTTGAAGCTCATACAACATCAAGCTTACAGTGTATGTTCATATTCATCTTCTGTACTTCCATAAGTTTTCAAAATCCTTCAGAATTTGTTTCACACATAAATGGGGCAGAGTTGTATAGAGTTTTATAATTTACCTGGCCTCACAAAGAATAGAACAATCAGCAGTTCCATGAAATAAAGCTACTGGAGGCAGCAATGGCACTGATTCCTGGAAAGATGGGCTTAAAACCAACAATTCAGGAGAGAAAAGCGGTAGGGATTCCTCCCCTTCCATCACACTGCAAAACCCCAAAGACCCAAGTTTCACCATGATTGAAGCCCTGATACTTGTAACACAAATAGCATGTAGATGAGAGCAGTTGATTGTAAGCTCGCAGAAGATGTGCACACTCTGCATTGGAAAGTCTCACATTACCTCAAGAAAATGGATCGGTAAAGACCTCGTTCATTGAAATGGTCTACAAGCTTTGGCAAATTATACCTGCTCCACAGTAAATGGACAGCCATCAAGCAAACAGGTTAATGATAGGGTATTCACTCTAACAGAAAGAGATCTAAAACCCAATAATGGCATCCCACAAAGCTAATCATCATTATGGGCAAGATGTTCGTTTCCTTACCCGCCTGAAATGGCTATAAAGCCTTGGAGCTGACATGAACTCCATGAGAGATTTGAGGGACCATCAAGCACCTCCTTCTGTGCTTGTTTAACCATTGCACATGCCGCCAGATGGGACCCTGCTGATTGACCTGCCAAAAACACTCTGTGTGCTCGAACAAAACACAACTTAAGAGTCCAGATAAAGCCACAATGGAAAGAGGTGGTGCAAAGACTCCCAAAGTTTGCTGTGGATCACAAGGAACTTCTGCAATACATTCCATTCCACTTGTGGAAATTTTTCTATCATTTGATTCTGAGCCAGCTTAAACTTCCTTGCAGAAAGTTCAACCCCAAGCACATCCATAAAAAGAGCATTTGCTTGTGTTTCTGACCTGTTTGGATCACCACCAAAGTGTGTGATGTTCTGGAAAACATAGCCTATTCCAGTAGAGATATCTGTCACCATGTCACCAACAGAGCCCTGGGGAAAATTCCTGCATTTTCACATTCTACTGAGCCCACTGATCCTTGACTTGAACAGCTCTCTACACAACAAGAAAATTGCTCACAAAGTATAAAAAAATGATTTCCAATTTCTTTTTTGGAGGCAAGGACCCCTCTTATGAAAATTGAAGGAGGAGCACCTGTAATCAAGGCATATCACAATGATGTCATGGTCAGCAAGCTGCTGCCCCAGTAATGATCCCCACCCCTTGTACCTGTTGATCAGTCTCAGCATCAGTTTCAATCTTTCCAGAGTATTTTGTCAACTTATGGAAACAATAGAATGAAGACAAGAAGACAGTACCCAGAACCAACAACAGAGAGGCAACTAACCCAATAATCCAAGCACCACCCGTCACAAAAATCACGACTGGCTTTGGGGTGTCATCATCACAATATGGAGGCATGTACAAGTCCAGTCTGCTCAACATTCCAGCACAAACATATTATAGTTTCCCAGGAACCCTCAATAGCACTCTGTCTAAATGAAAAAAGCTTCAACAGCTCAATATATCCACAGCAAATGCACTATTCTTCTATCAACAGTTTCCTTCAAACTAAATGAATGAAATGCGCTTTTGCATGCCAATCTTACACATGAACATTACCTGTTGTGGGGTTGGTCCCCATACACAATGCTGCGGTGAATGTTCTTAGAAAAATAGTAATCAAAGCCAACTGCAAAATCTCCAGAAGGATCACATTAGTGCACATTTTTTTCCTGCAGATGCTGCAAAAACCTGATCACAATAAGCTCAACAATGCAAAATTCCAGAACAGCAGGCCATTGTTGTACACTCACCCTGAATGAAACCAGGTGAGAGAAAAAGTGCATAGAGATATAGCTGAGCCAATCTCCTTAACCATCGAGTTCCTACCCTGGTAAGATGTGCCCAACAGGTCAGATTCATCAAGAGACAGCTGAATCCTCTAACTACAGTTATTGCTTCCTTAATGGGAGTATTTAAGAATAGATCATGCAGTAACTATGGAAGCCTCAGTCAACAAGAAGAGTGGGAAAAATGGTATGAAGCCACTACCCCAGATATCTCAATAGGGTTAATGCCAGTCGAGTGATCAAGTAAGTTTCAGTGGCTGCATGGTGAATGTCATTTTTGAACTCCTGGAGTGAGTGTTGTCGGTGAGGGCCAACCATGCCACCCTGAGAGATGTCGGACACTGTTCTGAGATGCCATTTCCTTGGCATTGGTGGAGGTTTGTGCTGCTGCACCAATTCAAGTATTTGCAAGCCATCAACAAAAAAGCAACAGCAACTCCTGTCATGGCATGAAACATGAAACAAATGTCTGCAAATACATTGTGGTCCTGGATTGATGAGGTTTTATGACATACCCAATGCTGATGTCTATTGATTTCTGCTGCACTGTCAGACTGCAAGCGTGAAATATCATTGAGGCCTCTGCCTGTACTTCTACTTGACACCCCTTTTCCTGGTAATGGCTTTTGCATCTTGCTTGCTGCATCCACTTCCACTTCAGATGTGCCATTGATTTCATGGATATGGCAAGTATGTCCATATGCCCAGTGCACACCATCCGGTGAGTTGACACCTGTGGAAATTACTCGCGATGGCAGCACTGTGTTCTTGAACACATCCTCTGAGCTGAGCATCTTTAACTGTGGCCTTTTGTGGGTGTGAATCTGCCTCTTTTTCACTAGCCAGGAAAATACACACTTCCTAACCCCAGAAACTACCAAAATTCCTGTTCAGGGAGACATGCATTTACCAGCAAAGTTAGGTATATCAACAGAAGTCTACAAGAACTCAATCCAGAGGAAATTCACAGGGTATGACAATTTGTGACTACACTGTGCAGTATAAAAAGTTTCTCAAATTTGCAAATGCGCATTCCTCATGCAATGCAAACAAGGATCCAACAACCCCACAAATCATTTCACCTACCATCTGATTTGAAGGGACCTGATGGTCGGTCTACATAGGAAAATCTACACCCTAACCCTAAATAAAATCCATGCATTTCCTAAATAAACCAAAGCTAAATTTGCTATTTTGTTGACCAAATTGCAAACAGTTAGCATAATTGGAACCAAGAACTATATTTCACACCCAACAAATATTTTTTTGAGATTCAAGAGATTTTAAGGTTGAAGAGCTCACCACAAAGAAACAAGCTATTCAAGTGCTTGTTGTCTCCTCAGTATAACTGCATCCAAAACAGAAGATTTCCAGCTTTCAATAACTATGAATGGACTGTGGGGTGCAAAGAACTCCAGTCTCTTGAATCTCAATCTGCACAAGTTTACTCTGACGACTCCCTAAATAGATGATGAAGTGGAAAAGACGTATTTACTCTTTCATCAGATTTTGTGAAATTCCACTGACAAACTGTTTGAAGTTCCCAAAAGAAAAAGCCAAACCAACACAGATTTTGTGAAAACGTCTATGAAAGCTTCTGAAGAAACCTGTATGCTTCAACCACAAATCACATTGTGAAACCACAACAAACATTTCATGCAATTCCAAAGAACTATATTACAAAACGCCCCACCACAACACCAACAACCAAACAAAAGCTCAACAAGCAACAAAACGAAAACTCAAACCAACATGTATTCGCATCTCACATGTCCCACACTTTCCCCAACATACCTCAAGGAGAAAAGCCGACAACAACAAGTTAACAACCCACCAACGAGAAGTCAAGCAACATTTTGAAGCTTTCAAACTGTCTGGTTGATTCGCCAAACAAAAACTCAATACCAAGATTCACAAATACAGCCTAGTAAAAATCAACCACCATTATAAACCTCCCAATTCCAAGCGCCACTTCCAACATCCCTGGACAATGGGAGAGCCAAAGGACGAAATGTGATCACACACACACACACACATGGCAAAGAGGAAATGGCAAGTGTATATCCTAGGAAATGGCAATGTGCTTAGTCCTTCCTTTTTCTGCCAAAAGCAACATTCCAAAAGCAACTCAATGTGCACTTTGCACATAACCTTTGCAAACACAACCTGTTGGTGAACATGCAAACAAACAAAACAAAACAAACAAAAGCTTGTTGAAAAGCGAGATGATGAGTAGTAAGCAAAAAACTGGTGATGATGATGATGGAATATGGAACCAAGTTTAGTAAGGAAGGGAGTCTCACAAACATGAGGCTAGAGATATGATGATGAGTATGATGAAGAAGAAGAAGAAGAACTTGAGTTGCTTGTGGGAGACTTGGGTTTGTAGTTTTGCATGGCCTCCACTTCCTTCCCAACTACCATTACTTACTAGTGCTGGAGAGATTTTGTGGCCAAGAGAGAGCAAGTGGAAGTTGAGCTAGAGGTGCCTTCTTTGTGTAGAGCGACACCTCACAACGACTGTCAAAGTGCGTGTGAGCATTTCCAGGACGCCACCTTTGTCGCCCCATTTTTAAACCTATCCCTCCACTCTCTCTATGGACAAGGGTTATTATAATTTTCACGTACAAAATAAACACACGAATAGAGGGCCCTTTGGGTCTAGGTTAAAGATAATTAATTGTAGAAAACACACATAAGAATAGAGTGGCCCTTTCAGTGTGGGTTTGATATTAATGTTGAAAATATACACTAGTGTCAAGGGCCCTTTGTATTTGGATGTCAGGGGAAGAAAAAACCTTTTGTGGCCAATGAGATTGCGACAATATTAGGTCATGTCATATTATGTTTTCTATTCAGGTATGTGATATGAAACAATGCTTTATTTTAACCTCTAGTAATGTACTTAGTGCTTACTGATCATTGTTGATTACACAATGTTTGCAGTTTTTGTTTAGTACGACACCACCTTTGTTGGCCATTTTAACTCCGCTATATAGACAAGGGGTTATAATATTATTGTAGAAAATACACACACGTATAGAGGGCCCTTCGAGTCTTGGTGTGGGGGAAATTAAGCCTTTGTGGCCAATGAGATTGTGAGAATATTATGTTGTGTGATAGATATATTATGTTTTCTAATAGTTTGTGATATGAAATAATGATTTACTAGCCTCTGATTATGTACTTAAACCTTAGTACTATGTCCCACAGTTCATGCCCCTGCCATTAGCCCAGGCCAAAAATGGTGACAAACAGTTTTGGAAATAAAATTTTCTTCATGCAGCCAATGAGAAGGCTCAGCATGAACTCATGAGGGGGCCTGTTTTTTTTCTTTGGGGGGAGAGGAGGGTTAGATGGGAGGTTTTCTTTTTCCCTCCTTTGTTCCCAATGTGTTCCCATGGGGTTCCTCAAGTTTCCAAGACTTTCCCAAAAGCACCTCAGTTTTGTCTCATATGGTTTGCCCAAGTTCAACTCTCCTGTATATGAACTGAAAAGGTATGCAATAAGGGGACCGCATTTATTTCTAATTTGCAACTGGGGGTCCAAAGAGGCACTTCTATTGGGGAGTGCCCAATGTTCTGAAAAAATTGGTGATGGGCCAATCAATATGGCTCCTTCCAAAAAAAAAAGACGGATGGCACCCCTGAATATTAATTAATATCAATCACGACACTCTATGTGTCCCACTTATTGATCATTTGTAGACTACACATTATTTGCAGTTTTGTTTACTAGGGCACTACCTTCAATGGACCTATTAAGCTCCATTGTGTAGACAAGGGTTACAATAGTAATGTAAAATACACACAAGTACAGAGGAGCCTCGCTTCTGCGCAGGTGTGTGGAAAAAGCCTAACCTTCAGTATGCTCGCATACAAAAGCACTGCTGTCATGTCCACAATGTATTCAAACGGCACCTCATAAGCATGGAAGTTCCTCTGCTTGAGAGGAGGAACTTCTCAGATTTAGAATGTTCAGTAGCTGTGGCTTTACCCACGGTAAAGCCCTGCGGGGAGGCCATTACGTAGCCTGTAATGCTGTTATTTGCGGCACCATACATGGCAAGTAAAGGATCTGGTAATGCAGAAGAACAGTGCTTGGACTTTGAGTGTCGGAATTGCCCATGTGCTGTCTCAAGTGGAGGTTTCTCTACCAACTTGCACCAATGAACACCCTCTTTGGGAAAAGGCCGTAAAGCAATGTGCAGGTAGTATGTGCGCAAGTAGTATGGACCATAATATCTTGGCAGCTTTCACACTAATTAAATTATTTGCGAACATGTTCAAATTTTCAACAAATAATATTTTTTCACACAACAAAATTTTTTGTGAATGAAAGTCCAGAATCCGTGAGAATATTCCTTCTTTGGCATGGAATCTTCAAATTTAATTAATTATTCGAGGACAGACATGTGTTGTTGAAGGCTGGCCTTGTAGGTACTCAGGTATAGTTTTTTCTTCTTTCATGGGCAACCGACACGGAGCAGTTGAATAGGAAGGAATGTAAAAAAATAATTGCCAGACTGTTGTAGTACTTTTTTTCAGCAGTAGCTGCCTTCACACTTGGTGTTAGCACCTTTTGTGTTAGGGTGGCTAATGCTCAAGTACTTGTTTGAAAAAAGTTTGGTGGCACTTCAGTACCCTAAAAATATCATGATGGCCAATCCTACTTACTTCTAAAATGTTTAACTACATGTGGCCATGTTGGTTCACACATGCAATCATGAGTTTTTGTGGTGGTCCCTAATTGTTGTTCTTTTCTCCATCGTTGTAGCATCTAGTGACACGCATCAACTCCTCTTGTCATCATTCAACAAATTTTTGCCTCCATCATCCTCATTCAAACATGATTCATTGCTTAGTTTTTTTTGCATTTCTTGAATTTGTATTTTGCACTTTGCAATCTCTTAGGCCACCTCTATTTCATCACTTGTGTGCTCTCCGGTTTGCTCATTTTTTCTCTTCGTCTCTTTATTTTTTGCTCACTTCACAAAACACTTGTTGTTGCTTGGGACAATTGATAGCATTTTGTTCATGAGCTTGACACTTTGACCTTTTGTGCATCATCATCAATTGTCGTGGTCTACATTTCACAATCAACATTCACATTGTGATTTTTTTTTGGGTTTTCAAGAACCTTTTTTTATAGTCAAACAACATCTTGAATAGTTTGTCATCACTTTCACAAAGGTAAGTTCTTTTTTGTTTTTCCGTTCATCTCTTGTTCTTTGTTATTTCTTTTCTCATCTTTTGTTGCAACCAAACTTTAATCTCTTTGCTAGAAGCTTGCTTGTTGTATTGTTGTTCCTTGTTCTTATATCTTTATTTTTCCCCTATAGTAGCATTCATAGTAGTTGAATCTTTGCTTGGAAAACCAAATTGGCTCTTTGTTTTGACATTGTTCAAAACTCCCCAACTAAGCATTCTTTTACTATATCATTTCACATTGTTGTAAATCATGGATATAACACAAGATTGTGTGATTTTCATCATGGGATGTATGGCATTGTTCCAAATTGTGGATTAGCTATTCAATTCACATGTCCATGCTCTCTTTTTAAATCTGAATTATATTGCCATGGATCCTTTCATTGCCTTTCAAAGTGCAAAATGTATGTTGTTTATAGTTACAATCAATTATTTTTTTATGTCTTGTTTTCTAAATATTTTGTCGCAAAAATTAGGGTTTTAGGTGAAGCCAAGAAGCACAACTTGGTTTTCCAAGTTCCTATTCACCAAATACGAAGATGACCAATGGGTGGAGAACTTTAGGGATGTTGAAATCCACACTTTTTCTAATTGCTAATAGATTGAGGTCAACATTATTGAAAAAAATACAAAGTACATAAAAGCCATCCTTGCATAGATTCATGTGTCATGTGTTATTTACAAGTTTGCGCATAGCTACAATTTTTTAATTTGTAATGAATTGTTCGCAATTGGGAAGTTTACTATATCCTTGGTCTTACATGAGTTTGTTGTTATAATGAATATTTTTTTTACGAAGTTGATTTCATTGCTAGTGAAAACAGACACGTGCATTACCATGAATCATTTCAAACTATGATGTGGCATGTTTAGTGTATAAGGTGCAATCAATGGCACCCATCTTTTTATTTTTAAACCTTTTATGCATTTCCCAAATGATTATTATTATTTTAAATCTAGGGGATATTCCATACTAGCACAAACAGTGGTGGACTACAAGAAGAGGTTTACTAACATTTGCATTGGTATGTCGAAAAGTGTTAATGACTCATGTGTATTGCATAAGTTTGCATTGTACAAATAAGTTCAATTACATGGATTGTTTGACATCACTAGGGGATCATGCGAAGATGGAATTCCTCCATATTTCCTTGGTGATAAGAAATATCCCCTTTTCAATTAAATCATGATGCCATTTAAAGAAGATGGACACCATAACATTTTGGAATTACTCTACAACAAAAAACACAAAAAAGGTCCATCCATGGTGGAAAATGCTTTTGGCATTTTTACGAAACTTTCAAGGAACTAATGTGTAAATCAAATTTGAATGTTGCCTTTTTATCTAATGTTTTTACCTGTTGTTGTTTATTGCATAGTTTGTTAAAAATTTAGGATGAAGTAAGTATTGAACGTTTACTACACATCATTGAACTAAAGGCAAGTACATTGCATGAAAACTAGCCCATGAACATTCCCTAAAATGAAACAATAAATCAACAATTAGATGGAGAGGAAAAGTCTAGAGAAATTTTGAGACAACAATTGATTCATTACCTTGGTAGACAAAGGAGCTTCATATGAATGTATTTAGTTTTCAAACCTAATTTCATTTTATTTTTACAATTGTCTTGAATAAAAAAAAATGGAAATTATTGAATGCCATTTTTTTTTCTTTTTTTTTTGTTAAGCCAAAAAAATTTGGAAATAAATCAATGTCCTTGCATTTCTAATTTTTTCAGATCAAAAAAATTAGAAATGAATCAATGTTGTTTTGAAGTTTTGATTTTGTCAAATTAAAAAATTTAGGAAATGAATCAATGTCCTCTTGCATTTTTTATTTTGTTAAGCCAAAAAATTTTGGAAATGAATTAGTGTCCTCTTGCATTTTTGGTTCTAGTTATTTACAATAGTCATTTGTTTCTAATTAGTTTTTTGGCACCCATCATCTTTAGTTTTAAGAGTTGGGACTAGAACCTTATTGTTGGAAATTTGAAAAGATGTCATGTTCATCACCTTTTTCAATTTTGTAAAAACCTTCACCATGTTAGCTTGATTTTTCACCATATCAATTTAATTCTTATTGTTGTTCATATCTTTTTTTTTGAAATAATTTAATTGCTTATCATGCATACTCTCTCAAGTCACCATGGTGGTTGCATGAACTTTGTGAAAAATGAAAATATCCTTGGGTGGTACCACTAGGAACCACTTCAAGGAATGAAAAAGGAACAACCAAATCATTTCCTTAGGCCCTTTATTTGAAATGTTTTCACAATTATTATTATTATTTTCATGTTTATCAATTGCATGCACTAATATATGGCTTGAAGTTTATTTTGGAATAAAAAAATTGTAAATTTCAAATTTTTATATTATTAATTAAAATGGCCCCTTCAAAATTTGATAGTTTTAACTTTGGAAATTCATAACTAATCTATACTTATTCAATTAATTGCCTGATAAAAACTTAAAAATAAAATGACTTTCAAATTAACTTAAGAAAAAAATTCCCAAGAAAATTGTCAAATTATGTTTCAAATTTGTGTTCTAGATCAAAAAGTTCAAGGAAAGGAACCAACATTATATTCCTGAAACTTTTTCCAATGTAATGATTAGAAACATCAAAATACAAAATATTTTGAATATTATTAAAATTTCAAAATCTATGGAACCTAATAAATGTACTCATTAAAAAAAATTATGAAAATATTTATTCAAGTGTTTCCTATGATTTTTCAAAGTTTGATGGGTCTAGGAAATCAAATCAATAATTTGCTTCCCTTTTCTATTGCTCTAGCCACTGTCTTATGAGCTGAAAAATATTGTCATTTCACCCTTGTACTTTTTGCAAAATGGAGAGTTGCTGGTCTTTTCTTGCATCCTATTCTATTGATAGATTTCGGAGTTGTTGGATTAGAACCCGGAATGTGCAATGGCATAATGTGCTTTATCAAAGTTCCTGGGTTCATTGGTGGGGGCTTTAATGGTGTGGAGGTATTTGGCATATTGACACGTTTTAGAAATGGCTCAATGGTTAGAGTTGTTCATACAACCATGTTTCATCAGTGTTGTGTGCATAAACCTTGTCGGTTGCATTCAAATCTTCATATTACAGTCTTACTTTAGGAATCGTAAAGTTGTCATTGAGCTCAATGGACTGTTTTGGGGTCTATCCAACTGGTTTGAAAATTCCATTTCCATCTGCCATCAAGTTTTTTATGTGTGGTGGTTGGAGTATGGGTTGCTTGCCAAGGAATTCATTAATCATTTCATACAAGCCTTGTTCAAAGTTATGAAAAAATTGTTTATTATTTCTTTCTTGGATGATCATGGCCTAGTTTTCTTGATTTTGTCCAATGCCCACCATGAAATCAAATATTTTTTTGAAATCACTTGTAATGATAGTCCATTTATCCTTACATGCGGGACCATTCCTCACATGCATTGAACAACCCGCATTCATGATTAATGTTAAGATCTTCCTCCACTTTGAGACTAATGTTTCAAACTTGTGTCGATCACCCATTTTTTCCATCATTTCTTCATGTTTCGCTTTCTTGTCTTGCATGAGAGCTAAGACTTCTACATGTTCTCAATTTGCTTGTTGAGGTTTCCTGAATTGCACTTTTATTAGGGAATCTAAATTTTGGTTGACATGTTTCTTACCTTTTTGTTTATTTTTCGATGGTTCAATTGGTAGATCTTTAGTGGGTTGCGACAATGGGCGAGCTATGAAAAAAATTAATGTATTATTATTCATTATATCATCTTCACATTGCAATTGTTTATGTTGTTTGTTCATGTGTAGAACAAACTTCGATTTAAGAATTGCATTATGCAAGTTATATTATAGTTTCTTCTAGACAAGGATGAACAAAAATGCATATGTTCATGGTCCATTGAACTAGCTTATGCATAATAGAATTGTATTCAAGAAATGCATATGTTAACATTGCACTTGTTTTGTTTCCTTTGTTCATGTGTAGAAGAGAGGAATCAACAAGAATTGTAAATAATTTTCACATTGAATTTATTTGTTGTGTTTGATTATGTGTAGATTATGATGATGAATAAAAAATGCATCAAAACATTGCATTGGCCTTGTTTGTTTATCATGTACAGAATTTAGGGATTGAAAAAGAATTTATTTTCTTTTGAGCAATTATGTTCTTCATAGTACTCGAACTGTGAATAATCCATGGTGAGAATTGAACCAAAGTTTGAAACAATGGACTTTGTTGTAGTGCATTAGAACAATGGACTTGTTGTGATGGCCTTTGTTGTTGCACGTGTTGGAGATGGTGTAGAAAGCTTGCATCTTGGAGATGGTGAACCACGAATTAAACAGCGTGCATAGGAAATGATGCTGGTTGCGGAGCTTTTTGGTAATTTTTTTTAGAACAATAAGGAACACATTAAAACATTGCGAAAACTTGTGGGAACCGTTATAACATTGTTTTATCATGCATAACTTGAGTGGTGTTATGTAACATTGAATTAAAGCATCTCTTTCTAGGGTGCTACTTAACAAATCTTCCAAATTTTTTTCGAAACTAAAATTTCAAAAAAATTGAGATTTTTTACCACCAACCTACCACTACCCTACTACCAATATACCACCAACATCCATGTAGGATGCCATGTAGATTTTTAAGTTAGCTAACAGTTATGATGTGATTCAATAACAAGAACATATTTTTTTACATTGATTTATGGGGTGTTTGCCACCAAGTATGATTATAGTTTTAATATTGTATTGGATTTCAAGTTACTTTGGAAATAATAGTTTTGTGAATGCAATATAAAATATTAAAAACATAATCCTTTCAAGCATGGTCACACAACATGGCATATTAGGAACTTAGTGGTGATTGGCATTCAATGCATGAACATTATTCAGGTCAAGTTTTGGGAGTGGGGAGGGGATGAAGGTTATAATCAATGTTTCTTTAGGAATTTTTGTTTGAAGCCAAAGTGGTAATCATCCTAAGAAATATTTAAATAAATATATAAATTAAAAATAAAGTAAAAAAATTGATTATCCTTCTAAATTTTTGGTTACACAATGAAAATAAAGTATATGAATATGGTGATTTTTATTTTTATTTTCTCACTTCTAGCAACTAACAACTTCAAAAATCATTTTTATCAAGTTTTTTTATTTCTAATTTCTCTTTTTGGTGAAATTTTGTTAGTATAAAAATATTACTTATAATAATTTTGTTCAAACCTTCAATTGGATTTTTCATGGGTTTCATTTGACATAATTTCATTATGGCATTTGATAAAGGTGTTCTTAGTCATTTTTGGATGTTTCATTTTGATGGTTGTTCCATGCAAAGTGTTACAAATTTTTGTTTGGAAATGTCTAAAGAATGATTCATCAAAAAATGACTTATGGAACCTAAAGTTGTCGTACGTAAACAAATTATTGGAATTATGTTATGTCCATGGGGAGCCTCAATGTTTAAGGCTTGTTTGTAGCTCTCTTCCCATATATAATTTGCCAAGGCTCGTAAACAATGGGAGTGGCAAGTAAGCCTTGGCATATTATATATATATCATATATCAAGGGACATGTTAATCAATGGATGATATTAAACATAATCAAATTTGAATTATTGGACAATGACCACAAGGTGACAAGGGTTTGCAAGCCTATTTTATGTTTGTTTAGTTCTTTGCTTTGCTCATTTTGCTATGTTGTTGTGCCTTGCATTTTTGTCATTATTATTTTTTTTGAATATTTTAATGTTTGGGTGATTAATGTGTTAGTATTTGTAATAAATGATGAAGGGTGTATCTTGATGAAAAATATTGAAATTTGGTAAAAAACTTGTCATCATACAACAAAAGACCTTGCAAAATATTCTTCCTTATATTTTTTCCTATCCAATTGGCAAACCATAAACCCTTACTACCATGTTTGTAATTGTCAAGATGATGTTTTGTGGTTAGTTCCTCCCAATCTTTCTATTTTGTTTGCTCCCAATGTTTTTTATCGAGATGCAATGTCTTCTTGGATACCAGAAATTGACATACATGATCCTTTGGAAAGATATTGCACAATAAAAAATAATGAAGTTTTAGAATATGATGTCAACATTAATGAGAAAAGTTCACCATTTGAAGATTTGTATTATGCCACTTTGAATTCAATAAAATATCTATTTCTATTGTGAATAAGGTGTATACAGTGGTGAATAATTTTTTTTTGATAATTTCTTCATTATTCATAAAATAATAATTCTTAGTCCTATTATTCCATTTGATGGTCTTGAGAAAGATGTTGCCATTATGCATGAAGACATGTTCTTTTTTTATTGATGAGGGTGATTTTAAGGAAGTCAATGCTAGTGGCAAAAATAATAGTTATATTGTTGAATGTTAGTTTAACATTGAACTCTTTAAATGGTCGATTGCTAAAAAACTTCATATTGGAGTTGATCATTGTTGAAACTCTTTTGCAAGAAAGAATTTCACCTTAGTACAACTCTTGTTCAGTTGTTTTGTGCATGCATGGTCATATGGTTCAATGGAAACAAATATAATGCATGTGTGAAATAAGGATAGATGAAGTTCCAATATATTCTGCAAAACCATGCTTTCCTTGAAAAGATCAAAATCACCTTGGCAAAAATATGGACCATTTCATCTAGGTTGGAACAAACAAGAAGAGGAAGAAAAAAAACCCTATACCACATGGAAAGATGAAAGAGAATGTCTAGATGGACCAAGACTTGTCCATCAATCATGTAATTACTAGTGTGCAAAAGTGATTTTGCTTCTATTGTTTCTCAAGCTTTGTAATAAGCTTGGCTATACATAGCTATACAAGCTTTTTGATATTGATTTCAATTGTGGTCAAAATGAATATGGTAAGTTTGTTATGTATTCTAATCGCAATTTAAAGAATTAGAAATTTTCCATATTCAATACCAACAAAAATGTTTATGTGATTCAATGATGTGCCATGAGCTTGATGTAATGATGATCTAACTTAACTCATCTGTCATATACCTCCTAAAGTTGAACCTAATGACCTAATGTTGACATCTTTCTTTAAACAACTCAAGGGAGCTTTTAGACTAATGGAAGTATTTGTTTTTTCATTGTTTTAAAAGCTATGTTCTAGAAAAAGAATTAGGGTTCCTTAAATTGTTTCCTTTTTTTGTTGGGAGAATTTGAGGTTTCTTGTTTGCTTCTTATTTCAAGCATTTCTTATTTCAAGCGTGGTATAATAACAACAATGTTGGGATTTAAGTGTTAACAACATGGACAAAAAACATGATATTAAATCTCCTAGCTAGATAACCAACAATGGCCATCATTGACTAAATGATTCAAGCTAGAATTCAAACTCAAGTTGGACTGGCAATGACAAGGCATAAGAACAAAAGCTTTTATTGTCACCATGATCAAACTCTAGAACTCAAAAAAATGGTGAGCATGAAAAAAAATTGTTGTGGCATTTCACGATGGTATGCACATGATCTATGAAAATGTGTTCCATGACCTTTTTGTTAGTGATGTTGCTTGAGAACTTGCTTGAAATAACACTTTCATACTCCTAGGTATTAATCTTGATGGTAACAATCCTAAAGATAGAAGCTAATCTAGTTGTTGAAAAAGAAGGCATTTTCAATACTTATGCATTGAAGATCAAACATAGCTGTTGTGGCCTGAAATTGTGAAACATGTTGCAAAAACTCTTGAATCTAATAAGGTTCTTACTGTTTTGCCAATAGTTTCACATGAACTTGAAGAGGAATTATGTGGTCTTTTTTATTTCAATATAGTGATGTTTAGAGATTGGCTAGATGGAGCAAAATATATGGGGTGTAACATTGTGAATTTTCACATTACTGAATTTTCACATCACTAGGTACCACAAATGTTGGTATTTCATTCGTTAATTGCATCGATTGCACAATCAACCTATGGTTGGATCCTAAGATTGAAGGACTTGGTAAAGGAGATTACTCATTTTCAAGATGACATCTATTGCAAAATTGTGAGATTATAGTGCAATTATGAGGACATCTATTGATGACCAATGAAAAAATAAAAAAGAATTGTCATTGTATATTTATAGAGCATAACACTACACTCTAGAGGAAAAAAAATCTCTTTACAATTGAACAGTAGAATGAAATCTTGAAAGTTTCTCTGCCGTCCATTTATTGAATAAAACCAAAATTGGAAAAATAAAATAAAATCCCTATGTTACAGAGATGCATTGGCATGTATAGGTGTGATGAAAATTCTGTCCACAAATTTCTGTTGAAGTTGATGATAATTTGTAGTAATTTCCAAATTATCCAAGGTTTAAAATTGGGGGGAAATAAAAAATTAGGGAAAAATAGGGTCCTCATTCTGGGATATTATTTGACCACCTAAAAAGGCTTAATCTGAGTGAAATCCCATTATGTTTTGGAGAGTCCCTCTGGTGATGAATAAATCAATCTCCCCAGTTCAAGAGTGCTTTTGACAATGGTGCATCAAACAAGTATACTATTGTGATGAAACCTAGGCAAACACCAGTCAACAAAGCACCCAGCAAAAGGGGGAAAGAGAAAAGGAAAAAAGTGGGAGAGGACCCAAAGTCTGAGCCGGAAGGACAAAACCCAAAGTGGGTCACCAAGGGGCAAAGGAACAAATCATGTTCCAGAGCCCCACCATATTATTCCTTGCGCCTAATGGTTACCTAACCTAGTGGGAACACTTGGAAACTTGGCAGGAACAACTGACATGGTGGGAACAACAAAATCCAAAAAAATAAAATCTCAACCCCAACCGCCCCAAAGAAAAGATTTTCCCCTCTTTGGTGCATGTTAAATTGTCCCATTGGGGCTGTGTGAAATTTATATTCTATCACAAATTTTGACCTGGGTCCTTCCTAAGTTGGTGCCTATAAACAATAGAGTTCTCTATAAAGTTATGGGATTAGGGGGCGAGAACGCCAAGTTTCGGCATAGTAGGGCATCAAATGTGTAACTGGGAATGAAAATTCTACAAAACTAAATAACTGGGACGCAAACTAGTTTTTCCACTAATTTTGGTGGTAAGCTGAGTTTCACCCTGTCTTTACTTTTTCTTGAGCGCATCTACTGCTGCCACATATGTTTTCAATGGTTTTACCTGCACAATTGCTATAATTACTCTTGAACCTTGTGTATTGAATGCTGAGTTTCAGCATTTAATATAGAGATTTAATTAAATTTCCTTGCTTTGCGGAGACCTCCCAAAGAGGAAATCTATCTATGAAGGATGAAGGAAGGTAGTTTGTTTGTGTGGTAGTTATGAGATCCACCAAACCGGGATGCTTTAGATCCTGTTGTCAGTGTCTTTGGAAAGCTCTGGGTGATAAGGGGTGCATAGGCTTGGTTCCATGGCGTTTGGACTTGCGGTGCAAAAGTTCTTGAATATTGAATGATTTCTTCACTGAAATTTAAAATTCTTGAGTATTGAATGATTGCTTCATTGAAAATTAAATAAAGTTGTAGCTGAAAATTTTAGAGGAATTGGAATGTGCCTTTGGTGTTGATGGAAAGATCTTGATGAGCAGGATCTAATGGAATTTGTTTTGTAAGATTGGGATTCAGAATGCACATTGATTTGTAAGTGATTACTGTCACTGAAAATTCAAATAAATTCCAAAAGACCACGTTTTAAAAGGGAAAACCAGTTGAGGACGTGGTAACACTTGGGCCAAACGGCACAGGACACACTAGTAGGGGGTGATCGAGAGGGTGAAGACAGGGTGACTTTATGGAGAACTCTATTAATATGAATGAAGAAGGAAAAAGTCTCTTTGATATTGGATAGCATTTATGCAAAATGGTGCCACAGAATTGGATTGCAAAAGCGGTTACAGCCCATTCCCTGCGGATCGATTCCATATGACAAGTGGAAGCTGTGATTGCCAAAGCGGTTACTGCCCATTCTCTGCGGATCGATTCCATATGACAAGTGGAAGCGGTTGGTGATCATTATTGTACAAGAGAAAATCTCGTCCTTTTCATTTGAACTAAAGTAGGCAACCTGGCTTTCAAGAAAAAAGTTGCACAAGAGTTGCACAAGAACCCTGCCTGTCTGTACATAACTGGTCACCAACATTGAACTGTTACTTCATTCAAGATAACTGGGGGAAAAAAAAAACACAAATTCAGACCACTAAATCCAGCAACCCCATTGGCCTGAAGAAAATAATCTTCTAGCCTACACATAACCCTATTCTGCTAAACATGGTAAAAAGTGGGTCCCTTTTCAACATTTCCATTGATTTTCACAAACCTATCAAACCCTATTTATGACACATTTAATTGTTAGTTCACCTAAGATAATTTAAAAACAAGGCGCTCAAATGTTGTGTTAAAACCCTTTTTGGAAATAACAGTTACACATTATTGATTAGGCTATAAGGGTAGAAAGGTTGGTGAGTGAACACTAAAGAATAAATGAGGTCAAATCCTTACATATTGTTCCTCTGATTTTGAAGTTCAAAGAACATTTTAAACCTTTCACCTAGAGCTTCCAACTTCACAATTTTTTTTTCAATTGATAAAGGAATGAGTAAGATATGGGGCCTATGGTGAGAGGGGGTTTAGTGTTCAATGATGGACGACTTAAAACAAATTAGGATTTCAATCTTAAGATTGTTGATCATTACATCTTTGTCTTTAGAATATAAAGAAAATTTTAAAAGCCTTAGTTGGTGCACTCATCACATTTTAAATCATTTAAAATATATTATAAATGACAAAAATATGGGGTTGAAACTAGAGAAAGGTCTAGAACTATTTTTAAAAAAAAAATTGAAGCAAACTATCACTCATCCTCTTCTTTTGTTTTGTGTGTTGCTCCTCCAAAAACATTTGTAACCCTCTAGTTTGCAAATCCAATGACACAAAAATTACTCAATTTGGCTAAAGAATTAGGAAAATATTGAAAAGTGTTTGATAATAAATATGCGCTTGTTGATGGGTGGTTCTATCTTGCTTCACTCAACATAAGTTAAAAACCAAATTCAAACCACCAAATCCAGCAATTTCATTGTCCATGACATTTTTTCTTCACATCAACACACATGCTTGTTCAACACATGCTTTTGGGATGGGGGCTTAGGCCAAAAATGTTGATGGCTGAATGTGCACTTGGGAAGGCTCATCTTTTTTCCTTGGATGGGGGGGGGGGGGGGGGGGGAAAGGGAGTAAAAAATTTTTTTTCTCAGTGGTAAATGTAGTACACAATTAGATAAGACTTTTGATAAAAGACCAAAAAGATTTCAAGAAGTCCCTACGGAGAA
>Ga0116231_10004404_pt1 | contig 28523 bp, 15 predicted proteins | sample S1TSphgellanicum_2_FD_89695 | JGI IMG/M metagenome (GOLD analysis project Ga0116231, IMG submission 89695) | Host-associated microbial communities from peat moss isolated from Minnesota, USA - S1T2_Fd - Sphagnum magellanicum MG | ecosystem: Host-associated > Plants > Peat moss > Unclassified...
CAAACTGCAGACCAACATCAACTACTCTTAAACAATGTTTGCATTTATTTCAAGGAAAATAGTCTCCCATTTCTGATACATTCTTATAATTTTTCCTAAAATAGAACAAAATTTTGTTAGCTTGAGCTTTTGCATGTACTAAGTACATCATCTGCCAAGTCACTGAACAATGAAGAAACTAATTCAGTATCAATTCTGGCAAATTGATATGGGTTTAAGGTTTAGGGTTTAAGGACTATATACCCATCATCCGCATGTAATGTGATTGTTCTAGACTTCGTCTTCTTGTGCCTATTGCCTCCCTGTTTTTGTTGATATGGGTTCAAGGTTTAGGGTTTAATGACTATACCCATCATCCACATGTAATGTGATTGTTCTAGACTTGGGTCTTCTTGTGCCTATTGCCTCCCCTGTTTTTATCCACAGAAAGCCCATCTCTTCTGATTTACAAACAGTTTCCGATGCCAAAGAGGAAAGCCAGAAAGCAAGAGAGAATTCTCAAAACACGAGGCACTGAATCCAAACAAGTTCATGGAAACCTCAGAGGCCCCAAGAAATGACAAAAAGGAACAACAATTGGATGATACAGAAAAGCACAGAATTTGAATTCACATTGCATCTCAGAGAAGATGGGATTTATTTTGTCATTTCATAGGCATTTTGTTGTGCTGTTCCTTCGGGGCATAGACAAGACAGAACTGCCATATCACGACTTGTGAACTGACAGGTTCCACTAATTGAAGCCTATAAGCTGGGATTCAGGTCTAACTAAAGCTGGAAGTCTCTAAAAGAGAGCAAGGATCAAGGAGAGAGAGAGAGAGAGAGAGAGAGAAACACAAAGATAGAGGAGAGTACACACAAGCAAATAGGAAATGCACCGTACTTTGTGAGACCCAATGCTAAGCCCAACTAGTTTATTGGGCCTTGAAAGACTGGAAACAAATGACCCACAAAGTGCTATCAAACAAACCAGCAAACATGATGAAAATTCTAGTCTGGCAGGTAGAGAGAGGAGTGCAGAGCAAAAGCGCCCAGAAAATATGTATGAAAGCTACAGGAAGCCAAGAGGACCATGGGGACTGGGAACAGAAGAAAAATAGCACCTGAATCACAGCTCAGAAATGTCATGATGAGAGATTTTCATGCTTCACCCTTGCCTTGAGGATACCTGGAACCGGGGGCCATGGTGAGCCTTTTGCAGCAGCACTGGGCATGCTCACAGGGTAGTAAGGTGAGGTAGTATGAGGCGGAAATGAGGAGTGCTGAAAAATGCTAGAAAGAGGTGGAGAATCCTCATCAAAGTTACAGCCAAGCCCATCGTCAAAATCTGTGTGTCCCATAACCTCAGCAGTTTCAGAGCCTTGATGCTCCTGCAAACTCATTGCCTTGAGCACATATGCATCATCATGCAGCTCAAATGGAGTACTGCAAAAAGACAATATTCTAAAGATCAGACTGCAGTTGGCAAACTCAAAACCATTTGCCATGAAATGAATCCATTGAACCCTCATAACACATCAAGATGCATAGTGTGATTGCCTGCCACCTACTGAGAATATCCAAGTGGACACTGTATTCAGACCCATCCACTTTCAAATCAAACATCAAAGACTTAGAGCAACTGGAAGTTCCAGATATAAAATCTCAGATACACAAATGAAAAGGAAGAGAAAACCTGTTGAAGTCAAAGTGCACAACTTGCATGTCTTCTGAAATCTCCACTTCCACAGTTGCCTGTGGCCGGGTCTGAGATTCAATGCCAAAATTCAAAGGATACAACCATCATCAGCAGATAAGAACAGAAGCGCAGTTAACAAAAATTAACTCTACATGCCCACAAAACAAAAGAAACATTACCTGCTCGTGAATCACATTTTGCAACAATTTGCTACACTAGGATGATATATGAAAGTCATCTACAATGACCCAAACTGACTGCTTTTGAGACACCCAAAAGAGCAGAAATTATCCCTCGTATATACTTAGGGCCTACATAAGTATAATGTCAAACCTGCACAAGAATGAAGGGTAGAGCAACACCACCAGCTGGAACAGAGTTGGTCCCATGATAAAGTCTTTCATTACGACTTACTAGATTCTGCAGGCCTGTCATCTTCCATAACCCAAACCCACCAGGACCCAATTACATAAGAAGAAAAACACTCCGTACTTTTCTCCAACCAAACTTCAACAAACCACAGGACCCAGAGCAGGCTGGGCAGTTGTTCAGTGGATACAGATCATAAGGATCATGCCATAGACAACTCATCAAACTTTGTCATAACAAAGCAGGTGGGTACCTGAGCTTGAAGCTCATGTAAATAGGCAGCTTTCCTTTCTATCCTTCCTCTGACCCGCATCCCTTCAGCCTGAAGAGAGAAATTACAAAAATACATAAAACATCAACAAGGGTTAGAGGGCGTGAAAACCTGACAATCATCATCCATGGTTTTTTCATGTTCAGGTTCTTTCTGAACAAAGGTTTAACACAAAGTTAAAACCATGTCAAAAGAATGGGGAAGTTCACCTTAAGTTCTTGAACATCATCAAGGCTGGCAGAAGGAAGCCCCTTCCATTGGATGTCCTTTTTGTCCTTCAAAATGATGCCCATGGCCATGAGCACATTCAATGCATCATACACCCGTCGCCGTATATTCTTTTCATCATATTGTTGCTGCCAAAAAGAATCAATCAATTTGAAATTCATCAATCCTTGGATACCTGGAAAGGTTGGAAGTAAGAGAGGACAATGAACAATTCCTTATCACGAATTTCTTTGTCAGCATGCAGCCAGATGGTAGGCAAATCCAAATAATAACTTCACATTAAAGAACACAAGAAGCTCCCCTAATGGATCATTTTTTCCCATGTAATAAATACACCACCTTCTCTCTCTGAAACTACATTACCATCATTGCACCATGCCAATACCTGATCTGGTGAAATGTGAGGACTATCTGGATTTGTGAACTCAGCTACTAGTTCATCTGCCACCTGCACAACCCAGAAACAGGGTTCATTAGAGAGTCCCAGAAAACAGACTGTTGCTGCCTCCCAAGTCCAAAACATGATTCCCCATGAGCAGACAGACAAAATGGGTCAATCAGCAACAAAAGAAGCAGCACATGGGAGAAAAGGGCAAAGAAGAAGAAGGGAAAGAACATGCCTCATTGTAAGTTGTCCGACCTTTGCTCTCCACCTTCTCGCAGACTGCAACCTCAGAGAGTAACACATGCCCACAAAGAGTGAGAGATTAGGGAACCAAAAATCTCCTGCATCAAAAAAGAAATCAGGTATAAAATTCACCACCCTCCATGAAACTGACAGCTGTGGAGTTTGTTCTGTTACAGACAAACCAAACTTACAATAATACCTATTGTGGTTGTGAGTAAACCCAACAGAGAAGCAACAACAACAAATGATCCACACACTGACAGATCCATCCAAAGTTCAATTTGCAGTTAGATAACTCAGCAGTTGAAGTGGGGAAAACCTGACCTTTCATGCTAAAATGCCGAAGACCTTTTCCATTTTTCTCTCCAGCAGGAGCTCGCGGACCTCGCTTCTTCTTTCCCCTGAATGAATGAACCAAACCAACCATGACAACTCAACCACAACCAGAACAACAGATCTTCTGAAAACAAGAACAAACCATTCCTCAAAATCAAATTTTTCAAAAGACCATCGTCGTCGTCATCATCACAAACTCTCTTTCTTTCAAGTATGAGAGGAATTACTCATTCAGCAATCACATGGGTGGTGGTCAGAAAGACCAATTTGTACTGCAGCTTTTTGCTCAAGAAGTGGGGGAAACCGTTTTGATTCTAATCCTCAAGGAAGCTTTGGTGATGCTCAGAAAAGGAATTTTGTACTCAAAACTTTTTTGATTCTAATCCTCAAGGAAACCACTTTGCAGATGGAGATGGGGTGGGGGGAATAAAAACACAAAACAAAACAAATGTCACCCTAGTAGAGGAGAAAGAAGAAGAGATCACAAACCCAGTGACATCAGTGTCAGGAGAGTCAGGGTCATCTGCTGCTCCATCCAAGTGCTGCAGCAACCGGGAGTCAACACCATTGCTGCTTCCCATCTTCTTCGCCTCCTCCTCCTCCTCCTCCTCCTCCTTAGTATGTGCAAAACTGGATTATGGAAAGAAAGAAACAGCAGCGACAAAAATGTGACCCACCACCCCAAAAAAATGCAGAGAGAAATGCAAGTTGAAACCCAAGAGGAGGAGGAAGAAAACAAAGAAGAAAGAAGAAAATCCAAACACACAAAAGAAAACAAAGAAACAAAATCGGATGTTGTGTATGGAAAACCCTAAATTCATGAAAACTTCCACATGAAGAAGAAGTGAACAAACACCATAATATTCAATAACCACGACAACCCATTTCTTCTTTCTTCCTTCCTCTTCAACCCATCTCTCTCATTTGCCCAAATGTAGCAACAAACCTCAAATCCCAAACAACAAAACAAGCTTCCCAACAAACTCCAAAACCAACGCAACAAAACAAACCCAAACCCCGCAAACTCACAACACAACAACAACAAAAAAGGGGGTTGAATGCAATGAATGACAACAGAATTTCACCGACAAAAACAAAACCCTCCTAAAAACACAACCTACCAAACAGGAAAAAAAAAACACACACACACACACACATACTCCAAAATGCACCAAAATCCTCAAATGCTCCAAAATGGACCCAATTCTCCCCAATGCTCTAAAATGGATCAAATTCTCCAAAATGGACCAAATGCTCCACCCAAATGGAATCAAATGCTCCCAAATGAAATACCACCCAACACTAATACTCCAGTACCTAGCAGAATTTATTTATCATAATAATATTATACTTTGGAAGTTGACACTTGGTACCCCCCATTCTTATTTATGTACCTACATAGGTACCTACCTACCTACCTACCTACCTCACTAGATGATGTCTCCCTTATAACTGATATTGAGAAGTGATATATTTTGGAAGTTTACACATCCATTTATTGGCTTGGCTCTGCCTCTGTGTGTAATAAGGGGAGAGAGACTATTATGGGACAATGAAGGAAAAATGTTCACTAGCTGTTAGTGTGATTTGTGAGTTTTTTTTCTTTCAGGGGTTTTAGTGTGAATTGTGAGTTCCTTTTGTTTCTTGAGGAATGTTCACTGGTTGGGTGTTAGTGTGAATTGTGAGTTCCTTTTGTTTCTTGAGGAATGTTCACTGGGTGGGTGTTAGTGTGAAGTGTGAGTTCCTTTTGTTTCTTGAGGAATGTTCACTGGGTGGGTGTTAGTGTGAAGTGTGAGTTCATTTGGTTTTCAAAGAAGATTCACCGGGTGTTTGTTACAGTGTGAATTGGTGAGTTCTTTGTTTTTTGGGAGGGGGACTTCATGGGGATATTTCCTATTTGGTTTGAGATTTTGCCATAAGGTGGGTGGGCAGCATAGATCTTTTGTACAAGATGAGCTGCTTGTTTTAGGTTTTTAGCTGAGATGTTCTTATGATTATATGAGGTGAATACTTTGGAAGTTGACTCTTCCATTTATTTTGGCACTAGCTCCATATGTTCTTGTTATAATATTTTGATGTGAGACTTTGGAGGTTGGCACCTAGAGAGAGAGATAGATAGGTGCCTCAAAATGTAAGATTACCTTGTTAGTACCATACTTGTGAGTCCCAATGATGTTCATCCATGGAACATGGTAGGAACTTGGCACAACACAAGAGATTTTGGGAAAATTAATAATCTCGAAATCCGGAGATTTGATCTTATAAACCTCCCAACAAGGGGAAACATGGCTTCTACCTCAACAATTACCTACATAAAATGTTTAGACCTTAAGTCTTAAGATGTCAAAAGTTTCCAAATTAACACCCAAAATTTTTGAAAAATCATTAATTATTTCGACAAAAAGGGGTCAATTATCGGTAGCAATAAAAGTTGGGGGTTATTCCATGATTTTGAAGTAACTAGTGAAAAGTTTGGTGAAACTTCTTCGGCATTGATTAGATTAAGTTATTGTGAAATGGATTTGAGGTATTTGAAGGCAATTGAAGATCTTAGAAGCCTTTTTTTTTTTAAACAAATCTTTTCTCCTCTTTTTAATTAATGTAATAGATTTTGATTCAACACCTTGGCTAAGACCTTACAAAAATATGTAAAGCTTTACATAGCCTAGTGGGAACCTTACCTTATATAAATTTAATTTTTTATATGAAAAAATAGATTTGACTAGTTTTTTAAGTAATCTAAAGCTATGATTGACTTATATTATCATAAGCAAGGCTAGGACAAGGATTAGCTTAATATTATCATATGCAAGGTTAGGACAAGGAAGAGAGTAAGCTAAACATAAACCCAAAGCATATGATAGAACAAAAGAAATGGAAACATTTTCAAAATATGTTAAAGGTGTGTGACAATGAAAGATGAAAACTCTTGAGCCCTCAAGTTGTGTGAATTGGGATTTCAAAGAATCTTGGATTTCAAGAATGAGATTTTGGGAAGTCAAAACATGTCTAAATGAAACAATTTTAGTATCATTTCAAAATTTTCAATGAGACTTACAAAATAATGGGAATTCATGTTGCCAAATGTAAGGTGTTTCCTAATAACTATGAAGATTTAAAGGTTAAAAAAGGATAACAACCAAATAATTTCCAACTAGTCAAATGTAGTTTAGAAAAGCAAGTGATGTTCAATTGAGTTCTTTGCCTTAGATTTGGAAATATTTTGACAAGAGCTACAAGATAATGGTGTCACATGTTTAAATTAGACCCATTTATTGGGAATTATGAATCCTCATAAAACCTATAATTTCAAAAACATGGCATTGGGATGTCGTCTTTGTAAAAACATGTTCAATTATTCATTGGGAGGACAATATCTCCTATAAGAATTCAAGCTATGGTTGAATTTCTACAAGTATGTGATGATTCCATGATCCAATTACTATAAAGAAATCTCAATCTTTTCAATCAAAGAAATTGGTGTGAAAAAAATACCTATCTTGATATTCGTTTAATTTGACAAAAATGTTATTTTGGACAAATCAATTTCAACATAAGCATTTTGACAAATGTCTTTTTGATTGATGTTTTGACTTGTCAATATGCTTAGTTGTTAGTTTTGTACAAAGATTTTTTTGGAAAAATATTTTTCTATCCCATAAAATATTTATTACAATTTATGGTCAAATAATTCTAAGAATATTTATTTGTGGTTGATAGGTAGGTCTTAAATAGGTAGGTAAGTAGGTTTTTATTAGCATTGTACCAATATATAAGGTGCAACCTAAATATATAATATTGGTATAAATACTAATATTAAATAACATAACAATATAGTATGAAATTTAAGATAATACCAAGTTTATATTTGGTTTAAAATATGCCCCAATACGAAGTTCATACTTGCCATATACCAGGAAAAAATCAACCATGTATTTAATTACATTAATAGGTGACTAGTGTGAAAGTTTTTTAAATGTGCATGATACCAATACATACCAAGTATGGAAAAAAAATTTATTGATACTAGGACTAGTTTGGTACATTCAAAAATTAATAACATACAACATTAGTGCCTACCTATCAATCCCTACCTATATACAACCATACATCTATGATGTACATATTTGTGATGCATGTTGAAATTTGTTTCACAATTTACCCAAATTTCAACTCAAGACTTCATGGAAACATCTTAATGCCTTTGCCATCAAACTACATAACATTTTGTTAATTAAAGATGTGCAACACTCTAACTTTATCACATTAACTATGAAACCACTTGAAAATCCAATTTTTGACATTTTTTTCAATTTTTGCTCAAGTGTAAGAAATAAAAAATACGCTTGGACCTTATTCTAGTATTTATTTAACAAAATAAATATATTTGATTAAAAATTCAAATAATTTTTTAAAAATTCTTGAAAAAAAACCATTAACTAAACTCCATTCATTATGTGATTAAACAAAAGTTATTTTGAAAACATCTTGCAACAAGTTCTTTCACATTCATTGAATTTGTTCACATTTTTTGAAAATTAAACTATCATTCAATAATATTGTGTTTATTACTACAAAATGTGGGTGCAGTTCATTAGTCCATGTCCATTAGACAAATGAATTCACTCAAAATTTAATGAAATCATTTGGCATACATGGACACCATCCATGACTACATGACTATGTAGTTGAATAAAACATGTCATATTTTAAAATGTCTTTTACAACTATAGTCATAAAGGACATGTATTTTATGACTATGACGTTTTCAACTATAACCATGAAAACATGGCTAGTAGGTTATTTTTCTAACCTATTAACTTAGGCTAGGTAAGCCTAGGTCTGTTCAACTAAATGGTTAACATACATGCTACAAATGTAGGCCCTAACCTACCTAGGAATGTAAGATAACCTATCTAACTAACAACCTAGTATAGGTTAAGTATTCAAACTAAGCTAAGAACTTAACTTAACCTAGTTAACCTTATGTGACTAGGTTGCAATTGTGAGGACTTAAATTCCTCACCTGCACATTGAGGGATGAAATCCTTAACCATTACACCACATTTTTTTACATGATAAAAATTGTCATCATATCATCATAAATAATTGTTTTATAACTTATATAAACAACATAACTACCGTGCTAGGGTACCTATAACATATAACCTACACAATAACCTAATAGGTACCTTGGTGGGTTTAACCACCTAGTTAAAGTAGGTTCCTTCCTAGTAGGTCATATATACCAAGGTGGGGATAGCTAGGGTAGAATACCTACTATTTACCCCATTAAAACAGGTACATATTAAGTGCATACTACCTAAATGGTATATATGTAAGGTAGGTATCTACTAGGTACCTTACTTAATAGGTACCTACTTGTAGGTACTTATTACCTAGTTAATGGCTACTAGCTAGGTACTTATTAGGTAAGTATTTAAGGTAGGTACCTAGTTAATATGTATTTAACCTAAGTTAGATACATACAAATTAAGTACCCACCTTAAATATTTACCTTGTAGTCATGTAGTCATACTATAATATAAATATGATTAAAGTTATATTACTAATGGACATATGATTACATGACTAAATTAGGACATAATTGTAATATGTCCTAGTCATGAAAAACACATTTTGGTGTTGTGATGAAAAAATTACTTTTCAATCAATGCAAATGCCACCATAACCATTGAAGGATGTTGATAATGAAGACCTTGTTTTATTTAAGATTATCCAAAACCCACATAAGGTTAATGCTATTTTTTCAACAATTCTTTTCCATTTTGTGACAAATATATTGGGAAAATCTTGGAAAACTATTTTTAAAATGTAAATTCAATTAATTTTGCTACTTTTCTAGTTAAATGTTTCCAAAATATTGATATTAAAAAATCGTTAAAAAATGGTTTTCCCAAAGTCCTTTGTTTAGGCCACCGCTAGCTTCACAAATTATTTAATGTCCTCTTTTACACCAATTGTTCCCTCCTCACCATCTTCTTATAAGTTAACAATCGTAATTTTCCTTAATTACTAAATCCACCACCAAGTCTTGACCTTTAATAGCCTATCCTTGATATAACAAAAGAAATTTATCATGTTTGATTTAAATGCAAATCTTAGGTCCCAACTATATCCATCCATAAAGTAAACATTAGTTCACATGTTTTATCCATTTCAATTTTTGTGTAGACTATTAATAGACATAAAGGATTCATAAAAAAAACCTCAAAGGCTTATTAAAACAATTGAGGTCAGACAACAAGTCTTAAAAGTCCTAAATTCCTTTGGAAATATTCACATGTTTTTCTTGTTCAAACCATTATCCAATAACCTTTCATTATATTTTAAGTTATAGCTAGTGCATCATTTTTACATTAGCAAAAAACCATTGGATCAAAGTTGGAATAGATTTTAAGAAAAATCACACTTTGAATGTTACATATGTGCCAACAAATAGAAATGATGTTACTTATAAATGGATATTTGAACTAAAATATACCCCACATGGTGATATTCACCGAGGTGAAAGCACGGTATGATGGGACCAATTTGGGCAATTTCATGAGATGTGCATAAAGTATACACTTCCAAAATGTGTCGCATTTAATTTGGGCTTCATTTTTGGTGTTTAGGTTTTATATTTTGATTTTCATAAAGTTAATGTTATTTGATGTTATTTGAATTTTTTAAAAGATTAGATTCAAGGAACAATGGATATATTCACGATATATGTAATATAATATAACATGTTTTTTAATTTTTAATTTTGGTTCAAATTAATCAACTAAAAAACATTTTAAATGGAATTTTAAAAATGAACCACTTCACATTTCTTGTCATCTTTCATTTGAAAATGATTGTTTGTCAAATTTTAATTTATCACATACTTATGGCCATCATTTTATAAAAAACCCAATTGTGATATGATAATTATCAAAAATTTCATATAGTTCAAAAGCTTATTCTAATCATATGGATGCAAAATGTTTAATAGATCATAAAAATTTCATAAAAATTTAAAATCATTCCAATCATTTCTTGAATATATTCACATTTTTTAGGACGTTGTGACATACATTTTTGGTTCAAATATATTTGAACATCACATCATATGAAATTTCAAAAATGTACTTTTTTTGGCATTTGATTTCTTTGGGTTCTGACCTACTATAATATGCAAAAACATTGTGAAAATCCTTCATAATCATGATATAGTTGAAGTTCAAACATGGTACCTTTCAAAAACAATACAATATGATAATAATCTTGCCCCCCCTAGTGTACTTTCACCTAGTCAAACACATCTTCAATCAATTCCATCCGTAATATTGTTATAAACCTTGCCCCAATCATCAAATATGTTTCAAGCTATTGTTCCATATATTTTGATTTGTGGCCAATTTTCACTACTAGATCAAACTTTTCTTGATAATTTTTTTAATTCACACTTCACAAATTCAAAAAAATTCACAACATTTGCAATTTCAACTTCAATAGATGTACCTCTTGAATTGTTGAAAAAAAACATTATCAACATTGTTGTTAAAAGCTCACATGCTATTTGCCACTAATCAAGATTGGATATGGGGTATTCTTGAAAAACAATTTAGACCTATTAACCTAATTACATGTGCCAAATTTTCATGTCACACTTCCTCTAAGCTTATGACTAAGTCTTGAGATTCTCAAGGAAATGACATCAAGTCAAATGTTTGATAAGGAATGAAATTGAATGTAAGTTTAAAACATGGCATATTCCAAGAAAATGCAATGCTTATTAAGACAAAGTGGAAATGCTTGAAAAATCAACGGGTAACATTCCTAGAGCTTTTGACATGAACTTTCACTTTGGGAATTAGGACTTTTCATAAATACAAGTTGTTCAAAACAAGGTTTGAAGGATCTTAAATAATGTTTGAATTGAATGATCTTGGGATCATTGGAAATATCTCAAAAAGATTGATAAGAAAATGATCTCACATGTTTTATTAAAAGACATGTTTCAAGTAAAACTTATGAAGGTTGTTTAACAAGCTAGGACACAAATTGCTGAAAGAAGTCCCCAAACACATGACATCACTTTTGAGAAGAATTTAGGATGTCTAATTGAAGAGGTTGACATGATTAAAATATGTTTTATTTGAGTTACAAAAGGCATGTTCAATGATTATGTTTACTGTGCATTATGTGGTTCCAAAGTTGTAAGACATGAAAATGTTTTCAATGTCAAAAGTTGAACTTGGGAGTTCGAAAGATTTTGGTCAACTTGAAATAGTCCCCATGGGAATCTACAAATTATATAATTAAAAGATTATAAGTGTCTCCTTCATGGGTTCAATTCTTGATGAAAATATGTGAGTTTGTGATGAATCAAATTAAATTTGGTTTAGGTTCAAATTGTAAGAAATGTCTTATGTTTGTTTTATGATGAAGGTCTTTATAATGGTCCACAAAGCACATGAACTTGTTTAGTCATCCCAAAGCTTTTGTTACCTTAACCAACTTGTAAGGATTTCGAGTTCATACCTCAAGTTCCAAATTCTGTTGATAAAAAATCCAGATTTTCCACCAATATTGTTTTAAAAATCTAAATGTGCATCAAAGAAATTGAGAACATGGAAAAATGAAAGAAAATATTCAAGAATGGGTGAATGTTTTAAAAATTAGTTAAAAATCTATGTGGTGATTAGTAATTAAAAGGAAATAAATAGAGATAAATTTGTTTACAAATTTATTTTTGGATGTGATATTCTTTTTCATGTGGCAAATCTATTCACTTTCAGTATACGATATCAAGAATTTGTAATTTTGGTTCAAGTCACATGTAGTTGTTATTCCAAGAAATTTCACATGCACAACTTTTCTTTTTGAACATAAATATGATTTCATAAAAGATGATTACAAATCACAAAATTCACAAGTGGATATACACATGTGTTGTATAATCAATTTTGATGGTTGTTTAAGTAATTATAATATATTTTAAATTAATTTCTTAAGCATATAAATGTACCTATAATAATAAATGGAATCCTTAAAACCATTGATATCTTTGGGAGAGAAAAATCCAAAAAGTTATATGATATAACTTTAGTTGGACCTTCAAATTTGATCAATTGAACTTTAGTTAAACCTTCAAATTGATCAAGTTGAAATGGGTAATGTTACTACATACAACAAATATGAATGTTTGATTGAAAAAAATTATCCTCACATTATTTTTAGAGGTGATTATGTTATGAAGCAAAAACATTACAAAAAATTTCAATGTTAAATTTCCAAATCTTAAATATACCAAGTATGGTAGGTGGTTTTATCACATATTTCATTCATTTTAAGTGAAATAAATTGAAATAAATTGGAAATTTTTATTATACATTAAATAACATGCATGTTTCAATTCAATCGAAATTGCATGTCACATGATTTACATCTATTTATGAATATTCATAGTAGGTACCAAAAAATGCATTAAATGCTTGTGACAAACTATCACAATTAGAAAATTTAACAACATTGGGCATGCAACTTATGAAATAATTAGAATTTCATAAATAATTTCATGATTTTAGCTTGTGAAGGTTCCTTGATTAGGTTCTAGAATTTTTTTGATCCATTTTATGATCATAAAATATTGCTATATATATAATTAGAAAAAGAAAAATATTAATGTTTCAAGTTATAAATTTTACGAGAGAAAAACCTTAAAATTTTTGTAAAGTGTCAATACAAGGTCATCATGTCTCATGTTTAAGATATATATTTCATCATTTTTAATTTATGGAAATATAAAAAAAAGGAACATTCCATATTGAAACAATTGAAATAAGAAATGCATAATCATTCTTCATAAATGTTTCATTATATATCAAGTAAAAATTTCATGTAAAATTTGTATTATTTTGCGTAAGAATACTAAAAATGGAACTTTGTTCATTTAAATATTTATTTTTGAATAATTGTGAAAATATACATTTACCATTCATCACTTCAAATTTATCATTCAAGATTAAAACTACAACAATGAAAATGTGAGGTTTTCAATTAAATTCAAGAGTTTTTTTTATGTCACTTGCTTGTAGTTAAAACAAATCCAACCACAACCACATCCTATATGTAGGTTTTTATTAATGTACTATACATCATCCAAAATAAAGTGCAAATTATTTCCACAACCCCACTTAGAAACATGAAATCTCACACAACATATTAGTGATGATCAAATAGATCCCACTATGACCTAATCACTGTGATTTGCAATCATAGTTAATCATAATTCTTTATTGGAACACTTTCAAAGAAGCTCTAAAACATTGTATCATGTGCATATTTAGCGGTTCAAACTTAATGTCATAGTATTATGAACTTGAAATTCATCCAAATTACTCTTTACAAACCATTAAAACATGTTGGTACACCTATTCTTATAAATGCAAAATAAACAATTCTTGCTACTTTCATGGTAAATCTAAAGTGATATACATCATGTATGATTTAATTTAAATACAAATGGTATTATACATCCACATAAAACAAGGAAATTTCATACAACAATTTATGTAATTGGAATTTGTTTGGAATTTCACAACATATTAATTCATTCAGGTAAACACTAAAACTTGAGAAGATAACCTAAGTCTTGACTCCAATGTGCTTCACATCAATTTCCCTAAAATCAATGCATCATCTTATAAAAGATGAAATAAAAAATCAAGCACATTAACAAGTTGGTACACATAATCATGTGTAACATTAATGTTTTAAGATACTAATAAATATTGCATGGGACAATTGATTTTCTAATCAAGAGCTGAGTTGAAAAAACAAATTAAAATACCTTGTCATGGCCCATGCTATTAAGTGTAGGGTAAAGCCCTATGATGAAGGAATGATTAGAATTTAAAATACTTGTTTAGGCATGAGGCAAAATGATTTTCACATTTTAGTAATTCCTTTAATCAAAGGTTTTATTGAGTGTAAAAAATTTAAAATATGGATATATTCAACAATGTGAGAGTGACAATGGTGAATGGAACCAATAATATGGGGTGAGGCAAAATGATTATTTGGAAATTCATGTGGGAGTCTTAGAAGGGATTGCATGTAAAAGGCATGGTAAATGTTGGAAAAATGAGAATAATCTAATAAAAATGGGGGGTAAAAAAATGTATTGTGTTGTTGACAAGAGAAATGAGGGATGAAAATTTGCAATATGTAGCAAAAAATGGAAGATCTTGCTCAAAAGTTTGTGAGAAGTAAATTATGATATGCAACTCCCATTATTTTTAGATTAAAAAAAACAACCAAGGTTTAACATTTTTATAAAACCTCACCAAAATTTTAGACATTATAAATGAAGGCCCTTTATAAAACATAATATTGTTTCATTAGAATGGTGACACTTTTTCACATGAAAGTTGATAGATCACATGTAGAATCAAACCTTTCCATCTTGGAAATTATTGTTTTTTGCCTTTTTTTAACTACTTCATTTTTTTCTTTTTAAATATTTAATTGCATTACAAGAAAAGAGTCAATAGGAACAACATTGTTGATTAATTTCAGTTATTTTCTAATCCTAGTAGTTGTAGGATAAATAATTTTTTTAGTATTTGTCCTAGTGGAACTTTACACTAGGTAATGAACTTGATCAAACATGAACATTATAAGGTTAAACAAAATTTTTGACAGAGCTTTACATTGGGTAAGGCCCTTAATTGATCACGGGTGTATTCACAAATTAAATAAAAAATTATGACAAGTCTAAAAACTCAAATTCATTTAAATCATTAATAATAATAATAATAATAATTAATAACTACCAATACAATACCATACATGTAGGACTAGTTTGAAAACCATACCATTGTATAATCTGTTAAACATGGTGCCAAATTACCAACTAGGTTTAAAAGGATGTAGGTTACTTCCTAGGGTTTGCCTTTCAACTACCTAAACCTTTAACAACACAAGAATTAGGGGGCAAAAAAGTTGGGCACATAAATGTTGTGAAAGTAGGGTACTTGAGGTACACTAAGTACATACTATCATGACTATGGTGGGACTCTAACTACTATGCATCTTTTGCTATTATACACTTGCACATTAATAATCTTGGGATGTCAATGTTTTCAAAACTAGGAAGGTAATAATTAAAGATGCAAAAAGGAAAGGGGGGCCAAGGCACTAATTGTGCTTTTAACATAACCCCATTAATAAACATTGGAAATGGGTTTCCAAATGTGAAGTTGTATATGTATATTTGATGAGTTTGTGTGAAAGTTATTTCAATTATTGCCTTGCATTTTGAATTGGATTTTTTTTCATACATGTGTTATGCACAAATGTTGTCTTTACCATAGTGTAATGTTCCAAGGCATAGGAAGGATGTTGAACAACTTTAGTTGTTGGACAAACATGTTGATTTGCAACATATTGTTAATGCCTAAAATGTTGAGACAAGCATGATTTTGACATGTATGAATACACTATGTTATGGGATAGTGAAGGATAGAACACTTCATCATTACAAAAAAAATTGTTAGATTCATAGGTATTTGAAGAAACCTCATATGCCCATTAATGAAGATTATGGAACCCACATTACAACATCTTTCACACATATTCTTGACAAAGTCCATTGTGAAAGTCCATTTTGATATTTAAATTGATGTTTTTCAAGATCAATATTTAATCAATGTGTTTGGAAATATTTAAATTATGGTAATATTAATTCAAATCTATAAGTGCATAAACACATTGTGAAATAAAAATCCATGTTCATTATTTTGCATATGTTTTTTTGGGATTATGATAGTCTTGTTAAAATCTTTCTAAGATGGACACTCATTATTTTGTTGTGTTTTCTTCATTGTTGCAAAAGTTCTTGTGTTAACTTCATATAAATGAATTTGTTTTTGTGATATCCAATTAAAATTAAAATTTTAATATAATAATGATTAATAACATGCCATAGTGATAGTCCATTTCATCTAGTGTAATTTGTAATTATCCCTTAGAGAAACAATTGTAGCTAGAGATATTACTAGATTTATATTAATTCTTATTATCTTGGATGATTTTGTGAACAAGGTATATATGTGGGTATGATGATCATTAATTCATTGAAAGGAATTCATTGACCATATGGAGGAACTTGTGCAAAAACCTTTAGTTGTTGCATAACTTCATGAAATGTCAAATGGTTGTTTCAGGGATCAAAGTGATGAAGCAAATTTTGAATTTTATGCATGCTTTCTTGGAGGCATTGTGTGTGAAGGTGGTACCACAAGCTGATTTCATTTCAAATTCATTTTTTTTACACATGCTCAAGTCGATATTTTGATGGAATTGAACAAGTTGAACAAAATGTTCCTATTTGATCACATTGATATTGCACAAATCTAAAAAGGAAACAAAACATTTGCATCACAATTTTGACATGTTAATTTTTAGTTCGAAGAGATCAATCACTTTAAAGTTTAGTTTTAAAATTTTCAGCTCTTTGTAGGAGGCATTTGGTGTTTCAAAAAATAGTGCACATCCTTTGCAAATGGGAAATAAAAAAATTATTTTCTTCATTATAGGCACATTTGTGATTAACCTAGCAATATTGAAGAGTGTAAGGCAATTGGAGTGGAATATGTTCAAAGAATGGTTGATTGTTATGACCTTAACTTTGGATTCATGGCCACATTTGGGGTGTTATAAGAAATGAACCCAAGAAGAATGCCAAGACACAAAGTGAGGGAAACATACTCCCACATGAGTTGGGAGGCCATGAAATGGGAGGCCTCTTGGAGTTAAGGGGAGGTGTCCTCAAGATTCTTAACAACATGAACTCCCACTTTGGGAGTTGGTCCATTCCCAATGAATCCAAAAGGTTCAAAGAGCAATCATGAGATCTTTAGCTTGAAGGAATGATTTAAACAAGAATTATAAGATGTGAGGTCATATGCTTAAAACATATATATTTTGAGGGAATTATGACATTCCAAAAAATTTGGACATTATGTGTCCCAATTTTGGGAATCCAAGTATTTTTAGTTGCATCCATGTAATCCTCGTGGAAAACTCTATAATATATTATAGGAAGGAGGATGGTGCCTTTTCCCAAGTCTAGGCTATGTGAATTTAAGGTGGGTTTGAGGCAAATCTAGGACTCAATTTGATTCCATTTGTAATCACCGCTTTGCATTAATTGATTTGTGCATGGTAGTTGAGTGAAAAGTGCCCATGAGTCACTTCATTGTAGTCCCATCTTAAAGTTCTTGCACCTTTCTTATACTAGTATGCGGAGCTAAAGAACTTGCTTTGGGGTTTTTTGTTATTTTTAATGTTATTCATTTGTTTGCTTTGGGGAGTTATCATTGATACTTGGGGACAAGCATGGGGGCGCATCAATGATTGTTTGAATGAAAGGTTTATTGACCTTTTTATGCTTTATGTTTGTAAATTGTTCAACCCTATTTTATATCTTATAGATATTGATGATTGTCCACCCTTTCAATTGAATAATGGTTAGATAATTTATATGATATTTCAAGTCCTTAATGATGAATGTGATAGATGTCAAGGTGAGTGTTTCAAAATGGTTGAGATCATGTGGGAGACAATATCCAATAAGTTTTTGTGGGAAGCATGGGATTATGCAAATAATATTATTGAATGGTTAACATATTGGTTTAAATTATGAATGTATAGTAGAAGGCACTTGTAATTCTTTCTAGTATTGCAATATGTGAAAAATATTTTTTTAATGAAATAATAGTCATTTTGTGTATTATATTGAAGTCAAAGACTCTTGATGCAAACTTCATTAGTGGATATTCCCATATATATATATAACATTTGATTGGGATGATAACATGTTAATATGGAGAAATATGAGGGATAGATCAATCCACTCTCTTGATTAATTGCCATTATGACTAAATGTAAAGTTTTATTTGAACTTTTTCTTTTTACATTATTGTTGTTAGGCATTTTTGAAATTTCTCAATGTTGTATTTACTTACATTTGATTAATCACATGTGTTTGTAGGATCATTGCTTGCACAAATTTGCAATACATGCAAGTTGGATTTTGTAGGGAGAAAAATATGAAAAAATGGTTAATGTTATTCCCCATACTTCTATTATCCCCATATCCTTTGGTGTTACCATTGCATGCATTGGAAACCACATATCTAGGCTAACAAAAGGCTCTTGGTGGACATTCAAGTGCCTAACTAGATTGTTGCCACTCCTTGAGTTTTTGAAGGCAACTCAATGTTTGAAATGACTTTTAGCATGTGGATTAAATGCTTACAACCTTTGGCCAACTTCTCATAGTTTTCTCAAATTTTGTGTTATGATATTGTAGTACCTTAACCAATTTGGCATAAATTAAATTATTTTTTGTTTTGCCGAACTTTTGAAAAATTATTCATTAATTTTGTCGAAATTTCAATAAATTAAAAAGTTCAATTGTCAGGATTTGAATTGTAGACCTTTCGGGACATGTTAGCATTGCAATGGATTCTAGTGCAAAATGGAAAATGCTAACATTGGAAGAATTATCATGAATAAGTAAACATATGTCCATCTATGAATTTGATTCAACATTAACGGACTAAAGGTATGATCACACTTGGTGTTAAGTTTAATGTTAGGCTAGTGTTAAGGATGTTAAAATTAACCACTAGTTCATGCTTATATAAAATGTTAATTAACGTCCAATCTTATGATGTGACACATAACATGACATTGATGTTAAGATGGTGTTCATAGCCATTGTTAACTAAAATTAAGTCTTTGAAAAAAAAAGATTTTAGAGCCAAACATTAATGTTAACTAAAGTTTCCAAAAAAATTAATTCAAAAAGGAATATTCTTTTACAAATTCCCCTTTAAAAATCACCAAAAAAGAAATTGATATTTAAATAATTCCCAAAAATTGCCACAATTGCCTACAATATGAAAGGGTGGTTAAGGTTTTCTAGCTTCATATTTTGAATATCGCCATATTTGGCTATATATACTTTTGGTTGATTGCCACTTGAGCAACATCACAAAATGGAGAAAAAAACAGGAAAAATAAAAAGCAGTGAGCCTGTGGCCACTCCTATAATTTTCATTATTATTTTCCAGCACTTGGGGTTAAATACTGTATTTGAAGCTTTTTTTCAAATAAATAAATAAATAAATAAATAAATAATTTCAAATTATTTTAATTCTTTTCCTTTGTGTACAGACTCTAGAGTGTGCTTTTTAATGCCACTGATGTGCATTCTCTCAGGGAATTCCCTCCAAAAAATTAAAAGGAATTTTTCATCCAGGAAGGTAATGTCTCAGGATTATAATCTCGCCACCCAGGCCCAAGAAGAAACCTCTCTTCATCCATGAAATCATCCTGCCAACGCAGGCAGGTAGCTTCTAATGATACGAACGGATATTTGACGCCAGCGGCGGAGCGAGCTGTGTCGTAATGCGATTTCTCATCCATGAAGGTGGTTTCTAAGCCGAATAATATCCGGTGTCGACAGTTCTTCGGATGGATCAGGCGATGAGAGTTACAGAGGCCGTGCAAGGGTTAATCGATAGTAACGTCACCTTCATAGATGATTCATCCATTGGATAGAGACTGTCGTTGGTGAAGCAAGGTTCTGAAGACGATAATCTCATCCTTTTATCATTCATGAAGGCCGGCCGGGTTTTTGCAGCTGCAACCTCTGAAGGCTGCATGTGGCCCCGCCTGCTGCTGTTGCAGAAAACATGAAGAAGAAGACGACGAAGGACGGGAGAAGCAAACAAGCACGAGGAGGAAAGGAAACGAGCGTGCGTGCTGCGGAAAAAGCTTCGAATCTCACTCCATCGCTTCTCCCCCGCAATCGTCTCCTCTACACTTAGTTGACATCATGGTTAGTTTATGATTTTTTCTTGAATTTTTTTATTTTCTCTCTTTCGCAATCACTCTCTTCTGCTTCAGATTCCTTTCTTTTTCTTCTTCCTTTTGGTATCATACAATAACCACTCTTTCTTGTGCTAGCTTTGTTGCGGTGCTCTGTTTTCTTTTCGTTTTCAAGGTCGTCGATTTGGCGATCAGCTCTGGTTATACTTCTAGTCTAGACATGGTAATAAATTGTCTCTTGAAGAATGGATCCAGTGATGTGCTATTTTCGTTTAGTGCATTCATTTGATTCCTGCGTTCGGTAGAGTCGATATCCTTGTTTCCTGCAGGACGACGGAATGACACGCGGTTTCGGATTTGGTGTCGTTCTTGGGGTTTTTTTTTTTTTTTTTTCCCGGTTCAGATTTTTGTGTTTGAACTCCAGTTTTTGTTGTTGAACAAGATCGTTCTGGTCTGAGCATTCATGTCTTTCTACACTGCTCACATTCGCATTTGGAGATCGTTCCAGATACGTGAACTCTGTTCATTCCTAAAGCATTGGTAAATGTGTACGCCTGTATTTCTTTTGTGGATTCACAAGGATTCTGCGTTCCGAGCCGTCTTGAAACTATTTTGCTTGAATATTTGTGGCTCTGGCATTTTGCACCGCTCATTGCTACAAGAATGTAGTGACATTGTGGTGCGACATTAACATCGTCTGCAAGACATGAAGAATTATTTTCTCGAATGCGACGGCAGTAGGTATTTGTTTTGGGGATTGTTCAGCTTGCAATGTCCTTTCTTGATGTTTGTGTTGGGAGAGTAGGTTTTTGCCTGTTTTGTGTGCGAAAACCTGGATTCCACACTGCTCCAGGTTATTCCTTCTCCAAAATATTGACAATGAGCTTGATTGTGGTTTTCATCACTTTTAGGGTAGACTACATGAATGCTCATACCTCTACATGAGCTGGAAGTTATTCACATTGTCTGGAACAGCTTGGTTGAAGTCTCTGTTGAAAGCTTGTTGCATAGGCTTATAGCTTCTGAAAGACCTGAGCCTACTACTCAAAAAAATTATTGTATTTTTCAATATGGATGCTTGTCTCTAAGTGTATGAATGTCAGTTGCAGCTTTGATTCTTCCTGGTTCTTCCTGTGTACTGATTAAATTACTAACTTTGAACTCTGCTGGGCACAGACATTGACATCAACGATATCTGATGTGGTGGCAGAGCACAGTCTACATGTGCTTGTCACGGTAATAATCTGTTATCCTTTGATCTTTGCTGCATGATGAGTGTTTTGTTGTTTCATGTCTGCATTTGGTATGATCTCTATCCTGCTAAGCGATCCCTAAGATTTTTGGCATCTGGATCATGTTTGTCAAATGGTTTTTGCAAATGTCTGTTTGCTGCACCTCCTGTCAGAAGAAGTTTGTGTTTGTGGTCAGTGAATCTCTTAGGTCATGGAAGTTTGGCTTCTGAAGTTTGGGATAATCAGGGTGGAGCTGGATATATTGGGTCACACGCTGCATTGTTCCTTTTGGAGAATGGATACCATGTCACAGCCCTGGTGAGTGTGCAGCATTCCTTCTTTGTGCTATCAAGAAGCTCCTGCATTGATATTGCTTTTCAACATCTGCATACAGTCTGGTAGATGTCATTGCATATGTTTTGTCAAGGGTAGCTGATGAACCAGAGATCCTATTTCCTGAAGTTAACATGACACAATTCTTCCTCGAAAGTGTTTTGTTTGGTGTCAGTGTCAAAACAATTCCAACCATATAGAACCAAAGGGATTACAAAGCTCTGTATCAACAGTGTGTTACTTGTGTTTGCCTACTTTGTACAGGATAATCTTTCCAGAGGCAATGTGGGGGCTATTCATGTGCTACAACAAATTGCAATTCCTGGTCGCTTTAACTTCATAAAAACTGATCTGAGCGATCTGGAAGATGTATCCTACTCTCAATTATGTGTTTTGTATTCTTGTGGATTGAGAGTGTGTGTTCATGTCCCAAAGTCTTTGAAGCGGTGTGACATGGTTCTCTATGGTCAATTCTTAGTGTCTTCTTACTGTTTCATCTGGGAACAGTGGCTATGTTCAGTTCCCTGATCTATGGCCTGTTGAGATGGAACAGCTCAACGTGACTGAAAAAACAGTAAATTAGTAGATACTGCATCAAGTTACCTTTTTCTGTAGAAGGCATGGCAAGTGATAGTTTCAAATTTCCTTTTAGTTATTGTTTGTATATAGGTCTGAGCAATCATGATCTTGGCAGATGTAAGCAGTAAGTGGCTTCCCTGACTGGAACCCTCAGCTCCACTCTGTGTTTTCCAAGAACACATTTGATGTGGTGATGCACTTTGCTGGTTTTGCATATGTGGGAGAGAGCATGGAGGAACCTCTTATGTAAGTGCTTGCAACAATCCTTGTAAGTGGAAAGATAATTGTATGTGTATGAAGGTTGAACTAGAGTATGAGTAATGGGTTCCAAGGAGGCCATCTTAGATTGTTCAGAGTAAGTGTGGCCTGACATGTCAACTCTGTTGACTGGTTGTATCAGGTATTTCCAGCAAAATACAGGCAATGTTGTGAACCTCCTAGATGCAATGCGTGTTCACAATGTTAACAAGTTCATCTATAGCAGCACATGTGCAACATATGGTGACCATGATGAGATGCCCATCACAGAGGAGACTGTGCAGGTAGTCAGTCTGCCAAGGTGTCCTGACATGTCAGCTTTTGGGTCTGCAGGGAAGCCAATAATTTTTCCTGTATAGGTGCTCCCTTCAGTTTCATGTAGTATTTCCACTCTCTATGCACAGATTGTCCTTTAGAGGCATTTTAATGTGAAAGAGTAACAACATCTGCTGGCTCATGTTCCCTATTGTAATTTGTACACCTTATGATACTCATTTTGTGAAAGACTTTGAGTGGATATTCTGTCTTGGGCCATGCTTTTCAGGTCCTGCCATACCATTTTGTATTCTCTTTGAAGATTTTGTACATTAGATGAAAATACAGCCACATATCATTATTCTCACATCTGTTGTTGGCCATGCTTTGCAGGTGCCAGTAAATCCATATGGAAGATCAAAAAAGCTAGCTGAAGAGATTATCAAGGATTACAGTGACTCTAACCCACAGTTTTCAGCAGCAATTTTGAGGTGGTGCCAGACCTCTATTGCCTTCACATTTCTGTGCTGATACTATTGCCAGTAACCTATGGATTACTAATCTTACTGTTGCTAGATTGCAGATATTTCAATGTTATTGGTTCAGATCCTCAGGGTCGGTTGGGTGAGTCACCATTGCCACAGTATCGGAAATTTGGTCGCATAACTGGAGCATGCATCGATGCCACTCTTGGCCGGCGTGACTCCATCAAGGTTGACATTTTTTTGTAATTTGTCCCTATTTCCAAAATATGGCACAAGATTTAAAAAAGTGTCAGATCTAACCAACATCCAAGCACATGGAGGAACTCTTGGAGGAATATAGCATGAATACCAGTTGCAGCAAGAATGGCAGGCAGTCAGGTCCCGGTATTAAGTGTCAACTTGCCAAGTTTTGGCAGCAAAAGTGCATGCTTAGTAGTTGTAAGTCTCAACTGATTTTGGTGACAGCTTTGATGCAGATTTTTGGGAGTAATTTTCCGACACGTGATGGGACCTGTGTAAGGGACTACGTTCATGTGTCAGACCTTGTGGATGCTCATTTGGCTGCCTTAAAACAACTGAGACCTGGCACTGTCCAGATTTTCAATGTCGGCACTGGGAAAGGTTTTACCATGTCAATTCAATCCTTGGCAGTGTGTTTGATGTAGGCATCTCTATAATGAAGGCCTGGGGAACTTTGAAGAGTAGTTGCACCTGAAGTTCATGTAGATGCCCCATATTCATGTACGGTGTTTGAACCCTGGGATTTTGGGACACTCTTCTAGAGAGCAATGTCTGCCTGGTCATTGTGTGCTTGTCTAACAGGCTTGCTTGTCATGCTCTACTTGGGGTTTTTGAGTACAACTCTATCATCCCTGAAAGGACATTTTTAGAGTGATAGTTCTATTGTAAGAGTTAATCCATTGTGCTAAGTGGTAAAGTGTGTTGGTGGTGATTGTCCAGGAGTGTCTGTACGGGAGTTCATAGCAGCTTGGATTAAGGTGACAGGAAAGCAGGTCAAAGTAAGTGAACATCTTAATTTGAAGATGCACAGTTAAAGCACTTCTACTAGAATTGAAGTAACTCAGAGCCTCAGATGGCATACTATCTAGTTAGCCTATTGTTTTCAGGTCCTTCTCAATTGCTATAGGTATCAGGGTTCACCTGAGTGATCAAGAGGCCTATACATCTCCAGCTGCCAGACCAGAATTCAAGCTTACTAGGATTCACAATCTTTGCAATATCATTCTGTAGAACGATATCCCTCTGACCAAGTTGTAATATAGCTTTTGCAGTTCAACTCTAGCCTCTTCCCAATGACGCAAAGTTATTATATCAGATTGCAATTGTGCCAACCTCGTATTTTCATATATCTGTGGAAGAATAGTAATTAGCTTCAATTCACTCTGGCAGGTGGAGGTCCACAAGGAGAAAAGGCCCGGGGATTACTCAGAGGTGTACTGCAACCCATCCAAGATTGAGGAGGAGTTGAAATGGAAGGCTAAGTTCACTAATTTGGAAGATTCCCTTGCCACAGCATGGAACTGGCACAAAGCTCACCCTAATGGATATGCAGTCACTGATGAAATCTCCAATGGCAAGCAGAATCTATGATGAAGCCAGGCAGAACCTTTAACGCTCTTCTGTGGTGCACAACATATTGCCACTTCCTTTTTTTCTATGCAATTGCAGAGGATGCCTTGTAAAACCCTATCAATTTATAGTTTGACCTTGCCATCCACAAGGCTAGAGATCTGTGCAATACAATTAACCAATGAGGAGTTGTCTTCTTTGTTTGCTTTGCCATTTTTCACTCCCAAAGAGGTAATATACTGCCACTTGTCATTTTGCATCTTGCAGTCATTGACTTGTAAATAGAGCTATCTTCTGGTTCTGTGGGTGTATTGTTGCTGCAACAAAGGCTGCAGAGGTCTTGAATTTTTTTTCTCCAGCTAACTATCATTAATCTCTTATCATCCTAAACGGGATAGGAATATGGTCAGTTGTTCCTGTGTCCAGATTTGTCACTTATACTGTGTGGCCCTTTTGACATTTGCTGTGTGTGCAGTGGCGAACTTATCATCTCAGTAGGGATGTCATGGTAGGTGTTACCATACATCCTGTTGTTAATGGTCACTGAACATGCTAGTTATTATTGCTGGCATTTACACCGCTCTCATGTTCTTTTCTGCTTGTTCTAGTTGGTTTTTCAAAATGCTTTTCCTCAACATTGCTGCTGTAACTTCATTGGTTTGGTCTAAGATCTCATCTGTATCAGCTTATCCCACCATATTTCTTTTCAGGTTCTGATACCAATTGTTGATGTGACAAATGTGTTGTAGAGTTGTTGAAAGCAACCTCACGGATGTTGTTGCACATCTAGTATTGTCCAGGGAATTGAACAAAGCATTGCATATGCAGAAGCGCCCAAGATCTTCATGGATTGTGCTTGATTTTCATGTAACCATGTAGCTACAATTACTATCAACTACTATGGCACATATTGATGAGATTGAAGAGAAAACTCAACCGCACTAGCTGTTACATGAGTTCTGGCCAACCAAAGTAAATCTTATAAGGCGATCGGTAATGTAAGCTACAAGCTCAAATTAGGTGAGGCCCCTTGGGAGCAGGCTTTTCCCCTGCACTTTATAATGAAGCCTCAGAACTGAAATGCAGAACCAGGAGGTAGAAAGGGATGCAGAAACTCACAATGCAAAAATCTGAAACCATGAGAAGAGACTTTGAATCGAAATCAGATCAGATTTCGATTCAAAGTCTCTTCTCATGGAAGATCAGATAAGGAGCAGAGCTAACGCTTAGTGGGCACTACGACGTTAGCAACCGACGTGCGACAAGGGATATATTCAGTAAATAAACAACAGAAACTCGGAAACAGAGAAAGAAACAAGCATCCTTCTCTTGCACGTGACGCGGTGACTTTTCGATTGTCGGATACGAGAAAGAACTGGAGTCTGCACCGTCGATGTGAGCAAAGATAGGCAATCTTGGGTAAAGAAAAAAACAGAATCAACTACAGTATTAGGCTACGGCACATTGGTCGAAAAGTCTTTCCACATGGCAACTAATCATTGGCTGAAAGGAAGGGATGGCCATGTGGTCGTTTCACACGGGAAAGCCATGATAGCTGCTGCTGCTGATTACCTAGGCTAATAGCCCAAATGGGGTCCAACGAAACAAAATTTTAAATTACCGCCTTTGTGACCTAATCAGAAAACCGGGCCGTGTGAACCCAACTCTCAAAAGACAGACAAGCCCAAAATAGGCCCGACAAAATTTTCAACTGACCCGTGACTTTCGATGCCCAGGTCCGGTTAATGCGCCGGCTCGTCTGGTTAAGGCGCCGGTTCAGAGAAAAAGTGTAGTATAGGGTAAGGTCTAATGAGGGGGTTGTTCCCCCAAATGGGGGGCCCCAACACATGGTCATGTTGGAATTGCAGCATGCACCACCTGGTACGCCCAATTTTTATTCTCTTTGGGGAGGGGTGGGTGGGCTCTTGGATTTTTGTTGTTCCCAAATGCGTGCTCACCAAATTCTCATTGTGTTCTCATTAAGTTCCCAACATTTTCCCCTAGTTCTCAATGTGTTCCCAATAGCACCTCACTTTGTCCTACACAGCATTGCCCCCTCCCAACATTTGTCCTCTTGGAGCCTTTAAAAAGGTGGGTAAATATTGTGATTTGCGTGTTTCTATGTTTGGAGTTAATAGGTACTTCCATATTGGGCAGTCTCCAAGTTTTTTATTTTTTATTTTTGGTGTGATCAGCCAATCAAAGATATACGAACTTGGAAGGCACCCCTAACTAATTAATATGTATCTAACATAACATATCTATCAAGTAAATATAAAACCATAACAAGGCCTAACCCCATATGCAAAACTTTAAATGTTGGCCCAATTCCACATATAGTGATTGTGCCATCCTTGTCATGTCAACTTTATAATGTTGCGACCAATGTCGGGCTATTTTCACTTTTGTTTTTGGAGAACCAGTTGGTTCCAATTCTTACATTGGCTTGTGAGAACTAGTCCACTTCTTTTTTTTCAAAAAAAAAATTAGGCTAGTAAAAATTGCCTAGGGTATTAGGATTTTTTTTTCCCTTACTCAAGTAAGTTCTCAGACATGTTTGTTTTAGCAAACAAAATAACACACACTTTTCACATCCAATTTTCACAACCTAAACATCAAATTTTCATTCATTAGAAAAGATTTTTCTTTACACCTCGAACTGAAAAGAAGAAATAAATTTAAAATTGACAAAAAAGTTGGAAACAATGCTTTTGATCCAAATTTTATATTTTCACAATTTCATCCTTTTCAAAAGTTCCTTCAAAAAAATTCAACTCATTTTTAAATTTTACATCAATTTCACTTATATGTATCAAGCTAAATGGGGACTTGCAACCAACCTTAAGGTCATTGGGTCATTTTTTTCTCACAAAAATCAGTTTGTTTAAGTTATACCATTACAAATGACATCTCCTTAGTAAGTATTCCAACTAGAGACTAGATCCTTTTTGTTTTTATTTTTGATTGAACAATCCACAAAATTTGATAAACAATGAATCCAACAATAGGAAACATAGTCCCATGTTCTTCCCACCATTGAAGAAAACACTTGATACTTTTGACATCCATTTGGCATTGCTTGAAAATCAAAAGTTCTTTATTGACAAGCTTCATTGCAAGCTTGCTTGTGCAGACTATCATTTCAAAGATATCCAAGTTATAATCTTCATCAACTCTTTAATTGACAATGGCATTTTCAAATTCAACCAAAGGGTGCAAATGATGATGACATTTTAAAAGCACAAATGTAAGAACCTTTATCATATTCTTCAACAATCGCCTTACTTTGTTCATGTTCAATAAATGACAATACTAAATAAAGACTTTTAAACCTAGGGTCCAACATTGAAAAGATAATTTATTATGGGATTTTTTTCATATTTTA
>Ga0116231_10004407_pt1 | contig 28516 bp, 18 predicted proteins | sample S1TSphgellanicum_2_FD_89695 | JGI IMG/M metagenome (GOLD analysis project Ga0116231, IMG submission 89695) | Host-associated microbial communities from peat moss isolated from Minnesota, USA - S1T2_Fd - Sphagnum magellanicum MG | ecosystem: Host-associated > Plants > Peat moss > Unclassified...
AAAGCCTCCGGGTGGCGGGGGGGGTGTGGGGGGTTCTTTTTATATTTTTGGTTTTTGGGCCACTCCTTCTCTTTTTTTAATTGGTTTGGGGGGCCCCCCCCCCCCCCCCCCCCCCCCCCCCACAACTAATTAATACAACCAACAATTGGTACCTAATTTATCGAAGACTTAACTTAATTTAGACGGAAGCTCGTCCAGTTCTCATCGCAGTTCTTCAATTATAGGTCTGCTTCTTCTCTTTTAATTATCATTTGAATTCTGGTCTTGAATTTTAAAATTAGAGCTGGTTTTGAGTAACCCAGACTTGAACCAGTGGTTAATTGTGAATCAACCTCTGGTTAGCCCCCAATTCTAGTCCTTTTTTCCCCCCTAAAAACATTTTTTTTTACAAAATTTCAATTCCAATTGTAGAATTGGTCCTGAAATTTACACCTGGTTCTCATTCAGTTTTTCATAATTGGAATTGAAATTGATGATTCTAACCCTTTGAATTGAGTAATTGTCGAATAATGTTTTCCTTTGTGTTCTATGCCTTGCCCCCCCACTCACCCCCGCCCCTCTCAAAAATCAAATGTTAGGTGGATACCATAGTACCTTTACCATTTCATCTATTTCCTGTAGAATTATTTTTTTATTTTAAAATCTTGCTGGTTAAAATAAAATTTTAGAAAAAATTTGCTATAATAAATGTGAAAATTTTATAAATTTGGCAAATTAAGTATATTGGGTATGGTTGCAACAATGATAATGTTAGTTATGCTGATAACAACTTACATGCGTGTGTCATCAAGTTGTATTCATATTTGATCTCACAATTTAATTCTTGTTCTTGAACTTCAACCTTCATTTGTAATGTTCCAATCCTTGGCACATCTTAGTCTCATAGTCTTACGTTACACTTGTTAGTTTTTCCTTTCTTCTTTTAGCTTAGATATTTTTGTTTGAAATTTGTGCTTCAAATCTTTGTGCAAAATGACTAACAATGAAAGACAAAAATTTATTACTATTTCATTTCAAAGAATTTCAAGGGAAGAGAGGATGCAATTTTTGAAAAGAAAGCTCATAAAAACTAAAGAAAATAACAACCTTGCAACATCATCCATTGTGTAGAGAGAGAAACACCTAGTTGGTAGACCTAGAAAACAACAAAATGTGAGACTTTTGAGTGAACAAAAAATCAAGAAAGAAGCCATTGAAAGTAAGAGACCATCAAAACATACTTTAAAAAAATAGGAATATCAAAATTGATTCCAGCCACATTTGTGGCCAGAAATTTTAATAGCAATGAAAAGATATAGCAACAACAAATCCGCTCTTACTTTCTTGCAAATTGTTTGCAGATCACCATGCATTTTTAGTCCTTATGCAAAATTCACTAGGGGAACAATGTGGGAGTGGTTTACAAAGGATGGGGTGCTGAAAGAAAATTACATTTAGCTTATAGAACATGGGATAATAGCGAAAAATCCCAACAAAACATGCATGAACTTGAAAAACATCCCAAGACAAGAAATGAAATGGTGCACATCTTGCAAAAAATGAAACAAGCATGTCAGCCACTATCAACATGTATTGTGCAACCCATTTTCAAAGGTACAATATAATCCACTACTCCTAAACTCATAAGACCTAGATGTTGAGGGCTTACTATCACAAAATAATGGTCTAAACAATTCATGAAACAATACATGTTTTGGATTTACCATGTGGCAACCATTACTGTAAGCAAACTTCCACCAAATTGGCTTGCTCAAAGCTACACCATGGCTTACAAGGTTGTTTATTTGGTGAAAGCATACTCCATTCCACTAACACTTGTTGTGAACAACAATCAAAATGGAGTCCATCTTGTCCCTAATGGTGTTGAGAGAACTTGGGAACCAAAAGGGTACCAAAAATATGCAAGTGTTAGGTCTAAAAGATAAAAGGCAAATCACAATGGTGGTATCATCTAATGTTGCAATGGATTTACTTCCACCACAAATTGTGTTTATTGGTAGTATTACATTTAAATCATTTCCACCAAACAACCAAGGGAAAAAAATTTACATCAAAAATGGTTGGGACCTCACCTTTAGTGAAAACCATTGGTCATCTTTGGAAACAACCAAAAAGTTTGTCACCGACATTTTCTTTCCTTACATGAAATCATATATTCAAATTTTAGGGTTAGATAAAAAGCAAAAGGTGGTGTGGATAATAGATTGATGGAATGTCCACATTAATAAAGAATTTTAAACTTGGATAAAAAAAAACATGCAAACATATTGTTGATTTTTGTTCCTATTAGCTACACAATTGAACTACATCCCATAAATGTCATTTTGTAGAAGCCATTCAAGCTTGCATTCAAAGTTCATTTCAACTCATGGACTTTTCAAACAATTAAAGACTGGATTGATGATGGTCAAGAGCCAATGGGCAACATGAAACCTAAAATTTGTGGTTGGTTACATGAAGCAGGGAAAGATGTGAAAGCCATGAAATCAATAATCATCAAAGAATGGGACAAAATAGGCATCACCAAATCTTTCTTACCTACATTTCAACCAATAACTATGGAAGCCAACACCCCAATGCCACTCTTCAAATAAGCAAGAGTTGCAAAAGAAATAATAAAAGCATCCATGTTGATCCAACCCTTTTAATGTCAAAAGTTGTTGAGAACTACCTTCAATCTACACCACCATCCACAAGTGTAAGGCCATTAAGAACAATACATAAATGCATGCACAAGTTAGGAAGAAAACAAATCTAGGCTAGATATAAAAAATCTTTGATGATCTTTGAGGATTAAATTCAGCCTCAAGATCAAAAATATTTATCATGCCTCTAACATTGGGTCCCTACATGAACTTACCATAATCTTCATCATGGCTAGATTGGTGTAATTGCTTCTTGGTCCAATAACTTGTTTTGTGTTCAAGAAGCTACTAGTGGATCATAAAGAACTAGTTGTGAATTATTGTTGATGTTTTTCGCTACTACATAAAATTGTTGTTGCTGCCCTTTATTGATGTAAAAGAAAGATATTGTTGCCCTTTATTGGTGTAGAAATGAGTTGTTGCTACCCTTTGGTGTTGTAGAAGAAGGTTGTTGTTGTAAAAAAAACTACTATAGAAATGAATTGTTTATGTGGTTTACTACAATGTGGTTTTAAACCCATAACATATTGTAATTGTCAATGATTACAACCCATAATATTGTAATTCAAAATTTATGTTTCAACACATTGCTTAGAAAGTTAATCTTTCCATACTTATTATCAAGTAGCATGAATAACATAAATATTTCCTTGTCACCATGGGACAAACTATTTTCAAAGTGATGTCATGTCATGTCATCTTATTATAAATTGGCAAATTGGCCATTCAAGTTCCACACCAATTGCAAAGGTCACATTATAAATTTTGCATTTTTTTATTAATAAAAATGTTAATGTGGAATTATACAACTAATGTTAAAGGCAAACACTATAAGAACCCAAAATGCACAAAACCATGTAATGGGCAAAATCAATGACCACCTATAATTTGTACCCCATTCACATCATCAAGTATAACAATTACATGTATGTTGCCCCCAAGTTATAGGCTATTTCATTTTACACATAAATTGGCTCCACTTCATCAATAACTTCAATAACTTCAATAACTTCAATAACCTTAACATGTTATTAAAGCCATCGATTTTTTTTCCAGAGTATTCACACCCACAAGCAAACAACATCTTATGTTCATGTTCCAAAAGAAAAATTAGACATTTTAGATTTTCATGCATGAAACCTTCCACCCATAATGGACCATCATTTAGAGTTTCACTAAAAGACATATTCATAATCAGGGTACCCCTTTTTGGACACAAGACCCAAGGACTTTGTTTTTGCTTTCTTCCAAATATAAGTTATAAATGGAATAAATTTAAGTGAAAAAATATTGGATAATTCAAATTATGATCATGTGCACAATGGTGGTGATTTTTCACATGCATATGTAATTATGCATAAATATTTTGGTAAAAAACTATAAATGCAAAAAATGAGTACATAAGCTTTTATATACAACTTAACATGTTTTCTTGCATGAAAAATTCTTGCACATTTTGTCGACACTTAGGGCCACTAATTTTAAACCTAATGAATACCAAAAAAAAAACCAAATGGGAAAAAAAATTCTTTATTGCCCTTTTAGAATGGATTCTATAGTCTTCAAAAAATTATATCGTATATTATTTAATCAAATGCATTATATGAACATTACCAAACATAAATGTATGCATTGCTTATCCATTAAAAAAATTGAAATCAATTTCATTTTTTAATACATTCCTTTTGATTCCTTTAAAATGAAAATTACAATTAAAACAAGGATTCAAATTATTTGAAAGGACTTTAAAATGGCATCTATATTATATCCAATCTATTCTTGGATTTTTTTATTGGATTAAATGACATCATTCTAAGTATAATCATATACCAATCCACTAAAATCATGAAATAATAAATGTAATAAAAATCCAAAATAGTCCTTTGCAATCATTTTTTCATTAGACCGTCCTTTTAGGTACCTTGATTATGAATATGCACTAAATTGAAAGTAAGCCATATTTTCTCTATGACACCTAGTGCTCATATCCTTCTCACTTATAAGAAAAACCAATTATAAAATTCCCATTGATGTCAAATCAATGGGCCTACAACTTAGCATTATTTGTTAAGTGCCTTTAAAACCAACTTGGGAAAGGTTCACAATTCTATTCCTAAAAACCAACCAACTCTTGTCTTGAATACTTGATAGAGCATGCCTTACTTTCCATCACATTAAAAGCAGAAAAACAAATAATTTAACAAAATATAAGAGCATGCCAAACATTTTTCATCTAGATTTTATAAACTCCAAAGGTAGAAAATAAGATCATGCATCAATGGTATAGGCAAAGATTGGATAACTTAATCACTCACTTCACCACACCCATGTTTTTGTTTTGTTTAATCAATTAGGTATTATGTTTTTGGACTCTACTTTTCTAATACCCATTTGTTTTAAAGATGGGTTAGTGCCTTGGTTAGAACCTAAATGAGGCAAAGCTTCAAACTTTGCATGGTTGTGTGGAGGATCCCTAGGGTCCCAAACTTCCATGCCTAGCACATGTGCACTTGGTAACTAGGCAACTTCAACTATCAACTTTGTGTGAAGCCCAAAAGAAAATGAAGAACTTGAAGTATTGATAGCACATGAGTCTTCAACATAATTTTCTTGTGTTGCAAGGTCACTATATTTACCATGAAAATGAAGCATTTTTCAACATTTCATCAATTGAAGTGTTGAACACACATTTTGAAAAGGTTGCATAAAGGCACATACTTGGACATAGGGTGCAACACCTTTTTCAATACAACTAAAGCACCACAACCTATCATATCTAAACACCCAAACTCTCCTTTCCTTGACTTACACTTCAACACCATGCTCTCAATGCAAACCTACATCAACAACATGCCCTTAGGTACATTGAACACATGCGAATAATCCATGCTTAACAAAACCACCAAACATGATTAAACCACTAAACATCATAAACCAAGTTGAACCACATGCTTCACTTGTCTTTCACAAGCAATTTATAATCACATTAAGACTTCATCAAATGCCCCCAAACACATACTTCATGCTTATATATTGTAATTGAACTTGCGAGCTACCCTGTCTATAGTTCCTTTGGAACTAGATGCCACATAAAAATGACAAGTGCAATGGTAGCATAAGGGGATCTATCCATGTGATGCCATTGCACAATAAACAAAAAAATGACATTCCTGACAATTATGCATGTGTAATACTAAAAGTTAACCAATTATTAGATGCACCTCAATTTGCATCAACCTAGAGAAGATAATACTAAATCATTTGATAGTTTCATTCACCATGAACTTGCCATATTGCAAACCCTCATATTCTGCATTTGTAATGTTAGACACTATACTCATAGTAGGGGGAGGTGATTCAAACACCAATTGTATAACATCTATAAATGTTTCCTGAAACAACATTTAACTAAAACACCATATTTCTCATTCAAAAATTTCCAACTAAGTACAACGCCTTGGTAACTCTCCACATCAACATTTCAAAAAAACAAATTGAGCCCACATATATATATATATATATATATATATATATATATATCCTATTGCAAACATATAGAAAGGCCTAAAAGTTCAACGGGAAAATAGAAGTTTGCATTTTGCAATAAGGTGGCATCTTTAGCGTAGTGCATTACCATTCGAGATACTCAACCTTTGCTCTTGCAAGCCTAGAACATTTCCCTTTTATCAATGAATAATAAGCTACAAAAGTTGTCATCCACCACAAAGGTTGGATTGTCCAAGGCTGCTCAAATCATCTCACCACACACTCATCCATTGTTGTTCAAACCTTGTCACTGCACGCTCATAGTAGCTCAACCCATCCCTTTCTCTATGATCCTTGTTTCTTTCTATGATCTCTAATGGACACAATGGCTACACACACATAGTAGTTCCGATTAAACAACTCGAAGCTTTGCTCACACAAAGCAATTTCAATCCACACATTCATAGTTGTTGTGTGATGGGGAAAAAAAAGACACTTTATTAATGGCATAACATAATTGAATTGACCATTTCCTAGGTTAAGGTTGGACCCAAACTTGAAATTTCATAAATTTTGGCATTTGAAAATTCAATTTTTTAAAACTTTCGACACAACGATTATTTAATTTTGAGAAAATTCGACTTTCATTGGAAAAAATTTAATTATGGCCTAAATGGTAAAGGTACTATGGTAATAATTAAGAATGTATGGATGTAGGATTTATGGTTTATAAATTGAAAAGAGATGAAAGCTCTTGAGATCACTATTTGTTCCATCCTTTTGCACCCAACTACACATGGTTGTATTTGGAAGGACTATATTTGCATAGAGATTGAAAGTGAGTTCTACACATGAAAAGTGAATGAACATCTCAAACATGTTTAAAGTGGTGCAAAATGGTAGAATAGTCAAATTTGATTTGGCACCAATGTCAAGACATTGACAAAAATACAATGGTAGTAGGTATGTTTGTGTGCATTGAACACATTGACACATGCAAACAACTTCAATCATTGTACTCTTCTAAAATGTTTCTTAAAAGAAAAGTTGAATACACAACTAGTTTTTCAAAACAAGATGACAACATGCTTGTTGTCAATGGAACCTAAATATTGTCTAGGCGAACAACTTGGAATTAAATAAGTATTTGATTGGGTTTCATGTGAAATTATGATAGTAGTTATTGCCTTATTTATTGGCATGAAAAAGGTGTCACGGTAATATCCATTGGTAAAATGTTGTATGTTTTGATGTTAGGATTATAATTTCGACTTGTGTAGATTAAAAGAATAATTCAAATTCTTCTTTTTAGGCTTCCATAATTGCATATATTAAACCCTTGAATTAGGACTTCATTTAGGGCTAATTTTTTTCCTCTTGTATTAGAAATGACATCTTGTAACTAATTCAAAGCAGTAAACATATATTAATATTCATTTAATTATGGAATTAAATAAGATATTACATGTAATTTATTTTGTCATTCATGGATGAAATGCATCCATGAACATCCATTTTGAATCCATAATGGAAAATATTCATCCATCAATGTTCACATTTTATCCGTAATAATATTTACTATGGTTTCCAATAAGATTATTTGGAAAAATGGTCAAAAGGAAAAAAAACTAATTCTCCAAATAAATATGATAAAAGTGATGTGTCTTATCACCTTTAATTTGTTCAATAATTTAATCAAAATTATGACCTTTTGCTATAACCTTATAAATAAATTCATATTTTAAAATTCTCTTGCAAATTTTGTGGCTTTGTTTTAAATCATCTTTGTGTGTGGTTGGATTTAAGTTTAAGCATGTTTTGTTATATTCTATCTTAGAATGTGTGATATGTTTTTATTAGTGAAATTTTATATTATGTTGAAGTCTTCAACAACTTGAAAGAAACAAAGATTCAAACTTTTTACAAAGGGAATAATATTGAATTTGAAAAAATAGCCAAACTATATTGGTGAATTCTCAAGCATTAGAAATAAAATGATGGGTATTGATAATCAACATCATTTCAAGGTATATTCTTTTTTTAAAATCAAAATTCCATTCATTAATATCAAGAAAAAATGTAACTAGTCACATGATGAAACAATTACTCAAAAAAGGAGAGTCTTTCAAAACTTTTATAATTTGATTATGATTAATATATCAACATTTGTCAATTTCTTAAGTGATTTTTTTTCCTTCAAAATTTCTGCATTTAAATATGTTGTTTGTTATATGACTACATATTTAGTCAATTCTTCACTTATGTTCTTATATTAATTAACCTAATATATTCTACTTGAACAATTTATAGTTAAACATTTGTTTTCCAATGTATATTTTGGAAGGTCCAATTAATGAATCTTATGTTGTTTTGTGAAAAAAATTTGGAACGACTTTGGGAAAAAAAAAATCCATAATTTTTTTTCCCATAAATTTATAATTATAAAATTAATTAATTATATATATTTTAAAAAATAAATAAAACCTCACCACTTTTGTGAAACAAAAAAATAGAAAATAGAATATACTTCCAACATTTTCAATTTTTGAACAATCCAATGAAATGGGTTTGAACCATTTAAATTGCAATTGCCTTAATGCCTAACAAGAATAAGGTAATAATTTTAGGTATGGTAATAGGGCAACTAGTTAAAGACTTTGAAGAGGAGAAGGCAATTGTTGCCAAGAAACAATAACATGCAAAATGATTGTCCTATCTATATCAAATACCATATTAAGGGGCCTTTTCAAGGAGGAATGACAAAGGATTGAAACCTTGAGCCATACCTTAAAGGAACATTTGTATAAAAGAAAGACCCTAGAACAAAAAATTAGGAAATAATGGTGCTTATAGGTAAACATAACAAGGGTCAAAGAAAAGCAAGAATATGAACATGAAATAACTAATGTTGAAATCAAGGCTTTAAAACTTTATCAATATGAAAACTCTTATGGTATAAGAAAAATTACTCCTTACCATCAATTTATAAAAGTTAATTGAAAAAATAATTAACCTTGTTAATAAGCAAGTTAACTTATAATTAGTTGATTTAAAGGGCTTTTCAGTAAATTTTATCTATCAATGATAGGTAAATTTTTTACCATTTTTCAATTACCTAGGAAATGAAACCACTAAATTTAGTTAGTTCTAAAAGCACATGATGGCAAGTAACTTGCCATCACACTTTTGTTAACTTAAGTGAATACTTGAATAGTTGCCATAAAAATAAAAATAGATAGGTTCCATGTGAATATGGGTGGTGCATGTAAAGGATAAAACAATGATAAAATTTGAAGAAGATTAAATGATTTGACAAACAATGAACTCAACAATGAACAACATTTAAATGATTTTATTGTTTAAATAAGGCATGATGCAAGTTAAGCATGAAATGAACAATGCATACAAAGGACATAACTTGTGTTAACAAAATTGAAAGATGGTGCCTTTTGAACCTTTTATTATATTATTCAATAAAACCTTTTACAAGATCATTAACTTTTTAGGAGGTTTTGCCAATTAAAATTTCTATAGATTTTCATTAAATAACCTTTTAGAAATTTGTGTCAAACATAGCTTTTAGAATATTTCACCAACTATTTTCTTACAAAAAACTATATTTTTTATAAACTTATTTTATTAGCTAATGTTAGTTACACATTTAAGAAAAAATTAAACACATTTTTCATGGATCCTTTTGAAAATTTTAAGAAATTTCCAAACATATTTTTCATGGATATTTATGAAACCTTTAAAAAACTTCCAAAATGTTTTTTTTTAATAAATTGAATAAAAGAAACTTATGTTATAGTTTAATGTCCATGACATTACCTCTTCTTATAACAAAACGTTCCACAAGTAGCATGGAAATGAATCATAATTGAAAAAAATGTTTCATATAGTTTCTATGACGTAAAATAATTGTTGTTTTTGAAGTAGAACATTCAATGGTCCTCATAACCAACAATAATAACCGACATTTTTTTATATTGAAAACCAAACTAAAATGGTTGCATGTATTCATTCGTAAAACATCCTTCAAATATGACTTTTGAATGGCCTTCATGGGCGAGCTTCAACTTTGGGGACAATTACTAAACAATTACAATGGATTCTTTGGCACCTTCATGGTCCAAATGATTCATCTTGATGTCATTGATGTGATTTCCATGGCTGAGATAACCAAAATGTTTCATTTGGGATATTTGCAATCGAAAGTTTTTACTTTTTTAGATGATGTGACTTCAACCTATTGGTTGTTCATGACTTCACATGCATGATTACAAGATGGACAAAATGGGTTTTCCTTATCATTTATACAATATTTAAGAATTTTCAAAATTTTTAAATTGTTTCCTTTGCTTTTATGGGGGCTTGAATATTTAAAAATTTTCTTGGACACAATTTTCAAAATTCTCTAACTTTCAAAAAGGTGATGATTAGATTATTAAATAACATTTTGATTTGTCATTAATTTAAATTTAGATGGATATTGTTTATGAAATTTTTGAACCTTCTACAATGCATTAATTAAGCTAAAGGCAAGTTCCATGTACATTTATTAACAATGTATACATGCTAGTGGACTAGGTATTCCAAACATCCATGAAAAATTCATGAATCCAAAAAAAATTGACTTCAAATTTTTGTTTGCCATCCATTTAAATTAATGGAGGTGGTTGAATATGTTTCCCAAAAATGGTAGATTCATGAAAAGGTTCAAAAATTGAAACATGGAATATTGGATGGATTTTCATTAATGTCAAAAGGTGTAATTGAGATGCAACTAGGTTTATTTAACTAATAATAAGAAATGATCCAAGTTGTTAATAATCCAATTTCTTTGAAAACCTTGTAGATTATAAATCTTGATGAAATACTCAAACTTGATATCCAACTTTATAGTTTGGATGTTTGTTCTAAAGTTTGTTGCAATCGTGAAATCACCTCACTTCAAATGTCAACTTAGTTTTTTTTTAAATTATTTTACAATTGAATTATTTTTCTTACTTCCTACCAAGGTGTCAAACCTAAAGTGCCATCCATAATTTGGAAAAATGGAGTGTGATTAACTAATGAATTATGTTATATGTGAATTCGACCAAGGGTAAAAGGTTGACCTATTCATCTTAATGGTAAATTGATTGTACATCAAAGGTATTGTTCCAATACCTAATTCACCCTTCAATTTGACCATTTGTATGGGGATGATTGGCCAAAGAAAAACTGATTTGGATTTTTAAAACTTGAACAATCCTTTCCAAAACATGGATGAATTGAGATCCACATTCAGAAACAATGTCTAATGGAAAATCATGATAATTGTATATGTTGTTGAAGAAAAGTTTTATTAACACCTTCACTTGCCACTGTTTTAGTGGTTGGGATAAAATGTGCCACTTTTGTCAACCAATCAATCACAAAAATAATAGATTCAAGTAGGATTTGAAACATGGGAAATTTGTGATGAGGCCCATAGAAGTAGATGACTATGGACTTTCAAGGATTGGGAATGATTGTAATAAACCATATGGCCGATGGCATGGTGCTTTTGCTCACACACACATATCCCAAATGTAGATGAATTCTTTCATAAACTTCCACATTTGTGGCCACCAAAAATCCCTTGAAATAGGTTCGATGGTTTTGTTGACTCCAAAATGCCCTACATATGGAAAGTCATGATGTGTTTAAAAGGTGTGTAGTTGTGACGGCCTTGATGGAACATTACAAAATCCTTACAATAAATTAAGGTTTCAAATTATTCAAAGTCACATATCTCATTTTTGTGATGCAAACGTTATCTTAAATTCTTTGTGAAGAAATGATTTTGAAAGTTACTTCATATTCATTTAAGGAACTTATTGTGTATAGGAAAAACATTTCTATTGACATAAATCTTTATTGTTTCGACTTCAAGAGGATGAACTTTTGTTGGTTGAAAGGAGCGTGTCTTTGTTTCAGGGCAAATAACAACAACACAATAATGCATTTGGGCATATTCACAATCAAGGTACCTAAAAGTACAGTCTACCGAAAAAGGACTACAAAAGATCATTTTGGATTTTTATTACATTTACTATTGCATGGTTATAGTGGATTAGTGTATGACTATAACTAGAATGATGTCATGTTAATCTAATAAAAATATCCAATAAGAGATTGGATATAATATAGATTTCCTTTTGAGTCCTTTAAATAATTGGAGTCCTTGTTTTAATTGTAATTTTCATTTTAAAGGAATCAAAAGGAATGTATTAAACAATGCAATTGACTTCAATTTTTTTTCATGGATAAATAATGCATACATTTATGTTTGGCAATGTTCATATAATGCATTTGATTAGAAAATATATGATATAATGATTTTGAATGTTACAACATCCATTTTGAACGGGTTGTAAGGAAAAGATTCCTTTTTTTGCCATTTGGTTGATTTTTTGTATTCACTAGGCTTAGATTTTATGGCCCCAAGTGTCAGCAACATGCGTAGGAAATTTTTATACAAGAAAACATGTTAAGTTGTATATAAAAACTTATGTATTCATTTTCAACATTTTTGGTTTTCTACCAAAATATTTATGCATAATTACATACGCATGTGAAAAACCACCACCACCAACATGCAAATTATCATAATTTGAATCATTCAATATTTTTCATTTAAATTTATTCCACGTAGAGTTTATATTTGGAAGATAACAAAAACAAAGTCCTTGAATCGTGTGTCCAAAAATGGGTACCTTGATTGTGAATATGCCCATTTGGTTTCACTTGTCAACTTCTTAGATGATAAATGATTATGAAATTAAAACGGCTAATAAACATGTTCCATCTTTCTTGGGAAAACTTTAATATTCAACCATTCATAAAATATTCAAGGTTTTTGTGGTCAATGTAGATTATGATTATGTGTTACGTTGTTTCAAACAAGTGTCACCATGCCTCAAATGCATTGATAATAGAAAAAGTTTTTTATCACAAAATTCATAATTTATTTTGGTCATTGACAACTTCCTTAAATGGAATCCAACATGATGTGGTCATTCATCATTCTCATATTAAGATATCATGGCACCAAAAATGAAATTTAAAACATTTTTTTAAAGAAAAAAATGGTTTTGATGGGGCTGCATGAATTTGAATGGGAGATGTGATGGAAACATTATATAAGAATTTGAAAGTTTTCACAAAATTTTCATCCCACTTGAATTTGTGCTTTGTTTGTAAGTTATGTCAAAGGGGCAACAATCTTTGAATATTTTTTGATAAAAAATCAATAAAAGTTTGTAAATCCCAAAAAAAATAAAACATTAGGGATTGAAGATGGGGTTTGCCAATCAATGACAATTTAAATTGTCTTTGGATCCATTGACAAGCCATTGCCAAAGATGATGTAGCCTAAAAAATTTACTTTTGATAAATGAAAAATACATTTTTTCATTTTAACACACAACCTTCTTTCTCCAAATTTTGTTGATAACAAGATTTGCATTTTTTCATGCTCCTTTTGGTTCTTTGAGAATATCAAAATGTCATCCAAATAAATGATCATGAAGTCATCTAGGAAATTTCTAAATAGGTCATTCATAATGTGTTGAAAACTTGCAAGGGCATTTGTAAGACCAAAAAACATGACATTATATTTGAAATGGCCATACCTTATGCAACATTATTTTCCATTCATCATCTCTTTTATGTGTACAAGATTGTAAACACCTTTCAAGTCAAATTTTGTGAATATTTTTGTTTGACCAAGTTGTTTAAAAAGTCTTAAAATTAATGGTAAGGGATAACGATTCTTTATGGTGATTTTGTTGAAATCACAATAATTCACACACATGCAAAGAGACCCATTTTTCTTCTTCATAAAAAATATTGGCATGCTTGCACGTGATATATTTTGATTAAATTGATTTTGAATATTATATGAAGTTCTTGGAAAGATTTTGTTTTCAATGCATTTTTGTTTTCAAAACTCTTTGTTGGGGTGGCATAAACTGTAATAGGTGTGCCATTCCTTGTTGCTTGCAACAAAAACTTACACATTCTAATGAATATTGATTGAATAGATTTTTTCTTTGGGTGACAATTAATCCTAGAATAAAATTTTCTAACTAACCAATCAATATTTGGATTATAGATTTTGAGCCATGAAAGTTTTAAGATTATTGGATTTGAGGGTGATTTGATGACATTGGACACGAGGTTGGAAATAAATTTGTTCAGTTGTAAATTTAAAGGTTGAGTCTCATGGGTCACATCTCTTGAAACAAGGGTATGTCCATCAATTACTTCACATGGTGTTAGATTGTTTTTTCATAATGGCTTAAGGTATTATTGTTTACCAAAGTCTTCATCAACAAAACATGCCATTGCACCATTATCTATTAATGTTTTTATATGTATGATGTGTTTAACAATATGTATGTCTATAAAACATACATATTGTGAAACAAGGCACAAAGTTTGGAGGTAGAAATAAACCTTTTGTTTCATGTGAAGTGTTATTATCTAGTCACAAGGTCCTTATTGAGATTTGACAAACTCAATTTTCACTTGTATTTTCATTAACTATGTTTCGAATCTTGTATGTTTTCTTGTTTGGACATTTTTGCGCAACATGCTTAGATTATGCACAATATAAGTAAGGCTTTATTTGTCATTGATGTTGCTTTTCTTTTAGTGCGAGAGGCTTGAAATGTGTAACATCATCTTGCACAAGATCATTGCTTAACACCTAACCATGAGTTGTAGGAAGTGTGTTTGTAAATGTATTTGTTAATGGCCATGTGTAAGATCTCAATCCCTTTTCTTGTCACCTTTCAAATAAGTGATTATTGCATGCGATGGTTTGAATGATGAATTCATTTAAGGTGTTCACCTTTCGCATTGTGAACATCAAATTTTTCATGTCATTTCATAAACCCTAATGGAATTAGTTAATGTAATTTTTTTCATTCCAATTAACATTGCATTCTAATATGTCAAAATTTTCCAATATCAATTAATGAAGGATGAGATCCTTGTTGTAGGTTTCAAATTTGTGTATTTGTAACTTCATTTCAATCAACTTCACCAAATGTTGTATTAAATTCTCTAAGGAAGGCATCAAAATCATACCAAAATGGCAAAAAAAGTTCAAACAATGGTGTGAACCATGACAAGGCAATTCATGAAAATAATGTCTTATAATGAAAAAACAAGGATGCAACACACACACCTTCAACTACATAAATCATGCAGTAAGCAACTACATGCTACAAGGAAATGCACATCTTGCATCATATAATTTCTTAGCTGATTTATGATTGTAATTAACTTAAGAGTCTTCAAGTATTAGATCACATCGACTTCACATTCGTGAGTTCCACTAATATTTCTATGGCAAATCCAAGGGTGGCAACAGAAACCTAATCTCTAACAAACGTGGACTACAAAACATACATAATGCAACATTGGTGCAACAAAACATAACACAATGGGGTGTAGTCACAACAATATGTACCATAGCAAGTGTAACATTTGTTTGGTTTTTTCATGTTTCAAAGTCGTAATTTAATTTGATGTTGAAATTGTAAGATTTGTGTATATAGTTGTATTTTTAATATAGCATGGGAACATGTGAATTAATTTGAAATCAATCCAATGAATAAAAATTAACAAAAACACTCATTAAACATTATAATGTTTACTTTTAAGAAGTAAAAAAACTTGTAAATGAATTTCAATTTTTTTGAAAATGATTTTTTTTTGCCAAATTTTTAACATGAACCGTAATAAAATACTATGAAGAAAATTTTAAATTTTTAAAAAGAATTTTTGGAAGAATTTTTCAAAAAATTTCCAAAAAATTTCCCAAAATGTAATCACAAAAATAGTCAAAAAGCAAGTGGGTGTGTCTTGTGTTCCATTTACACCCAATGGTAACCCAATTGACATAATTCCAAATGCCCTGTTCATAATAATCCCCACATTAGTAGGCAACATAAGGCCTAAAACTTAGATCACTTGGAATAGATTTCAAAACCAATGAACTTAAAAAGGTTGACAAAGTGATGATAATTCTAAGACATTTTCCAACATATTCACCCCATAAACAATACCAATTTTTGGCAACAGACCATCATTTTAGAAGTCCCACCCAAGTGGGTTTTATCTCCCAACAATAAACCCCAAAAGAATTTCAACCAATAACGAAAATTCCTAGCCACATTACACTAGATTTGCCATGAAGACCATTCCAAAATCCTTAGAGCCTCTCATCGTAACCTTTACTTGTGACCCCTAAAAATGATTTATTTTCATTCTACTAAAACACATACATAGCGGAAGAAATGTGTGTTTCATATTAAAAAAATAGGTCCTTAACATTGAGTATTCCTCATAAACACAATGCAAATCTATCAAGCTCAAAAAACATCACAACCAAAATCAAAATGCAAAAGTCCTTCCCTTTTCCAAGGCAAAGGCAACTTATATCAAAAAGAGTTTTTAACATCCGTTAATAATGTCCGCCAAAGTCAACTTAGAAACTCCATTGCATCTCTAGTAATGAAAAATGACAAAATAAATGATATTTGCATCAATCATTTTTGTAACAAAATAGACCATTGCTCATAACCTACAACAAACAAACCACAAACAAAAAAAGAAATGCATAACACCGCCCATAACCGTTAGTTGACTACCAAAGATTTGTTGTGTACAACTTTCGGCAATTGATGACATTGTTTCATTGCCTTAGGTTTTCATCCCTCCCTCCTTTTTCATTATAGTCCCATGTAATTTGACTTGGGAAGCACTATTGGGGTATTAGTCACGTTGTAAACAAATGAAGAGACAAACTTGTTGAATAAAACTTTGAAATTTTGATCCCATTTCATTAAACTTCTTAGACATATTGACTTTAAGTTCCTTGTGGAAGTGGAATGATGTTAAAAATCTTATGATAGTTCCCATTGGCTTCATGAAGCTCTTTGATTTGATGTTGTAAGTCATGTACAACTAGAGTTAAAACTTGAAGTCAATCTACTTAAAATTGGATGTTTATTTCATGAAACTCTTGAAGTTATTGTTGAAGATTATGTAATCTTGTAGCAATCATGACAATGAATTTTTCCATTGTGATTCACCAAGATGCATAACAAAGCAATAAGGAAATATTGACAAACTATTAAGAATAAGACAATTTTAAAACTTGAAAAAAAATTAAAGGACTCAATAAACAAAAAAATTGACAATGAACAAAAATTAAATGGTTTTATTGCTTAAACAAAACATGATGCAAACTAGGCATGAAATGAATTATGAATACAAAGGTCACAACTTGTGTTGATAAAATTTAGGGGTAATGCCCTTTGAACTTTTTTAATATTATCTAATGGAACCTCCTAAAAGATTATTGACCTTCTATAAAGTTTGGCAAACTAAATACTTTATAAGTTTATATTAGATAACCCTTTATACACTTCTATCAATTTATTTAAATTTTTTTATAGAAGCTTTTAGTAATTCTACATATTTTGAAAACTTTTTAATATATTTTTTAAGGATCTTTTTTATTTAATAGAAAAATTCCCTTATAGTATTTTCCATGACAATTTTTTAATTTCTCTACCATAATATGTGTGCTATGCACTTTGAAGTTTCGGAAAAACAAGGCGTGTATGCATTTGGTGGATGACAATATATATATAATGCGTGTACTTGTGTGAACTTGGGCAGTGGTAGTTGAATAATGAATACATTTTGTAAAGAGTGTTACCATGTTACTCCTTATATAGGGGTGCAATTATGTTATTATAAGAAAACAAGGAGTATTTCCTTATCATCTAGAGGAGGATGTATGTGTTAACTATTTAAAATAATTACAACATATTGTCCATTTTAACTTTTTGCAAATTTTGGGTGGAAAATATGACATAACTTTTACGAATTGAGTGAAATTTTATTTTCAATGAAAAATGTTCTTAAAAAATAAATCAAAATTCTAAAAGCCTAATTATTTATGAATAGTTTTGCATGGTATTTTGAAGGTATCTTATGTTTGTCCAAGACAACATGTCTTCCTTCCACACATGAAACCATTGTCTTGTGTATGTAATTTTGCGCAACAAATTATTGCATACACAAGTAACACAAATGTGAATATTTTGTTAGTTGTATTGAGGTTGATATAATTATTGACAATCCACTAAAATGCTTACATTTGGATAAATTAAAAAAATTATCCACATTATGAAATACCTTTTTTTGGGGGTTAACCTATCTCTATATGTGTTCAAAATGATTTGTACTTGGGTGCTTTATAAAGTTTTTGATTGAAAATTTTAACAATCAAATGGCATAATGACTAATTTGCTGGCTTTTATGTGGCATGTGCCTTATTCCTTAATGAATGTTGTGGAAGACCTATTGCTAATAATAAAAAGGCACCACATATTTACATTTTTGAATTGTGAATGTAATTTCCTTTGATTGATGGTTGCATAAGGTACAAATTACATGAACCCAATTACTTGGTTTTCTTCCTTAATTATGGCCTTCATTTTGCAACTAACCTTTGGCATTATAGATTGCATAAGCCATTGAAGTACAAATCCATTTTTGTTCCATCTAAAGAATTGATACCAATTGGCGTTTTTTTTTAACAATGTATAACTTTGGCTAATGGCATTATAGGATTGCGGCAATGATACATAACCCCAAAATATTTGAATTATTACATTTTGCTTGTTTATTTATTTATTTATATCATCAAGTTGGGCTAATATTTTAATCATTAAAATTATCGTATATTTATTAAGATTGTAAAAACATATTACTTGGTTGCTTTTAATTTTTAAATCCATGTATGTGATTCTTTGTGCACTTTATTTTTCTTTTTATACTTGACAATTATTAGCCATGATCAAGAAGTACTCCCTTGTGAAATACTCTTTTCCCAATTGTATTTGAACTTGATATGGGAAATTTAGTTCATGAAAATTTCAATATAACTTTCATAATCAATTTCACAACTTTCCACAATAAAATGAAATGTGTATGGTGATTGACAAAATTAACATTGAGGTTGAATAAAAATGGATGGTTATGTGTTAATTTGGTTAGAATGATGAATGAAAATGGACAATGAATTAATTTCATCTACTATTAATGAAGAATGTACATTCATAAATGATTTCAATTATCAAACATGAATTATGTTCCATAAAGCATCATAATATTGCTTAAAAATGAAGTTGTATATATATATATATATATATTTGCAAAAGGTAATATGAACTATCACAATGAAATCAATACATTTTAGTTATGATGATATTTTTTTGGTTATTGATCCTTAAGCCTTCATTTGTATGTTTATCCATTAAGTTATGAATTTGCATATGTGGTGTTATATCTCTAGATCTTGGTTGTCATCCCCAAACATCTTAACACAATAAATACATTTTCAATTAGGTGTTTTCAGTATAGGTTGTTTTTACAGAATAAATTTATTTTGTGAAATATTGCAAAAGATGTTGACAAAAACATATAATGTATTAATTAAAAAATTCAAATAAAAATTTATGAAATGTAAACGAAAAAAAAACCTTAATTCAACCATATGAAAACACATTTTTCATGCATTGTAAGGATAAAAATTACCTATGATATGTGGACTTTACAAATGCCAAAGTTCCTTTAGAACTTATTTGATGATTCAAAAGATGATATTGTGTTCAATTTATTCAATCCACATGATTATAAAATCCAAATGATTATCATGCATTAATCCATCATTTGAGCACAATTATGATTGAATATAATTCCATTGCTAAGGTTCATGCATCCTTTTGTAAATGGTCAATTTTTAAATGCCCCCATTTGTCCCAAGCCTAGGTGCCACATTTGTTTTAAAGAATGGTTTACGTGGAGTCCTTTATTGTACTTGGGTTGGTTGAAGTAGGAATACCCCCAAGCATAGCTAATGTGACGCGCTCCTAAGTCCCTTGCTAGACCCACTTGAGGGTCCAAGTACGTTGAATTGCGGAAAGTTGGGACTTGAGGGTCGCTCTCGACTTCCAGCATTAAAAGGGGGTAGAGGGGCGTGTTAGAAGTCCCGGGATTAGACTAGGAAGAGGGACAAGTATTATCTCACTTGAATTTGCATCCAAAACCAACCACAAGAGGGTTAGTTCACATTCGGGAACACCCTTGGGTGTTGGGACAAGCCACGGGCACTTGGACTCACTTGACTCACCACAGCCCGGACTCGGGGGAAGCCACCATCTTCCCCCATATAGTTTTCTCTGCAGCTCTTGGTGGAGGCTACATTCAAATGGCTCTTTTTCCCGGGACTCGCAAAGAGGAGTCCCGAAATTGTCCCGGGTTAGAGTCCTGGGACTTTGGGAACTCAAACCTCCGATTGGAGTGAGGTCTGAACCAAAGTTGTAGCTCTCCTCAAGAGCTTTCCAATGCCATGTTGCACTCCTTCTGCAGACGTCAGGAAGAGGTTGATTCCCGGCTTTTAATGGTCGGGAATCAAACTGCCAGTTTAATTCCTGGCCCTTCTTTTGCCCATAACTTGGGCTGTAGATGTCCAAATGGCACATACAAGGCCATTTTGGGCATCTACACTTCAAGACCTTTCCATTGATATAAATAACACTTCAATGCGAGGTATTTTGACCCTTGAACTCGAGCTCTGAGTTTTCGGGAGTCCCGGAGGACTCTAACTTCCCACTTTTGGGGGTGTGAGTTTCATCCTCACACTTATCCCAAAGTGGGGTTGCGACATAATGTGAAAAGCACCCCAAAATATTGATTAGGGGTTAGTTGATGGTAAATTAGATAAACAAATATGCTAGCTACAGATATTCATTCCTCACCACCATACCCATTCCAACATGCAATGTAATCAAACCTTTGAGCTCTTGTTTTGGTCAATAAAAATCCGGATTTTTTTTTCATTATGATATCTTGTTTTCACGAAAAGAAAATGCATCCTTGTACACCAAATGTTTTGACTGGATTTGAAGTGAATTCATTAGTTCACTGAACAAGGACTAATGAATTGCATTCACATTTTGTAGTATTATTTCATTCACACCCATTAAGAATTCAAGTTTAATTTGTGAATAATTCTTCCACCTTTGTGAACATCACTTCCACTTCATTTTTTTTTGTTGTGAACCATTTTTCTCCTTTGAACAACACCTTTACCTTTTTTTTGTTCTTGTGTTAATGATCAATTTTTTTCTTCTAACATTGTTTTTGCCTTTCCGATCATCACATCCACCTTGTTTTCCTTCCAAATGTGGTTGATGAATGGAGACAACCATTACAAGTCCAAATTCAAGTGGGGTTGTTAGTTCATAGACATGGTTGTTTGTCATTTTTTTGTTTAAAAGAAAAATGTTGATTTCTGATTTGAATCAAATTTATTTGAATACTAATGTGCTTTGAATGCTAGAAATTTACATTTGAATAAAATTTGATGTTTTGCATGAAAGTTTACACAATCATTGTTGCAACCTTACTTTGAGAGAGTGGGAAGATGAAACTCACATTCCCAAAATTGGGACGTGGGAGTCCTCCGAGACTCTTGAAACTTCAGAGTTTGATTGCAGGGGTCAAAAAACCTTGCATTGGGGCGTTTTTTATATCATTGGAAAGCTATCGAAGTGTAGATGTCGAAAATGGGTTCGTACGGGCCATTTGGACATTTACAACACACATTATGGCAAAAAGAAAGGCCGGGAGTTAAACTGACAATTTGACTCTTGACCACTAAAAATCGGGAATCGACCCGACCTTGGTGCGTGTAGGTGGAGTGCGATACACCGTTGGAAAGCTCTCAAAGAGAGCTATAAGTTTGCTTCAAACCTCATCCCAATCGGAGGTCTAAGCAAAGTGTTATGACATCGCAAAGTCCAGGGAATTCAAACCGGGACAATTTCGAGACTCCTCCTTGGGAGTCTCGGGACAAAAAACCATTCGGATGTAGGTGCCGTAGAGAGACGCAAAGAATACTATATGGGGGAAGGTGGTGGTTTCCCCCGATTTCAGGCCGTGGTGAGTCTTGTGAGTCCAAAGTTGCCCGTGGCTTATCTTTACACTAAAGGTGCTCCAGAAAGTGATCTAATCAACTTGTTGGTTGGTTTGATGCATGTCAAGTAGGTAACTAAAGCTTGTCACTCTTCCTAGTCCCATCCTGGAGCTTCAGCACGCCCCTCTACCCCTTCTAGTGCTGAGAGTTGGGAGTGTGCCCCAAGTTCCTCACAATTTCGCTATTTGAGTAACTTAGACCCAAGATAATTAGGAATTTGGGAGCGCGTCAATCATCTTGCTTATTTTGCTAGTGTGCTTTGATGTGGATGCAATTATTTACTCTTGTTGTGTATGTGGGATTTTAATTTGTGAATTACTTGGGGTGTGAAGAATTTGCTCATGGTTTTTCAAGGTGTTTTCACCTTTAATTTGCACATGTGAATTTGACATTAAATCCACAATGCATGAACTTGTTTGCCACAAGGAACTTTTGTTGGAGATTCCCAAGCTTTTGAATGCATTTTAATAACAAATATTCTTGAATTTCAATATAAATAACAAGGTCCAACAACATGTTGAAGTCCACAATCAAATGTTACTTAGAGAAAGTTTTTACATTTGGTTTAATCATGAGCACCATGTTTGTTATTGCTTGTGCATGAACCCTTATTGTTAATTCCCTCCCTCTAAATGATCATAGTTGTTCTTTCATTGCATAATAGCCACTTAGTGATTTCATCATTCATTTTTTTTGGTTTCGTTCTTCCCTCCCACACCTCCACCTTGATGGCAACACCATTAGGTTTTTTCAATGTTTCAAATTATTTAGCTTCATGTTTCATTGGAGGGGACAATGTTTTCTTCACCTTTTTATTGAATCATGTAGGCATGTCCTTTAAGAGTAACCAACAATGGAGGCACACAAATGAATTATCTTTTAAGGTGCTTGAACTTGTGGAGTTCAAGTGATTTTTTGTAAGGTGCCATCTAGGTTGCTTTTCCTTTCAGTCAAACTTATAATTACATTGTAAACATCCCCAAATTTATTTTTCATTATGCTTAATATCACTCCCCACTTTGATTCTAAACTTTTTGTTGGTCATGTACATGGACATGCATTGACATGCTCATTCACTCAATCCTACAATGCCTATGAATGTTCCCCATTCACAATGACAAAGGCCATTTTAGACACTTAAAAAAAAACTCTTGTACAAATGTTGTTCTTCCTCAAGTGGTTAAAGTTCTTTCTTTTTGTGCTTGGGATGTCACCCTTGTTTGCATTGCGTCTTTTGAAGCCATGGTGGTTATTGATCTCCTTCGAAGACAATTGTGCAAAACCCAATTTCAACTCCAGTATGTTGCGAGTCATTGACAAGGTTGAAGGGAAATTTTGGGGGACCAATAAAGTTTATGCTGAACTGGGTTGCCTGATGAGGATGCATTCTGTGCTACAAACACTATGTACTAGACGATGGCATGGTACTTGGCTAGCTGCCCACCAACATGCCTTCTATGTGCTGTTAAGGTGCTCCAAAGAATAATTTAAAGGGGGGATTGAACACACAACTGAATGCAAGGTGACCACAAATCCCAATCAATTTTGGTTAGTGGTTTGAAAATAATACAACTAGAAACATGCTATGAAATGTGAAGGTTTGCACAGGGTTCAAATAATTTAGCTCATTTATGTGCCTTCTAGAAAGACTAGTAACCTAGGAAGTTGGAACTGGCATCTGATTTTCACATTAAAACACCAAAAGTTGGAAAACATATAATAATGTACTTCATGTTAAATAAGTCATAGTAGACTTATGGTTGAGTAATCCTTATCCTATGGTGGGACCATGGGTTGAGGATCTCTCTACTAAAAAAGTGGTAGTTTAAATCCTCATTAAAGCTCCCACAACAAATCCCCACCGTCTACTAATAAGTTCTCTTTACAACTAGAATTAGGTGTGATGTGTGATACTTGCTTCCTTCCTTAGTATTTTTTTCTTTGCCTCTCATATTAGCCTACACCTTAAGGATCTGAGAGAATTTTGCCTAAAGGAATTTCCTAGTGTATTTTGGGGTCACCTTATATATTTATGAACAAAATTTCCATACAAATAGAGGAGTACCCGCCGGGTATCACAAGATATAATAATGGCCAGCCTTTACACCCAGTAACACCTTGGTGGGTGGGTGGGTGGGTGGGCGAGCGTTCTTGAGGTGCAGGTCTGTCCCTCGCCTTTGCCTCGGGTGAGCCATTACTTCGAGAACACTCACCCCTTTTTGATGTTACTCTACACAAAAATAGTTTTTGTTTTCTTGGTACACTCAATTTTTAAAATTAAAAAAAAAATGATTCTACACAAGTGATTAATTTTTGCTAAAAAACACACAGTTCCCAAAGTTTCCCACAAAAAAAAGGTTTCATAATTTTTATATAAAAAAATTCACCATGCAATAAATAAATCCGTGGTTACACTCCCCACATAATGTACAATGTAATGATATATGCTTAACTACATTACATCCATTCCTTGACTAGATTCCATCCCTGATCTTAGATTTGTTGTGTGTTATGAATGTGTTGTGATTGCTAATGCAACACAATTCTTTTGCTCTCTCTTGTTGACAACCCAAACCTACATTGTAATGGATTCAATATAAAGTGTACAATATAATGATATATGTTTAACCCATCCATCATATCCATGGCTTTTGCTCTAAGTGACTTGTCTAGATTCCATTCCCCCGCCCTTTACACTTGATTTGTTGGCCTTGCCTACTACCAAGGCAAGGATGTTGTTCTGTTTAGATTCATTATAGAGTATAGTAGCTTAAGGGATTTTGGCCCCTACTAGGTAATGAATAATAGGTCTATTTTTATTATATGAGGATTTTTGAAAGATGATATTTTGGCTTGTGTTGAAACTTGAGATTAGTTACAGAGTTATGATATCTTGAAGGATTTTGGTTTTCTTTTAGAGGATTTTTTTGAAGATTTATATTTCTACATGGTGGAATATTTGAGTTTTCATAATTCTTCTTTTGCCTTCAGATACATTTTAATGTCAATGGCAAGGTCACACAATGTGACACACCGCTTGTCATGAATGTGTGTTTGATTGCTAGGCTAATGCACTTCGCTTTTCTAATGCACATTCTTCTCTCAAAGGAACGATCACCACATTTTACTCCATTCAAGATTTGGGTATGATGAGATTCACACACACACACACCCGACATGTACTTCATGGAGCTCACTAAATTCAGATGTACAAACAACTGGGGTTCCAACTCTTAGCCCAGGACAAAAGCTTGGATCATGGATGGTAGCTAGAAGTATGTTTGGACAGAAGACAAATTGGACTTAAAAACTCATTTGATAACACTTAACTTATTCGGTAACACTTAAATGTATTATAATAAATGATCGATTCACTGTATTCTTTGATTGTGGTAGATACGAGAAATTAGAATTAAGGGATGAGGGTGGGCGGGAAGAAGAAGCCGATTTATTTTTCCCATTTGGATTTATTTAGATACTCTTGAACTTGAAGTTGAGAGCTTAAGTTTTTTTTCAGGTAACCGACAAAAATAAAAACACTCTTTTTGTCACATTCTCATCACAGCTACAACAACTCCTGACTCCACTCTTTTAAACAAGCGACAATTTGCAGCTATAGTTACATATAAACCTATTTTTGGTAACCCTTTTTAACTTACTCCTTTTTTTAATGGAGGAGACTAAGGGGATCACTCACCAAACCAATTGGGCGGGTGGTGAATGAAGAAGCTCTTCACCCTAAAGCTTAAAGGTGGGGGGATGGTGTTTGTTGTATTATGAAAGTGGATGGTAGGGCCCATTCCACCTATAGGGACTCATTAAAGCCCCCATAAGCTTATAGGTACATTATAGTTCTGTCAGGTGGTAATGGGGTTTCCTTCTTCCTGTGATATACATGGGGGGTACCCCTCTGTATACCCTCCGGGTATCACAGGGAAAATTGAAGTGTGCCCCTCTGGATATCCACCGGGTATCACATGAAAACATTTAATTAACGAATTGTTGATTTTTTACACCATGTAATAATGGCCTCAGCTGCAAGCCCTTATTCCGATAATGCCCATGGCCTTTGGCCATTACCCTACTTGTAACTGGTGTTCCCACGGTTGATTCACATCACAAGTGGAACTGGGAGAACCAAGTGTGAAACCAATAGAGAAACCACCTGTCCCCCACATAAGGCAAAAAAAAAAAAAAACCTTAAAATTATCTGAAATAAGACAACCCAAAGGGAGTAAATATATTGAAGAACTTTGACCCTCAGAATGGAAATTTGATGAGGCAAGGCAAATTTATAATTAAAATTTCAAAAAAATTCAAAATTTATTTAAAAAATAAAATTAAAAAACAGACTCTTAAACCATAGTCCTGCCAAGCTTGTCGAGTGCAGCTTCCTTATATAATCTAAAGCTTGATTGATTGTCTTAGAAAGTGCCAAGTTTCTTTTAAAACTCCAAATTGATAATAAAAATCTCTTGTGTGAGGTCAATGCTAGTAGAGCAAAACCCAGGAATATCTTAGTACTCTTTGTCCTATGAGGGATTGTGCATAAGAATGCAGTACCCATAATAAAACAATGAGAAAACTGAGCTGCAAGTACCTTAAAACTGGAACCCTTCTTTAAAAACCCTGTCTGTGTATATAGACCAGGGTTATAGTAGTAAATATTAGGGTTTTAAATATACATACATAAGTAGTGTTGAATATGCTTGTATATAAGTGTGCAAAAAAAAAAAGAGTTATGAACAATGAAATGAAATTGCTGGATTCGGTGGTCTGGATTTTTTTCTTAGTTATCTTGAATGAATTATGTGAATATATTGTATTATTTTGATATATCGGAAGGCAATTATATATTAAGACCATTTTTTTATCAGATTAAATTCTGAATATGAAACATTATAATATTGGGTGAACAAGGGCCCATGTTGGTATCTTAACCTTTTTGAGTGAGGCCTTTTAGTGACCATATTAAGCTCAAAAATGTTGGCTTTGGACTCAAAGACCCTGATTTAGCCTAAACATGCAATATTTGTAGTATTTAGAAGCAAAATTGAAATGGATTTTCGGGTTTTTTTACCATGGTACCAGTGTGGGTGCTGGTTGACCCAAGGTCTGATGATGAAAGTAAGAGATGAGTTTTTCAAATGGTGGGATGTCTTGGGTGAACCAGCACCTATATTGGTATCATGTTAAAACCCTCAAAGTTTTTTTTTGGGGTTGCTTCCAAACATTATAAATATGACATCATTAGACAACATTAAGGGGTTTGGAGTCCAAATTTGAACATTTATTGAGTTAAATAGAGCTTTAGAAGGCTTCACTCAAGAAAGTGAGGGTACCAATGTAGGTGCTAGTTCACCTTGCCATGGTGGGATGACCTTCGTTTCATAAGTAATGCACTCACAAAAAATTTCTAAATATCTTTCAGAGGGTACCTTGTATACATGATTTTCCCTTCTAGAAAAAGGAGTGGAAATTTTATTATGCTTTCTCCTTCCTTTAAGAGTGGGAAGGAAATTATGCCCATTTATAAGAGTTAGATCCCGCCTACTCTTGAGGAGTAGGTGCAAGAACTCTCCCCTTTCATCATTTGAGTATGTTTAGGTTCCCATAAGAACTCAAGCTTCATGCTTTCCAATAGGTAAAGTTTGCAGGTGGGGGAATTTTGAAAAAAATTGTAGGGCCAAACTTAAGCTACAACATTGTTTAGGCCCCTTAGTTTGAGAACTCTCCCACACTAAGGCTTTACCCTACAAATAAAAAACCTTCCATGAATTTTGTAATGTATTTGGAGGTGCTCTTACAAAGCATAAAAGCTCACATGGCATTTTGAAAAGCAAAAGGCCTATAGATGTGGGTGTTTCTCATTTCAAAATGCCACATTAGTATTATTACAATTGTTGTTGTTGTTATTTTTCCCATGATATCCGTTGTGTATCCACCAGGTATCATGGGAAAAAAGGTAAAAAAAAATTTGAGGGATGTAAAAATCATGTATGTATGTAATGTATGTATGTACTTGGGTGTTGCTGGTATTTTTGTTTTTTCACCCTTGTATCTCTCTATCTTTTACCTGCCATTCCACTGACAAAGTCCTACTCTCCACATGCATTGGCCATACAAAAAAAGAAAGAACAGCTGCTGTAAGAGTATGCAGGAATTTTGCTTGTTGTGAAACATGTACTTTACCTGGATGGAGATTTGTGGGTGGAAGTGACAGGGGTGTGGAGGGAGGGGAGGGGAGGGGAGGGGAGGGGAGGGGAGGGGTTGTGTGGTGGGGGACTTC
>Ga0116231_10004410_pt1 | contig 28511 bp, 24 predicted proteins | sample S1TSphgellanicum_2_FD_89695 | JGI IMG/M metagenome (GOLD analysis project Ga0116231, IMG submission 89695) | Host-associated microbial communities from peat moss isolated from Minnesota, USA - S1T2_Fd - Sphagnum magellanicum MG | ecosystem: Host-associated > Plants > Peat moss > Unclassified...
CAAAAAATTTATATTTTGCCCAACATCTCATAAAAAACCCTAAGTCCCCCCACCTTTTTTTCCCCCTCCCCCCTCTCCCCCCCCCCCCCCCCCCCTCCTTCATTGAGCACATGCTAATGGATTTCATTTGCTAAAACATCAATAATGCATGATGTAATGAATAACAAATTGTTGCACAATGACAATTTCACCCAATTTCACATGGAGGTGTTGTAAATGTGAAATTGTCATGCTTCAAGAACAATATGAAATTGAAAAGTCATTGCTTAGGGTTCAATGTTGATAGCCTCCTTGATCAAATTGGTGTATTCCTTGGCACTGTGCAAGGAAAAAAGCTATACCTTAAACCGTGAAATCTAAACCCCATAACCTTGACCTTAACATTAACCTTAACCTTAAAAACTTGACTTTCAATTAAAACTAATCTTTAAATTCAGGTCTTAAACCTAAAAAATAAATCTTTAAACTCCACCTAAAACCCTGAATTTAGACCCCAAACACCTTAACCTTAACCTAAACCTTAAATTTTAGACCTTAAAACCTAGACTTTAAATCCCACTTTAAATTCTACTATAAACATTAAAAATCATATTGTAACTTTAATCCTACAATTGTACCTACTTTTAATCATGCAACTTTGGGGGGCAAAAGGGTTTGTCTATGGACTTAATGTGGGAAATGGTTACTAGCACTATTCAAGTTGCCAATTCCTTGCACTCTACCAATGTGAAGTTGGTAAGGTTCTTGAATAACAACATTGGTGCGGCCCACATCATGGCCAAGACATCCCAAACCCCCACCACCAAATCAACAAATTACTCATCTTAGAAGGTCCTCAAAATTGTATGCAATGAAAGGACATTGGAAAAACATTACACCTTTTTAGTCCATTTCATCAAACAACATTTTTTCACCACTTCAAAAGGAGTTCCAATCATTAATGGAAGAACCATGGCTTGAACTTGAAAATGAAATCTTGTGTGTTCAAATGAAAATGAAAAAAAAAAACTTTGGTTTGAGCTTTTTTTATATAGTCCCCATGATTTAAAAGAACTTAAAAATTTCCCTCCTAGCTAACCTATACTTAAATCCACACCTTTGGGGCTAATTTTTTACTTACCCACTTAATTTACACTTAAATTAAAACCTTATATAACCTTTTTCTAACAACATGTTGTTCACTAACACTCATTTTGACCATGCCTTTAAATTTTACATTAAACCTTACCATAAACCTTTAAAATCAAACCTTAAACACAAAAACTTTAAAATCCTTAACCTAAAACTATTGTAGTACCTTTAACATTTCGAAATAGTCAAAGTGAATATTTATTTGTTTTCATTTTTTCACTTCAGCCCTACAATCTCAACTTTAAAAAAAAATTAAATATAGTAAAAATGAAAAAATTATAATTCAACATATTATTGCAAATAGGTACTTATGTAGTTATATGGGTACTGATAAGTAAGTAGTTTAAATGTTGTTAAACTAGACCCTCACAAAAAGAATTAGTCAATTATGATGATTTAAAGCATATACTTATTTCGAGTAGGTAATTGTTACTAGAATTCACTTATGAATATGGTTAAGATTAGAGGTGTTCACAAACAAATGAACACAATGATCCATAAATTTTGGAACTTTAAAATGAAATTTAAATTTTTTTTGGCAAGGTAGCTAGTAAATTTTTTGAAAATTTGAAAACTATTATTATTATTAAATTATGGCTGAAATGGTAAAAATACTACAATAACTTTAACCCATGGTCCCCCAAACTTAACCCCAAACTTAAAATGTGATTCATAACTTCAAACATTTTATATGAACACAAGAAATACCTTATAACCCTAAACCTAATCCTAATTAAGTTCAATTTGTAATTTATAGACTCAAACCTAAAAACACAACCCCAAAACCCCATAAATTAAACTTTAAAATGCCCAAACAAAAAAACTAAAAAATAAACCTTAAAATCTCAATTTTTTAACCCTCAAAATTAAACCTTAGAATTTGAATTATAAATAGATTAAACACAAACCTTAAAACCAAAAATCAAAAAATTAAAGCCATAGCCTATAGCCTTCGTATGATGCATAACCATGTAGCCATATAGCCCATAACCATATAACCCACAAACTATAACCCCCATATTGAAACTCAACAAATTTTAAAAGAGTTTGAAATTATTATTCAATGCATGAGGATGACCCTTTATCTTGATGCTGATTTTTTTAATCCCATACATATTTATTTACATAAAATTAAAAATCATGTAATCCAATTGATGTAGATCAAAACAATTAGTACTGTGAATTCAAGAAGTTTGTAATAAATTTTTTAATAAAAAAAGGTGACAAATCTTGGAATTCTTTCAATTATATTATTAATAAGGTTCATGTAATTATTATAACTTGTGTGTTGCACAATTATTATGAGATGTGAAAAATGTTGGAACCATGCAATGTCAATGATACAATTATGAGATATGGCCTTGCATGATTTGAAGTTAATTGCTCGTCAAGTTTTTAAATTGAAAAACTAAGTAAAACAAGAAATCGAATTGATGAGAAAAAAGTTATTGGAACAAAGGTTGCTAAACCATCCAATAAAGATTGATCATTCACATTGTACCTTGAAAACACTTTTGAAATAAATATTTTTATTTTAACTATGGTGCACATAAATATGACCAATTATAATGAAATCACATTACATTAATCCACAAGCACAAAATATTTAATGAAATACATTCTTAAAAAGTTAGGATATGAAAAATATAATATTTTTGAGGGAACCATTGAGTTTTTAAAAAAAATTCTGTGTGTTAACACCTATTTTACACACACTTCACAAAAAATAACACTATAAAAAAAGAATTACAAAAGGTACTTGTATTTTAAAAACTTAGTAAATTGCAATGTGAAATTTGAAAATTAATGTGTAATAGTAAAAAATTATCTTGTTTTCTATCTTTCATGTAAAAAATTCAATGTGTAATAATTTTATGATGAATTTTATTTCTATTTTATGTTTATTTTTCAAGTAGAAAAAAAAATCATTTTATTTTACTTATACCATGTTATCATACGTTAATCATTTGAAAAAACCTAAGTTTTAATAAACATTTAAACTTTGGTACAACTAAAAAGAACGACCATTTGTAATTATTTTTCCAAAAACATTTTTTTCACTTGTTGATGTTCAATATATAGTAATGTCCTTGTCAATTGAATTTTCAAAATATTCATTTAAAAAAAAATATAATTTTATTTTATATTAACTTTTACAATGGATCAAAACCTTTATATACACATTTTTTTATTTGTATTTTTCTTGTTTAGTTTGCTTTTAATACCCAACAAATTGCCCCTATCTTCAATGAAATTACTTTAGATGTGTACTTATTTACATGGTTAGATATTACATGTTAGTTGATTAAATGTTCATTTTTGTTCAATCAAAGATTGGAATGTGATGTTTAAATTTTATCTGTGTTGTGTGTGTTGTGTTTTTGAGTAGATTTTCAGAAATCATTTAAATTTATCACTTGAAGTTAACTGACTACTTTGATCAATACCACCACTTGCATTATTACTATGCCCTTAAGTTCATCTTAAATATCAATGGAAAAAATGAAAAACTTGGGGCCTGCATTTTAATTCTTAACATTGGGACAATATAAATGAGTGGAAGATTTAAGTTAGGGTTAGGATGAAATGACAACTATTTTTTCATGAACACTTTTTGGTTAAATTGTTTGCACCAATTAAACAATGTAAATGATTGACGCAATTGAAGTTAACATTAGGTCACAAACTTATTTTAGATTCATATTGAATTCCATTGGTTAAGAATTGGAAAAAAACACCATTATCTTCCCTTATCTTCCATTATCAATGTAGGAATTTTTTTGTGTAAAACAAGATTGAAATGACATTTTTCCTATGAGTTTTTAAAAAAAACTCAAAATTGGGACACTAAATGTCCAAATTTTTTGGAACATCATAACCCCTTCAAAATATGTTTGTTTTAAACATGCAACCTTAAATTCTTATAGCTCTTGTTGAGATATTTTCAACAAAAGAAAGATCTTTTGATTTTGAGGTGATTTGATCCCATGAATTGCCTTTGGAACATTATGGAATCCCAATTTTCAAAGTGATAGTTCATCTCAAGAGTCTTAAGGATACTTGATCTTGATTACCAAAGAGTTTGCACTTCATGTGAAAGTTTGTTCCCTCACCTTATGTTCTAACTTCGCTTCCATATTCAATTTTCGTAATGTCCCAACTTTGATAGCAAGCCTAAGGCTAGAGTTGTGACATTATTCATTGTTGTTGTGCCACTTAAGATGTTATGAAAACATTCATACCATGACTATGAGGAACAAGGAACACATGTTTCATCACAAGCTTAATGTTTTTCATAATATTATTTTTTGAACAATGATTTTGTTTTCACACTACATACAAGTTTATAATGCCTCATTCATGAACATTTTGTTGATCTTGGTAGCAAGCTTCTTCCATCCCTTTGAAATTATGGGCTACTTTTGATACTCCCAATGTTTTTTGGTCCCATAAATCAATCATCATTTCAAATTTGGCATGAGTAGATAACCTCCTATTAACTTGAAGTGACCCAACCAAATTCTAAGAAGAAAAAGAATTTAGGGTCTCAAAAGACAACCCATTAACAAACGTCGCAACCTCTCATCCATTTTAAACCTCCAAATTCAAAAAATTAACAAGTAAGAAAAAAACGTGCAAAATTCCTCTATGGTGTTTAATTTTACTATCTAGTCTTTTCTATTGTGGTTTGCGATCTATTGGTTTCTATGGGCTCATGTATGAATAGGGATGTTTTTATCATCAAGGGGTTTACCATTTCCTCTAAACTTTCCCCAAATTCACTTCATGTTAAGGACAATGCTAGGCATTTGCTTTGCTTTTGAGTGTTGTGCAAACAACATGAGAGCATATGCGCCCTACATTCACCTCATGTGCCCAACCTAAATATTGTGCACTTCTATAGTATAGGTACTCGTCATGAAATGGAAGCATGGGTACCTAAGGCAATAACCTTAACTTGATAGTGTTGAGCACTTGTGTAATATACTAGTCACCAAAAGGAAATGTAGGTACCTAGGATACAAACCTTAGCTTGATAGTGTTGGGCACTTATCTAATATACTAGTCATCAAACCGAATTGTGGGTACCTTGAGTTAAAGACACTAGCTTGATAGGGTGGGCCATTGACCTAATGTGGCAAAATGTTTTTAACCCTAGCTTGAAAGGGCACAATACAAGCTCCTCCATATAGAACCCAACTCCAGCTAAAAATGAGTAAGACTTGCAGCTTAATTTTGAGCAAACAAGCTTCCAAGATTTAGCCATAGTAATGTGCACAAAATTCTACTACACATATACATGCCTGAGCATTTTACATTTCTCAGTGTCTTAGCCGCATGCTGATCAGCTAGCAATTGTAGACAGTTTTGTCCTCGTGGAACATGTTGGGAAGTGAAACCAACCTTATCTTCCTCTTCTGATGACGTACAAGCTTTCCACTTGACAAAGCAATAACTGACGTACAGATAAACAACTATAATCCAGTATAAAAGTTTTGACCAGATGAGTTTTTCCTCCCCAAGAGATCTATTGTGTGCCATAATTTGGAGATTCCAAATGCACCATGGCTTGGTGAGGCCAAAGATACAAGTTGCTGAAACACAGATGGTGTCGTGGTTCAAAATGCTACAGTTCAAAGATGAGTGAAAGGCAAGTGAGGCCACCATCGGCCTTATGAAACTCTGAGATGTCTACAGGGACTACTTCACCTGCAAGTTGCTTGAATTGGGGTTCTAGATCACCAGCTAGTGTGGATGAGATTAGTAGTGTGTCCCCTACCCATAGGGTGTTAGCTGCTCCTGCCACTGAGACTTGGAATGACTTGAAATGCTGGGCTGTCGTTTTCTGCAGTTCTTCAAACATAGCTTGTGCATCTTCATTGTCTTCCACCGCAAGTGTCCTTGGGGCGATGCACGTCAATGCTTTGAGAAATTTTGGAAAAAATATATGCAAAATGCAATGTGGTGTGAGTGACACATGCAATGTGATGTGAACCTTGAACTGGACACTAAAAATCCCAGTTCAGCAAAGTTGCACTATTCTAACTCAAGCAGTTGAAGGTCAAGGAATGAAATTGCAGTAGAGATTGTTCAATATTCATACCTGACTTGAGGTGGAGACGTTTGGCAACCTTGATTGGGTGGACACCTATTTCTGGAAACGCATTTGTCAGCGCAAGAATCCCATCATCATTTGTTCTCCTGCATGAAGTTGCTACTCATCATGAGTTTCACACATATTTTTTCAGACAACTCATGGCATTTGTATTTTTTTGAAATGCAGACCCAAGTGTATTGTAGGGTCATATCCACATTCTTGGGTTGGTTGGTTGTATCACATCAACATGCTCTATAACCTAATTTTCAGCAACTCTTTGGAGGAATTATGGTGACATTCTCAAAATAGCAAGAACTTTTAATCTTGTACTCCAATAAACTTCCAATCCACTACCATGGTGGGACCAAAGGACTATCTAACATAAAAAACCAAAAGAATGAGTTGGAGGAAAGCTAGCAAGAACTGCAAAAACCAGAAGAGAAGAAATAGAATAAGGGCTGAGAACCTGCTCTTTCCAGCAAAAAGAAGGCCTGATGCATACAAGACATCGCCCCCATCAATCAAACCTGGTGGTTGGACCTCACTTATCTTCAAGCCCATTTTTGCAAGGGCATGGTGAACCTCCACTTCCTCCCCTTGCCTTGAAACAGCTCCCTAAGAAACTCAAGCACAAGAATACATAAGAATGTATAGATGTGCAATGCAATAAATCTCAGTCAAAGAAGACAAATTCAGCATCTGCAGACATGTGGAACTTATGGTGCCTCATCACCACATGGTTTGAGTTTAAGTTTTAACACCCTGTAGTCTTGTCTTACACACTTAGCACATGAATCACAAAGAAGCTAGACAGACCTTAACACATAAAATATCTATGGAATTGCAGAGAAATCTCCACAACAATGAGTGCAGTCATAACCTTATGACAATCGCTCATAAGGTGTCAGACTGTCACCTTCTTCATCCTGAATAGAAGTGATGAGCTGACATGACTACCCACTGACTTCATCATCTCCTAATGGTGGGCGTAGATAACTATGTAATAACCCCTCCAAACTTTGAGAAACCATTCTACTCAATCTGCATCCTGAGCATCTGTTGCATTTCTAGAAGCAACAGGCAGGAAGACTATGTCATGACGTTGGTTAGCACTCAAGAGACATGGCCAGATCTTCTTATCAAGTAACACTATGCCCTGACCCTAGTCCTACCCCTGACCCACCTACAGTTTTTTAGAACACAAAAACTGATCTGGAATATGTACTAAAACACAAAATTCACATAAAAGGAAAAAGGAAAACATTTCAGTTTCCCAGACATTGGTTGAAGCTGATTCCATTCTACATGAGATCTCTCTGGAGGTCATCAGCAGCAGCTACGACAGGAAAAATGTAGCCAGTAAGAGAGGCTGCACACAGGTCGAAAGAAGGACATACGGGACGCGTGATGAGTGCTTGATTGCCAATGACGATAGCTGTGTCTTCAATGAAAGGGCAGTCAGGATACTGATTATCAGCTGGGATCTCTATCACTTCCTGCACCAACCCTGCAACATGATTATGTCCCTCTCTTGTTCTCATTTGTGAATTTTTCATTCTCACAAAGCTAGAAACACAGTTTTTCTCTCTGCAAAAAAATTCAGCAGGTTTATTATGGATCAAGGATATATAACTGGTTCCTTGATTCCTTTCTTTGAAGGTTATCGCTGCATGGAATGACTTCTTGCGAAAAGATGGAACTGCAAAGATTGACTGTACACCAGAACCAAGAAAGGAGGCATTACATTGAGATGCTAATTTTTTCACCTCCAAAATCTTAACCCTAAAAAAAAACCGATGTTTGATTGCCATAAGCTTCTTACTACATGTAGTAGTAGAGAAAGTACCTCTGAGAATTTGCACATATGCAGCATGCTGCTCTCTTGCACGTTCCAAATTGACGGGGGAAGCAGGTTTCTCCATTGCCAGGGCATCTGCAAATGAATCTGGGACTCCTCGTACAACAGCAACTTTTGATTTACCCTTGTTTGCTGCAGCAGCACTTTCATTGTTGCCTCTTCCAAAGGTGCTGCTGCAGCTAATGCAGGATGCCCATGTTCGCTTTCTCATGGATTGTTGTTGCATCTGTGCAAACACCTGAACTACTAAAGCCCACAAAGTAGAAGCAACAAAAAAATTTCATCAGTACAAATCTTCGAGTAGACCTGATCAAATGTCCATTTCCAAAAAAAAAACACACACACGCATCCACACATACACACATTTTCACTACCTATTCGAAAACAAACTTACTGTATTTGCGAGGAGGAGAGAGAAACAGCACTGAAGAAGAAGAAGAAGAAGAAGAACGCATGATAGTTGACATCGAAGACACCCGCATCCTCCTCCCCACAACCTCGTTTTGCAAGCTTCAAAGAGAGCGAAACAATCTCTCTCTTGTTGCACTTGTTGCTCTTGTTAGTATATGTCTTGTGGTATTTTCTCGCTGTTGAATTTCAGTTAGGGTTGCAACAATCCAAAGCTGGAATGAGAGAGATCTAAACTTTGCTGTATTTGCTTCATCGGTTTTCTCGGAGCTTTTATGTCTGGTTGGTTTTGCTCCCTGTTCCTTGTCCGCTCTTCTTCTCCCAGAGAGAGAGAGAGAGAGAGAGAGAGAGAGAGAGACGCAGTGCGTCATAAGACATGACAACAACTAGGTGACAAAACTAGGAACGCACCGGAGGCAAGCTGCAACCTAGGTTTTCAGCGAGGTTCTAGGCGCTCAAGAGCTGGATCGGCTCGGAGTGCTCCAGCTCTAGAACGATTTCGCGAAGGACCAGGCATCAGAGAATGAGACCTATATCACGAGGAGGAGGAGGAGGAGGAAGAGGAGCAGGAGAAGGTGGCTGAGATCTCTGCCTTTCGAGGATCTGGCAAAAAGCAAAAGCAGCAGCAGTAGGTGCGAGTGTTCTCCGGGTTTAAATCTCTTGCACTTTGTGTGTGTCTGAATGTGGATTTGCTAGAAAATCAATGCCGAGAAAGGGAAACGACTGTGAAGAAAGTTCCGATGGAGGAGAGGAGGTGAGTTGCTTGATGTCTCCAGTTCCTTCTGAGTGCGCTTTGTTCCGGAGCAAACTTTCTTTTGGAAAAACACTTGTCAACGGGAGAGAAGGCCATTTCTGGCTCGAGTCGAGATCATCTTCAACACTCTAGAAACCTTATAGATTTTGATCTCAATGGAGAAATGACTTGTGGAATCAGTACCTGGAAGCTTGAAGAAAGCAATTGTGGAATCATTGCCTGGAAGCTTTGAAGAAAGGAATCGGGGAATCATTGACCGGAAGCTTGAAAGGTAGGTGTTGTTGATGCTGAAGTTTGTTTTGTGTTGGATGTTGCTTGCAGCTGTTACTGGAGAAAAGATAGGAAAACGAAACGAAGAAGAAGAAGAAATCTCTGGTTGGCTGGCTTGCAAGTGTTCTGAGGAGGACGAGGCAGAGGATGAGAGGAAGTAGCAAGGCAGAAGCATTTGCTTATTTGTTACAACTCCACTGGAATTTTACACAGGATTGGCAGGTATTGCAGAGATGAAAGTTGTGAGGCTGAAGTTTTCTTGCTCAGGACTGAATGTTTTTGCATGAGTTCGTGCGGTTTTTGAATCAAGCCCTTGTTGTTGATGGGAAAAACCCTAGTTTTAGTTGTCCAGAGGCTCCTAATCTGTTTGTTAATCTGTGAACCATGAAAAAAAACTGTCTTTGAAGTCTAAATGACATGCACCTGTACTTGGAGTGCAGTTTCCAGGATCTCCTTTCACCTGGTGGAGAATTTTGAGTATCCCACTGTTCAGAGGGAGTTATTGCAGCTCAAATTGTTGACAACGCATAGAGTGATACATTAATGGTGGAGGCAATGATCCTTTCTGGGTTTCAACCATATGATAAGTGAACTACAGAGGAATTTGCCAGGTTTTTTTGACAATGTTTTGTATGCTCAATACGCGCTTATTGGTTATGCTTGAGATCATCCGTGATATGTCCTTTCAGGAGAACATTACTGGTTGTCAAAGGTGGGTGCTTCCCGTATGGTTGTGCAAAACAGTCATGGATTTAGGGTAGCACCGTGCATGTGCCAGCTGTATCCAAAATCAGTGGGATTATCAAGGCTTCCTGTCAAGAGAATCTCTTACAGACTCTGCTCTTCTTGCTCATGAACCAGATTAGCTGCAACCTAGTCAGTGTGCAGCTCAGCAGTGCATGTTTCTGTTGAGTGCACAGCTGAGCACTTGGTTTTTGGTTGGTAGGTGTTTTTGCAGGTCCTCCTGTTGATTTTTTTTTGTTCTGCTATTTTGTTCAAGCCTTTGGCTTTTGTCTGCAATGCTGATGTTGTAGATTTCTGCTCTTTGAGAGCTTCAACATAGCTCCACACCCAAAAGAAATGGAGGGATCAAGTCTTTCAAATATTGCCGAGGCATCTCAGCCTTCTTCTCCTGTTTCTCCTGTTTCTCTTAGTCATAATAAGTCACTTGGGGCAGCAAAGAAAGTCGATCGCAGAAACCGTGTGCACAGGTTATCACACTCAGGTGGGAGCAACGGCCGCACATTTGATCTTGATGACATTGCATCTGGGTCAAATGGCTCTCATGTCACAAGCACTGAAAGAGCCTGTCGGGTGGCTGTAACTATCCTGGAGGCTAAAGATCTGAAGAGAAATGAGAATGGGCCAGATGCAAGGGACCCTGTTTTCAAAGTGAAAGTGGATCAAGTACTGCGAAAGTCAACTGACATAAAAACAAGTGTCAATCAGGTGTCTTCTCAGACTGCAAGCTCCTTTACTATATATGTATCCCTCTAATCTTTTTGCAGCTCAACTTTGAAGCAATCTAGTGTGTCAGAATCTGGCTAGGGGTTGGTTGCTCTTGACATGAGTTTTGTTCTTCATCAGGCTGGTGTTCTGAAAGTGAACCAGAGTTTCATTTTTGATGTTCGAGATTTGAAGAATGCACAAATCAGTGTTCATGTGGTGGCACGCGGAGTGCTGGGGATTGAAGAAGCCCTGGGGCATATCACCAGTCTTTCCGTTCTTGATTTACTGGAGGTACTGTTCTCTTCTCTGAATTTTGCAAAATGGAAAAGGTCATTTTCTTCTACATAAATGTATAGTTGTTTAGGCAATGCTTAGGACAAAGATAGATGAGGTATTTACTGATCAAATAAAGAGGCTTAATGACATGTAAGTACCTCTTTCCAGGAACATGGAGACCAAAAGGATGTGGAAGCAAAATGGTATGATCTTCTCTCCAAGAGTGGGAGTCGAATCATGCCTGGAAAACTGTTCATGCAGATTATTGTGGGCAAAGCTGAACCAGAGCAGCCACTCTCGGCTTTTGTGGGAACTTGGAATGTAGGAAATGCCCGCCCCCCACCAGATCTGTCACCTTGGCTGCCAGTTGACGATACCTATGAAATCATTGCAATTGGTACACAAGAATGTGATTATCAAGCCCGTCCTCCATTCACAGACTGTGCTAAAGATTGGACTCATACTCTGAAGACTCACTTTGGGCAACGGTACAAGCTGGTTCATGCAACTTCACGAGGCCAAATGCGGCTTGTGATTTTTGTACGGGATGATGCAGAGAAGGCAATTTCAGAGGTGCAAAGTGACAGTGAGGCCACAGGGGTAGGCAATGTGTTGGCCAACAAAGGTGGCATTTGCATTGCCTTCAAATTTTGGGATACTGGACTCTGTTTTGTCAACTGTCATTTTGCTGCTCATGCTGGCCAATGTGAGGCTCGTAACAGCGATTACAGGCAGATTGCAGGGCAAATGCACCTTGGTATTGAAGGAATGGATATGTTGAACCAGTTCCATCATGTGTTTTGGCTTGGAGACTTGAATTACCGTCTGGACTTTGGAGCACTGGATGAGAAGCGATTGATTCCGGATCGTGCTTTCTGGGCTACTATTGTTAAGCAGATTCATGCAAACCGCTGGAAGGATCTAGTCAAGTATGATGAGCTACGGAAGGAGAAAGCAGATTTGCATGTGCTTACAGGGTTTAAGGAGGGAGAGATTACATTCCCCCCCACCTTTAAAATGCAGAGAGACTTCCTCGATCATTATGCTCAGAAACGGATGCCTGCATGGTGTGATCGTGTGCTCTGGAAAACTTTGCAAGGATGTCAGTCAAGTCTTATAAGCTATTTCTCTGCGCCTAGCATTCAGACTAGTGACCACAAGCCTGTTGGTGCAACTTTCAAGCTGATATCATATGCGCTTCCCTCCTCAAACAGTGAGGTGCCTGATGAGGATGATAAAAGGTAAGAACTAAGAACTGTTTTCAGTTCACACTATAACAGAGGTTTGTAAGACTTAGACTTGGCAAGATCTTGCATGTGACTTTACAACTTGATCTCTTGTGTTGCTAATTTGGTATGAGATGTGTTTGTGCAGGTGGCATATTCGATTCACAGCATTGCGAGCAAAGAAGCTGCGAGCATCTGACATCAATGGCTTTTCTGATCCATTGGTCTCATTTGTTGGACCAAATCTTCTTCAGGAATTTTGCTCCAAGGTGAAGCACCAAACTTTGAATCCTGTATGGAACACATACCAGGAGCTCCCCACATTGGTTCTAAGCTCGTTTCCTCTACAACGGGTTGACAAGGAGTATCTACTTGTTCGAGTTCTTGACCATGACTCAGATGAGGATGCACTTGGATATGGGGTCATTCCCTTGGGCCATGCAGTTGCCTCCTTCAGGAAAGGCTCTACAGAAGTAGCCCACTTCAAAGTCAACCTTTCATACCATGGTTTGCCAGCGGGTTCTCTGGAAGGTGGCATGAAACTCACATGGGAGAGGAATGTGATCAAGAGGCGGGGTTATGCTACAGAGTTTGTGGGTCGGACAACAGGCATCAGAGATTCTTTCAAGAAAAAGATGTTTATCAGGAGTAGCCCCAAATAGGAGCACTCAACCAAGAGATGTTGGCAGATTGGGAACTTTGAAGAAACAGAGATATACCCATCACATCCCAGCACAGCAAGCGAAGAAGTTCATAGAGCTGGCAAAGTGCATAGTTAATGTACCTTACTGGGGATTGGCATCCAGTGTGTATAGAAAGGGCTCCTTTGTCCCTCCATGAATCTGGATAACAACAGGAAGAAGGGACCTGTATGCATTATGTTTGGATTAGGTGCATGATAGATCATTTTAGATGTCTTCAATGGGAAGCTGGATCTGATCTGGGTGGCCTCTGTATGAGTTCCATCCATTAGGCTTGATTGAGCTCCAATTGTATATCCCAGATTGTGGAGCTGTAGATGATTTTCTACTTCATGGATAGAGCACATTTGTTGATTTTGGAAATCCTCAACTTTATTGGAAAATATAAACACAAAAAAGAGTTGGTCCTGCTTGCTCGCTCTGTGGGAGCATTACCTCTGCAACTCCCCTCATGTCAATTGGTGTGCATATGATAGCAGTTGGACTGATGACTCAGTATGAAGGCAGTCTCTCTTCTTGCTGTTGCTGCTGCTGGACTTGGGTTGTGAGGATGTTTGTTCCTGAAAAGCTCATCAAATGAAGCAAGGTCTGCATCCAGTTATTGTCAACTTGTTATGCCAAGAGAACCATCACCTGCCTAAAACTGCAACTCCCTGTATGCTTACACTTGGAGACAAGCAAGAATTTGAGGCTAGAATTTGGTCAAGTGCTTGTACAAGAGGTAAAGTCTCTAATTTCCCAAAAGAGCCCAGTGTAACCTGTCACAAAACTTCTGGAAGGGAAAGAAGGAAGGGGATTTGCTGGTACTCTCTGAATGACCCGACTGAGCTTGAGAGAAGGACACAAAGTTGAATCATTTCTCAATTGCAAGAGAAAGCCATTAGAAGTACAATTGAGCTCACAAAATTATTCTAATGAGAAAAGGTGAAATTGCAACCTAATGACATGAAGAAATCTATCTGACACAGAAGACAATGCTGTGCACCTGACCATGCTGGAGAGCTGTGCCATGCAGCTGAAATGTCAAAACAAGCTTTGAAAGCAAGCGTCACAGTTGAATTCAACAAAGTGATAGCAAATCCCCTTTTCATATGCTGACTGTCACATGGTGGAGTGGATACAGTTCTAAGCAATGATGCTCTGCTACAACACCAATGCTGCTGTCTTGGCAGCAGCCATGGATTCTTCCTGGGGCAATCTCAGAGTCTGATGCCTGTTTTTCTCACAATGCTCTGATGCCTGTTTTTCTGTTGTACTATTACACGGGTATGGCATTCCCATGCAGAAGAAAGCAACAGTCATGAGAATAGATTTCACAGCATTGATGGATCACACAACCATAAACACATATCCTCCTTGCTGTGCTCTACTGACAATATCAGTTGTCTGTCTTTGTTTCTTCTGACCGTGACACAAAGCTCTTCTCTGGTGTGCCAGCCAAGTGACATTTGATGAGTTCACCCATCGTCTAATTGTTCTGCAAGATGTTGGAACCACATTTCTCTGCCTGTCAGGTAATATATATGGCTAATGGATGTTTCCACCATTTGCAGAATTGAGGAGCAACAACTGCGAGATCAAGTGTTGCAACAGATTGTCTAGCTTGAAGCCAAGAATCTTCCACACCAATCAGAGGCTGGTAAATCTTCTTGTACGTAGAACATGGGCATACGGAAAGTGGTTACAATGCCAAAAGACTTACATTTACTCCAACAGTGCTCATGTACCCCATAGCCAAAATGACATGCATGTACTATTGGATTTGCACAAGAGTTCACTATTGCACAATTGGTGACAGAGCGCATTGAGCAGACACATGTCTAGAATGGTTAGTTGTAATCAGTTGCGTGGAGTACAGTGGGTTCAATATTTGGAGGTACTGTGGTCCAGCATGGGAGATGGCGAATTATGCAAATCATTGTGATTCAATTAGACAATTTTCTTTCCCAATGACATCATCCATTGAGGTGTCATTACAATGACATTGTAGTGGTCCAGATCCAGCCATATGCCTTGGTACAGTGGCATGGTTGATGGTGTCTTCCATTCAATGGCCTACTGTTGGGTGTAAGGCTAAAGTGGCCTGGGCACTAGTTTTGTAGTAGTGTTCATTTTAAGAAGCATCTATCAATACAAAGATAACACTTTTATCTCTTTTTGATGGTAAATCTGTTGTCTCTTGTATGATTCTTAGAGCTTTCTCTGTGTCTTCTAAATTTCGTATCCTAACACCTTGCTATAACAGCTTGATAATATTGTTAGGATGAGATTTGGAGGCATCATCATTGTTGGGACAAAGACCAAGATGGTCCTCATAATCATTAATTATATATGTGGTCCCCTTCTTTAGCCTCTCACACACTTGACAAGGAAATTGGCAGGTGTTTTCGATTGGGTGTTTACGATTGGAAAGAGTGAATACAAGACCTTATTCAACCAGGACACCTCCTAATTGTTTTCAGGCACAAACAAGCGCAACATCAGTGATCCCACAATTGTGAAAGGTGCCCAATGTCTAATGGGTGCATTCTTGTGGATCATTTACAGCATGACCATCTGCAAGCACTCACTTACATTCTTGCCTGTTGGGGTTGCAATGATTATCTCATAGAACAGATCTAGAAAAATGCACATACTATGTCAGTACTTTCAATGTCAGTGGGTATCTTGGAGGATAGGATACCTCCCATAGTAATAAAAAGGTCTACCACACAAACATCCATCTTTTTCTAGCTGTTTTAGCAAGATTTGTGGGTAACTTCAATGCTGGATAATAACTTATGTGCCACAAAATGTGAGGTGAAGCGATCATCCACTTTTCACAGGGTCAGAATTGCAGTTGCTGCTCCAGATTGCAGAAGAGCTCTTCCTAATCCCAGCAGGCCTTCACCAGCAGTTGCTTGGCCCAAACCTGACTCATGCACTCAGAACAACCAGCCCAGAAGAGATGCTCAAAGTTGCAATCTCTGCAGCCATGAGAACCTGGTCTGCCTGTTCAGCCTTCATATGTTTGGTCTCAATGGCAGTGCCTTCAAAGAGACTCAGCCTGACATTCCTCCAATCATCAGTTGCAACCACATCCAGTTGATCATGCTGCATGATGCATTGCCCTTGTTGGGTGTTTCTGCAGACATGGATGGAGGCTCTTCCACCACAACTGACACAGATGTTTGGTGCAGATGTTGATGCAGATGTACTTGCTACATCACAAGATTCAGAGGGTCCTTGAACTACAAGACAACCGTGAGGGTATAGATTATTATCCACCCTACCATGTGTGGCCCAGCAGCACCACAGAGATGTTAGATAAGCCCTCAAGGACAGCTCTCTTGGTCATGTCTTTGCCCACACAAGGTTTGACCTGGAAATATGATGCCACCATCTTTGCTTCCTCTGCTGCATATGGTACCTGTCTCTCTTTCAGCCCCATTGTTCTGGGTTACAAGCTATGAAAGCTGCTGGCATCCTATGGGGAAGCAGGCTGTCAGCTTGAGACTGCTGTATAGTCATCTCAAACTGTTTCTGGAGGTACAAGCAAATGGTACAAACTACAAACTCACAACTGAAGGGATTACAACCAGAAATTCAACTTTTCTGTCATCATGCAAAGCAGCAAAAGGGAACATTGGCGAAATACCCATGACCAGGTGCAAAAACAAATGTGTCACAATCCTCCAAATCTTGCTCAATGAATTGCACTAGGAGTGAGTGGAGTGTGCTCAGGCCTAGGCTTTTAGTTGCTCCTGACAATTCTCCTTCCACAAATGCTCTCATGCTTTTTCTCATTGAGTTCAAATCTTCACCCACCAACTTAGCTTCAAGCTTTGGGAGTTGCATTATTTCGACTTCTTTACCCTCTTTTTCCTTATACTTCTTCTTGGGCTTGTTTGTAACAACTAGTGTTAAAACTTCATCCATTTTGCCCTTTCTTATGGAATCCAAGTCTTATGGAATCCTGCTCTGATGCCACCTTTCTGATGCCACCTTTCGCATTCAGATGTTCTTTAAAGTGCCTTCCCACTTGGTGTTAGGGATTCTAGTGTTGAGTTCCTTAACACCACACTAGTCATTTAAGACTTAAACTTACATATTGTGAAGATTTTATGTTATACTAACATTCACTTAACATCAAGCTATTGCCCATTTAACATTGGGTGTCACCTAGATTTTCAATTACCATTGATTTAACATCAAGTGTGAAATGCACCATTAGTGCATCGCAACGCTCCTTGACTTTTTTATAGCAAACCTCGACTACTTGCACATGATCAAACCACATACAGATTAGTTCTTCGTTCGAAATCCAATTTCAAACAGATTCTCTACTTAAGGCCATTCCCTTCCATCTAAGGTAAGAAGGACTCAACTTGTTGCAGCCTTTTCAATTGGTCCAAGATTTCATTACCTGAAGTCTCCCAACTTTGTTTGGTAGTCGAATTGCAACTTATGTTATTTCCAAGAGAGGCTCATGTTTGCCTTCATATAAAACCCTCCACCCAATTTGACACATTTTGTGTGTTGGGTGGTGGCCTACCTTGTTGGGAGTTGAATCCAACTTGACATTTACACTATGTAACAACCCATGTCAACATGAAGATGACCCCATGGTGATCCTGGTGCCCCAGCATAAAATGATCATTAGGTTTTGATGGTAAGTGCATACATTAATACCTTTTTGAAGTAGGGGCATCCTTCTCCAAAGTGAAAATGTATGCATGTGAACGAAAACAGGGTAAATTGTCAGAAAAATCATTTTTACTTAACAATCAATATTGGAGGGAGTATTGATTTATTTTTTATTTTGTTGTTTATCGAAATGGCAATGTATCAATGGATCATATTTCATCATGCATTATGTCATCAACATAAATTCTATGCTACATATGTATTATGTAAAGAAAAGTGGCATTTTTTTCAAAATGACTACATGGATGAAAAGCTTCATAGATAAACATCTAAATGTTTGTTTACTATATTATAATTGTTAATGTATCAAAAATATCAATACATAAAAATTTCAAAATATATGGATAAGATAATATCATGTTTCCAAATTCATGGGTAAGGTAAAATAATTGTTAATTTAGTACCGAACCACTAATTTATTGTTGACACATGGTGTGAACCATACATTGAATGTATTACTAATATTTCACACTTGAGAAATAAATGGCTACATATGAAAACTCAACACCTAGTATACATTTAACATCATTTTTTTATCATAATTAGTTATAACCATATGTTACTAATATACTAAAAATGTACTGATACATTAATGATCTATTGATACATTGAAAATCTTTTGATACACTAAAGTTTTTTCAAACATAGAAAGAGCATAATTTTTTTCAAAATAGATGAGTAAGAGGTTGTCACATTTCCGAGTTTATGGGTAAGGTAAAACAATTATTAATTTACTAGAAAACCATTAATCTACTTTCAAGATGTGATGTGAGCAATACATTGAGTGTATTATAAATATATTTTCATGCTTGAAAAATAAGCCTTACATATGAAAATTTGACATTTAGTATACATTTACCTTTAATTTTTTAATATATAACTAACTATTATTAACCATATGTTACTAATACACTAAAAAATTTATTGATACATTAATGATCTATTGATATAGTAAGGATTTCTCAACCCATTTAAACATAGAAATAATGGGAAAATTTTCAAAATAAATGAACAAGAAGTTGTCATGTTTCAAATAGTATGGGTAAAGTAAAAAATTAATTAATTAAATTGAAATGCACCACTATGCTATTAACATGCGTGTGATGTGAACAATACATTGAATGTATTATTAATATTTGACACTTGAAAAAGAAAATTTGCATATGGGGAAAATTTGACACGTGTTACACATTTCCCACCACTTTTCAACTTTAAATAATTGATATTTTCATTTTTTAGTCTATTATAAATATTTGTTGAACTTTCAATGAAGATTATTTTGCAAATTATGGTTTAGGGTCACATTTTTCAAGCTTTTGCATATCAAGTGATATGAATTTCCTCTTTGCATGATCTTCTTGTGTTATTTCAAAGGTGTTTTGGAACACATTTATGACTTTTTAGAAATTTTTCACATGTCATTGTGACCTTATTTTATGTAAATGAAAGATTTATCATGTTTTTAATATGTATGTTGATTATCACAAATTTGAATGTAAGGTGCATAAAAATTAATATTTTCTATAATGGTTTTTGTAAGCATGGAAGGGAAGTTGTTGCATTTATATGAACATCTCCATCAAACTAATTTGCATGCATTATAAAATGTAGTTCAAACATCACTAAATATGCCCTTTGATCATGAAAATTTGTTGTGGGAAATTGTCATTTGACACACTAGGATGCAACAAGGCCCTCCTCGCCTTGTTGAGGTTACATTCATCCCCACAACTTGAGTGCTTGATTTCATAACTTGTGAAGAAGGTTAAGACGGTGGACGATCTTGATTTCTTTGCAAAAAATGCATCATTCACCTTGACAATGATTTTGCAACAACCGCGAATAGATAGTGCTTCCAAGTTTTCAAGGTTCAAATTTAACTTTTATTACATTATTGCACCAAGATTTGCATACATATTATACATGTATAAATGTGATGTTCACCATTTGATGAATTAGTTTTATTATTCTGTAAACATGAAATATGTGACTAATTGTTTATTTTGTAATGCAATTTATGTTCATAGGTAACATTAAATTGGTTGACATGGCTATTCATAGGTACCAATGTCAATATGGTTCCAATGATTCACAAATGTTGTCAAGGATGTTACACAAAACCACAATATAGTTCCAAAAAAATTGAACATCAATGGAAAAATAATCCCATTAGAGATTGGCCACAAAAGTACACAAGATTATAATAAAAAATGGGTTGGTTCTATAAAGAAAGGATGTAGAGCTGAATTCACCATTAAGACATTGTATTTGTTCAAACATGTATTAGAATTATGTTTCATTCAACGAAATCATGTTAATTAAAATGGTATACATGTCCATGGAGACTTAAACATGGGTGATAAATGTGCATTTGCTGCCCATTTATCACAAAAAATCAAGGATTTTGTTATGGAACAATTAAAGCTTGGACTCATCATGTTTCAAATTAAGGCAAAACATAGGCAACATGTGAAAAACATCATGTTAAGGACATGTGAATTAAATAGATACATGTTTCTCATTGAATAACATGTTAAGGTGTTCTTTGGGAATTACATAAAAATGATGTGAAAAGTGTGCATATGTGGGTTCAACAAAACATTAATTCAATGTTTTACTATCAAAGAAATTGGGATAGAGGTGGGCATGGTGGTCTCACTAGGCAAAACATACCTTTCATTCTGGGTATCCAAACACCATGTCAAATGGAAATGATGATTGAAGATGGGCACCAAGGGTGTGTTAATGGGTGGGAATCTCTAAACTAGTTAATACCATGGGCCTTTTTGTAATTAATAATTACTAGTGGTAGACTTACCATTCCTTATCCAATGGATGAAGCTAGTGGGATTAAGTAGTTCATGTTAGTGAATGATTGAGGGGTAATCCACCCAATCATTTAGGAGATTTTTAGGAAGGGATTAAAATAAGGGCCCTATTTTCTAGGGGTCAATGTGGGCTTTGCATGGTTTGTAGAGAAGGAGGTTTAGAAGAAATGTTGGGTGACTTCTATGGCATTAGAGACTTATGGTAGTTGGGGAGAATGAATAAAGAACTTATGGAGAAATGGAGTAATGTGTTTGTATTTGGGGGTGATTGTAATGGAAAGATGGTTGAAGGATTCAATGTTTTTGTTATATCTTTATTATATTAGAAAATGTGGAAAGTAATTTGAAATTACATAAGTAGATTGCTCCCATGAAATGGTATTTTCACATTTATTCTAGAACATAATGCATACTATTTGGTAACCTTTGGAGTAATAAGTTACTAGCTACCATAGGAAGGTAGCAACCAATATTTGGTGGTAAAAAACAAAGAGAAAACCCCAACAAGTAATCGCTTGCAAATTAAAAGGTATTGTTGCAAGTAGTAGGTACTTACTATGAAGGAATGTAATGTGTTATAGATGGTAGAAAGCAAGGAGGAGACCTCTCAAAGTGGTGTAACCAATAGGCAAAGCCATTAAAAGACTTGTAGGCATGGCAGAGATGAAATAATAGGTGTAATAGGTATGCACATCCCCAACAAGGCAATATTTAAAGGTGTTGAAGGTATTACAAACCTTTGGAAAATAGCCACCCTTAGATGTCTCTCTTTTACCATGTGGTTTTCCTTCCCTCCTTCTTGGATTAGCCTATTTACATGACGGTAGGTCTATTCTTGGACAACATGCCCTTACCTTCCTCCTTTGGTCTTTGTATGACTTCTTACTTATTAGTGGTAGTAAAGTAAGCTAATGAGGGTAGTATTTTTATGTTGAGTAATAAGATGTTAACCTTGTTCCCTTGGTCTTATTTTAAAGAGGAAAATAATGATTGGGGGCTACAATTTCACCCCATAATAGGGATGTTGTAGTTGATGCAACCTTTGGGACAAATGAAAAAAAAATGATACATTATGTTTGATACATAATACATGCACATGTGATCTAATACATTAGTATATATGTAGTCTAATGTCATTGAAACATTAATAGGACAAATTAACGGACATAAAAAAATACATGTAAAAATTTGTAAATGTTAATAGATCATCATTATATCTCTTGTCAATGTTCAACTAATATACCATATTATATTGATCTATTGTGAATTGTGGTAGTTCCCCTTTTATACCATGATGGTGTTTGACTAACGGCAAAATGACATTCCTATAGCATATTGCATCACATCATGATGTTGGCAAGAGGATTTGACACCATGGATGCATGTTTTGAATGAAAGCATTCACAATATTCACCCATCATGACATCCAAACACTTTCATTGTTAATTGTGCCCAAGGGGAAATCAATTACATCAAGTAAATTCCCCACCCTTTCCCCCTTTCTATCCAACAATTTTTCAACTATGTATTATTCATGTAACATGTGTCAACATTGATTATATTTAAATCCACCAAGTTTCATGTATAATGCATTTTCTTTCTTGTAGGGTTATATGGCCAAACATTGCCATTTTTTCATGTTTGTGGCATGTGAAAAAAACATGGCAAAAACAAGCATGTAACAAGATAAATGACCCAACATTACATAGTAATGTATTGCAAGAATTAAAGAACATCATGTATGATAAGGATGGTCCATCTGGAGTAGGTGCTAAAATGTGGGCAATGAGTAGGCCACAATATATCACTAATAAGTACCCTACAACTAATGCCTTTTGGAAATACATGGAAGAAAATTGGTGACATAAGATTCACTTAATAGTGGTTGGATTTCAAAATCTACCATATGTTGGGCAAAACACCAATGTTTCAAAAAAGTTTTTATAGCCTTTATATATTGTAATCCAAATAGTTTAGAACCATTTGGTCTAGTATAGGAAATGGAGGATGTTGAATGTATTGGAGTAGCATAATAGCAACCTGAAGAAGAACCACATAATTTAAAAGGAGGCGAAAAAAATATTCCAAATTCAGAAGTTGAATAACAAATATAGAAAATTTCCCAATAAAAGACATAAATGATAGTTGATGATATTAGTAAGCAAAGGGAGCTAGTTGAAGGTGTGGAAAAGGTGGTGGAACACATACAAGAAGAAAATCAACAAGGTACAACAACACCATTGCAAGGTGATATTGGTAAAGCTAGAGCCAAAAAAGGTCATTTGTGATGGATTTTAGTTTCGTTGAAAGCATTTTTCCAAAGGACCCAACATTGGTTAAAAAAACTAACTAAAAGACTTGGGCTTGTTAAAATGGTTCATTATCATATGTATTTACCCCAACCATTGAATGAGGGGGAGGATACTAAGTATGTAAATGATGAATGTTGGTTGACACAAAACTTCTAACTTATTGACCATAGCCCGTGGCAAAAATGTAGATTTAGTTATGGCAATTGATTAGAAGAAGTAATTGACGAGGTTGTTAAAGGTTATAACCACCTATTGTAGTATAAGAAGGGAAGGAGAAGAGAAAGTGGGGGGTTGGATATTTTGTGTAGAAGGAAGGATGATATGATACTATTTGTTAAGTACAAGACACATCCTTTTATTAATTTTTTTAAAATATATATTTTATAAAAGGATATGGTTGTAATTGTATGAAGATTTTACTAGTAGATCAGTACTGAAAGACATTTGGGTAACCAAAGAAAGATCTAAACTATCATCGAATTTATTCATCCAAAATGTTATTAGATGCAAAATCATCCTTCATCCATCCAATTGTAAACTGAATTTTTTCATAAATCTTAAAAAATTCCATTGGGGTTTCCATTTCATTCATTTTCCAAAAATTCCATGCATATCTCATCCTTTTTGGATGAGTTCTTGAAACCTAGGCTTAAGGTTCAAAGCTCATAACTCAAGGCTCAAGGCTCACATGATTACATTCCTATTAAAAGTGGAAGGTTAATGGATTGGAAATAACAGAATTATTTTCAATAATTTGTTGAAATATCCATGGATTAATGTGGTTGATTATATGTTTTTATTTTCATTCAATCCTTCCAACATTTGCAAGACCTCTTGCATTTTTGGTCTTTGATATGGGTTTTCCTATAAGAAAAAACAATGTAATAAAAGTTAGATGCTTATTATTTAATAGTTATACAATATTGTATTCAAATTATAGCAAAATAATCCAATAAATGGGACCATACATTTGTCATGAACAATATTCAATAACATGATGTGAACGCCATTCAATTTAATTTTATTAAAACCAACCTATATATTTATTCAATGTGACATAATTTTATCAACTTAAAAATTAAGGTATATTGCTTGATTATAATATCAATAATGTAAATGGTTTAAATTATGAATTCCAAATGAAATATAGTGTTATTGAAAATACCATTTACATAAGTAAACCTTTTTAGAAAGTTTTACATTCATTGAACAATTAAATTTAATGAATTTTAAATTGTTTCATGTATTTCATGATCCATGATTTTGGGTTTTGGAAATTTGTTTGACCACAAGTTTAATGATAAACACAAAAGATTTGGCACAAAGATTATTTGGATGCATCCAAGGGAAATTTGCAAAAGTAATTTGTCTTGATTGTGATCAAATCCAACAATTAAATTGTCGATTACAACATTGAAAATTTCTTGAAATCCATTTTTTTGCACATGAACTGTTTTTGCCCATTTGATAAAACCATGAATGTGAAATACTTCATCTTCGAGTGATCCATTCACAAGTTGAATCAACAATACTCCAAAGCTATACACATCATTTTTTGGTGACATGTCTTGGTTTTGGAAGATGATGGTTTTGAAGTTGATAAATTTTTTGGTGTTATATATCCACATGTTCATGGTGTCGATGTTGAAGCCAATGCAACCTGAAATTGAATTTGCCAAACAATGTAATCAATAAATGATGTGTGTTGCATGCATTCAATATACATATTAAATTTCATAAAATCCACATTCAAGTGGTTCAATACCAATACCAAACCATAATTTATTCAAAATTTCTTCTACCACAAAAGTTCCAATTCTTTATATCATTATTTATGCAATTATATAGAGTAATTTTCTCATACACAATTTCCAATTTTTAGAATAATTACATCAAGTTTTTTTTCAAAAGTTTGTTTCATATTGTGATTGTTTTTCATGTATTCGCCCATGACCTATAACAATGAATTTATGAAATTTCCAAGCTTTGAAACATGACTTTTCAAATTTGCAAAGATAACCATTGCATTGAAATATAATGCCCATGCACATAACCCAAAAAAAAAAAAGGAAAAAGGTAAAACAAATACCATGTTTTCTTCAACACCATTTATAATTTTGGCTAACCCAAAATCAACTAATTTTGGAGTGTAATCCTCATCTAAAAGGATATTTTGTGGTTTGATGTCAATATGGACAATCCTTGGATTGCATTCATGATATAAGTATGCCAATCTTTGAATAATTCCTTTGACGATGTGTATTTATTAGACGCAATCTAAAAGGTTGCCATTAGAAAGTAATTTGTTGAGAGATGAATTTGACATGTATTCATACACCAACATGTGTCGGAAACCTTGAATACAAGAGCCCAAAAGTTGAACCAAATTCATATGTTAAATTGACCCCAAAGTGCACTCTTATGATATGAAAGATTTTTCTGCACCTATGATTTTGTAAGAACCTATAAAATTTAAAACTTTAATTGTAATCTTGATGCCATCCCATTCACTTTCATACATAGTTCCAAATGTTCCTTTCCCTAAAGTTGAAATTTTTGAAAAGTTCAAATCATCATATGTAAAACATCAAATATTTGAATTGCATGGCAAAGATTCTATTATAGGTTGATATTTTTCTACCATCCATTTCAATGATTTTTCAGTTTCCAATATCCAATAATAATTGGTTGAAGAATGAAATATTTATTAAAAGTTTCCAATACAATTTGATATTTCTTTAACTTGAAATTTGCGGTGGATTGCATTAATAAAATGAATGCATCATTTGGTTCAAAAACACTAATGTTGTCAAGGTCTTCCAAAGCTCCAACAGAATCTTCCATGTTACTTTTGACATATTCACAAATCTTCAAAATGGATGCATCATTTGGTTCAAGAGCATGAGCTTTGTCAAGGTCCCCCAAGGCTCCAACATAGTCCCCCAAGTTGCTTTTGACACCTCCATGAAACATTAAAATGAATGCATTGTTTAGTTCAAAAACATTAACCTTGTCAAGGTCCTCCAAGGCTTCAACATAATCATTCAATTTGTTTTTGACATTTTTACGAAATGTCAAAATATATGCATTGTTTGGTTCAAGAACATGCGCCTTGTCAAGGTCTTCTAGAGCTCCAACACAATCCTTCAAGATCCTTTTGACATTTCCACGAATCATCAAAGTGTATGCATTGTTTGGTTGAAGAACATGAACTTTGTCAACGTCCTTGAATGCTTCAACATAATCCTTCAAGTCCCTTTTGACATTTGCACAACATCAAAATGGATGCATTGATTGGTTCAAGAACATGACCTTTCTCAAAGCCTTCCAACGCTCCAACATAGTCCTTCATGAATCATCAAAATGAAATGCATTGGTTGGTTCAAGAACATGACCTTTCTCAAGGTCTTCCAACGCTCCAACATAGTCCCTATTGACATCTCCACAAATGTTCAAGCTGAATACATTATTCGGTTCAAAAATATGTGCATTCTCAAGGTCCTCCAAGGCTCTAACATAGTCCTCTGAGATCCTTTTGACATCTGCACAAATGTTCAAGGTGAATGTTGATCTTTTTGAACTTTTTTGGGTAATAGAGATATCCGTAAAATCAGGAAAAGACAGCACCGGTACCCTGAGTTTGGTCATACACAGGGTGAGATTAAAAAAAAACCTGAAGAATAGTACATTAGCATTCAACTGGGGATGAGACTTAGGAAACCATCAATTTATGGTTTCCTACGTTTCACCCTGTCTTTCTTTTCTCCTGAGTGCCTCCACTGCTGCTACAGAAATTTTCACTGCTTCTACCTGTACAGCTACTATAATTCTTCTCGAACTTTGTGCATTAAATGCTGAAATACAACATTTCGTACTGAGTTTCAGCATTTCATATGAAATTTAATAAAATTTCCTTACTTTACGGATACCACTAAAAGAGGGGTTAGGGGGTGAAAGGAGGCCCAAAGACAGGGTGAAGACAGGGTGAATTTGCAGATTTCTCTGATATGCACAAAACTATAACTACATAAGCCACTAAATTAAGTAAATAAATAAATAAAGAGGTAGGTAAATATGTATGTTAATTAAGTTAAAATAGAAATTAGTAATAGTTAATGTCTACTTATTTTTTTAAATTAATAATTACAACCATATTATAAAACCTTAAATTTTATATAAAATATCAAGATAGTTATAATGTATTATATATGACAACTGTGTTGAACTTAGTTTGGTTGCAAGAGTGGAAGAGTTATATGTTGTTTATCAGAAGTCAAATATTACGAACAACACAATTGGGGTGAGCTTTGCTAGGGTTGTCCTTATTGAAAGAAAAGGAAAATTCAAGGTTAACTTGGCCCATTTTGTAGCTGAAATAAAGGGCATTGAAGCAAGAGGGCACAAGGGCAAGGTGGCTGTAAAAAGCTTGGGCAGAAAAATGGGATGTGTTACTACTATATTTGTACAACATACATCTCCAATAAACTTAGATCACCAATTGTAAAAGTAGAAGAGGTAAACATTTTGACTCCTAGTGAGAAGCAAAGTCCATGCATTCCAAAAACTAACTCATTGTCTCAACTTTTCAAGCAAATGTTTTCCACCCATCAATTTCAAGCTTTGCACATCTATTTTCTTTTTGTTGGCCTTGCTTACGTCCAAGGCAAGGATATTGTGTTTAGATTCATTATAAAATATAGTAGTTTAATGGATTTTGCCCCCCTAGTTGGTTTGATATGACATTTTGGCTTGTGTTGAAACTTGAGATTTAGTTATAAGGTTATGATATCTTAAAGGATTTTAGTTTTTTTTAAGAGTATTTTTTAAGAAGACTATATTTTTGCATGGTGAAATATTTGAATTTCCATAAAATTTTTTTACCTTAAGATACATTTTTTTAATGTAAATGGCAAGGCCATAGTGTGACACACCCTTTGTTTTGATGGCCTTATTGCAGAACATCTAAGGACATTTTTTGTCACAACCCTAGCCTTGGGCTTGCAACCAAGGCAAGGGCTTGCGAAGGTGCGAGTGAAAAGTGAACTCGGGAATCACATTTCATGTTCCCGGAAGTGCAAGAAAGTTGAAGGAATGAACCCCCACACTCCCAAGTGAGCTCCCACTTTGAGAGTTGGAGTTCCAATGGACTCCTGAATTTTCAGAGGGCAATTACAAGGGTCAAACTCATTGGATTGAAAAGTTCCTTATATCATTGGAAAGCTCTTGGAATAATTTGTGGAGGTTATGGGTATTATGATTGTATCCCTTTGAATCATAGGCCTTCCTTAATTTGTTACTTTTGGAATAATAAATTAATAAAAAATGGGATAAACCATTTTTGTAAACAAAGTGTTGACATGGGTGTGAAGTTGTGAACATGTAAGGATGAGGCCCACACATGCACCATTTCATTTGTCTATTAATTTATTAACCAATTCCAAAATGAACAAATTAAAAAAGTGGGTTAATTAGTTGGACATTTTCATATAAACATAATAAACATTTTCAATATTA
>Ga0116231_10004412_pt1 | contig 28504 bp, 32 predicted proteins | sample S1TSphgellanicum_2_FD_89695 | JGI IMG/M metagenome (GOLD analysis project Ga0116231, IMG submission 89695) | Host-associated microbial communities from peat moss isolated from Minnesota, USA - S1T2_Fd - Sphagnum magellanicum MG | ecosystem: Host-associated > Plants > Peat moss > Unclassified...
CTGTTCAGGGACCATCAACAGCAGTATGTATGATAGTGACTTAACTATCACAACTTCCCCACTGACTTCATCAGCTCCCTACAGTGGGTAAAGGCCGGTGACAAGCACCATCCTGTGAACTGACTTTCTGCTGCAATTCCAGAAGCAACGGGAAGACTCAGCCATACTACTGGCTAGCAACAGGCCCCACAACAAAGACTAGACAAAGAAACAAAGAAAGACAGAAAGGGAAAAGAACAGGGAAGGACTAAGAACAAGTGGGCTTACAGGAAGCTCCCCACTTACGTGACCCGAAGCAAACTCATTCTGAAAATGCCAAAAGCGGAAATTCCAAACAGAAATTTTTCTTTAAGAACCAACCCTCTAGTTCTCTTAAGAAGAACTTTAAAAGGGTAGCCTTTCGCCTTCAGAAAGACAATAAGACTGACCATCTGGAAGACAAAAAACTTCTTACAACTACAAAGTCTCAAGAATCTCTAAAATTGACTATTGATAACCCCCAGCTTCGCAGTCATTGAGATATTGGAATGAACATGAGGCATTCTAAATCTATACAAGGGCATATGTATAACATTGCAGCTCAAAATCTCAGCAACAACACATTGAAGGCTATGACTTGGCAATGAGTGCAGTCATGACCTTGTGAGAGTCACTCATAAAGTGTCAGACCCCATCACCTTCATCACAAATAGTAGCAATGAGCTGTGATGACTACTACCCACTGACTTCATCAGCTCCTGATGGTGAGTCCAGAAAATACAGGGACCATATGTGGTTTGATATCAAACAACAAGAGAACAGATTTAAAGAAATTGGGAGCAGCAAGGATTTCTGGTTTGTTACCAAAACCAAGACCCTATGAGCATTGTCAAACCCTAACACAAACTTCATACACAACCTGACCTTGCAAGGAAAGAGCTGACAAAATGAGCTTACAAAATGTACTGACGTTATTTGGGTGTTCCAATCTTCTCAAGAAGGGCATTCAAGGATTGGTAGCAACTAAGAGAAAAACACACAGGAAGCAAGCTGTGGAAAAAATCCATGGAATTGCAAGTGAAGGTGAAGAAGAAGAGTGCACACACCTGTGGCATCCCATGCTTTGTGGTTGGACTCCAAGGAACAGGTTGGAAAAGCAAGCCTGAGAACTCAGTTGTTGCACCTGCATCTACTAAACCAGACTCTTTTGCTACCTGCACTGCAATGCAGCTCATCAGACTAAGAAGAAGAAGAAGAAGAAGAAAGCTCTATTGCTGCAGAGCTCTATCTCGTGGGAGGTCGAATTCAAATGGAGCCTTTCACAGATGATCATACAGCTGCAGCAAAGGAAGGAAGGAAGGAAAAAATGTATGTGTAGGTACGTACCTGGTTGCAGAACGAGTCTGAAGATAGCAATGACCGCAACAACTGATCACTCTGCACATCACCCGATGCATGCACACCACTCCCGCATGTCTCTTGAGTCAGTCTCTCTCAATCCAAATCAGCAAAGAGCACAGGAAACAGAGGAGTCTGGAAAGAAAGCTCTAAAAGAGAAGAACTCTTCTTCTTCCCTTATTACCTCAGCTTGCAGCTGGAACGAGGCATCGTAAGACTCCACCGCACGAATCCCCATCACGATCTTCGCCGTGCCCCTTGCTATGTACAGCTGCTTCCTGCTGCTCACATTATGGCACCGCAATCCGCGACTGCGATGGGCGTCACCCGCCACGGCTAAGATCCTCCGAGGAGGAGGCGGGATGGAGAGCGGTCGGAGGGAAATGGAAGCGGCAGGGGCGGAAGTTGCTGCCGCTGCTGTTGCTACGACGCACAAGCTCCTCATCGTCATATGGTCTCCTTCCTCGCTTGCTCAACACGGCAAAGATTACAGGTCCGGGAAGTACAGCAGTTGCTGCCGACGGTAGAAGAAGAAACTGAGCACCATATCCGATGATTGCGTAGGTACCTATCCAGTTTTTTCCGGTACCAGGGATTCATCAGAAGTTGCTGCAGAACTCCTCCTCCTCCTCCTCCGTCGCAGGTCTGGTGCGCGAGCTACGATCTTAGGCTCGGCGACGTCGGACGATCTGACCCTCGATCTTCTTGCCAAACCTGATTCTGCCGTCTATCCGTGCATTAACCCCCTCTCCCTCGCTGCCTGATCTTCCTCGAACCTTTCATTAGTGTTGCGAGAAGAACGACGGAGAGAAGAGCTAAGGACGAAGCAAACAACACAAGCAAGTCGCGACGGACGGACGGACGTCGCAGTCGAGTGCGCCCACTTCGGATTTCCATCAGCGGCGAGGTGCAGAAGGCACACACAGAAGAGATACATATCCTCCGAGTCATACACGTACAGAAACTGTTGCAAAAGGTATCTTTTCCTGGAGCTTTGTTCTTGATAGGTAGCAGAATTGGATTGCCGTTTCTTGCTCAAAGGCAGTGAAGGCGATGGCTTCCAGAGAAAGCGAAGAAGCAGCAGAATAAGCATGCAAGTGACTTTGCTAGGGATAAAGAGGTGCAGAGGTGCAGACTTCTTGTCATCGTCGTTCTTCATGTTGTTCGGTTGCTTGAAGTCTTGTCAGGTAGAAGGGGAAGAGTATCGTTGCTGCAGCATTTGAGCATCATCTCTGTTTCTTGGGTACTTCATCTCTGTGTCTCTTATTGCAATGGCATGCCATTGAGGACTCCTCACATTCACATCCACATCAGAAGCTTCTTGTTTGCTGTGGTGCTGTTCCTTGGCAACTTCAAAGTTGTCATAGCTGAGAGGTTTTTCGGGGTGTCTTTGTGTAGGGCTGTCTGTTGGACGACCAGGTACTGATTTTGGTCTTTGAACAAAGGAAGGAAGGAAGAAAAGAAACCAGATAGTGTGGGTTGGTCACCATGAGTGGGAGTTGTCCCTTCTCAAGACTAAGCATAAGTGGCACACAGCAGTTAGATGGAGCTGCAAGGTGTCCTATGTCAAAGCTAGGACAAAATTGCAAGGAGACAACAACCAAGGAGGAGGAGGCTGCTGCTGGTGATGATGAGGAAAGGAAAGATGAGGTTGGTGAGGCTGAGCCACCACATGGAAGCAAAGAGGAGAATGCACAGGAGTCAAGAAGAGAACCACCTGCGAAATGTCCCATGGGTTATGATTCAGGATCCTTCAAAATTGGTCCTCTGAGTTGTGTGATCTGTCGGGCTTTACTGTTTGACAGCAGCCGTTGTCTGCCTTGTCGCCATATCTACTGCAGGTTGTAAACGCCATCCCCTTTGTGCAAATCCTTGGCTTTTTGATGCTCTGCTCACTTAAGAGTGTCAAACATGATTCCACAAGGATTGAACTCCTTTGATTTCTCTTTGAGTTTGTGTAGTAGTGGTGGAAGAGTCTAGAAAGCAATCTCTGGGTTTTGTGGTTTCTTTGCATTTATAGCAAGTAACTTGGGATCATCATCACCTGTTTGGAGTTGCACTGGTTGCAGGGCATGTATTTCTCGGTTCAAAGACTGTCCCCTATGTGGTGCTGATGTTGATGAAATAGTGCCAGATCCAGAAATGCAAACCCTAGTGGACCAGTTTATTGAAGGACATGCTCGCATCAAGGGAACTCCACTGAATGCCAACAGTGCAGAAGGTGAAACAGGAGAAAGTGAGGATCAAAGTAATGTGGTGTATGAAGATGCTTCATCTGCACGAGGCAGTTTCCTAGTTCAGCAGGCCATGCGGGTAGGTTTTTTTTTGGGGGTTGATCAGGGTCCATGATTAGGGCTCTATTATCATGAATGAAGAGATGCAGCTGGTTTTTGCTATAATGAGTGGGAGGGTCTACTGGAATTGTTTATATGGGTGACCTTTGCTCATAGTGCTTTGCTGAAAGTTTGGAGGGATGACAGGCCTTCCAGGCTCAAAACTTGGAGAGTGCGAAGGCCAGGCTGGGGCTTTGTGTGGAGGACAGTCGTGAGGAGATTTTGCACTCTGGCAGCAATGCCAAAAATTGTTCACAGTTAGGAGCACTGCTGGGCATGCTTGGTGATTGCTGGTGAGCAAGTCCACCCCTCGTTTCCTGTTTCTTGTTTCTTTCTGCTTTCTGCCTCAAGTATTTTGTGTTGCTTTTTCCAAGTGTTTTCTTGCACAACATGCCTTCTTTTAAACTCAAAGCTGGCGTCACTAGAGATTCCTTTCTATGTGAGCAATATGTTGTATATTTGGGTTTTGATTTGATGCATTAGATAGATGAACTACTTAGCAATGTGGGATGGGATGCAGTCGGGCAATGGATGACACAGATGGAGCAATTGCAAACTACAAGGAGAGTGCTGATCTTCTGTCCAAGCTGGAACAAAGAGACTCTGAGGTACAGTGATTCAATCAGAAAACTGGTTTGGAGCTCTTTGCTTGTCTTTTTACAATGACTTGTTTCACGTTTGCAACTGGGTAGTTACAGGTTTTCCCTCAGTCCTATTGGTGTATGCTTCAGGGCATTGTATGTGCATTGTGGAATGTTGCTTCAAGGGGAAGACCATTTGGCAACTGTTGCACAGAAGCTACAGCATATTTTGTTGGTGTCTCAACATGATATGAACTGGGATTTTTTTCATGGCAGGTGGTGCATGCATTATCTGTCTCCTTGAACAAACTTGGGGATCTCAAATATTATGCCCAGGACCTGGAAGGTGCACGTGCCTTTTATGCACAAGCCCTGGATGTCCGTGTGGAAGCCACTCAAGATTTCAAAACCTTATCCCCACAGGTTCACCTTTCTATGACACCCAACTCGCTTCTTGTCAGTCTCAGGGTTTTGGTGGCTGTGATAGGGCACTGTCCAGAGATTTTGAGATCTGAACCTACTTCCTGCCATTGACAGGTACTGGATGTGGCAGTGTCACTTGCAAAAGTGGCAGATGTTGACCGTGCTTTGGGAAATGAATCAGCTGCTTGTGAGGGATTCCAGGAAGCTGTCAAGAAACTGGAAGGTCTTTCAATGCTAAAGAACTCTGAGAATTCAGCCCTTGCAAAACGGGTAATGTCCAGTTTCAAAAAAATTTCTAAGTCCATGTCTCTCTTCTCTTCCTCTTTCATGTTTGGTTCTTTTTAATTTTTAAGTTATTTTTGTGTTCCTGTTTCTTTGTTTCTTTGGTCTTCTCTTTCTCTTCATGTTTTTTTCAGCTAGGTGAGCATCATGGCTGAGACTTCCTGTTACTGCTGGTCTCTGACAGAAACTCAGCATGTTGCTAAATCTATATCTTCACACTCTGGTAGAATCTGACGAAGCCAGTGGGGATTTTATGTTAGTTGGGCACTACTATACATGTTGAATATCACTGAACATACAGATGACTGTCACTATTGGTCAAACTGCTTGTCAAGTGTTTTCTGTGATCTTTTAGAGTTGGGTCTCCACTTTCTCCTCTTGGTGGATCTGCTGCTGGAGCTGAAATCTCTACAACCCTGTTATTTTTTTATCCCTTAATCTGATTCAGTTTGACTTAAATTGTGAGTGTGAAGAAGTTCTTGATACACACAAAGATTTTCTTTTGAAAGCCCTTTGTCAGATTTCTTGTTCACAGAATTGATCATCTCCAGCCAATCTGTTGGTTTGGAATTTATTCAGAGTGCTGGCCAACATTTTGCTTGAGTTCTTGCGTTGCCTCTGGAATGTGACAAAAGCTTGGTATGCAGATGTTTATAGAATGGTTTGTCTGAAATTTTTGGTGGGTTCCTACATACTTATCACTGTGTGCTTGTCAGGATCTGTCATGGCAGCTCATGACTGCTATTGGTGATGAAGTTGATGGTCTGACATGTTGTGAGTGAGACTCATCTGGTCATGACCACACTTATGCTTGTTGTGTTGGTTTTGATTTTGCTGGAACTGACAGAACAGTTTATTGCTGACATTCTGTTGTGCTGTTTTCTCAGCAATCTCATAGATATGGTTTCGCAGCCCACAGAGAGTTTCTGGGGAAAGAGACTACTAAAGGGTAGCACACACCTTAATGGAGAGACCTTGTCTCCAAGCACTCACAAGAAGTTTTGCAGTGCAGAAACACTAGCCTGCCTGTGGCTGTTAAAACTACCTTCTGTTGCCTGTACAATCTGGGGATTTAGACTAGAAAAGTTGTTGTAACATAGCTTAATGGAGAGACCTTGTCTCAAAGAACTTAGAAGTTTTGCAGTGAAGAGTCTGCCTGGGGTTATTCAAACCACTTTCTGTTGCCTTCAAAATCTTTTACTTGGCATGAAGTGACCTTACTGTTGTCTTGATGGGGTGGTTGTGTGCAGCGGTTCACTGTTCTTGAGTTTTTGCATAGTCAGATCTCTGCACCAACATGAGCATCACCAACAGCAGCATGCATTACAAAGCCATGGTTCTCACGGTCTACATTGGTGTTGAGATAGACCCTACCCAATGCTGTGGCCACACCCTGCTAATACTAATCTACACAAGTGAGGTGAAAGTTGCTTATTGGATGCTTACTGTTTCAAATAGACCAACTTAAGAGGCTGTAGATGATTGATGGATTTTCTTTCAACAATTGAGTTGTTGATGTACTTCGCATGGATGTTTATGGATATGGAGGTCTCTCTTGTTCATGAATTTAATAATGCAATTTTTTCTGTAAACTTGCTGTTTAATCCTCCCATTTTTTCTTCATTCATTCCATTTCTCACCTTTTCTGTTTTACTCTTTCTCTTTGTCATTATGTACCTCTTCTTCTTGGGATCTCTCTCTCTCTCTCTCTCTCTCTCTCTCTCTCTCAGTTGTGTTGAGCTAGCCCGAGCCCAGCATCATGGCTGAATTTTCCTGTTACTACCTGTCCTGTGACAGAAACTCAATATGCCACTTGATGTTTGGCAGTGACTTGTACCCATTTGCCAAGAATTGATGGAGTCAGTAGGGATGTGAAGAAGTCAGTGGGGAAGTTATGGTAGGTGGTCAATACCATACATGTTGATGTTGAAGTACCTTACTGTTGTAAGTCCCTAAACTCCCTGAAAATGCCTATGACCATTACGGTCATTCAAAACTGCACCTCAATTGCCTTGCCTAATAAGCCACTAAAATCCTGTGCTGTTGTTCAAACTGCTCTTCCATTCTGTGTAAAGTCCCTTACATTTCTCTGCTCTTGTTCAAACTGCTCTTCAGTTCTGCCTTGTGGTTTTGTTTTCTCTTTTTGTTATGTCTGCAATTTCAGCTTTCATGTTTACTCTTGTGTTGTGAGATCTGAAATTGCTGTGCCTACCTCTCAATTCTTCAGAGGTTGACTACGAAAATAGGAACTTCAAAACTTGGTGGTTTCAAACTGAATATAGATAACCAGAACTTAAATTCCAGTGTTCTACGTCACCCCAAATTTCAAGTATGGTGGCTACATCTAGATGGAGAATAACTCTCAGGATTCCTTATTTGCCAAAGTTTTGCAGATACAGACTTCCATAATTTGTGGCATAATTTTCACCACAATCTGCAACTGGACATTGAAGTTCATGGATTCAAAACTAGTGAGCAAATGTTTTGGAGTGAAGAAGAGTTTACTAAGGAAACAAAAACTGAAAATTAAAAGAAAAGGGCACCTATTTTTAGGTGTCCTTAACAATGTGAAAATTTAAATAAATGTGGTTGCCTAATCTAGATCTTTTGGAATCCTAAAAGGACATCAATTCTCTAAACAGAATCTCTGGTTAAATTGTCAGCTCCTGGACCTGCCCAGTCTCACTGCAAATTGTTGATTACATAAAACCAGTAGCCTTTTGCTCAGCAGAAACAGAGCCATAGTTATACAATGAAATATACTTTAACAACAATGACCAACTGTTTGACAAAGCAACCCCCTTTTGGGTGCGAATGAATATGAAGCTGGAAAACAGCTTGCTATAGTCTCAGTCAAGACATTTAATTACAACAGGACCCATTCATAGCCACAGATACAAGGGTGCTAAACATGTGGGAGGTGGCCAACTCTTTCATGCAGATGACTTGCGTAATTTCACTCTGAATACTGCCTGCTCATTCAGCCAACCAACACCACCACCCAGAAACCATAAAGCTTCTGAATCAGAAATCCCATGAGAGCTTTTACTGTAGCAAAAAATAAATGTCTCCCTTCTCTTGCAGTTGGTGACTACCAAATTTAAATGGTTTAGCTTGAAAAAAAATGGAGCATCTTGCTCAGCCACTCTTCCACAGGACTGTCTCATCCTGTGTCTGAATAAACTCTTACTAATGTTCATTGGCACTAACATCCACATTTTGCAGACTCTCAGAAAATTGAAGAAAGCATACCTCCGGGTGGCAGCCAAATTCAATCACATCAGCAGGTCGCAATCTAACAGGCATTTTTGGTGTAAGTTTGTATCGACCACCATCAACACTGCATAGCACATGTGAATGCTTCAGATTCAAGAAATACTCATTATAGCTCATTTGAGGCCCGGTTTCTGTTCAGAATTTAGGTTGCTCTATATCTGATCATCAGGCATGGGTGCCACAAACCAGTTTTATGCAAGGTCCCTGCACATCAGCCATGTTTCCCTGGAAAAAGTGTAATACAATACATGCCTTCCTCAGAATTGCAGTAGATGTACTCTTGAATTCTGATGATGCCTTCCAGGCTTTTACTATATTAGCAATCCTCCTCTTACATACCTTGTGATCCAGGTGCCAAGCTTGCTGCAAAGGTCAGTGAGAAAGAAGACACCATCCACAGCCTCAATGCGTGCATGCTGCTCTGCTACCTGTTCCATACCCCATCCAAGTATAGGTTAAACAGTGTTCATGAAGACTAAACAGAAGATGTAGTCCACACAAATGCTTAGTGGTACTAGCTGCCAGTACAAAATGCCTTATCTTCACAGAACAGAACTATAGTGCCTGTAAGTACCTCAGGAACACAGATAACAACAGCATCTCCGTCCACCGCATCACATACTCGACATCTGTTATCACATTTATCAGTCAAGCACCAAACACTTACAAACCAGTTACTGAGTATATGCTCCATACTATCAGATGGCAAAGGAAAATGTCACTCATTCAGCATGGCACTTGGTCTGGGAAGCACAATTGAACCAATCAAGTACTTCAGAGTCAATCTCTGAAGGTGACTTTGTCTCAATTTGAAGATTTATGTCAACTATCCTGATGCCCACCAAGATCTGAAGACATTATACATGGCATTATCATGTCTTGTAGATCACATGTAAGAAGGAAATCAGAAACAATGAGTCTCTGTGGATTTACTGACCCAATAATGGTGGGTTTTCCATTGGATCCACCAATTTGAAGTAGCTGCTTCCCACTGTCTGTCACATCACCCTTCAAAGGCATCCTTTCTCCAGCCGGCAGCAGATACCACCTGTACATATATGCATGAATGTTAAACCTTGTCCTTAGAAAAATTCTTTTGTTCGTTGTAAAGCAGGCTAATGTCTGACATATAGCTGCAGGAGACACTGTTACTCACACATACAGTAGTCAGGTGCAAGGTGAAAAGTAAAGCACTCACTCTGCTGCTGTGGCCTTCTCTAAAGCATCATCGTTCCAAAACCATTGCGTGAGATTTGGATTTGCCTGGTCAACCCAAAACTGTTACTGGAGACTTGGAATCACAAACCCACATCCATCTATTGCAGAGCATGTTCTGCAACTAAAAGCAAAATCTCACACAAATGCTGAGGACTAGTGTAGAAGCTAGGGCAACTAAAGCCATCTCTAGTCTGAAGCCAGGCTAGGTTCTCTTAGGATACTTTCTCCTCAACAGATTGCTATCTGCTCTTGAGCACAATTGCTTCTTCAGCATGAAGTATTTCAGTGACAGGGTCTCAACAGGATTGATTCCAAAGGGAATAGATATTGATAAATTGCACTGGCATAATCAGTTCATCTGACACAGTTTACGACTAGATGTTGTCAGAAGCAGAAACAAGACCAAAGTTATGAGGCTCTTCCCATGGCTCAAGACAATGGATGATGACCTCAATGTTACCTTCACCAATTGAAGTGAGACTAGTTAAGAAAATCAAGGAAATGGAATGTCTCCAAAATACAAAACCATTAGGAACAAAGCTCAGAACAGAACATCTAGCAGGTGGATAATCTTTTTGCAACAATCCCATAGAAAGTATGGATTTCAGAAGTACTTCATCATGGCCCAGCTTCACAGCTAACTAGCAAATAAACCACAGCATCATCACACAGAATAAGGCTGGAACATAAGGAAGCATTATGAACATGCAAAGTCAACCTTATCTTCGAGTCTGCAACGTGGTGCTCGACCCTCCAACGCAGAACTGCAAAAAAAAGACTCCCTCATATTCCAAATCTTAAAGCAAGGAAACCAGCCTACATTTACAGAACTTGCTTGAATCAGAAATAACATTGGATGTGTAATTCCACCCAATATTCTCCTCATCATATAAAATTCACAGTTTGATTCAATCTCAGACATTTCCTGCTTGTCATTTGAATGTATAGCTTGTTCAGCCCTTCAGTGCTAAGCTGGCACACTACCCCACTGTAACCTGCTTGCATGTCCACCTCATGAACTAAGACCAATTGACTCATATCCCTCAGGAGTTATGTTTGCTTGTTTGAAAATGCACAGGCACTGAGCTGGCACACTAGCTAGCTTCACCATAGCCTGATTGCATATCTGAGTTGGATGCCATGTATTGGTCAAAAGAAATAATAGTGAAATGAACACAGGAGTTTATCAAACCTCAGAATACCTTTTTCATGTAGTACAGAAGGTCAAAGGCCTACCTGTTACCACCAAGAACCCAGCTGAGCATTGTCGGCATCCCAATTGTGATGAAGAACCTTCCACCAACCCTTCCAGGATGTGGTATTCTCAACTCTTTTAGAAACTGCAGTTTAGACACATCCCAATAAATTAAACCATGTAAATGGACAATGTCAACCCGGCACTTTCATGACAATCAAAGCTCCTATGATTTGCTTGCATCTCTAACTGTCTTCAATTGTCTTCCTGTCTTTGGGCTCACTGAGTTTTGGCCGAAAAGCACATCAACAACAAACAAGCACCAGTTCTCTCCATATAAGTGTTCTCTGATTTTCAGTGGAAAACAATCATACTGATAATGGTCCCAGACCCTCCCCAAGGTAAGGCTTGTATGTTGTTGCCATGATGGCAGCCATCCGTGCCAAGCCATGAATTGCCCCAACCCGCAACCTTCTCTCCCCTTCATACCTGCCAAAAGGTACCAACCTGAGTGCCAAACTGCTCATTCTGAAACTGGTAAAGGTACTTCAAAATAGTTTAGATCCAGTGGCTGATTTGAGCACCTACAGGCATGAAACTAAGGCTTCATCAACAACCAAACCACAAATTGCAGGGTTTTGCCTCTAGGATATGGAATCAGACAGTCAATTCCACCAGTCTTCATCAAGGGTACTTTGATTTGGATCTCAAACATCAGTTTCATAATCCTAGCAACATGTTCCTCAGGAATATAAGCATGGTCAATACAAACTCTTGAAAAATCAAAGCAAAATGAAAATCAACAGACACAGACAAGTACTATACCTTTTCAAAACTTTAGGTATGTCAAGGGATTTGCCTTCGTATGTGACTTGCTTCATAGCTTTCTCAAGATTCAATGCCAGCTGGTATCCATCCTGATTTCAACAAGCAAGTTCCAGATCTACATGTCAATTTGGGCAGAGTGTGTCACGAACTTCTCTCACAGAATTGAGACAGAAGACAAGGCCTCTAGAGGAGTCTGGTAACATTCAATGTAACTCCAGGGACAAGATCAAGTACATGACAACTACTATCCATGCCTTATGTGCCAATTACAACATAACTTAGAAGCTCACAAAGCCAGGTCATGACAAGAGGAATTATCTTGTAGCTGCACAAGGAGTGGGCAAATTACCTCAATGGCCATGCAGCCACCTTGTCCCAAATTAGGCTGCATGGCATGAGCTGAATCACCGAGGAGGGTGACCCGCCCCTTACTCCAATTCATGATAGGCACACGGTCATAAATATCACGTCGCAGTATGAGATCCTCAGGTGTTGCTAACAGCAAATCAACCACTTTATCACACCAGTGCCCAAAGAGCTCCATCAGCCTTGCCTTCCTCCCTGCACAATAGGAGCCAGAGCCTCAGACCCTTTCCTCAAATGTCAAGTCTCCCAAAAGAGTTCATTCAAGAAAATTTGCAAGAATGCTCTCCCCTGAGGTTTGCTTTCCACATGCCTACATATGTCCATGGTAAGCATCCCCAGTGGCATTCATGGAGTGTCTGTTCCATAAACAAAGGATATAATCTTTCACATTGTAACAAGAAAAATTGATGACAAACAAGAGGCTCCCAAAGCATGCACTATGTGGCTTTCTGTGTAGTTATCAGGTCTTGATCCCCAAACTAGAAATACATAAGTTCCTCCCAACACAATTTGCAAGACAAAGGATATAACACCAACAGAGCAAACTTGGCAAGGCAGTTACGGACCACCAGGAGGGTCAGAACCACCAGCTGGCTCATTGTAGAAGGCATACCACTGCATTTTGCCATGTCCCACATCAGAAGACACAAAATACTGTTTGTGCCCCAAGAACACACGGTACCTACAGCCATCCACACACATCCCCATGGTTCCATCAATCTCTTTCAGTGGTCCTTCCCATGTGCTATGATCAACATCACAACACCTACTTTGCTAAATGGTAGAGATCAGTGGAAATCACTGTAGGAATATTCCCAACTCTCACAGCACAATGACAACCCCAAAAGATGCCCAGGATGATAAAATATTGTTAGCACACATGATATTTCTCCTCCCCTCTGCACTTCAACCCCAGATTAACATGTGCTTATTATTTTTTCAAGTGCTTGGTGGTCATCCTGTATGGGAGTTGAGACAAGAGAAACATTGCAGGTTCAACCAACAACACTGAAGGCAATATCTCCTGCAAATAGCACTTCTGTAGTTTCAAAGAGAAATTCATTACTGTTCATAGCAGAAAGCTGGCTCATCAAGTAGCAAAGAGAATGGAGGAGATAGCAATCATACCCGACAGTATCAATGTCAGCTGGCACAAAGTCTGCAATGCCTGTGTAGCAGGTGTAATCGGAGTACGTGGCCTCTTGCACACCAAGCAACTTGCCTCGAACCTAATAGAAACACTATTTTATTTGTGCAATTGATGCAACCCAGTCACATAGTACGAACAATGATGCCTTGAACTGCTATTGAGCTACTGTTCTTCCCAGATGTACAGATTAAGGTCTCCAATCATCCCTCCTCTTGCTAGGCCAACTTGCAGAAACTCATATCAGAAAGCTCAATAACAAAGAACCCCAAGTAAACAGTAACAATTGTCTTTTTGCTTCTCTAGTCTATATGCCTCTGAGATATCATTTAGGCCACACCCTTTTCAAAGTTATGCAGACTGGTCTTTAATCTTGTCCGCAAGATTGTGTGATGCAAAGAATGTACATTTCTCCAAATTATGGGTGCAAATGATGGAAACCAAACCTTGGACCGTATGCCATCTGCACCAACGAGCACATCACCCTCGAACTTCCTCCCATCCTCCAACACAACTGTCACCTGAAAACCAACCCTTTCATGATCCTGCATAATCAGCTATGGACCTGGTTGTACATGTGACTATCTCCTAGACTAAAGAGACAATTAACTCATGGCTTCCAATTCAACAGCTGTGCTGGGGACCTTCTGTCTCGTGCTGCAACATCTTGTGTGGAAATCAGCAATGTGCCTGGACGAACACAAATAGCAAGTCACACAAAAACCAAGCACAAAAACTGAGCCTTGAACAGATGTAACTTGTACAGTGAAATGCATAATATTGCTTTCTTGTGCATGTGGAACATTAGTCTCTGAAAGTGAGTCCAGCTGTCTACACATCTAAGGTACTAGCCTTCTCAAATCTGTAGTCTGACCACAAATTTGGAGATCTAGCTCATCTGGAGATTGACACAAAAATGCAACTGACCCTCTTTGTTCAACAAACAAATGTTGAAACACAATGAAATTGAACGAAACACTTTGAGAATTCATGAAGTGACATTGTGAATTGATCAGCTAAACTATAAAGCCCACATTCAATGACATCAAAGGTGCACACTATAATGCAAAAGAAACCAGTACATACAAAGTAGGTATCCAAAAAAATAAAAAGGAAAGGTGTGAACTAGCACAAAATCAGATCACCATGGCAGGGGTTTTGAGAATGTAAGCATACTTACTTTGGAGCCATCATCCACAAAGTCAATGACATTTGCACCATTTTGAATGATAGTGGGACCAACAGCATCAACCAAAATTTCTTGTAACTTGATACGACTAATCACACGAGTCACTGGCAAACCCCTCTCCACCGCAGGTGTGAAAGTGTCAAACTTGCAGTACCTACAAATCATGTCTTGAGCATGAAAACCCAGCCTCCAGACCCTAAATTTTCCAAGCATAAAACCTAAATCTGGAGATGACGAAACTCCGCATATCCATCTCATAAGGGCAACTTATTAGCATCCAAAGGTCTTGAAAGCTCATTTCTGCTTCAGCCTCCTGAAACAACTAATGGCACAATCCTATGTAGAGGGCTACACCATATCTTCCTTTGGATTTTATAGAGTGCAGACCCAATATTAGTGAGGGTCGTGCCAAGAACATCAAGAAACAGTGGGGTAGAAGTGGAGATTCCAAACAAGATTTTGTGCTGAATGTTCTGCACTTTCTGCACTGTTGTTCTGATGATTCCACACATATATTCAAGCATTGCATGACCACTGCGAGTTGAGCTGTGGGAGTTTGAGCTAGAAATTTGGGCATCTTCACATGCCCAAATCTCCTGATCCATCCAAACCATAAGGACCATACTACCTGGGGTTTCCAGCTCCCTGAATTTCAGGATCTCGCAAAAGAAGAAGTGTAAGGCAAGCATATTGGAGACAAGAAAAGCAAAGAGTACCATACACCGGTGAGGCCATCGACGAGGCCATTGATGCGGTCTCCAGTGACGCATCCATTCTCCATGATCTCCTCCGCGGCAGCTTGGTCCACGGCTTCCAGAGCAGCAAGCGCATTACTCTGAATCTGGATAGGGCCACGGTATTGCCCCTCCCCTCTGATAGCACTAGCATCACGCTCGAAAACCTTAACATCAATGCCCTTATTCTTCGCAGCCAGTGCTAAAACAAGACCACCAATCCCACCACCGGCTATCAACAACCGAAGAGGTCGATTGTTGCCGCTATCCGATTTGCCTCCGGTCACGCGCTCGCTGGTAACCTGGGTTGCGCTTAAAACCGACGATTCCTTCTCCAAGGAGCTTTCAAAACCGGATTTCTTCTTCAGAGCTTCTTCTAGGATTTGCGCTCTCGGAGAAAAACGTCGCCGCGGCGACAACGGCCATCTACTACTAGTAGTACTACTAGTACTCTCCCCTCCCTTCGTCAAATCCCCCCACCCGGCTACTCTCTTATGTACAAATTGGCTCACAAACTCTGAGCCAACAAACGAACTTCCTAAATCGTGAGCTTCTACAAACAACTTTCCATTGCAATTCGCAAACGATACAGGAGACGAGGCAATCGAGCCGTGCACCAACAAAGCTGCACAACCCGAAGCCATGGCACCAACAAAAAAACCCAAAAAAAAAACAAAGCCACCACCACCACCACGGAGCTCCTCTCGCAAAACAAAGCACACGACCCAAAAGAGAAAACCCTCTCTCCTTCTCCCCACTCCCACACAAAAACCAAAAAACAAAGAAAAAATACACAAAATTTCACAACCCAAAAAATTCTCCACACCCAAGTGAGAAGCAAAATAGCAATAGTTTCACTGAGTTTGTTGTCGTTGGTGTGTTTTTTGGGTGTGTGATGGGATAATTTGTGGTGTGTTTGTGTGGGTGTTTTGTATTTGTGAGTGTGTTTGTGTGGGTGTTTTGTATTTGTGAGTGTGTTTGTGTGACTTTCAAGTAGTGTTTTTTAATCTTTCACAATATGGATAAGTTGCAAATCTTTATTTATTTATTATTATTATTAGTACTACTACTACTATTACTAGGCTAGGTATCCATTAGGTTTTATAGGAAGTATAACTTGTATTGTGTTGCACCATTGGCTCTCATGCATTGGAGACCACGTATTTTGTTGGGGGGTCAATTTTGTACTACCTTGATTATTTATTATATACCTAGTTGCAATTTTTTGTGTGTTTTTAGTTGGTGTTTTGTGTGACTTTCAGTAGTTTTAAAATCTTTACCAATACAATAAATTGAAAAACCTTTTGTTGATTTTTCTTTTAGAGCAAATATTGTAATTTTTGGTGATTTTGTAGCATAAGTTTTGTAACTATCTGAATTTTTTTGGGGGTAATACGTGTAAATGGGTTGGTGCACCCTTGGCTCTCATGCATTGGTGGCCATGTATTCGGGGTTTTGGTGGTGGTGGGTGCTTAAGATTACCTGGTCCACTTGTGATGGATATTTTTTTTCCGGTCTTTTGGTGGTAGGGTGAAGTTTTGGCTCAAGGGAAGGAGGACTTCCGGATAGGATAGATCAATCTTTGATGACTGGGTGGTGGAAGGGGACCGGGTGATAAATAATATGAAGGACGGACACCTGTTGGTTGTAATTTCCTTCCTGACCTCAAAATTTGACAAGCATTTATTATTATGATAATTTCTGACTTCTTCAAAATCAAAGTTTGCAATGTTAAATATTCCTGGCCTGTTGTGGCTCTGCAACTAAAATTTTTGTGGCTGCCACGCTCATGACCCCTTTCTATTAACTCCTAATCCGGATTCAGATCAACAAAAGTTGGCTTTTTACACAATGAACCATATTGTTCCTTCTATTAATTAGTTCATGGGTGCCCCTCACAGGGGGGTCTTATTTATTTATTGATTTCCATGCGCTCCTATGCACAACCACCAGTGACGATCAATTTTTATTTTTTTTCTTATGTTTTTAATGATTTATCATTATTTATGTCAATGTCAAATTTAATTTAAATTAATATACATTTCATGGACATGAAAAGACACATTTTTATTTATTTATTTATTTTTCATATCCATGTAGATGGATGAGAAAAAATAGTGACATAATTATAAAATGTAGATAATTATTAGGAAAGGTGAGAGATAGTTATTAAACAAGTTAATAGGAAAAAAAATAATTACTAAGAAAAAAAAAGAAGTAGTTAGGTTTGAAAATGACATAATTATTTTTGAAATTGTCTGTGGAATGATCCATGGACAACCATATGCTAATGAAATTTTATTTTATTTTTGAAAAGGAAAAAGAAGTCACAATGATTGGCTCATCTCCAATTTTTCTGGAACATTCGTCAGTCCCCAGTAGAAGCACCCCTTTGGCCCCACACTCCCCAAAGTAGATGCACAGTCGTGCTTAACTTCGCTTCCCTCCCCCCTACCCCCTCCGCCCTCTCCCCCCAAAACCCAAAAGAGAAAATCTCTTGAGCTTATGTTGAGCCTTCTCATCAATTGCATGACATTTTTGTTTTTAAAACTGTTTTTCAACCTGAACTAACACCTGGGTTTCATCACTAATCCCCCCTTCCTAAGAGAATGCGAACATATTTTGTCTTAGGAACCATGGTAATTTCAATGACAAAAATTTATCAAACCTACTTTAGGTGAGACAACTTGAGATTTCATGAGTTCTAATTTAGATATGTTGCAATCTCTTCCTTTGGGCTGGCTATATAGGTTACAAGAGTAGAACTTAAGGCAAAAGGATATGAGAAAAAGTGATGACCTACTGGGAATTTGGGGAACTTGATGGGAACACATTAAGAACAACAAAAGTCCAAACAATCTCACCCCCAAAAAAAAAAGCTCCTTGGATGCATCCTCACTCTTGTAGGTGTTTCATTTTTTGAAATGCCTACCCTCCTTTTTTTAAAAATTGTTTCCTTGCGATACCCATTGGGTACCCATTCAAATTTGAGATCCTCAAGGCCGGTAGGCTGAGGGAGGTCGAAAATCTGGAAGGCCCTTTACATGTAACCTTCACATGCCTAAAAAATTGGTCCATTGTCTGAGAAATAGAACTTTAAACTTTTTTTTTTTAAATTAAATAATTAATTAATAATAAATTTAAAATATTATTATTAAAGAATTATTTACAAATTTAAACTTAACCCCAAAAAAAAAAAAAACTTGTGCCTAAGACAAGGCTATAAGGCATAAAAAGACGCTTCCCACTCTTAAGAAATAGGTGTGAGATTGGTCCTCATTTCTGGGAGGGATATTGATGGACATATAATGCACTCTCCAAATCCACTTGGGCTCTGCCTTGCTACACACTACCAAGTGACAATTTTCTTTCTTATTATGTTCACATATGATTATCAATAATTTCTCATTACATCAATATCAAATTTAATTTTAATTAATATAAATATCATGGATGTGAAAAGGCACATGTTAATTTACATTTTCATATCATGTTGGTTGATTTTTAAAAAAAAGAGGGATGAAATGATTATAATAATTAAGAGATAAATATTAAGAAAGTAGCAAGATAGTTAAGGATAAGAGGTAGTTATTAGAAAAAAAGTGAAGTAGTTAAAAGCTTGAAAATGAGCTAGTTATATTTGGAAATGTCTCTTAAATTGCTCAGAGACAAAACAATATGAAAAATTATGCAAATTCAATAAGGAGCCTATCAAAAGATTATAAAAAACCACCCATATACCAATTCCTCAAAAATTCTTGTCACTGGAATTTGAGAAAAAGGGAACCAAAATATAATAAATAATCTGAACAGTTCATTGTTAAAATGTTCTGGTTTGTATGGAAAATTTAATTATCTGCACCCATTCTAATTTCTCACCAATACCATAGTACCTTGGCAGTGTTGATTATATGATTATTATTATTATTATTATTATTAATGATTATTTTCAGAAATGTTAAAATTTTCGAGAAAAAAAAAAACCAAAGAAATTTTGTTTAAAGGAAAATGTTCAAGAATATTCTATTTTTGTAAAATGAAAAATTCAAAATTAATCAATTGATTATTTCACAAACATGTCTTGGAAGTTGCCAGATTTTTGCCACTTGGCCAGAATGTTTGGCCCATTATATTGTGCACTCTATGGGAATAACTTATAAAAATATTTTGGCCATTTGGCCTGAATGTTGGAATTTTTTTTTGTTCCCATTGTGTTCCCAACATGTTCCCTCCCCCTCTTTTTTTGCCTTGATACCCGGTGGGTGCTTTGCATAGGGAATGCCCTGTCCCTCAGGCATTGCCCTACTCAAAAAGTTCAGATGTGGTCCAGAAACAACCAACAAGGAAAATTGGGCTCCAATAATATTTTTTTCACCATATTGGCAATTGAGAAAATCAGGTCGGGTCCAAGTTTAGATTAAATGGAAAGTTTCTGCTGAAACATAGATTCATGGGCAGCCCTAGAAATTTCTGAAATTTCTCACGAAATGAAAGTTTCTGCTGAAACATAGATTTATGGGCAGCCTTAGAAATTTCTGAAATTTCTCACAAAATGAAATCTTATTTTTCCATGAAAACTTTTGTGTGTGCAGTTTTTTGCCCAGAAAAGAATTGACAAAAAAGTGTCCAAAAACATAAATAAATAAATAAATTAGGTTTCACTTTTCTACATCCACCAAACTAGATGACAATAGATATGTGCCATCCAATGGTCTCAAGTCTGAACCAGAGTTGGGTTTAGGGGTTGGGCACGTATTTTATTTTGTTAATAACCGTCAGTTCTGATTTTTAAATATTTCATACTCAGAGAACTGTAGGTTCCAATTTTGCATGTTGGTTTGAAATAGCATTTGGAGATGGTGTGTTTGTCATTTTCTATTGTTTATAAAAACAAGGGCATGATCAATACAATGGCAAAAAAAAAATCATTTCTATAATAAAGTTATTCATAAAGTACTCTAGACAATGGATGGAATTGTTCATTAAATGTTCAAAACAAGTTTAAATGGTTAGATAAGCATTAAAATTATTTAATCAATTTGCATTGGGTGCCCAAGTCAATTATCAAACTGTTTTCTTGCACTTGTTTCTGCACTTTCACAAGTGCTAAAAAAGGTTTGGTTCTAAATAAGATTTTCAATATTCTTGATGTAAGCAAATTAATGCTAACACGATCGCATTAAATGCAAATTGCAACAAAAGTCAACAATCTCATGTTAAATTATGTTGTTTTCAATGAGGTATGAAAACTAAAAGTCCTAAACTTGAATTGACAAATGAACAAATGAATACTTCAATTTGCAAAGGATAGGAAAAAATTTATGTAGTAATGAATTGGATTTGATAACTCCCAATATGTGTTTTGCAAATGCAAGGTGTCGCTCCTCAAGGCATTCAAAGTTTTGACTAAGGTCTCCATACTCATTCACAATGGCTCATCATCTTAACAAACAAAACTCAACATTGAATTTCAATCACTCTTTCAAACATCAATACAAAATTTTCAAGATAACAAATATTTCCATTTCATTTCCAATGCACAAATTCGTAACCTACAATGAGTGATGTGTCAATCATACAAACAAATTGAAAAAATACAAATATATAGAAGCAGTGTCTAGTTTATTGTAAAGGGCCATTTTGTACTATGAATCAAGACCAAATTGAACTTGAAATGGAGCACTCCCATTGATTGGTCCCCTCGATCTTGATAGTAAGACTCCACCAAAACAAACAAATTGAAATATATCTCACATGGTTGTTAGTTTTGCACCATGAATTAGGTATCTTCAGACCTATGAAGATTAATGGCTTCTAGATGACAATGTAATAATCATCCAAAAGGAAAACACTTTCAGTGTCATATATAGGAAGCCTTTGTTGCCCATCGCCTTTCAAAATACTTCTAAATAATGCACAACCCCAAAGTAAAGTAAAACTCAACCTTCCAAATCAACATGGGGGAAAAGAAATAACCTTTTTTAGCACAAAAGACTCTCTCTTAAGCAAACCTTATTAACTTAATAGACTTTTCCAGAAATTGTTCTGACAAATTAGATTATATTAACAACTCTCATATCTGATTGGGATGATTTTTTTTCCTTCACCCTTCTGCAATACAGTAGTGGAAAAATAATCAAAGATTATCAATGCTGTTTATCCATCACTTGCATTCTGGCTTATCTGAATTAAGACAGCCCCTACTTCCCTTAGAAGACAATGGATGACATTTGTGTGGAAGAGGGCTGTGGAGCCAAGAGTATCAGTATGTACCATAGGAGCATTTTGTTGCCAGTGAATTGAAAACAGAACTGTAAATTCTGTGGAGATTGCCCATCCTGTCCACAGACCCCATCAGATTGAGGACTTCTTTGCAGATGCTTCCACCATAAACTTCCATAACAATTGTCATGTACTTCCCCAGCTATGCCATGTCTACTGGGCATGTTTTTCCATGACTTGCATCATCATCCAAAACACTGTTACGCCAGAACTGATCATCCGAAAGATGTGGCGATCAGAATGATCTGGAAGCTTGATGCAGTAGTAATTCTTGGGTGTCAAAGGATATCAGAACTTCCATCAGCATCCTCCTCTAGTGGAGCACAAGAAATGTTTCTGTCTTGTTGTCGCCACTGTAACTTGAGGTCACAAATAGCTCTAGTGGCAGCAGCTGCCACTGTCGGATTGCTGTCCTCTGCTAGTCTCTACCCACCAAAATCACCAAAATATGGGTGAAAGTTCCTTGCTGGAGATCTGAACAGAGTTGCAGCTTAGACTCTACCATTGACATGCTTGCTAGACTAAACTAAAGAGCAAGGTTTGTTTAACTAAAATCTTGAAGCAAAATGACAGGTACATCAGTTCATAGGTAGAAGGGGATCTTAAATGTACCTGCAAAGCACCCATGCCTGCATTTCCAAGTGTCCATAGCGATGGAGCATTTGCCAATGCTTCTGCCAATGCATGCCTGCTCCATGCCACTCTCTTATGTGAGCTCACCAATTTTTGGCAGAATCCACAGCACACCTACAAGGTCTGATCAACTCCTTATGTTCTGTTGGAAATTTGAGGATTCTAAATTGGATAGGATTCTCAATCAAACAGTGGTTATTAGTTGGATTACAGCTCTTGTAACATGATGCTGGAGGGAACACGCTATTTGTGAAGGAATGGCTGAATGGGTTATGGAGGATACTCCACTCCTGTTGGGACCATTCAGTTGGACCAAAAATGCCATTTGTGATATCAGAATTTGGATAAGTCTTTCAAAAAGGGATTTGCCCACAGTGCCCTGTGTTTTATAGGTAATTCCATGTATCAAAATTTTCCTGAAAACCATGACAGGAGAGTGCAGACTCACCGAGTGGCAACATCAGGGGATCTGGCACATTCTGCCACCAACAAGGCCCCACTGCCTCCATCCACTTCCTCCAGGTCTAGTAAAGCAGCCACAATGAATTCCAACTGTCCACCCATCACAATACAATCACAAAATCAGCATGCAGATGTGAAATCCAGTCATCGTAGAGAACTTGACAGAAACTGCCATGGGAAACTATAGAGCTGAAATTACTGCACAAGTCTTTTTAGTGCCACAGCACTAGCTGTTTCCCATGGTCTGGATACTAACTTTCAGTTTTCCAAGTTGTGCTTGATTCAGATCATTGATGAAATTGGAATTTCATAAAATCATATTCACCAACTATTCAGAAGTCATCCTGTCCTTTAGGGTATCAGGAAGAAAAAACCTCATCAGGATCGGAGCAATCTTTGCCTTCAACCTCCACAAGAGCTGATGCCATGCTCCAGTATGCATCCTAAAAACCCAACAAATCACCAAGTAGATGCTTATAATAATCTGCCCTTTTTTCCCAAACAGATTGTCATGCTGGACGAGTCTCAACTCAATTCTTGTAGACATAGACTCGCATTGAGATTCAAGCATTGCGACTTGTACCTCAATCACTGTCAGGTAATCAGATGTTGGATTACTGACTGTCTGTCTGATCCATCTGAGATTTGAATTGTCTTCTTCCACTGACCCCAGAATCATAGGCCTTCCTGCATTAGTCACCTCTTCATCGGCCCTGCATACAGTATTTCAGTCTTAGTCATATGATTCTGTGAGCTGATCACATATAGCATCTTATCAACATGGCACAATAGAGCATATAGTTATCAATAGAAGAGTAAGTGGGCAGCACAAACCCATACACAGATTGCTCAAACGCCAATGCCATCTCACCTTAATTGTAATGTGCTGACAAGTGCACTATGCACATTCTTCACAATCTGCCAATAGAACACCATACCCAACCTCTGTCAAGACAAAAAAGGAGATAACATAGAATGCATGACCACTTTATAGCAAAGACCATTTACCATAAGAACTCCCCCTGAAATTGATGTGACAAGATTACCTCAAGGGAAACGTGAAGATCTTCCATGGCACGTCTGCGAGCACGCAAATCTGCCAATCGCAGATCAGCCTGATGAAAGAAAATGTGATCATCCCACAAAACCCTGGCACAAGTTAGTACACTTTGACTCATGAGCAAACATGTAGGGTCTGAGATAAGGGACCAAGCAACCCCTGTAATTGCATTCTTCAATACCCAAAATGGGGCATGGCCATGAATATTCAATTATAAGCCCATGGGTGAATTGATTACTGCAAAACCTCTTTTAAAAACTATGGCCATTTCTACCAACAACAGCAATTTACCTTGGATCAAAGCTGAACTTACAGGAGTCAGAAGATATCTTCAAAGCAAGTAGCCTCCCAGGTCTAACAAATAATACTCTATTAAACTCGCTGTAAAGGAAAGTTTCAGAGATGAAAAAGCAAGCATGTGAGGGAGACAGTAGAAACATAAACTAAGTTTTATGGTTGCTTCATATTCTCATCAATGCAAAGGGAATCCTTACATCCAAGGCACCATCACTCCAATGTTCTTCTGCCACACTGCTAAGCTCCATCCGTGCACTCTCCTTCATACCCTGAACACCCAACATGACACAATTTAATCACTTCTGTATGTGCCCATAAGAACGAAAGAAGCCAAAGACCACATAATCAGCATCCTTGCCATTACCAGACATGAGAAGCATCAAGATTTGCAGGGAGAAGTCAACATGGATGATCAACAAAAGATTGAAGCTCCAAAATATGACTTGTTATCAAAATTTCCAAAGCACATCCCACTAACCAAAGCAATGTGTCGTAGACGTGCCATTTTCTTGCGTGCCTTCACATCCAGTTTCTCCACATCTTCTCTTGCCCGGGCTGCCGGAGGAGGAGAAGTTCAATGTTGAGAACAAAACTGTAACCTTGTGCATGCATATGGAACTAGAAGAGAACAGAAAGTTCCAGACAACAATCCCAGGATGTGGCACTCATAAATTTCCACAATATTTTTACAACATACACCACAGCTAGTCTTGGAAGAAGTGGTGCACATGTGTACCATCAAGCATGAGAAAACCTGAGCCCAATAGGGCTACACCTGCTCGAGCCCGCATATCAAGCCGGGAAATCTCTCTGCATTTGAGCTTCATGGTCAGAAAGCACATTCCAATGCAAAGCCTTCCAACACAAAACCTTCCACAAAAGGAAGGCAACTGAATCTGATTGTGAAGAAAGAGGCTTCTGTGAATTGATGATAAGGAGGGAGAGAAGACAATGAAAGGTGGAAGCTGGGAACTATGAGGGCAGAATATTGAGCCAACAATTGGAACAAGAGAGATAACTGACTTGCTTGCATTGTGTGTGAGAGAGAGAGAGTGATAGCATGATGCACGCCATAGGTAGGTATAACAGCAAAATAAGGAAGAAGGAGAAGAAGAAGAAGAAGGAGTACTGAGAGAGCAGTGAAATGTCGCTTCGAGCTCGCTCGTCCAAATTGTGTGCGGCAGCGCAAACGAGCATGGCATCGTTGCGGGCAAATCGAGCTGCTTCTGCTGGTCCTCCACAAAAATTCTCCGAAGAAGAAGACTTCAACAGGGTATTATTATACTTGGTCCCACGACTTATACAGCGCTTCCTCTCCTCTCTGCCTCCCCTACTTCTACTCACGGTAACCTCCTCTCCTCCCCTCTTGGTCTCACAACACGGGCCTCTCACTACTTTTGTATCACCAGCCGCCGCTGTATCCGTCCTCACACTCGCCATATCCCCCTTGCCATCCAAAGAATTCGCAAAATCCCGCCGTCTATGGAGGAAGCTCGAGCAATGCCACGCACACGACATTGTGATCATTACAGCACAAAAATAGCAGCAAATCCGCGCTCCGCTTCTCTCTCTCTATCTCTCTCTAAAGCTTCGCCGACTAAGCTTTCGAAGAGATTCAGGAACTACAATTTTCAGACCAGGCATCAAGCAGGCGCACGCGGCTTCCCTCGTCTGGATTCAACCCTTTCCACAGTAGTGCAAGCATCGAAACCCCCGTCAGAGTTGCTGACAGCAAGAGATGAACAAAAAGCACAGAAACCTAATGGAGATTCTTGTGAGGAGGAAAAAAAAGAAGCAAAAAAACGAGACAAGACACAGAGACAGACAGACAGACACAGACACACAGTCGAGAGATGCTCATTCTCACCTCAGGGGTGGGTGGGTGGGTGCGGCGGCAAGAGATTCAACGCTACAACGTGAGAGCCACACATTTGGCAATTGTTCTCGGTCCAACTCCTTTTGTCATCTGCACTAGCTACTGTTTCTTTGGCTCTCCATCCTGCCCCGTTGTTTGTCCACGCCGCTTGTTAATGATTCTTTTCTTCTCCTTCCTTCCTTATTGGCTTCGACTACGCTTGTCCAACGCTTTTTCTGTCGGGAAAAGCAAGCAAGCAAGCTACTCAGTTAGGGCCCCGCGTTCATATGAGGCGCATTGGCACCTTTAGCTACGGCCACTTCGGCCACTTCGGCCAATACCGAATCTCGCTCGGTAGGCAGGCGATTTTCTTGTCCAAAGACGACGTATTCCAGAACTCCTCCGTCACTTGCCTCCGTCACTTGTTAGTACTCTGATCCGTAATAGAGTTTATCCTTAACAGTCATACCCAGTCTAGCCATTATTTGATGCCCTTTTTCATTTTGTCATCCCCTCTTTTTTTTTCTCGTTGCTCAGGGGATGACAAAATTCAGGGTGAGGATTCTTTATGTATAGGAGAAGGGTCGGTCTATCAGGAGACCCTTTTGGATTTGAGATCCCCCAAGGCCGATAGATAGGTCCAGGGAGGGTCAAAAATTTGGAAGGGTCTACAGATAGGCCCTTCTCTTACGTAAAGTGTCTTAGTTATAATGACATTGCAAAAAGACAACGCTACAATGACGAGGACAATGAGAAGGGATAGGTCGATATTTTGACGAGTTGGAGAGTACCTTTTGGATTGTATAAGTTATTGTTCTTGCAACATCATTATGACGTCAATGAACATGAATTTTTTTAGCCTAGTGAGAAACCAAATATACCCCAAAAAAATGTGACGTTGCTTTCCAATTGGTTGGTATTTCATGTGATTGTGAAAGGTGTGTTGGTCATCAAAGAATGTCTCAAAATTTGTTTTGGGCAACATGTTTGGGACCAAATTTGTTTTTAGTGTTTTCAAACTCCTTTTTTGCACTTGTAAGATTGCATAGTGAGATTAATTTTTTTGAATGTTTCAAACTCCTTTTCTAACACATGTTAAAAGGAGTTTGGGCTTAATTGTAACACCTGGAGCAAATTAATTAACAAATTTAATGTTTATTTAACATTTTGACCCCAGTTGGATCCCTAATGAACAAATTTATCCTCTATCTAAGAACTTTATATATATAAACTTGTTCAAAAATATATCCATATTTTGATTTGATTCTCTCAATCTCATTGAAATTTTTTTTCACACATTTCTCATATCAATGTTCCAAAATGAGATTCAATTTTTATTCGCTTGTTCAATTTGTTGTTTCGACATGATATCCAAATTCATTATTTATTTATTTTTCTTTTGCTTGCTTAATTTATTGTTTCAAAAAAAAAAAGTTGCTTTCTTAATTTGATGCTTAAAAATGAGATTCAAATTTTCATTTCCTTTCTCAATTTGTTGCTTCAAAATGAGAATGAAATCCTTTTTTGCTTGTTTAGTTTGCTACTTCTAATGAAGTTTAAATATTTTTGTTTGTTCGACAAAATGAGGTTCAATCTTTTATCTAGCTCTATTAACTATTTCAAAATGAAACTTTTTTTTTTTTGCTTGTTCAATTTGAAGCTTCAAAATGAAATTCAAATAGTCTTTTCTTTATTCCATTTGTTGTTTTTAATGAAGTTCAAATCCTTTTTATTTGCTCAACTTATTCCAAAATGAAATTCAATATTTGTGCTTGCTTAATTGACTATTTCAAAATGAGATTCAAATCCTTTTGCTTGCTCAATTTGTTCCGTCAAATGAGGTTCAAATCATGTTTGATTACTCAATCTGATGTTTCAAAAAAATGAAATCATTTTTTGCTTATTCAATTTGTTGTTGGAAAATGAGATTCATATTTTTTTACTTGCTCCATGTGTTGCTTCAAATCATTAGATAAAAACAAAAAATAAATAAAATCCATTTGTAATTATATTTTGATTACAAAACACATTTAGTTGCATTGAACAAGTTGCAAGCGTGCATGAAGTTAATGATCAACCAATATTTCATCATCCGTATATTATTGTATGTCATTTGTATACTACCATAAAAATCAACAACTTACATAGTGGCATGTGACAAATGATAAAGATTTGAATTTTTTTTGAAAAAATAGATAATGGATCTTCATCATTTATTTTAGATGGTTTTACATTATGACACATGACATAATACAAATATGTCATGTGACATTTTTAAATTTTGACCAAAACAAATTAAAATATTGATAGTTAGGTAGTTAAGTTGAACTACGCGAATAGGCACAAGCACCTTTTTAAACTATTTACTTACCTACCTAGGTAGCTAAAACTAAGTTGGTTGGTAGGTAAAATGTAGGCATAAGTACCTCTTTAAACTACATGTACCTACATAAGTAGGTAGGTTAGGGAATTAAATAAGTTAAGGGGTTGATAAGTAAATATATTTAATTCATTTTAGGTTTAACTTTTAAGGCTAATCATTTTTTATTTGTTCATCCCAAATGACATGTGTTTTTTAATATGAAAATGTAAAAATATATATTTTTATTATATAGTTCACAAGATGGGAATGCAAGACAAAACATATTGGATAAATTTTGAAGTTACAAACTAAGTTGCTTGATTTAAAAAATTATCTCATATCTTTTACTCTCATTTTTAATCTTTTAATTATATAATTAAATAAATTGTTTGTCTGCTATTAAATTGGCACCTAACATTATCAAAACTAGCAAAGCCACCCACACAAAAACATGCACACAAATCATGAAAACTCACCTATAAATTGCAAAAATCCAAGTTCAAAACAACCATAAACAAAACATGTTTTTCTTATGTGCTCTAGAATTTCAAAACATGAAATATGAGACTCTAGAGCCACTATGGGGATATCCCCACCCCCGACC
>Ga0116231_10004413_pt1 | contig 28503 bp, 25 predicted proteins | sample S1TSphgellanicum_2_FD_89695 | JGI IMG/M metagenome (GOLD analysis project Ga0116231, IMG submission 89695) | Host-associated microbial communities from peat moss isolated from Minnesota, USA - S1T2_Fd - Sphagnum magellanicum MG | ecosystem: Host-associated > Plants > Peat moss > Unclassified...
AGTATCATAAGCCAGGGAAACCCTCAAATTTCAGGACAAAACATCATCCAAAGAGAGGATGTTATGAAACTCAATGTTCACATCTGGCTCAGGGCACCAGATTCCACATCAAACATGATAAATAAACCGCTTCCCAAGACCCCTTCTTTCTTGATTCCACTAAGTGCAAAAGAAAGAAACATGCACAATACCCCAAAAAACTGCAACAAAGGCACTCTAGCCTCCAAGTGAACTTTCATGCTTTAAGAAAAAAACTTGCAAGCCTGGGACCCAAAGCATCCACCTGCTTTTGATCCCTTTATGCTTCAAATCTTGAATCCTGGCCTGTGAGTACACAGCAGATGCATAGCCAAGATAAAAGGTTCATTATTTGCCTCTTCCATGGTGACCAACCACTGCATTTGGCAACGGCCTCAGAGATCAAGAAGCAAGCGGCGAGGATCTTCAACATTGTCCTTTACTGCACGGAGGAAGAAAACTGCTTCCCGACCATCAATGAGTCGATGATCATAGGTGAGAGCCACATACATCATGGGTCTGGCTACAATGTCTTTGCCAACTACCACTGGACGCTTCTGGATTGAGTGCATTCCCAAAATTGCTGACTGTATCAATAAACACAAATACCAACAATCAATTTCAACACATGATGCACTACAAAACATCATTATAAAGTTTAATTCCTAACAGTCTGTTCTTCTCAACTCTCAATCATATAAACCATCCACTGCTCTTAAAGACAACTTAAGACACACTTTCAGGGTCAGGACCAACAGGATGGAGAAAACAAATTTCCACCTAGTTCACCATACTCAATTCTGGAAGCAAACAAGTTTGGCACCCACCAAGTGCACTCTTCACTCAGAGAACACTTGAAATTGAGACTTACTAAGAGTGAGAGGCTAGATGCATGTAAGGAAATGAAGGATTCCAAGGCTGCAGTGCATTTTCCTACCATTCCTTAACTTTCTTTCATACCACACCATACCTTTCTCTGAGACAATATTACCAATGCTTAAAAAAACCTCAATTCTCATGCAAGACCCTATCACCACTCCAGATTATCAAGACAAAAAGAGGGGACAATATACTCCTGACACTGACAACAAAGCAACACAATGAAGCAATGCAAGTCCTTTTAAGTTTGACTTTTGAAAAATCAACTCCTTTTGTCAGCACTACAATACAATCTAAGTTTGTCCAACACACTTGTCAACTGATGGAACTGAACAGTCAGAGAAGATGTGTTTTTGGCAGCAACTACCTGGGGTGGGTTAATAATAGGCGTACTGATAAGACTACCATAGACACCACCATTAGATATGGTGAAGGTGCCACCAGCCATATCATCAATTGAAATGCTGCCATCATTCGCCTTTTTCCCTAGCGTGTTGATTGTCTTCTCAATCTGGGCAAAGTTCATTTGGTCTGCCCTGCGGATCACAGGCACCACAAGACCCTGCCCATGCAAACTGCACTTGTTATGCTGAAAGAAAAGGAGTTAAACCCCAATCCAGTCAATATGAGACCCATCCCAACAAGTTCTCAGAATTTTCTACAACACAGTACCAGCAGCTTAGCCACACAGAGAACTGCTTCCACAAAAGACCCTCATACAAACTAGGGCACTTTTCTGAAAAAAACTATGTCTTCCTGCCTACCTAGGTTCTTTCCTTCCTGCCACCAAAAGCACAGAAACAGCCTTGGTTCATTGTCATTTTATTCACCACTTGGTTACAGGAAGCTGACCAAGCACAAGCTACAGAGGTAGTTCTCTCACCTTGGCTGTACCAACAGCAATACTAATGTCAATATAGTCTCGATAGATGATATCATCCCCATCAATTACAGCATTCACTGTAGGAATCTGCTGAAGCGCACTCACTGCTGCCTTCACATCTCCAACAGAAAGCCAAACCATAAATCGCATATCTCAAGCCACAAGGCATTATTCCCCTCAATGAATATGGCTGCCACTCTTTGCAGTGAAAAAAACCACATAACTTCTCACCATAATCATCAGTTTCTGTAAATAAGCCACAATGATCTTTCTTTGTGTAAACCAACTCCTAGGTCTGAACAGAGAGTCTATTCCCATAATTTAATAACTTGGCAACCAGATACAGGCAAATTCAGCTACATAGAGAACACAATGGCGTAATAAGTTTCTCTGATATGACAGGAAAAATGTTGAGTAGTATCCACCTTCACAAATCCAGACATGAAACCCAACTTCACCCCATGTTTCTCTTGAAATACATCCTTGTATTCAGCACGCAGATCCATCAAGTTGGTCCTGAAATCCACCTCATCCAAACCAGAAGATTATGTCCAACAACAATATACAGATTACATCACCCTCTTTCCCTGTGTCAAGGCTACACAACTTGCCCCCTTTAGGTTTGCAGAAAACTAAAGACCAAGAAAATCTACAGGTCCTTGGCTCTGAAAAAGCCTGAATTAAGAAAAATGCAGAGCAACCTTTGGGAGGGAAGGGTTACCATATGTTCATACCCCATGGCATCAAACTAATAATTACAGAATCATCTGCTGAGAGCCTCAATGTCATAACCAAATGAACATTCTTGTTGCAAATACAATAAGTCTTTGCAAAATAAAATCACAGACAGACCATCACTGTTTATATTTGAGATGAAAAGCCAATCCATACATGTCAATTTCATTGAAGGTTGTAAGCAGAGCAAATGTATTCTGGGAGTCCTTCAACCGGGTGGCCACCCGTTTCCGCAACCGCGTCATTGGAATCTAGCAGGTTTCCCATATGTCACAGTTGATCAGGAAACAATCAAATTGCCATGGAAAGCACCACCAAACAAGTGACTAGTGGAGACTAAGGACTAACAACATAAAAGACAGGAAGTGATGAGACACATTTAATCCTCCTGAGTTCAATTAACAAAATATGCAGATTGACAATGAGGTCATCCAGTTCTCAACAAAACAGCAAATCAAAATACGAAAAAAGCCCTCACCCTCCGCTCTCCACTTTTAGGTGGAAGGTGCACTTCTGAGGGAGATTGGCTCCTGAAAGACCCAGGTGCTGGTACCGATTCCACTGGAGCTTTGGGTGGAGCCTGAGGAGGTGGTTGTGGAGTTGCTGCCTTTGGTGGTGGAGGACCCACATTTTCTTCTTTAGGTGGGGGTGGGGAGGGTGTTGACACGGCCCCTTCCTCTCCAATAGCCACATTTGCAACTTTTGTTCCAGGAGTGACTGTGTCGCCTTCCTTTGCAACAATCTGTGTTTATCATATAACAGCCTAGCATGGATCAAACTTGTATACTTTTTCATTGATAGCAATTCCATAATGATCAGCCAAGACTGCTCATCTGTGAAAAAGGTATGCCAAATGGTGGACTGAGTTGATCATAGGAGATTCCCATCTTATGTGCCAAGGCCATGAGCTACAAAAGATTCAAGGTTATCCTGATATGTTCCTGAAAGGCTCTGAAGTGAAGTCCATGAAAAATTAAATAGAAACCAATCCTTGGAACAGGATATAACTCATTCTCTGACAAATTGTCCCCAAGAGGCATGACATCTGTACCGATTCAATTTTGCCAGCAACAGGGCTCCGCACATCAATTGTGACCTGATGTAAAGCATCAAAAGCACTGTTTAGACCACCAGTCCTATTAGTGCTATAGGAATCACATGGCAACTGAACCAAAAAACTGACAACCCTTTTTCTCAAATTTTACTCAAAAAAATTTGTCCAACACCTCTGCTATATGTGTAGATGACTTGCAAGGCAAAGATAGGATGATACACAGCCTTGAAAGCCAAGAGGGCAGTGTCACACACCTTATCAGTCTCAATTTGGGCAATTATCTCATCAACAGCCACAGCATCCCCAGGCTCTGGAACCCCACATTCAACATACCATTAATTGAATGTGTGGCTCAAACAAATTAATAAAGAACTAAATCTACCAGAATCCTCTCTTTCATTACACAGCTCTGAAGTACAAAGTGTTCCCACTCCATTGTGGAGCAACATTGAAATAACTTACAACTGATAACATGCAGAGGTGCATAAAGAGGCAGGAACATACAAACTGCATTCTGGGCTAAATTCATACTGCTTACTTTTGAGAATGGCTGCAATCACCCCATCTGGTACAGAGTCTCCCATGAATGGGATGACAACTTCCCCAGGGCCCCCTGCCATTCAAAAACAGATGGTTGAAGTCACCTTCAGCAGACATGTAATAGGAGTTAATAGACTATCCTCTGCAGTTCATAAGATTTTGTTCCAATAAAGCCATAGCAACCATCTGGAACCAAATCCAGTCCTCAAACGCAAAGCATAATATTATGTTACAAACATCAAATCTAGGGGATCCCCATAACATCTAGTAGGAAAGGATAGCCATGGTGCTATCTATGTGACCTGCAGCTATTCTACCGGAGGACAAAAACCCAGGATGAAAGCAAATCAGCAAAGATTCGTACACAACTTGTGCCCCAAGAAAACCTGGACTTGACAGAACACTAATCTGAAGCAAAAGAATAAGAACCAATGGATCAAAATTTCAACAACCACAAACATGTTGACTTCCAAGGGTACAATCATCTCATTTGCAAGAAAGGGAACCATTCATCTAAGGTGAAGAAAAAAGGTCCAATTGGCTCAAAAGAACCATCATCATGTTGATCTATGTTCTGCAGGAAATGACAATATTGCTGATATGCAGGAAGCAAAGATAAGAATGTGATTTGCTCATTGACAGACACCTATGTATGTGGAAAATGAAAATTCTGGAACTGATTTCAAAATGAATACCTGCAACATCTGCGAAGCCCCTGCTCCATGGTTCCCAAATTGGCCTCTGTCTGGAAGCTGCAAAATCCCTAGAATAAATCCACCCAGATGATATGTTAGTTTCATCATTGAATCTTCAAGCTCCAACACCATCAGACCCACCCTATTCCCCTTGACAACCTACATATTCAAAAAGTTGTTGCCTAAAATTGACACAGGAATGCAAATGGAACAAAAATTCCTTAAGAAAGAACACATGAGATCTGTGATTTCAAATTTGTTGTAACAAAATTTGGGCCACATAAGTAAGCACAAAACTTTGTAACATATTGAGAACTGCTATTGAAAAACGCCTACAAGATTTCCCAATATAATCACAACACAGATCTCTGCATCTCCTTCCTACATACAGAAGGGAAATAAGGAATGATAGTTGGAATATCAAGCACCTCAACTCAAATTGTGAAACTGTATCTGCAAAAAAGAGATAGAAGGAACACTGTTATTAATCTGATAAGACAGGCAGTATCAAATCCTGAATTCTGGAAGCTCAAGGTAAAATGCCCAGAAAAAATTAGGTACAATTCAAGAGCATGCACACATGTAATGCTCTCTGAGTGATGACCTAGAACAATCTGCCCTGCTCTCTGAGCCATGACCTAGAACAATTTGGCCTCAAATGGGGTCATTGCCTCCTTGTGACTTGTTCTTAGAAGAGTCTTCCTGAAGGTGATGCAGGAACCAAGTTTCATAGCTATTTCAAGATCTTGCCCTAACCAAATGCCACTAAAACCTAGATTCATCTGCAATATCAGAGGACAAGCAACCCTTGAAGGCAATTCCATTTGATTTTGGCGCAATACCTAAAGATGATGCAGATAAGAAAGCTCGTAGTTGTTGTGAACTCCTCCGTACAGCAACTCCCCTCTGAAACAAAATACCGCTAGATCGATCACATGTATTGTTTCATACCATAGATTGAGCATGATCCGAGCTACGGAAATAAGCATAACGAAGAACAATAACGATCCCTAGAGCCAAGAATCATGACCCTCGTCCCCTACCTACATCCGATCGATCCCCTCTCCTCCTTCACCTGAAAAAGCCCTTAAAATGCATCAACCCGAATTTCCGTGGCGGCGCATCGAGCCCGACGAGGAAGGAAGGAAGGAAGGACAGGCATAATAGAAGAGGAGGAAAAGAGAGAGAGAGAAGAAACAGACCTGAAGAAGGGAAGACGACGAAGAGACACGGGAAGCGCGCAGGGCGTGCGAGCGCAGCAGACGCAAAAGAGCGCGCTCCATCATCATTACCACCACCACCTCCACTAACTGATAATGATGCTCATTCAGCAGCCAAACCCCCACATCCACAAGAACGATCGCTGTGATCTCTCTCTCTCTCTCTCTCTCTCGATGTAGCTCAGATCCTTTCACTCGGTGGCCACGTCTGTGCACAACAGAAGAGAGATGTGCGCGACCTTCAGTACTGGCAACAGTAGTGTTGCTGGTGGTGGTGATGCCCGCCGTGGTCGCCTTTCTTGTAGTTGCCGCAACAGCGATGGTGCGCAGGGAGCACGCCGACGACAACGACACCGAGCGACCAAGAGAGAGAGAGAGAAAGAGAGACAGGGAAAACGTGCTTCCTCTTCTTTCGTTCCCATGTTAAATACCACGTTCCCGTATGACCTAATGCATTCATTCTCATGTCCCCTTTCACGCTCCCCAAGTTCCCATTTTCCTACTAGGTGAATAAAGTTGCTGGCGCCACCAGATATCATCATTTGTGGAAAAACTAACCATGTGACCAATTTTCCAAGTTTCTTTTTTTTTTCCTAAATTAAATTATTTTATTTTATTTTATTTTACACTGGAGATGGTATATGTGACACAATTATGGTCCATTTCAAGAAGTCCTCCATTTAAAAAACAATTCCATGTTGAAACAATTTTTTAAAACCCTAGATAATAATATCATAGCAACTTTGATACTAATTATTATTATTTTGTATAAATGTTGAAATTTCCAAAAAAAATGTTTTTTTTCCCAAAGGCAAAATAGATTTTCTTTTGAAATATATTCAAGAATATCGTATTTTGATGTGACATTTTTCAAAATTAATTAATTATATATATTTTTCATACATGCAATTGAAGTTGCCCATGCACTACAATAGTTGTATTTATATTGTATCTTTTTGCTTCTAAATCATTTTCACTTCACAATTTTTCTTCGCACCTCAATGTCATCCAAAGATTTTTAGAACCTTCTCCAAGTCTTACATGATTCATCTTCAGAATGAATTGTTTAAGTGTAGTTTCAACTCCAATGATAAACACACACATTTGAAGTTTTAAGGGAAAGAAAAAGATTAATTAACGAAGCAAAATAGGGAGTTTTTGTAGCATTGCTCCCAATTTGTAAGTACCAAAACATTATTCTACTAATCATAATATTCATGCTTAATCATGCAAACATTCCACAAATTCAAATCGTCACTAGTTTCAAAGGAGTAGAAGCAACAATTGATGAAGGAGGTGGTATTAACTAATAACATTTGTGCATGATGTGTGTACATTGCAATACTCCAATAGATGTCGTGTTTGTGGAGTATTCCACTAGCAACATCCATGTCTTGACATCAACTTGTGTGGAGGTTGAAGGCAAAATTTGCTTGGGTTTAACATAATAAAAACAATTCATTATCTACATTCTAATAATCATAAGAGAGAATATGTGAGAAATATTTCGTTCATATCATTCCACAACGAGACAAGGATAATAAAGTCCTAATTAACATAACTCTATAACCCACATCCGAATTATGAAGGGGCTAAATGAATCAATAAAGTAAAGATCTTAATTATTGAATTTAAGATTCTTAATCATTTATGGATCAAAGTTGTTAACACTCCAACTTATAGATCAAGAGTTGATGTTCCATTTATTGATCCATAGCCATGATCACATTCGAAAAATGGTTTTCTAAGGTGAAATTAGATTTGTGCCATGTTTGTGGCTTTGGATGTAAAATATATATCCATATTCCCAAGCATGAGAAGAGTAGCTTACATCCTTGTGCATTTGAAGGCACCATGGTAGGTTACGATGAACAATTAAAAATATTTAAATGATATCACCTTCAAAAAAGGAATATCATACTTAATAACAATGTCATATTTGATAAGATTATGTTATGCGAATAATCGTTTCAAATTTCAAACCTTCAACATTTTGAGGTAATCAATGAAATTTCCTTGCATGATATTAAGGAGCATTATATAATCCAAAAAATGGTTCAAGCTTCATAAGTCCATGAGGAGAGCTTGCTTTTTAATACAAACCAATAATATGAAATAGTGCAAAACAAGAGTTGCTTCTTAATTGACAAAACATTAGTCACACATCATCGCTTCAAAATTCAAAAGGTTTACCATGAACCCAAAGAATTATTTTCAAAATGCATATTAGTCATCAAATCCAAATCCACATGGCAAGGGTGATAACCCAACAAGATAAAAATTTGTGTAATTATGATTCCTCCTTATTATGAAAATGAAATACATGTAAAACTTAGAGGATTATGTTGCATTAATTACATCAATTGATGAGTTGATAAATTTTAATGAAATAACTAATCAAGATGGGTGGGTTTATGCAATGTAACAACAATATGGTTTAATTCAAAAAAACAACACATCGACATTAGTCAATTTACCTACAAAGAAGCAACCAACTAGTGCAAAATGATTTTATAAAATTGGAAAAGTAAACAAATTCATGTTTATTAGTTATAGGATTAAACATATATGAAAGGTTTGAACTTTGAAAAAAATCATTGTTTCAATCATTAAATAAAACACAATTTGCTGAATCGTAGAATTAATTGTTCATAATAAATATCATATCTTTCATTTTTATGTTTAAAGATGATGTTTCTTACTAGAGACCTACATGAAAAAATATTCACATGAATCAACCAAAGGGATTTGTGAATAAAGGGGAGAAAACCAAAGTTCTTAATTTTTTAAAAGGTTTTCCAAGGATTTTGCTAAGTTCTAAAAATACAATATACAAAAATCAATACATACATGAAATAACAAGGCCTAAAAATAGATGACATAGACTATAACCTATATTACACGATAGAATAATGTAAATTTATTATCCTAGTACTATATGTGGATGATTTGTTTGTGACTAAAATTGATACAATTACTAAATCAAAGTTTGAAATGACAAATTTGCATTTCTCAAATTATATATTGCAATGATGTTTCTACATGTCAACAAGGATTATATTTATGATTTAACATCATTTCATTCTTAACATATTTAGTTAGTTTGAGATGGCAAAATGTAAACTTGTTTACACCCTTTTATATGAAGTTTTATTCTTGTGATGGGTGTTTGGAGTTTTTTTATCAAAATTGATTCAACACTTTATTGAATGATGTTAGGCAAATTAATCTACTTATGATACAAAAATAAACATTTTTTTTGTAATTAGGATGATCAATAGATTTATGAGTGTTACAAGAAAGACTCACTTTGAAGTTATCAAACATATATTATGTTACCTAAATGGGACACAAAATTTTGGAATGTTCTATGAAAAGGGGGATGCTAATGTGATTAAAGGATGCATAAACTTCACTTGGACCTAAGGATTGTTAAAAGAAGGAAGTTGATTTCAAACAATTTTTTCCACTTTAAAAAGAAGGAAACATCATGTGAAGCTCAAAACGTTCTATTTTAGAAATGCAAAGTATTACTTTTCAATGAAAATGTGAAAGAGACAACTTGGTTATAAGTATTATTGCATGAAATGGTGTAGTTGAAAATTTTACAACTACCTTTTTTGTGACAATCATTTGTGAAGAAAAAGATCAATTTTTGAACAGGGCAATTAAAAACCAACTTGTTAATATACTTACCAAGCCATTAAAAAAGATAAGATTTAGCATGTTCAAAAAGGATATTAATAAAATTCTCAATTTGAAAAAACTTGAAATAAAATCATAGTGCGACTTTATTATAACCTTGAAATCACATAATCAATTTTATCCACCAGCTTAAATTCACCATTTAACAAGCAATAAGTTGAGATATAATCACCTTATTATAACCTATTTTAATTCTAATGATGAGTAATTGAAACTAATATATGGGGGATTTTAAAGAATTCTTTGTATGGTGCAAAAGTTTTTGAATATTGAATGATTTCTTCACTGAAAATTAAATTAAATCATAGCTGAAATTTTTGAAGGAATTGGAATGTGTGTTTGGTGTTCTTGGTAAGATCTTGATGAGCAAGATTTAATGGAATTTATTTGGAAAGATTTGGATTCATTATGTGGGAGATATTGATTTTTAAATGATTTCTACCACTGAAAATTCAAATAATTTTGAAAAAATCAGGTTTTGGAAGGGAAAATGAGTTGAGGACAAGTTCACACTTGCACCAACGACATAGGCCACACTAGTGGATATGAAAAAATAATTTTCCATGACATGTATATTAATTTAAATTAAATTTGAAATTGACATAAATAATGATAATTTATTGAAAACCATATGAAAGCGTAAGAATTTTTTTTTGATCATCAACAATAGTGTGCAACGATGCAGAGGTCAAATGAAATAAGATAGATGGTTCACATTAAATGTGAATTTTTTCTATGTCGATGAACTAAATTTTAACATTCAAAGACATACATTTATGTTCATTTTAAATGACACTTTGAAGTTGATAATACAATGTCAAGTTTTATTTGACATCAATCAAATTCTACAATTCCACCTATCAAATCTTTGAATGATTTTGTCATGTTAAATCAATTATTAATCACATTAAAATATCATAAAGGCCACATGTTTATTGGTAGCAAGATTCATTATGGCTGGACAAATGAATTCTTGATCACAATACGAAAACATAGGTGGGTAAAATGTGCACATGGTGTACATTAAAATGTGCAAATAAGGTTCAATTGCATTTTCATGAAAATTTCAAACCCATATTGACATATTCATCAAATTGTTGTTCAAGGGTACACTACAAATGTACCAAAATCATTCACAAAGATGACATCATAAGAATTTTATTTCATTACAATTTGAAATTGTTGTCCTTTTGTGAAAAAATGTCTATTCGAACCATTAGTTATCTTCACAACATTTTGTTTAAAGATATGTTTAAGGTATAAAATTTTATGAATTGTAGTCAATGAAACCTTGCCAAATTATATAAAAACTAAAAGACCTGCCCAAAAGGGGAATGGAAGGAATAACAAGAAAAAACCAATGTCTAACCAAAAAACAACACCCAAAAACACAAACAAACAAATGAGGGCCACAAAAGAGAGCAATGGGGACCTACCAAAGGGTACCAAAAAAAAACTTATGTCCTAAAGCTCTCACTTGTTGCATGAAACCAATTAAATAAATAAATGGGTGGAAAACCTAAAAAATCATCTAACCTAAAAAAGGTTTCCCTAGCAACAAATACTCATTTCAAAATGGAGGTAGCATGAATTATCTAAAGAACCATTGACACCCTTTGCATATAAAATGAACACAAAAATACCAAAGGAGGGCTTCCAGAGCTCTTGGCTAACCATGCCATGTTAACACATTGATGAAAAAATTGTATATTAGTGTGAACACCCAAATACTTTTATGGAAAAAGGAAAAAACACATCCAAGGTGTTGATCATGGTATAGTCCATCCTTTGCTTAAGTTGCAATCATTGCAACCACTCCCCAAGAAATAACAATTCACAAAACTAAATATGCTTGAATGGGATTAACAATAATGAAGTTAATTAAAGTGTGAGCACCATATGTGGTGAGCATGATATCGACCCATTGACTCAAAGACTTAAAGGAAGGCAATGAGAGGACATGAATATATTCATGTAAAACATGAAATATTGTACCTTTGGCAATGGAAACAAAAGTATCATAAACAACATTGTGAGTTGTCATGCATTCCCCCTTATGATGGGAACATCAAGGAAAATGTATCCTTGTTGATACATTGGCATTGGCATAAATGAAATTGCCATTGGAAAACTCATGGCCGCATTCATAATTAACTTATGACATTGGCATAAATGAAATTTATCCCCCTTTTACAGATGGGGAAAGTACCTTAAAGGAACATCTAAACACTTTAAAAAACCCAAACCCAAAAGTCATTCAAAAATGTTAAAACCAAAATCAAGGTTGAATTAAAAGAGGTTAATTAGCATTGAAACTCTAAAAGTGCAAGGAAATAATGAAAAAAAAAGATGATTTTTGGGCAAAACATTGAAAGAAGATCCCAAAGTCCACCTATACATCCTTTAACTTCATGAAGAGTGTTTTTACATGGTGCACACATTTATTTGGGGCATCCTAGAAAAAAAAAGGCAAATGAAGAAGAATTGAATGGAATGTTGAAAACCTTAATGCCCTTTGAAGGGTTGTAGAAACCCATAAAAAAGGAGGAGCCAACATGCAAACTAAATAAAAATTATGTTATGCATTTGCAAGGTTAGATTACAAACCCCACCAAATTCAATTGGGATGCAAAATGATCAAAAACATGAAGAACAATGGAGGTAAGGCCAATGATGTGGTTGTCATCAACCACTAAAAAAAACAAACTTGAAAGAAAAATGTTAGCTAAACTACGCATGGTTTTAAAAATGAACAATGCTGAAAAAAAAACCCATTTAGGGGATTGCTTTGATGTGTGCCAATGGAAGAATGGATAATTATCAAGTCTTTTAAAAGGGAGTGATGATTAAAAAGAAAAAAACCTATGGGGTATAAAATGAATAGATAAAATAGATGAATTGGGGAAAAAAGAAAAAACCACAAGACATAAAATAAGTAAATGAAAGGGATGAGTTGGGACAATTAACCACTTATCAAATGGAGCTTTTAAAATATAACCCTATGAAAAATAGTGTTGAAAATAATTGCAACATCTATTTGCAACACCACTCACTTAAAGCAAAAATTTAAGGTCATTCAAATATCATGCACCATGGCTTCACACCATGTTGTAACTACAACATCAAATTGAAAGGGGGATAAGAGAATTAACAATCCATTGTGAAACTAAAGGTACATGGCTTTCACCCACTACAATCTACTAAATGCTTCCAAAAGGTTTGGCCAACACTAAAAGTTGTGTGACCCCAAGGGCTTGAACAATGCATTGAAGGATACAACTTGTGGTGATATACAAGCACACTAGGAATAATTATGGAAAGCCATTGGCCAAATCTTTAGGGTCAAAAGAATCTTGGAAATGTTCAAATACCATGTTTGATGGCCCTTCAACTAAGAAGTGAAACAGTTGGATCAATGATGACCTAAAACAATCCAAGGAGAAATCTAAGTCCTGATCTATAGTCAAAAAAATTACACATGGTGGGGAGAAATCTAAGAGGTGGAAAGCTTGAAATGTATTAATAGTTTTCAATGATGTTGAGGTTGGGGCCAAAGGAACAAACATTTTAATTACACAAATATATTTTTTATTACGCACCAAGATTAAATTTCAACCAAGATGACAAAAAAAGGGCTAGTAGAAAGGGTGGGGGCACCTTTAGAAGGGGGTTAATTCTGAGATATTATTATAGTAAGGGGATGTGTGCATAATATATGTTGAACTTGTAACTATTTGCAATTTAAAAAAAAAATCATTACAAATGTGATTAATTTCCTTATGCTTAGTCACTTCCTTTTGAATTGGAAGGAGGAGACATTGAAGTATGGAAATAGAAAAAAAGAAGTGCCATGCAACAATGTCAAATACGTTTTGAATTCGAAAATTTAAAAGAGAAAAAAAAACAAGCTAAATTAGGCCAATGTTGAAGGGGGAATGAAGGGGCTTGAAAGGTAATTGAAACGACTCCCACACATGTTGAAGAAATGCCCTAAAAAGCTTGCCAACTTTTTTTTGTGATGAACCATATCATGGTATGTAAATAGGTCCCCATAACCAAAATAAAGGGACATCACATTAGGAAATGGTTCAATCTTACTCTCAACATTTGACAAAGGATTAATTGAACTATGTGCTTGACAAGCTTCAAATGGGTAGGATGGAGGAAAGGGGATAAGATAGGAAATTGAGATTGCACAATGGAAAAACAAGGGAGATGAGACAATCAAATGAATAACTTTTAAAGGGGTAGGGGTTTAAACAACCTTTACCAAAAACAAAGAAGGTAGCAAGGGAAGGGGAGGAATGAAAAGGGCCTTAACAAATGGTAAGGCTTACATCAAGATGAGTTCAAAAGCCCCACCTTGAAAGCCAACAAAAGATAAGAACCTTAGAATGCCTATTAAAAAAATGAAAGTTGATGAATAAGAATACACATTCACATGCATCAAATGCCCATGATATCATGTGACTCAATCACCAACACTAGTAAACCACAATTCAAATCACACTTATTGCCACATGAAATTCCTTATAATCCATACTTCAACACCTCCAAAAATTGTCAAATTTTTGCTTTGTATTCAAAGATGTGACATTCCAAAATTTTGAAAATTACAATTCCATCTCTTGAATTGAAAAGGAATTTAATACCCTACCTAAAAACAAGACCTAAATGTGCTCAAAACTTTTCCATTCATAAGGGTTAATGTGATGGTGGTGTGAACATAGGAAAGGTGTTCAACCCCTAGATCCTTTATCCAAAGCCTCTTAGATTTGAATGCCAAATTGTGTTGTTGGTTCCGCCATCACTTGGAGCTCTACTAGGCTCACTCCACATTGTTCGCACTTGCTTCCAACCATTTGTTCTACAAGCTAAGCAACATCCATGAAGGGCTTCATTGTTTCCTTGTTATCCTAATGCTTTAAATACACCATGGTTAGCCTTAGTACCATCACCTTTTTAGATGTCTTTGGCTGAATTATTTGTAGTGGCACCTATCCTTGCACCCCTTCCTCAAAGGTTAAGCTCAAATTCTCCTCTTCAAACTCTTGTTCATAGTCCAAAAAGCCAATGGATTTGATGAAAAGCTTCTTGCTAACAATATGGTTTGTGCAACTTCATTGGATAAACCTGAAGGTTAAGATGAGGTTCTCCCTTTTGAACTCTTGTTCATTGTCACAACAATCTCCTTTTGGACATAGTCCAAGAACCAATGGATTTGATGAAGAAGCTTCTTGCTAACAATTCAATGTGTGCAGGTTCATTGGATAAACTTGAAGCAAAACTTGTTTCTTCCTCTTGCTGTTTAATACTTGCAACAACTTTGTTCTCACCTTCTCATAGTCTTGTACTTCCCACACACGACCAAAACTTGAATTGCATTTGCTCTTTACTCTTTCTTGTGTGTTCCACAACACCTAACCAAAATTTGAAGTTCTTATGCTAATGGCATTTGCTCTTACACTTCATTTTTTGTCTCATAGAGGAAAGACCAATTTGTTGGCCTTCATTAAAATTACAAAAATCCATGCATGGAATGGAATTTGACACATTCTAAGATTGTTTACTTGGGTTCTTCCAACAATGTCAACAAATATGTGGGAAGTCCATAATCTGTCATGACAAGCACAAAGCTTGAATGTAACCATCAAATTGTTCAAATGATGTCCCCAAGGCTGACGGTTGAGTGGTATGGCCCCTATTTCATATCAAAGGTCCCAGGTTCAAAAATCCTAGCGAGCAGGTGACATACCATGTCCTTTGCCATTGGGCCTAACTTGAGGTTCTACCAGCAACTTATCAATCAAGTTTGCTGTTGTGTTCCCCAAAAAAAGTTTAAAATGGAGGACAGTCGGAGGTTCCCAATTGATGGTGAACTCACAACTCACATTGAAGTGAATGTCCTCATTTGCCCTCCTTCACTAAGTCACAAATAAATTAAGTGTGACATACAAGTTTTTTGCATGTGTTTATATGATGGAAGCAAGTTTGGTGGATATTAAAGGATTGACATACATGTCTCCTGTGCTAGCCCAAATTTATGAATCCTTCTGCTACCAGGTTCAAGTTTCAAGTTCTCTGAGCTGAAACTTGCAGGGCAGATATGGATTAAAAGATTTCAACTTCTTCTCATTGAGGCGCTCAATAGTTAACACAAGCTTAGTGAATTTGAGAAAAAAACATCCATCTTTCATTGAGTGAATCAATGAAAGCTGGGGTAAGGCATGTCTACTGGACAGAAAGCACCATAGGGGAGTCTGCATGATTTTCTTTGGCTCTGACTCCATCCCTTCATTTCCAATCTCGTGTTAGCTCTCCCAGTCCACAGAGGCTCCACAGATCACTTACTGAACCCCCTCCACCTGCCTTGACTCTCCCTACCCTCTAAGTTTCCTTGTCCCCCATACCACTTGAGTTCCTTCACAGGCACCTGAAGGGTTGTCTTCTCCATTGCCTCTCTTGCATTGTTTACACTCCTCAGGATCTATGATCATTCTGTCCAACACCACTTTCTACTGGTGGATACACATCTGGTCCTCCATCCCACTGGGGCCCCTAGCATTGAGATAATGTGCTTAGCTCAGCCCAATACTCCTGCCTCAAGTTGTAGTTTCAGATGATCGCCCACCTAACAGATTTGATAAAGTTGCTACACAGCTCCACATCCTGGACACCAATAGTAGCCTGTGGAAAAAACACCATAGTATTATCAATGCCTTGGCACATGCAAACCATTCTAATGAGGTTGAGCTCATCACAATCCAATGCACCGATCTGGGATGCAGCCAATGCTACATGCCACATAAAACATATCAACAACACTCACCTTACTGCTTATCAAAGCATTTAGTCTTAGAACTCAAGCAATCAGTCCTCACAACTTCTGCTACAGAATCCTGTTCCATATGGTTTGGAGTATATCCTTCTGCTCAACCATTCATCCTTGCATTTCTTCATAAAATGTTCCTCACTACAGCATAATTGATGCAAGAAATGCAAGAAGCAGAGATAAGAGGCAGCAAGAAAATTAAGTAAGCAATCCCATTGTATTTAGTAAACTTCATCAGCCTCTCAGTTTATCAAAATCAATCTTCATGGAGTTGTCAAAGTGTTGAAGTCCCTAATGGATTTCAGCCTTCCAGGACGGTATAAATTGTCAGCAACAGGCCCATTTAGCATTTGCCATGGAGGAATGCCAAGGCACCAACCCTCAGAATCCCACACTGAGTCAAAGTGCCTTTCATAATTTCCAGGAATACAATTAAAGTTTCAACAGAATAAAGAGAGTAAGTCTGTCTATCAGGATTAGGAGCCTCTGCATATGCACCACAATAAATCGATCTTTCTACAGCACATCTGAATATACACTCTAACACTAACCAGCCCATGTATCAACAAATATATTGTCAGGAATTCATAAGTACTGAGAATTTCTAAACACTTCCATTTAAGTCAACCTGAAAAGGATTGACAAGTAACCTAATTACATGGTTATGGATATTTCAGATCTGATAAGAGAAGAGCAACCAATCAGCAAGCTTGAAAAAAGGAAAGCCAACCCTAAAGAAAAGACAAAACAAGGCCAAAAAACACAATTGAGGAATGGTTTGAACAACAGCAACAGTCATATACATGTTTAGGGACCTGCAAGAGCAACATCTATGGAATTAACTATTAACCACCTACCATGACATCCCTCCCCACTGACTTTATCAGTTTCCAGCAATGGGTGTGGGCTAATGTCAAACATTAGCCAATGTAGTGAGTTACTGTCACAAGACTGGCACTAATGGGAAAACTCAGCCACGATACTAGTGTGCTGAACAAAACATGATAGAGAAGAGAAGACCGAAAACCCCAAGGAGAAAGAGGAACATAAAAGCAAACAGAAAGAGAAAGGGAAACTTGCAACAAATGTAAAATCCTACCAAAAAAATGAAGACAACAAATAGAGTGAAGAAAGAAAATTTTAAGAGAAAGAACTTCAGAGGAATAGCAGAGTCTAAACTATTGAAATCCAGGTGAGGCACACAAGTACTTTTAAGATCTGTATATTCTGGCTGAGAACACTTGTCAAAAATGTCAATGCTTCAGCCTTTGGAATCTTGGGATATTGCAAATTCCAAGAAATTGCAAGAGAAGCCCATTAGAAGTAAAATTAAGCTCACAAAATGATTTTAAGGTGTATGTCACCTGCCAATAGAGTCTATGTGCAGGTACATGACGTTGAAGAAATCAGGGATATCATAGAATAAATAGATGTTCTACAAACTTTACTAACAAGCATAACTTCTGAAAAAAGCCCAGACATGAATTAGACCTAATAAGACAATCCAAAAAATCAGACACATACAGAAACAAGGTAGAAGTGGCTAAAACGACTGCCCAATAAGTCCCCCTTGTATGACTGTTTCAAGATTAACTGATCAACCAAGAGGAACAAGTTATCTGACAGGAAATCTGGTCAGGAAGATAAAACTGCAGCTGAGACTCCACAGACCTAATCTCAGTCTTATTCTTCAACCAAATATATTTGAAATTACAGGCTGAGCTCTGAACCAACAAAAAACCAATATATGGGATCTACACATTCTATCAAATAAGTTTTTTCACTAGAACTTTCTTTCTAGCTTTCAAATCTGAGAGGTTGATCTTGGTATGAAGAGTTGAGAAATAAAATACTGCAATAACAAGGAGGAGATTTTTCCATTCTTCATTGATTCAAGAGTTTGATGACCACCTGCTCCCAAGGAGTCTTTAAGAACCCCACTAATCTCAGCAGGGTTATAAGGTTCTAGTGACTTAGCAACCCACAGGTCATTAACCACCTGCAGGAAAGGTTTTACGAGCTTATACATTCTTCTGTGAGAGAAGAACTAGCTGTATCAATAAATTTGGCTTAATGGATCTACTGCCTGTATCAACAAACCACAAACAATTACAATTGATGGAAACACCATTGCTGATGTGAGATCTTTCACTTGTGCAACAAACAAGATCCAACATACTTATGGATTCCCTTTCTCTCAGATAATGCCGAACCTACACCCCCAAACACCATAAAAGTCTGTACACAATTCTAGGCTAATTTGTCTGTGAAAGAGCTAGACCGTCTCTGAGATCTCTCACAAGATTGCAAGGTCTGACAAAGGCACCTCAGTTGTGATATGGAGTATGTTGATGGAAAAACAACCTTGTCTGCTGTGTACACATGAAGGCTCCTCACCCTGGGCTCCTGTCTGACGTCAACACAACCTTAAATTGTCCTCTATAAGAACCTGCACTTCTTTGTGTGCGTTACAGGCAGATCCTTCCAAAGGTTGCAATGCTACCATGATCATCTTGAAAACCTGCAGTATCATTATTGGAGAAACAAAGGCACAGGCAGCTTGCCAACCCATCTGGAGATAATAGCATGCCTTGATTTCTGAGCAGCAAATGTCAGTGCCACAAGGAAGCTCACAAAATGCTGCACCATCATAGATAGGACTTGTCACTAATCCAGAACATTTGATCTCCTTTTGCTCGCAGTTTAGAGCTGTCCAATAGTTCTTCTCAAGGGAGGAGACGGGCTGCCTGCTACTGGCAGATCTGTGAGAGAGAAAGACCTGGAAGGAAATGATGTGTTCAGACTGCTCCTTGAGGAAGCTGCATGAGATGTTGCCTCCTCCTTATCATCTTCATCAATACCCCCTAACTTAAGTGCCACTGCCAGAGTAATTCTACTGCCATTGACTGATTTCTTGGAAATGCCTGTGACAGAAGAACGTGACAGAGGAGGATATGACCGATGTCGATCAAGATGGCAATTGTAGCCCATCTTTCTTCTTCTTGCATATGGATTCTCTGGTTTTGCAAGATCTGATATAGATTTTGCATCTGCTAGTGAGGAGAATGACTTTGACTTACCACCAAAGAACTTGGAAAGCCCAGGTTTCCTGCAGAACAGAACACATACAACACTGTTGGTGAGTAATATATCTACGGGATTGCAAAGAAATATCTCCACAACACTTTGAAGGTAACACAAATAGCAGTGGTGAGCTGCCATGACTACCCACTGACTTCATCAGCTCCCAACAGTGGGTGTAGATAAGTATATAATAATCTGCCCAAATTTTCAGGGGAACCATTAGAAAGAAACTGAGTCCTGAGCTTAATATTGGAAGACAATGCACAGATGCTTCACTTTAGCTGGTAAGGTGAACAGCAGGAAAACCAATTCTCAGAATCTCATGAGGAAGAAAAATTTGCCAACATCATTCTGACAGATACACGGTGTAGAGAGGAATAACTACAGAATTATAAGCCAAATATAGGTCTAGAAAACAGCAACAGAAGCTTGAAGCTCTCTATATACCAAAAATGGTTTCAAAATGCAATGGAAAGACATGAAGACATGTCCTTGGGAATCTACATGACACACAAGCCTACAACACATTCAAATGCTCTGCCAGCCAACAGTCAAAGCCATGAAAACCGAAGGAAGGATGATTTTTGAGGGGAATGTTGATCCAGCCCACAAGGCTAATTGGTTGGCAATCAAAGGACTCTGTGAATGGAACTCTTGATCTGGAGGTGGTGAGCACTTCCCTCAGGAAAACTGCTGTAACCTCCCCAGGTGACAATGCTCTCTTGGAATGCTTCAAAACTGAAGCTAATCAATGTCCACAATAAGTCTGGGAGCATCAAAAATCTGAAGTGGTTCCAAAGGCAAAGACAATTGAGCACATAAAGTATGAAGCTGTGCTTGCATGAACAAACTCAAGCTAAGGGAAATGCAGAGCAGGTAAATGTAAGGTGTTGCTGCTGCTGGCTGCTGCTTACTTGATAGGAAGTGAGTTTTCCAGGCTACTCATCTGATCAAGAGGGCCTTTAGACTGTGTGTCAACATCAGATGAGCACGAACTGTCTTCATCCAACCCATCCCCAATTGATGACGATGAGGAACTTTCATGTGCAATCTCTTCCATAGATGGCAGACTTGGTGGCTCTGATGACAGAAGACTTTCTGGTGCTGGCTGCTTGATGGTCCTGAGCATCCTGTCAGTCCCCTGTGATGCCAATGATATATGTCTGTAATGCAGAGGAGTGTCAAGCCTTGCATTTGGCATACTGCTCAGAATACTCTGACATTCAAGCATTCTGGCAATGCCACCCGATCTCGTTGATACTGCCTCCATATGTTGTTCCATGGGTTCCATGGCCTCCAGTTGATGTGTAGGAGGCAAAATGGTATCCAGTGCAGAATCTAGGGTTTCATGCTCAGAGCGAAGAAGAGAGACAGGGGAGGAGGAAACTACAGGATGCTTCGCTGCTGAGAGAGGAGGGGGGGCAAGTGCTGCCTCTACGTTGACAGACATGTGGTGCGAGGAGGCAGCAGAGATCTGAGTATTTGAGGAAGAGTCGTCGAATCTGACAATGAAGCCTTTGTGACGAGAGACAGTAGTAGTAGTAGTAAAAGCTTTGACCGACTCGGGGCGCTGTGACTGCACCGAAAAGGAAGAAGACAAAGTAGTAGTGCTTCTTCCCGCTTCTGCTGCAAGGAGTTGTTCATGTAGCGGGGGTTGTTGTTGTTGCCATCTGCAAGTTGACGATGCAGCAGCATCACTACTACTTTCATACTCATGACGCTGCCCCATCTTGTTGTTGTATCCACCACCACCACCACCTGGACCTCCACCGATTTCCCAGCGTTGATATACAACAGACATTGTTAAAATGCTCTTCTTTCCCCTCTCCTGCCCTCGCCTACAACACTCGGCAAACAACAAATGGAATGGAAATTCGGAGCATCTGTTTTCACCTTTTCTTTTCTATAAGGAGTTGTGCGTTGACGTTGTTCCTGACTGGTTAAGGCTGTCGTCGCACCATCGATCTGCAACCCTCACTCGCTCTTCCGTGTCCATCTTATGTATATCTGCTTATTACAACAACTGCAGACAGGTCCACCAACAACAGGAACAGGAAGGAAGAAGCTCCTCTAGAGAAGAACATATATACGAGTTTGCTAGTAGAAGAAAAGAAAAAGTGCAACAGGAGGATGGATCCTGTGTTTCTTCAAACAAACAATTAAGCTATGCGTACATCACGGATCCAAAATCAACAATTCGCTTCTGTCTGTTTATCTATCTGTCTGTCTGTCTTTGCCTTCCTCCTCCCCCTTCTCCTCCGCGTCCTCACAAAGTCGCTTCCCGATCTCCAGGACATCGGAATTCCAGTGAGTCACACTGATAGAAGAATTGTTTTGGAGGAAACAGGGGGGAGGGAGGAAAAAACAAAAGAAAAGATTCAGATGAAACCAAAATTGCAAAGCTATCGAGAAAAGAAGGAAGGAAGGAAGGAAGGAAAAAAGCAAAGTCTGCAGATGAAGTGTTCCTGAATGCACGAGATCTCGTAAGTAAAAAGAGAGAACTGAAACTAAGCTTGCAGAAGAAGAGACGTCGTCGTTGTTGTTGGTGGCCGCATGCGACAAAAGGGCAAGAAGAAGGTACTGAAAAGCAGAAAGAGGATAAGATGATGAAGAAGGGACGGCAGCGCGCACGCACTTTTTCTTTTCTGTTTCCTTTTTTTTTTTTCCCCTCACGGGGTCCGGACTCCGGACTCTGTAGCAGTGATTTTATTTTATTTTATTTTTGTGGCGAATTGTCGCCATTTTGTGAAAAAAAATTCAAAAAAGAATATTCTGTCGTAAATTCCCTGGTTTTTTAAATTAGGAAATCGCCAGAAAAAACCACCAAAAATTTCAAAAACATTCGCCAAGAATCACCATAATTGCCTACCATATCAAAGGGTGGTGCTTAGGGTTTTATACTTTCATACTTTGAATATCGCCACATTTGTTAAATATAATTAAGGACTATTGCCACTTTTGCAACAAAATAAAATTGGAAAAAAAAGAAAAAGGCAGTGTGTTTTCTCTTCAGGAATTTTTGTTTGGAGTCAAAGGGGCTATCATCCAGTGTTTTTTCTTTTTGGCGAAATTTCGCAAGCTGGCGAGAAAAAAAAAACCCTGGCGAATCCAGCAAAGGGTTTTTCGGGAATTTATTTAAAGAAAATCGCCATATCTTGAAAAAAAAAAAGCTAGCCGTCGCCAGATTTAGACAGTGTGTTCCTGTAGGTCGCCACAACTAGGCAGGATTCCCAAAAATATCTACTTGTCCACCAGGACAGTCGCCATTTACTGCTAATTAATGCTGAGGATTCTAGCCAGTGCACCTACTTGAGGAATTTGAAAAAAAAAAACCCCTGCTATCATCCATAGCCAGTGGCGTTTTCCTTCTTTTTATTTCTGTATTAGATTTCGCCAAAATCAGAAACAACAATTTAAAAAGGAATATTCTGTCGCAATATTCGCTGTTCTTGTAAAAATAAGTCGCCAAATTTCGGAGAAAAAATTTGGAATTTTAAAAACTAGTTTTGTCACTATTTAAGTCCAGGTTGCCATTTAATTCTAAATTCCTCTCAGGATGCTAGCCAAATGATGCAACAACAGCTAAAAGAAAATCACTGATAGGATATGAGGAAGGTGTAGAAAAAGTGGCGATTGTCCCTAGGAAGATTTAGCCAAATCTGACTACAAACCAGAAATAAAGTACAGATCTTTAACCATCCGTCTACATTTTTGGCTACACAATGAAAACCAAGTACTTTAAAATACCAATTTTTACATTTACTTTTTCTCACTTCTGGCGACTCAAAACCTACAAAATTGGTTCTTTTTCCAATTTTGGATTTCGCTTTGTGGCGAAATCTCTCTCCAGAGAAAAAAAACACTGGAGCTTTAAAGAAGATAAGATGGTCAAGAAGGGATGGCAGGGGGCAGGCACATTTATTTTTTTCCTCGCCTTTTCGTAGCATTTTTTTAAATTTTTAAAGGAATTTTTGTTTATAGCCAAAGTGATGATCATCTGTAGGAAGATGTAGAAAAAATGGTGATAATCCCTAGGAGGATTTAGCCAAATCTGGGTATTAAACATAAATAAAGTACAAATCTTTAATCATCCTTCTGTATTTATGGCTACAAAATGAAAACCAAATATAAGAATCTGACTCTTTTTACTCTTTTTCTTTCCCACTTCTGGCGACTGGAAATCTCCGAAATCGTTTTTTTTCCGGTTTTAGAATGTTTTTTATTTCATTTTTTGGCGAAAATTCGAGAGTTAAAAAAAGGCTTCGGTCACCTGTACCCTTGCTATGTAAGCAGCCCACGACCCAAGCCCAGTACGAACCGCTGCAACTCCATAAAGACAGTATTTTTTTAAATTAAAAAATGTGTTGTATAATTTAGTGGCCATCATCCATAAAAGCATTTAGCCAAATTTGGCTATTAAAAATATGAAAGTAAAGAGAATTCCTAGTATGCTTTTATATTTTTGGCTACCTACTAGAACTTATGAGATAGAATACTGATTTTTTGAATAAAATCTCGAAATTTGGAGACTAACAAATCCCCAAAAAACACTAAGTTTTTGTCATTTTGCCATTTTGTTTTTTGTTTTTTCCCAATTTTGTGCTATAGCAAAACTGGCAATCATCAACAAGAAGATTTAGCCAAATTTGGCTATAAACCAGATTCTGAAAGTGGCAAAATTTAAGAATCCCTTTCATATTTGGCTATGTGTTGGAGCCTGTTGTAGAAATATGGCGATAGAGAAAATTCTCTGAAATCTGGCAAATTAGGGCCAGTTTTTTCACACAAAAATCCTTTGTATGTGTTGAAGTCATATTATTCACGTCATTAAAAAAGAAATGCAAAATCTCGCCCCAAAAAAAGCACTGCCACTCGCGAACATGAAAAAGTGGACCACTTTTGAACTTTTTGTGTTGGGTTTGTTATTGGGAACGTTGGGAACAATAATGGAAGGAACACATAAACTTTGTTTGGTCTCTCTTTCATCATGACTTTCTTGGGAACAATCAGATATGGCGGACCATGGGGTTGGAAGGAGTATTAGGAACCATTTTGAAAGCCATGTTTTGGCAAGATCCTTGTACAAGATTTGGTATTCTGAACTTGGGAACTTTTTTGGGAACGATACTTGACCAAAGACAAACTTTGGCCCTCTTCAATGATTTTCTTGGCAACACAGCATGTGGGGTCTTCCTTGGATGGAGTGGTTCCATTGAGAACCAGCTAACTACCTAGTCTTCTTGGGTTGTTGTTGTCATTGGGAATTTTGGCAAAACATTGTGATGACATGACATCAATGAATAGCATGGGAAGATAAACAGAAAGAAAGTAGATATGGGAAGACACACACACTCATCTTTTTTTTATTGGGTTGTTTGTTGGCCTTCCGACCCCACAAAATAAAAATGAAAATTTGAAAACATCAAGTTTGAAGAATGGACAAATGTGTTGTGTTGGGGGGCAATGGGTAGTTTGTTGGCTGATATGGAGTATGCCACAAATAAATAATGATGTTAAGGGTAGGATCAAAGACGACATTTTATTGTGAAGTATTAAGTCAATATTTGGAATGAGAGTTCAAGAGCAAATAGAGTTACCATATGTAAAGGAACTCTGTCTTCATCATGTCTTTAGGCCTCCTTTCACATCTTAGGTCTTCTTTGTTATCATCGATTGTCACTTTGTAACCATGGATCCTATTTGCATAGGGTTTGTTTTTTGTTTTTTTTAATTATTTGCTTTTGTTTTTTCTTTGGGTTGTGTTTACTCGTGCTCTCTTTTGCCTTGTACTTTTGATGAATGGGTTCCCATCCTTGATTTTGATAGAGGATTTTTCTTCTCCTTTCACCCCTATCCCTTATTTTAGAATTATCCGTAAAGTACGGAAATCTTATTAGAACTCTGTATGAAATGCTGAAACTCGGCATTTAATGCACAAGGTTTGTGAGCAATTATAGTACGTGTACAAGTAAGAGCTGTGAACAGCAACAGCAGTGAAGGCCCTTAGGAAAAACGAAAGACAGGATGAAACTCAGTTTACCCCCAAAATTGATGGTTTTCTAAGTTTCACCCCTCTCTAAACGTACTTCTTTTGAGAATCTCACTCTGTGTATGACCAAACTCAGGGTTCTAGTGTTGTGTTTTCATTACTTTACTTTCCGGATAACTCTAATATTAGGTATATTCCAAACCAGAATCAGGCAGTGTGTGGTTGACACTGGTGTTTAGTGGGTATTGGAATTTACACTTAGCAATCTGGTCCTAATATGTCCAGTACCATTAGGGGGAGGGGGTTACAGTTATGGCTCAGGTACGTAACTGAAGCAACCAAATAAATCTGATATAAATCTGATATCAAAACCAAAAATGTGATCTTGTATATAATCTGATATGGGTGTTAGTTTTTAAATTTTTGATACTTGGGGATGTCAAGCCTGGTCCTAGTATGTTTTCATGATAATTTTCAATTTTCAATTTGTAAACAAGTTCAACAAATTAAAGGTTCAACTTCTCAATTTACTCAATGACAATCTCATTACTTCGGGTGGAACATTTTGAACTTTGCAACTCCACCCTTTCATCGTTACTAATCACCTTACCGTCCTAAGAAATACCCAGGACTCAGGTGTGCATTGTAAAGCAAGTTCCTAAATATCAAAAGCAATACCCAAGACTTAGGTGTAACTATAAAAAAAATTCTTAGGTTTGAATACAAATCTTAATATAATGAACACCAAGACCAACCTTGGTCTATTATGCATTACGATATAACAAAAACCAACTTAATCTGTTACAAATCAGGTATAATAAATGCAAAGATTACACTGGTTTGTTATGAATCAAGGTATAACAAATGCAAAGATTGGCTGATTTTATACGAGCCTAGGTATTGGCAAGACCTTATACCAGATTGGTATGGTTTTTGATACCATGGCTTATACCCAAATCAATACTTTGGTTTACCCATAAATACCTACCTACCTACCTGCACAACACTGGTTGATACCAATGTTATCATAATTATTATTTTTAGTTTGAAATGCTTATATGTTTACTAGTGTGAACCCCGTGCATAATGCACAGGTGTGTTATTTCAACAATGTTTGATTGATGTTTTTGATTTTTTAAAAAAACTTTTCTTTTCAAACAACCGTTTGTCCCCCCCCCCGCCCCGTCGGTTCTTTATATTTTTCCAATTGCTGCTAAACACCAGTTTCCATCAGATCACACTGGGCCAGAGCGATTCAGCGCCCACCGGCGCACCATCCATCCATTGGATGCCTGAACTTGTTATGGATGAACCTAAACCTCTCCCGTGCCCAGCCCGCCCGTGCTGGCCCACCGTCACAGACAGACTAAGTGAATTAATATATGTTGATAGTCACCTTGAAAATTCAAATGGAAAACAGTTTAAAATATAGTGATGTTTTCACATAATACCAATATTCATTGGTATTACATGAAAACTTGATACGTGTTAATCTGGTATTATTGTTTGAGCATGATACTGGCCAAGGCTTGGTGTTAATTTGTATTGCAAAAGATAACGTGCAGAAAAGTGCTGGTATCAAGGCAAGAAAACTTGAATCCCCTGATACCATGGTGATTCCAGGAGAGGTGCTGGTTCACCAGAGACCCTCTTTTACATACAGCACCACAAACAAAGCTTGTAACTTAAGCCCAGGGCTTTATTATTAGTTACAGCTTTTCAACTGCATCATGTACTATTTTACTTTGTTGGATGACCAATTGTTGCACCTTCTTTTGTTCTCTTTCCTTGGCAGGACCAAATGGTTTTTCATTTGGCCTTTTCTGCCTCTTCTTTTTAGTCTGCTACAGAGGCACAATGGACAGGTCTTTCTTGGGTCTACCTAACCTAACCATCATTCAAAATCCACATGCCCTGGGTGCAAAATTCACATGCCCATCATGCAAAATACATTTGCCCGTTGTGTAAAGTCACATGCCCATCGTGCAAAACACACTTGCCCGTTGTGTAAAGTCACATGCCCATTGTGCGAAATCCACATGACATTGTGTAAAGCCACCTGCCCATTGTGCAAAATCAACATGCCCATTGTGCAAAATCAACATGCCCATTGTGTAAAGCCACATGCCCATTGTGCAAAATCCAGATGCCCATTGTGCAAATCATGAAGTCCATTGAGGTCCGAGTCATAATGCCCTCCCTACACATAATGAATGGATCATAGGGTAGTTATTTTGCAGGTTTTTCAGGCCTCCTAAAATACATGGGTAGAATTGGCAGGTAGTAGTAGCTGACATTACTCATTTCCCACCTTTGCTACTGTTGATTCTCTCATTTCCTACCTGCCTCCACACTTGTATTTCACACCTTTTTAAAGGATCCTTGGCTCAATGATGAAAAGCAGAATGCCACATGCAAATCCAAAAGGATGATGTATGTATCTTCCAAACTCACCTTTGCACACTGGTCTAAATACCCTCCATGTAAAAAGAATATACATTTTAACGCACACCAAATGACCCAAATTCAATTGACCTTAACCCCACCTTCCAACAAAATTGTTTCACACGAAACCCACATTATTTTAGGTTCTAAACTGGTGTTGTGCATGTAAAATGCCAATAGCCATATATATGGCATCTAAATGGTGGGTAGGTGTAAATCATTTACATTTACTTGGTATGCAATGGATTTCAAATATACTTACACAGTAAATTTTTGGGACCATGTGAAATTTGTTCGCTTTCATAGTTACAACCTTGCCCCCCCCCCCCCCCCCCCCCCCCCCCCCCCTCCTCTTTTCCCTCCCATTCCCTCTTCCCATCCCCCCCACCCCCCCTCTTCACACCACCTACCTTCGCCCCCCCCG
>Ga0116231_10004414_pt1 | contig 28468 bp, 19 predicted proteins | sample S1TSphgellanicum_2_FD_89695 | JGI IMG/M metagenome (GOLD analysis project Ga0116231, IMG submission 89695) | Host-associated microbial communities from peat moss isolated from Minnesota, USA - S1T2_Fd - Sphagnum magellanicum MG | ecosystem: Host-associated > Plants > Peat moss > Unclassified...
CCGCAAGCGAGGCAATCAGGCTCGCCGCGTGCTTGTTGAAGGCCTCCGGCGAATCCAGATCGGCCAGAGAAACGCCGTTGCTGCCGTACGACCGGTCCAGATGCATCCCATCCGCCGCCTGGGTGCCCACGGCAAACGACTCGCCGTAAGAGGTCGTTCCCTTGCGCACGATCGTCCCTTCGCTGCTCACCAGATACGAATTCACCGCCCGCGCGTGGAAGGTCGTCGAGGCGTATTGCACGTCCTTGCCGGCGTCTTTCAACGCGGCATCGGTAAGGAAAAGCCCGCTCGATTCGGCAACCCGCTTCTCCCACACCGCTGGGGCAGCCGCGCCGTCCAGTTGCAAATGCACCAGGGCTTCAAGCGAAACCACCGGCGTCTCCTGCGAGAAATCGTCCTGCTGCGGCGGGGTCTGCACCTGCTTCAACTGCGCCTGCTTCTGCGCGTAGGCGGCCAGAGCACCCTTGTAGGCCTCGTCGGTGGCCTGCCACAGCGCCGCCCGAATCGCCAGGACGTCGTTGTCCAGCGCCGCGAAAGAGACCGTGCCGTCGCCGCGCGAGGTCGAGCTGTCGATCTTGTAATCGCCCACGCGCACCGTCACCCGCGCCACGCGCTGATGCCGGAATCCGCTGCCCAGGCTCGCACCGAAGTCCGCCCGCGTCTGGTAATCCTCAATGTCTTCAATCCGGTACTGGATGAAGAACGGCTTGGCGAAGCCCTTCAACTGGAGCTCATCTTTGTTGCGGTCCAACTCGGTCAGCATGGCCTCCAGCACCGGGTCTTTCTCGGCATCGGCTCGCGTCTGCTGGGCGATTGGCTGAGCGGGGGCGTAGATGCAAGCGGCCAACGCCAAAACGGAAAGAGATAAAGCGAATCGATTGTTCATCATCGGCTTCCCTTTCCTGCCGCGGTTGTCTGCGCGGCGGTTGCGATCACGCTGGGATTGGGCAGAATCGGCACTCGTTCCGTTCCTTGTTGCTGCTTCTGCGTTTCGATTTCCTTCAGCAACATCGCCGGAGCGACGGCCGAAACCGGAATCGAACCCGACTCCGCGCCGCACTCGCCGTTGAATATCTCTTCCTTGTCGCCGGTGGCCAAAATGCTCTTCATCGCCGCCAGCGGTGTGCCGACAATGCTGACTCCGCGCACCAGCTCATCCGGACGCCCATCCACATACACGCGGTACACCACCAGTGGAATCACCGAAAACGCCTGCGGCGAACTGCGCGTGGTCACGGCGAACCCGGAAGAAATGTCCTCGAAATAAAGGCCATACGGCTTGCCCTGCTTCCTGGCCTCGTCGATCAGCATTTTCCGCAGTTCGGAGTCGGACACCGTCTTGGTCGAGGTCACGATCAGGTTGCCCTGGCGTCCGTTTGGAACGCGCCCAATCTGCCCGCGGCCGTGGCCGTTCGACTGGCTGAAACTGGCGATCGGCAGCCGCGACATCAGAAACGTCTTGAGCACTCCGTCCTGGATGAGATCGACTTTCTGGGCTTTTTGACCCTCGTCGTCGTAGGCATAGGTGCCGCTCAGCCAGGTATCGCCGAATTTGGCCCGCGTCGGGTCGTCCGAAACGGAAAGAAAACTCGGCAGCACTGGCTTGCCCAACTCTTTGGTAAAGGTCTGGCCTTCCTCGTCGCCGCGCTGACGCTGGCCCTCGAGGCGATGGCCGAGCACTTCGTGGAAAAACACCGCCGAAGCGCGCCCGGAGAGGATTGCCGGCCCGTTAAACGGCTCCGTCACCGGTGCCTTGCGCAGCGCCTCCAGGCTCTTGCCCAGCTCGCGCATCGCGGTTTCAAGTTCCGCCTGCTTCGGCAGTTGATCGACCGTTTCCGCTTCAAAGGTCTGGGCGCGGAACAAATCCATGCCGTCGTCGGCGCGGCTCACCGCAAAGACGATCAGCCGCGCCATCTGATGCGGATTGGCCAGCCGCGACCCCTCGGATGAGGCGAAATAATCAGTCTCGCTTTGCGCCGTCAGCAAGACGATGTTCTGGTTCACGTCGGGAAATTCGCGAAAGACTTTGGAGAGCGCCCGGACGCGATCCTCCCACGCCGCCTTATCGACGACCGGCGACGGAGCTGGCGCATCGATATGAATCTGCGGCGTTTGCGTGGAAAAATCGCCGGAATTGTCCTCTTCCTTGGCGCGCACCTCGGCTTCCGTCTTCACCCGCAGGTAGTTGTCGAGCGCGGTGCCATAGCCGCTGTTGGTGGCCAGCCACAGCTCCCGGGAGAGCGCATCGCGGTCGTCGCCGAGCGGCAGTTGCGCGCTATTCACGGCCGAAGCGCGATGATTGCCGTGCGTATTGTCCAGCTTGGGATCGCCGACTCGGACCTGCACATCGACCACGCGCTCGCGATTGTCGCTCGAATCGACCAAGGCGCCGAATTGGGCGCGGATCGAGACGCTGTCGGCGTCGGCGACGGTGTAGCTGAGGAAGTAGGGCGGCACCTGCTTGTCGCCCTGCTTTCCGAGCGATCCCATGGCGCGCGTCAGCTCGGCGGTCATGGTGTCCAGCAGCGGCGGCAGCGGGGCCGCGGCCTTGTCCGCGGCAAAGGCGGTTTGCAGCGCGAAACACGAGCAAGCGGTTGTAAACAGAAGAGCACGGAAGCCGGAATGGCGCCGGTGCCGGATGCGGGATGGAAGAAGCCGTTGGGGAACTGTTGGCAATTTAGGTCTCATGGCGCTGCGGAGATTGGCGAACAGTAGTTTCTATCGGCTATTGTCGCAGATAGTACGGAGGAGTGCGATGGCAGCATGATGGCCAAGGGAAAACGGTTTTTGCGGGGTACCCGGTTGGCGGTGACGGTGTTGGCGCTCGCGCTGTCCTCTCGGACGAGTCACGCGGCGCAAGCGAAGGACGCGGCGCAAGCGGTGCGCCACGCCGCGCCATCCTCGTCCTACGCGGCGCAATCCATGTCATACCCGGCGCAATCGGCGTCCGCGGCCCAGCCTTACCATCTGCCACCGGATAAGCTGCGCAAGGCGATCGTCCTTGGAGTCATCCGGCCGATGCTTTCCTTCGGAGCGGAGTTTGGACAGGTTGCCATTTTGTGGATTTTACTTGCCTCTGGCTTCTCTGCCCGACTGAGCGACTGGGCGTCCGCAAGATCGAAGCGCGGCTGGCTGCGGGCGCTGCTCTTTGCGGCGATTCTGGTAGCACTGCTGTTTTTTGCGGTCGATCTCACCACAGACGCGATCGGCCACGCTTTTTCGCTGCGCTATGGCATCAGCATTGAACCCTGGCCGGCGTGGCTGCTCGATCAGGCTAAGACGCTTGGCCTCGCCGTCTGCCTGGAGACGCCGGCGATTGCGCTCCTGTACGGCTTGATGCGCTGGCGCTGGTCGCGTAAGCGGTATTGGTTGTGGTTCGCGGCTGCCTCCGTTCCCGTGGTGGTGCTGGGGACGTTTCTACTGCCTTCCGTGATCGACCCGCTCTTCAACTTCTTTGAGCCGCTGGCCAAGTCGCATCCGGCTCTGGTCGAGCAACTGGAGCGCGTGGTGGCCCGCACCGGCACCAGCATTCCGCCGGAGCGGATGTTTCTGATGAAGGCCAGCGATAAGACGACGGGGCTGAATGCGTATGTGACCGGCATCGGTGCCTCAAAGAGGATCGTGGTCTGGGATACGACGGCCGACCGCATGCCGACCGACGAGATTCTCTTCACCTTTGCCCACGAATCCGGCCATTATGTTCTCAACCACATTCCGCAGGGACTTGCGTTTGGCATTGCGGGAATTTTCGTCTTTTTCTGGGCTGTTGCGACGACAGCGGAGTGGTTTTGGCGCCGCTTCGGCGCGCGATGGCAAATTGGCGAACTGGCGTCGCTGCCCGGTCTGGCGGTGATTTTGCTGGCGTTTTCCCTGCTGCAGATTGCCGCGGAGCCGATCGGCAACGCTTTCAGCCGGCATATCGAGCATGAGGCGGACGTTTACGGGCAGGAGGCGATTCATGGGCTCGTGGCCGATCCCCAGAAGACAGCGATCGCCAGTTTCAACCGGCTCGGCGAGGCCTATCTCGACGATCCAAATCCGAATCCGTTCCTCGTCTTCTGGACTTACAATCACCCATCGACACAGACCCGGGCGGAGTTTGCCGAGCAGTACGATCCATGGCAGCCGGGGCGAACGCCACGCTTCTTTTCGAAATGAGTCTCAGGCCGGCGCGAGTTTTGGGGCGCTGTGACTGGCGCTGGACTCTTCCGCCTTGGCCAGGCGCATGAGAGTGAGGACGGTGATGTCGTCGTCCTGCCCGAAGCGGACAGCGGCTTCCGTGGCTTGCGTGGCGTTGGGACGGGTGGCGAAGAGTTTTTCGAGGCGTTCGAAGCCATACAGTTCGCCAAGGTGGTTGCGGGCTTCAAGCAGGCCGTCGGTGTAGAGAGCGAAATGATCGCCGACATGGAGCTTGAAGCAATACTCCTCGTACACTGTGGTGGCGTCGAGGCCGAGGGGGAGCGCGCCGTTGAGTTGCAGCTCTCGTTGATTGAGGAATGGCGCAGGATGGCCTGCGGTCGAAAGGGTACAACTGCCGTTGGCATCGAGGCGCATGGCGATGGCTGTGGCAAATCCCCCGGACATGCGGTTATACAAACGGCGATTGAGGCCGGCGAGGATCTCCGCAGGGTTGGAGGTGTATTCGGCGACCATGCGCGTGGCGCCGACGATGAGCGAGACGGCCATGGCCGCGCGCAGTCCTTTGCCGCTGACGTCGCCGAGGATGAGCAGCGTCGCGCCGTCGGAGAGTGGAATGATCTGGAAGAAATCGCCGCCTACCTGGGCCGCGGGACGGTAGGCGCTGGTGATGGCGAAGCCAGGCAACGGAGGCAGTTCTTCGGGAACCAGCACCTGCTGCAGTTCGCGGGCGTTCTTGAATTCCTGCTCGATGGCTCCCTGTTTGCGGCGCGTTTCGACGGAATTGCGGTAGATGGCGTAGATGAGCGAGAGCAGCAGCAGGATTCTGGCGGCTGTTTCGGGCGTGACAGCGTTGCCCAGCACAGTGAACATGGGGTTGCCGAGCCGGTCGCCCCAGCTCCAGTGGGTGAAGCGTTCGCCCTGTTCGGCGGTGGTATGCAGCGCCTCGATGCCCTCGGCCAAGGAGGCAAAGATGGCCACCACCCATCGTTCGGAGTCGAGCCGCTTACCTCCCGTCAGTGCGAAGACCAGCAGCACCATCGGAATGACCTCCACCACGGTCACCACGGCGGTGAGCGCGCCGTCTGCGATTTGCGCCTGCACTTGCAGGTGTGGATTCGAGAGCGGCAAGGTCACGAAGCCGTCAAGGATGCTGGCCAGCGCGTCAGCTAAGGCGGCAATGCGCACCCATTGGATCAGCTTTTTCCGGTCCCCTAACTGAAGCAGGGTAATGACCAGGAACCAGAGCGCGATATCGAACAACGCGAACATGGGTTGTTCGCCGCCGATGGCAATGGGGTAGGAGATGGGTAGGCGCATGCCGCCCAGCAGTGTGGTGAAAATGGGGCTGAAGCAGTAGGCGGCCATCCAAAAGAGAACCCACTGCGAGCGGTCGCGCAGCCAGCCGACAAAGCCCAGCACCACCACCAAAATGTACAGAAACAGGACGGCGAAGGCCAACTGGTGGCTGCGCATCCAGGCGTAGTCGCCCACCGCCTTGGCCGCGGCGATGTCTTTGGGGCTGCCGAGGAGGGGGACCGCTTCGAATCCGCCCAGGGTACCGGCGTCGAAGGAACTGAGCGGAGCCTTCCACACGCGGATAGCCAGCACACCGTCGCGAATCCGACCAAGACCGAAGGTATGCGGCGGGGGGTGGTAATACCAGACCGGATGCGGCGGCATGCGGCCGTAGGAGCCGACAAGGGCTCCGTTCCAGTAGAGGTCATAGGCGTCTTCGACTCTTGGCAGCAGAAGAGCGAAATCGGGAGTGGAACCGCCGGAGGAAACTACGCGGATGTGACGCCGGTACCAGGCGTAGCCGGTGTAGCTGTCATGACCCTGCGCGCCCCAGCCCTGGTCGGCCGTCAACTGCTCCCAGTTGGAATCGTCCCAACTCTTGGCGGCCCATGCGGGATCGTCACCGACATGAAATTGCCATACACCCTCAAGCGGAACGGTTCCCTTGCCCAGACCGTCCAAAACGAGCGTTGGGACGGGGTTACGCATGCGCGAAGCGTCGGAAGCCGGAGATGCCTGTGCCAGGGTCCGCATGGAACCCAGGACAATTGCGGGCATGGCAACAAAAACTTGCAGAAAAACAACAGGCGACCGCCAAAAAAGCATGAGGCCAGCATACTCTGGATTGCGTCGAGTGCAAACATCCAGGGCGGAAGGAAGATCGCTTACACTAGTTTTGTTATGGCCTGCCTCTTCTGTAAGATCCTCGAGGGAAGCGTTCCCGCGACACGCGTGTATGAAGACGACCTGTGCCTCGCCTTTGCGGACATTCACCCGCATGCGACCGTGCATCTGCTGATTGTGCCGCGCAAGCATATCGCTTCACTGGCCGAAGCGTCGCCCGAAGACGCGCCCCTGTTGGGGCATCTGCTGTGGGTGGTGGCTGAGATTGCGCGGCAAAAGGGATTGTCCAAAGGCTATCGGACGGTAATCAACACGGGCGAGGATGGCGGCCAGACGGTCGAACACCTGCACCTGCATCTGCTGGGCGGACGCATCATGCATTGGCCTCCGGGATGACGGCGGGTTTGGAAGACGGCAACATTTGAGGACCCCACAAAGAAAGGGCGCTCCCGTTTGGAAGCGCCCTCTGGTTTGTTCTCGAAGAGAAGCTAATTCGGCTGAGGGTAATACTCTTCTTCCTCTTCCATGCCGTAGCGGCGAAGTAGGTTGGGCAGGCTCTGCGAAAATGCGGAGCGGGGCATGACCGAGTCGCAGCCGGCTTCCGTGGCTTTCATCTTCAAATCTCCCTGGAGGTGCGAGAGAAAACCAATGATGGAGGTCGACTTCTTGAGCTTAGCCTTGAGTTTGGGAATCAGCGTGAGCGGCTTGGCCGCGGCGTTGTTCAGGTCGAAGACCAGAAGCGCCGGCCGTTCGGCTTCGGCTGCGTCCGAGATGCGCGCGATCACGTCCTTATCGCCTTTCACGAACTCCACCTTGACGCCCAGCTTGCGGCTGGCTTCCTGAATCTTGGCCAGGAAGAAGAGATCTTCGATGAAGAAGAAAATCTTCGTCGGCGCGTCGGCGGCGATGGTGGGAGCGGAGCCGCGCGGCGACGGCGTGTCGTTGTAATACGCTCCGTGACCGTTGCCCTGAAAGGGGATGGTCGAGGGCGGACCGTCCGCGACATTGCCGTTGGCGACGCGATAGCTGTGATCCATGGGCCCTACAAACTGGCGCGGGCCTTTCTGCTGCTTGCGCTTCTTGCTGCCGCCACCGTTTCCGTTGGCGCCGTTGCCGTTGAATCCACCGCCGTTAAACCCGTTTGACCCGTTGCCGGGGCTGATAGTGTTGCCCGGCGAGGCCTCGAATCGGGGCTGTTTATCGCGATCGCGAGATTTCTTTTTCTTGCGGCCGGAGCCTGAGCCTTGCCCAGCGTTGCCTTGCTGCGAACCCTGCGGGCGCTGCAAGTTCTGCGGCGCTGGTGGAGGGCCACTCTGCAGAATCGGCGAAGCGACCGGGGGAGTCTGAGCCTGTGCAGGCTGGGGTTGGTTGGCTGCCAGATTGGCCTTGGTCTTTCGGCGGCGCCGGCGACGCCGATGCCCCTGCGATTGCCCAGGCACGGAGGCCTGAGTTTGCCCCGCCTCCGAAGGCGGCTGCGTTGATTCTGTCTTCATGCTTGCACTTCCTCGTGCGTGTCCTGCTGCGTTTCCATAAATTGAATTGCTTTCATTGCAGCTTTCCCTGCGGAGGGGCTGCACACCCTACCCTGCGTGCGGAACGGTCCATCTCTTCGTTCCAACTCATCGTTTCAGGCCGATGCGACCGCCTTACCCTGGACCATCGTTCCCCCGAATGAGATCCAGGCCGCCGGCAAGATGGCTGACCGGCTTTCCCAGCCGATACAGGATTTCTTACAACCCAATGCAAGACTCGACTGCCAGCCGCGTAGACGTTGCGCCGGTCACCCGGACACCCGCCCGGAGGTCTGTCTGGTCTTTTTGATTCCTCGCAACGAGGATGCAGACCGATCGTTGCTTCGCGGAATCTGCCCGAATCTGCCCAACCTTCATTGCCTGATGAGTTCTCCGGAAAATTGCTTCCGCTGAGGGGTTCGTTCGGATGAAAACCGTCACGACGAACAGCGTACTCTTGGTGTGCTGCAGCTTTCAAACTCTACCCGGCTCTTCGTACCAGCCCAGGGAGGCTCATGCATGCTGCGCGATAAGGGCAATTCCGATACTACAGATAAGCCGGGACGCTGGCAAGGTACCGAACAGATTCATGGCACAAAATTTGTCAGGTTTTGCGCAACCCCGACTTCGCACGAGTATGGCAGCACCGGGCACGGTCGCGCAAGAGGAGTCTGTGTGAAAACAGGACTGGAAAGCCGGATTCAAAAATCTGGTTGCCGTGCGGGAAATGCAATCGAGCCTCGCGCAAGGCAGAGAGGTCACCCTCCCGAAAAACAATAGCGCCATCCGGCGTGCGGATTGGCGCTGTTGTTTGTTTCGAATTCCCGAAACGGAATGTCTTGGGCACTGGCCTCCCAAGATTTTGGGCCTTGAGGATCGATTCTAACGACCGCGCCTCAGGCTCTCGATGGAGTGACTTCACAAGGGGAACGCTCTGTGTTGGCGTTCTTCTCAGGTTGAAGCCCTCAACGATTGCGGAACTGGATTCGATCACAGTCGCCGCTGATCACTGGCACCCTAAGTTTAGCAATCGACTAGCCAATCTATCGATTGATATTTTTCAATGACTTACACGGCGATGCTGGCCCAAAATATCCTAAAAATAGAATTGTTTTTGTCTGCGTATTCCCTTTTTGAAAATTCGGGGAAGAGATTGTCGTTTCCGGCTGGGAAAGTCTATCGCTGGCAGACCGGACAAAAATGCGTTCCCCGGCCGGCAAGCAGGATTCGCTGGATTGGCGTACCGCATACGAGGCAGGGCTGGCCGGTTCTGAGATAAACGCGATGTTCGAGCTGAAAGAAGCCGCGCACGCCGTTGGCGTCGACGTAGTCGGAGACCGACGATCCGCCGAGGGCGATGGCGTGCTGCAACACTTCCTGGAGAGCGGCGTGCAGGCGCGCGAGTTCGGTGCGTTTGATGCGTCCGGCCCTGCGGCGAGGGCGGATGCCGGCGCGAAAGAGGCTCTCGTCGGCGTAAATGTTTCCCACCCCATGGAGCAGCGTCTGATTGAGCAGTGCGGCTTTGATGGCCAGCTTGCGGCCGCGAAAGAGCTCAGCAAAATCCTCGGCAGTGATGGTCGTGGGTTCGGAGCCGGGGCCGGTGAAGGCTTGCGCGCTGGTCAGTTCGCGAAATTCCAGGCGTCCGAAGCGGCGCGGGTCGACAAAGCGCATTTCGCGTCCGCTGGCCAGGGTCAGGCGAGCATGGGTGTGCGGGGCGACCGGGCCGTCTGGCGTGGTAACCAGCAGACGGCCGGTCATCCCCAGATGCACGATCCATTGGGCTTTCGGAACCGGCTGGCCACGGTCTCCCAGGTCGCAGACAATGTGTTTGCCGACGCGCCGGACGACGAGAATCGTCTTTCCCACAAGGCCGGCGGCTTGTTGCGCGGGAGGATTTTTGAAGGGCTGGGTGTGGGAGCCGAACCAGGCTTCGACGATGGCGTCGCCGCGCAGGCGCTCGTCGACGCCACGCGCGATCGTTTCGACCTCCGGCAACTCAGGCATCTTTCGATTTTAGCGGGCGATGCGGCTCGGCGGCGGGCATGGGCGGATTGGGAGCGGTTTGGCCAGCGGGTCCAGTATATGATTACGAGTGGTGCCGGTGAAGCGGCCAGTTTGAGGGCCTCGCACCGGAATCATCCCGATCGGCTTTGGGCCATCCCCGCCATCGCGCGGGAATCCGGCGGCCCGACAGCGGTGCCAGGAAATGGATTGCATGCGAGCGAAGACAGCGGTTGTGTTAGGGGCCCAGTGGGGCGATGAAGGCAAAGGGAAGATAGTCGACGTGCTCAGCGGCCGTTTCGCCGCCGTCGCGCGCTACGCCGGCGGACACAATGCCGGTCACACGGTCATCATTGAGGGGCAGAAGTTTGTGCTCCAGTTGATTCCCTGCGGAGTGCTTCGGCCTGGCTGCAAGGGCGTGATCGGCAACGGCGTCGTGCTGGATCCGATCGCCTTTCTCAAAGAAGTGGCCAAGCTGCGCGCGCTGGGTCTGGATGTCGACGGGCAACTGTTCGTCTCCAATCGCGCGCAGGTGATTCTGCCTTACCACCGCATGATCGAGCTGGCCGCGGAAAGCGCTCCGGGGAGGCAGAAGATTGGCACCACCAGCCGCGGCATTGGGCCGGCGTACGAGGACAAGATGGCTCGCAGCGGCCTGCGCGTGGTGGATCTATTGAATCCCAGGATTTTGCAGGCGCATATAGAGAACGCCTGCGCGGAAAAGAATGCCATCGCCCATGCGCTTTTTGGCAGCGAACCCATCGATTCGGCCAAGATGTTCGACGAATACGCGGCGGCGGCGGAGCAGGTGCGCCCGTTTGTGACCGACACCGGAAGTCTGCTGAACAAGGTGATCGCGGACGGCGGCAGCGTGATGTTCGAAGGGGCGCAGGGGACGATGCTGGACATCGATCACGGCACCTATCCGTTTGTGACCTCGTCTTCGGCCACGGCCGGCGGCGCGTCCACTGGAACCGGCGTGGGGCCGACGGCGATCGGCACGGTCATCGGCGTGACCAAGGCGTATGTGACGCGGGTCGGTGAGGGGCCATTCCCGACTGAGATTCACGACGACTCGGCCGAGGTGCTGCGCGCGCGCGGCAACGAGTACGGCGCCGTCACCGGGCGCCCGCGCCGCTGCGGATGGCTGGATATTCCGCTGCTGCGCTACTCGAACCAGGTGAACGGCACGGAATGGCTGGTTGTGACCAAGATGGATGTGCTCGATGAACTGGCGGAGATCCCCGTCTGCATCGGGTACGAGATCGACGGCAAATTCACGGACCTGGTGCCGGCGGATGTGCAAGGGCTGGAATCGATTGTTCCGCGCTACACAACGCTCAAGGGTTGGCGGCAGCCGACCGAAGGCATCGCATCGTTTGAGGATCTGCCGGCCGCCGCTCAGGAATATCTCCGTTTCCAGGAGCGCGAGAGCGGCGCTAAAATCGGCATGGTCTCAACGGGACCGGATCGCGACCAGACCATGATTTTGCCCGGCTTTGCCGACATGCTGGATTCTCTGCACGCCTAGCCGCCACGCACAGTTTTTGGAGTAAAGGAAGGCCCATGATCAGCTTCATCGTTCGCTTGAAATTTGCTGCCGAGGAGCGGTCGGATATCGCCGAAACACTGCGTTTGCTGGCCGAGGCCTCGCGAAAGGAGCCGGGCTGCGTCAGCTACATCCCGCATCAGGTCGAGGACGATCCGGACACGGTCGTCATCTACGAGCAATACCGCGACTCTGCCGCTTTAGCCGCACACCGCGCTTCCGACCACTTCAAGAAACTGGCGGTTGGGGGGCTTTACCAGCGCATGCGCGAGCGAATGGTCGAAAATCTGACCGCAGTCGTTTAGTGCGGCAATCACCGTTCAGGGCGCTCGAATCCCAATTTGGCGCCATCCTGCGACTACTGCCAGATTCCTTTTGACCTCGGGTTACGTCCAAGGCTAGGATTCGATACGAGTATGCTCGCAAATTCCACCCCGAGAATTGCGTCAACCGGCCGCCCGCAGGGCCGTCCCAGACCGTGCCCAACCCTTCGCCGTCTGGGGCGTTCGGCAGCCTGCTCGCTGGTTGGATTCACCATTGTGTTTTCGGCTCTGGCGCAGCCGGGACGGGCCAACTCTGTTCCGCGCGCTCAGCGGCACGAGTATCGCCACGAGATCGAGCAGATGGAAGAGACCTGGCGATCGGCCATGCTCAAAGGCAACAGCGCGGCTCTCGACGCCCTGCTCGCCGACGACTACACCGGCATTACGGCCAAAGGCGCGATCCAGACCAAGGATCAGGCGATCGGCAACCTGAAAAGCGGCGCGATCCAATTGACCGCCCTGCAAATCTCAGACCGCAAGGTTCGGGTGTACGGGACCACCGCTGTCGTTACTTCGCTGGCGGAGTTGACCGGCGGAAAAAACGATCAGGAGATAAGCGGACGCTATCGCTACACGCGCGTCTATGTGAGGAATCCTCAAGGAGTATGGAAAATCGTGAGTTTTGAAGCCAGCCGCATTCAGGAATTAGCCGAACATAAATAGAGTTTGCGGGAAATCTGCATACTTTCTATGCCAAATCCCTCATCTACAACGGGAATTTTGTTCTAAATTGGTCTGAGTTACCATCGACAAAGATTTAAGTTACCGTTGTGTGGGTTGACTTTCGCTCCCAGTGGGCGTCTTCTGGAAGTCAACGTGGTGATTCCGGTTGCAAGTCGCAACTCTTCCCGTCCGGATATCGCCCTTCCCTCTGAAGACAGGCTCCAGCCCGCACGAGTGAGCTGCATTGGGAACATTCGAATTCACACCGGGAGACCCTATGCCGCGCAATAATCTCGCCATCCTAAAATTCTTTGCACTGCTGTTCTTGTTGCCGGGCCTGGCTGGACTGATCTTCAGCGCCATGATTTCGACCGATTACCTCGAAAACCTTCCCAAGTCGCCGGTTCCGAGCGAGCTGCGCATGACGCCGCGGAACGTGCACGGCATTGTCGTTTACCAGACAGTGCAGGAAGATGAGCGGCTCTCGATCATGGAGTACAGTTCGGTCTCGATTTTCCTCGTCGGGCTGGTGTTGGGCATCGTGTACCTGGAAAAGTGGTCCACCGTACGCCAATCGGAGATGGATTCGGATTTGCTGGAAGAGGCTGAGGCCTGAACCTCAGCCGTTCTGCCGGCTACTTGCCGTACTCATCCCGCAACCTCGTTTGACGGCTCACCATGGGTTGCGCCACGCCTTCGATGTAGACCTGCTTGACATCGGTGCGCACATCGAGCGGGTCGCCGTTGGCGAGAACGACATTGGCGGTTTTGCCGACATCGAGCGAACCCAGCGTATCGCCAAAGCCGTACATCTCCGCCACATTGAGCGTGATGGCCTTGAGGGCCTCGTCGTAGGGCAATCCGTAGGCTACGGCAAATCCCGCCGAATACGGCAGATTGCGCACGGCATGCGCGCCGCCCGGTCCGCCGGCTTCTCCCGAGCAGATGGCGATCTTCACGCCGCGCTTGGCGAGTTCGGCCGGGAGCGTATACACCGCGTCATACCGTTCATTCGGGCGGGGCAGATCGTAGATGGGCCCGACGATGACTGGAACCTTCCAGGCGGCGATTTCGTCGAGGATTTCCTGGGTGCGGGTGACGTGGTTGAGGATCACCTTGAGGTGAAATTCCTGCGCGACTTTCATGAAGCTCTCCACGTCATAGCCCTCGTAAACGCCGACCACGACCGGGCGCTGGCCGTGGAGGTACGGCAAAAGCGCTTCGAGCTTCAGGTCGCGCTGGAAGGATTTGTCGCCGTCCTTGTCGCCGGATTTGTCAGCCGACTTGTTGTCCGCTTTTTCCGGCTTCTTCATAGCCGCGTCTCGCGTGGCTTCGTAGTGCTGAGCATCGAGCAGCGACTGGCGAAGCTGGGTAATCAGGCCCATGCGGGTTGAGGGGAACTGCGATCCGTGACGGCGCTGATCCGAGCCGAAGTTCATGGAGAGCGCAATGTCGCGTCCCAGGATCATCGCGTCGCGGTCGCGACCGGCGAGTTGAATGAAGATGTCCTGTCCGGCGATGGAGTCTTCCTCGGCGGGCGCGACGACGGCGTTGGTGACGCCGTTGAGCCGGGCGACTGGGATCAGCTCCGTCTCGGCGTGGAAGGCGTCGTAGACGTGCATGTGGGGCATGATCTCGTCCGACGGCTCGGAGAGATCGCTGGTGTAGGGATCGGAGCCAACTTCCATCAGCCCGAGCGCCGTATCGGGATCGATCAGGCCGGGATATACGGTTAGGCCACGGGCGTCCACGATCGTTGCATCGCTGGGCACAGTCACTTTGCCGGCCTCGCCCACGGCGGCGATCTTGCCGTCCGAAAGAATGAGCACGCCGTTTTCGATGGTTCCGTGGCTGACGGTGAGCAATTTGCCGCCGGTGATAGCGATGGTGCCGCTCTTTTTAGCACCGCTTTGGGCGGAGAGTTGACCGCAGGCCAATAGGGCAAGCGCTGCGAGGGCAATCGAGGCTGTTCTGAAATGATTGTGCATTAGTCGCCATCCCCATCTTCGCTGCCTTCGCCTGGGGCGCCGTGCATGACTCCGCTAAAGTGCGGTGTGCCAAACCCTGGCGCGGCCATGTCGAAGAATAGATCTCCGTCGATGTAGACCTTCTCGGCGCGGGCGTAGGTCGAGAGCGGGTCGACATTCCAGATGACCAGATCGGCGTCTTTGCCCACGTCGATCGAGCCGGTGCGGTCGTCGACGCCGATGATCCAGGCGGGGTTGAGGGTGACCATGCGAATGGCCTCATCCTCGGTGGCGCCGCCGTAATGGACCATCTTGCCGGCTTCCTGGTTTAAGCGGCGGATGTGGTCGTTGGAGTCGCTTTTGAGGGCCACGCGCACTCCGGCGCGCATGCTCATGACCGCGTTCCATGGGATGGCGTCCCAGGCCTCGTCCTTATAGCCCCACCAGTCGCTGAACGTGGCGAGAGCCGTGCCGGTGGGCGCGATCTGGCCGGCGACTTTATACATTTCAAGGCCGTGATGGAAGGCGCGAATCTTGTAGCCGTACTCTTTGGCGATGGCTTCTTCGGTGAGCAACTCATCGGCGCGGTAGCAATGGATCTGCACGTAGAGCTTTCCGCGCAGCACGTTGGCCAGCGCTTCCAGCTTGAGGTCGACTTTAGGAGCGACGGCGCTCTTGTCGCCTTTGGCAACCTTGGCGTTGTAGGCGTCCCAGCCGGCCATATAGACCTTGGCGTCTTCAAACGATTGCCGCATGATTTCGAAGTTGCCCATGCGCGTGGAGGGGAGCTGGTTGCGGCTGCCGTAAACCCGCTTGGGATTTTCGCCGGATGCGAACTTGATCGACTGCGGCGCGTTGGGAAAAATCATGGCGTCGCGCGAGAGGCCGAATTTGTTTTTGATGACCACGGCTTGGCCGCCGATCACGTTGGCCGAGCCGTGCAGCAGCAGTTCGGTGGTGACGCCGCCGGCCAGCGCGTCGTAGAGGGCGGCGTCGCGGTTATCGAAGGCGTCGATCATCATCATGCTCGGGGTGACCGGGCTGGTGGCCTCGTTTACGTCGTTGCCGAGCGCCGAGTGAGAATGGGGATCGATGATGCCGGGGGTCAGGTACTTGCCGGTGGCATCGACGACTACGGCGGTTGCCGGAGCATCGACCGAAGCGCCGACGCCGGCGATTTTGCCGTCGTGGACCCACACCGAGCCATTCTGGAGGGTGCCATGGCTGGCCGTCATCACCGTTGCATTCCGGATCACCAAGTCCTGATTGGCAGTCTGGCCGGCCGCGACGCAGGCCGATAGGCAGGCGGTGACCACAGAAAGCATGGCAGCTCCGCATGATCGTGTTGCTGGAAACATCCGATTCGACACAATTCCCTCCGGAAGAGCAAGTAGACGGTGCGGTGGTGCAACCGTTTGCGGCTCAAAGTTTGCGAGAACTTGATTTTAACGGAGAGCGCGGCAGGTCTCAGGAAACGACCTTTGCTTCCATGGCAAGGCGGCGAGCCAGATCCGCCTTCTTCTTTCTGGAAAGATACCAATCCCGAGTGACGATGCTGGGCTTCTCTACCAAAAAGTAAAACACAATGCAGAGCAGAATGGTTGGAATCATGATGGCGGTCGTTTTGAGGATGCCGCGAGGCATGCCGTCGAGCAGGACTCGAATGTCGGTAAGGGCCAGGACGTGGATCAGGTAGATGCTGTAGGAGGTAAGCGCGATGCCGCGAATGGTCTTCTCGGTCCAGCGGCCGAGGAACGACAGCGGCTGCCAGGCAATGTCGTAGGCTAGCCGCAGCCACGCGGCAAAACCAACCGCCTCGATCATGGTGTTGCATACGTCGAAGACCACGTGACCGGAGAACTTTGCCGGGACCAGCATGGGAACGAAGACCAGCGGGGCGCAGATCCAGGCCGGAGTGCGCAGCTTTTTGAACTGCAGCGGCTCGACGACAAACAGGTACGCAACGTACACGCCGGCAATGAGCCCATCGCAATTAAAGGGCGTCATGCGGTACCACTCGTTGGGCATCTGATCCACACCGCCGGCGATGGCAAACGCGGCGGCGCGCAACAGAAGCGGGGTGAAGAAGAAAACGGGGAGTATCCATTTGAGGCTTCTGGAGCCGAAGATGCGTTCGGTGGCCAGCGCAAGCAGGGGCATGACCAGGTAGAAGTGTTCCTCGACGCAGAGGCTCCAGGAAGGGCCGAATCCCTTCATGCCGAGAAATGTCTGGAGGAAGAAGGCGTAGTACCAGGCCAGTGGATTGCTCGGAACCCAGTGCTCAAAGATCAAAAAAACGCCGAGGGCCGCAAAGTACGGCGGCAGAGTCCTCCACCAGCGCGAAATCCAAAAGTCGCCGAGATGAAAGTTGCCGGCGACGTGGCTGCGAAAGTAGATGCGGCCGATCAGAAAGCCTGAGAGCACAAAGAAAAGCCGAACCCCTATGCCCAGAGGTTCCAGTGCGGAGATGGCATGGCCGAAGAAAACTCCGGTGATGGCGATGGCGCGGAGCAGATCCAGCCCAAAGTTCCGTTTGGTATGCATATCTACTCCAGAGTTCAAGCGTGGTGTGCGCCGCGGCGTCGCAATCAGCGGAAATCCAAGGCCACCTGGGGTCTCGGGAAGGCCGGACTCGCGCATTTTCTAGAGTATACGTGAGGCTTGAAATGACAGAAATGCAACTTTTCCGGGAGATGGCGTATGTGGCGCGCGCTTTTTGAGGTCCGCTTCGCGGCTTCCGCGGCGTGCGGCCGGGCCTGACATAGAATCGGAGCACGCCATGAATGAGACCGCCCGCATTGAAGCATTTTCCGACGGCATCTTTTCGATTGCCGCGACGCTGCTGGTGCTGGAACTAAAGGCTCCGCCACTCAACTTGCCTCTCTGGCACAGCATGGCGGCGATGTGGCCGGCCTATGTGAGCTTTGTGCTGAGCTTCTTTTTTATCGGCATCATGTGGATCAATCATCATCGGCTGTTTGTCCATATCGAAAAGGCCGATGACCTGCTCATGGCGGTGAATTTGCTGGTGCTGCTGGGAGTGGTCTTCGTTCCGTACCCGACTTTGCTGATGGCCACTTCGATTCCTTCCGGCAACGCCGACTACGCCCGCGATGTGGCGATCCTCTACAACTCGGGATATCTGGGTATCAGCGTGTTGTTCAACTTGCTTTAGTTCGTTTGCCGGCGGCAAAATATTCTCGACCACTATTTGGGGGTCGAACATGGGCATGACGCGACGTGGCAATATGCCATTGGGCTGCTGTGCGACGCCGCTTGCCTGGCGATGACCCGGTTCAGCGTCCCGCTCAGCCTGGCCATGAATGCCGCGATCGCAATCTGGTTTCTGATCCCGCCTCGGAAGCGGGTCCATCACCGACGCAAATCCGCCTGATAATTCGCAGTTGGGCTCGGTCGCGATGCGGCGGGGGCAAGCTACAATCGAGTTCAATCAAGCTCCTTTGATTCGCACGCACACTTTTTCCATTTGGAGATTTCCGATGCCGGTGATGTTGCCCACCAGGTTGTTTCAACCAATGACCGTTGCTTGTTTTTCCGTCTTGCTGGCGTTGCCCAGCGCCGGTTTTGCGGCCGATAAGACGAAGACCGAGAAAGCCAAACCAGAAACCGACCCCTATGCCGAAGTGCAGCCTGCAACCGAAACGATCGATTTGGCGGCTTACCAGCGTATCCGCGATGAAGGCCTGAACCACTCGCATGTGATGGATTTTGCCGTGGCGCTGATGGATGGGATTGGGCCGCGCCTGACTGGCTCACCGAATCTCAAGAAGGCCAACGAGTGGACCCGCGATACGCTGACCAAGATCGGCTGCGAAAATGCTCATCTGGAAGACTGGGGCGAGTTCGGCCTGGGCTGGCAGCAGTTGAATACCTGGGCGCGCATGGTCACGCCGGATACCGCTGTGCTGATCCTGCAGGCTACGCCGTGGTCGCCCTCGACGCCCGGGCCGGTCACGGGCGAAGTGACCTTTGTGAGCATCCAGTCGGAGAAGGATTTCGACGAGTACAAGGGCAAATTGGCCGGCAAAGTGGTGCTCTTCGGCGCGATGCGCGAGGTCCCGCCGGTGGATAAGGCGCTTTTCTCGCGCTATACCGACAAGGAACTCGAAGACATGGTCGAATTTCCCGTTTCGGCTGGCGGCCAGGGCCCTGGCGGGATGCCGCCGGAGATGCAGGCCCGCCTGCGCGCCTACATGGAGCGCATGAAACTGATCGACAAGATCGCTCAGTTTTTTTCCGACGAAAAGGTGGCTGCGATCATTGAGCCCAGCCGCGATTCCCGCAATGGCGGCGGATCGGGCGGCACCTTCTTCGACGACAATGGCGCGACCATCGGCCGGACGCCGTACATTGCCGGGAAGGACATCAAGGTTCCTGTCGCCGTGGCGGCGATCGAAAGCTACGGCCGGCTCTACCGGCTCACCCAGGCCCATGTGCCGGTTACCGTCGAGATCAATGTCGAGACCAAATTTACCGGGGAGCATGAGCACGGATTCGACACCATCGCCGAGATTCCCGGAACCGATCCCCTGCTCAAGGAACAGATCGTGATGGTCGGCGGACACTTGGATAGCTGGATCGCCGGCACCGGCGCGACCGACAACGGCGCGGGCACGGTCGTGGCGATGGAAGTGATGCGCATCTTCAAGGCGCTGGACATCAAGCCGCGCCGGACGATCCGCATTGGCTTGTGGACAGGCGAGGAAGAAGGTATCTTCGGGTCGAAAGGCTACGTGACGCAGCACTTCGGCTCGGCCGCGCTCTCGACCGCGCCGGATCAGCTCGCGCTGCCGGAGTTCATGCGCCGGGCGGTTGGTCCGCTGACGCTGAAGCCGGAGCACAAGCTGCTCTCCGGCTACTTCAACGTCGACAACGGCACGGGTAAGATTCGCGGCATCTACACCCAGGGCAATACCGCGATCGCCGGTATCTTCGAACAGTGGATTGCGCCGCTCAAGGATCTGGGCGTCACCACGGTGACCAATCGCAACACCGGCGGCACCGATCACCTCAGCTTCGACGCCGTGGGGCTGCCTGGCTTCCAGTTCATCCAGGACGAGATGGACTACGAGACACGCACGCACCACTCGAACGAGGACACGGTCGAGCGGCTTTCGCCCGCCGATCTGAAGCAAATTGCGACGGTCGAGGCGATCTTCGTCTACAACACCGCCATGCGCGACCAAATGCTCCCACGCAAACCGCTCCCTCAGCCCGACAAGGAGCAGGAGAAGCGCAAGCCGCTGGAGATTATGCCGGGAGCTGTGCCGCCGCCTGCTGCAAACTAAATCGGCTAGCAACCGGGAACGGCCTTCGTGAATGAACTTCGCGCGGGCCGTTTCGTTTGCGCGCGGAACGAAGACAACTAGGCACGCGGGATGCAGCCGTTCCTCAGAATCCTCATTGACCATCAGGCTACCGCGATGGAAACATGGTCACAGTTAAAGGGCGATAGATTAACGTCCGCTGAAACGGTGCCAAATGCGTATGGACTCAGCAGGTCGTATTAGCATCTTGATCTTATTCTCGTTTCTCTTTCTTTGTAGTGGCGGCGTAGCGGCTCAGTGCCAAACGTTTTCTGTTTCCGTTTCAGCCTTGCAGATGACTGGCAACGAGCGCATTGTCGGATTTGAAATACACGTCCATTCCGGCAGGGTCGCGCAGTTACCGAATGTGCCCATCGGTTGGAATATCTCCGTCGACAACGATCCATCGTGGGAAACGTCCGTAACGGGATCAATATCCGTTGGCTCAGCAGCGGTGAACGCCAATTTTCTTCGGGGTTTCATGGTTGTTGAGGCCCAGAAGGATGCCCCTTCCGATCTTCCATTCGACTTGCAGGGTGAGGTCATATTGACTTCCGACTTCGTCAAAGAGAGACGGATCAAGTTAACGATGAAAGATTTTCAAATAAAGCGGGTAAGAAGACCCTAAGCGTCATACGAGATTTATCCGTCTTGGATTGGCGTCTTCCAAAGAAATGTCGGTTAACTCCTTCACGGTCTCAGCCCGGCCACTCCCAAGATTTCTGCTTCAGGCGCTGGCGAACTTCTCCCGATTCGACTGACTCGCCGTGATCCAGCGCTGCGAGACGCACGCTTAGCTCCCGGTCAAACGCCGCCAGCTGGGCATTCCGCGCGCTCCCGCTCTTCCAGCAGGCGCAGAGCCTCACGCACCACGTCGCTTGAGGACGTGTACCGGCCAGACTCGACCTTATCGGCCACAAATTCATCCAATTACGGCGTAAGACAGACATTCACGGATATTGCTCCTCTTCCGAGGATGTGACGAATAACAAGCTTTGTTAAACTTCGGTATCGATGGCGGCATTCCGGCTTTCAATCGGTGGCGAGTCATACGCCGGGAAAACCCGGCAAGTATAATCCGCAGTGAACCTCGGCGGCGCTTGGTGCAAGAACGACGAACCCGAACCAAGCCGAAAAGCATCGGACCTTTCGCGACTGGAATCAGGACACGAATCAGGAGAACATGATGACCACCCCCTTGAAGCAGTTACCCGCCTGGCAGGCTCTCGAAGCCCACGCCGCCGAAGTCGGCAAGACCCACCTGCGCGACCTGTTTGCTGCCGACCCGACGCGTGGCGAACGCCTCACGGCCGAAGCGGCCGGCATCTTTCTCGATTACTCGAAGCACCGCATCACTGACGAAACGCTGAAGCTCTTTGGCGAACTGATCGAGCAGGCCGGCGTGGCGGCGCATCGGGATGCGATGTTCCGCGGCGAGAAGATCAACATCACGGAAAACCGCGCCGTCCTGCATGTGGCACTGCGCGCGCCGAACTCCGAATCGATCTTGGTGGATGGCGTGGATGTGGTGCCTGAAGTTCATGCCGTACTCGACAAAATGGCGGCGTTCGCCGAGCAGATCCGGTCCGGCGCGTGGCTTGGCTACACGGAAAAGCCGATCAAGAACATCGTCAACATTGGCATCGGCGGCTCGGATCTCGGCCCGGTGATGGCCTATGAGGCGCTGCGGCATTATTCGAACCGCGACCTGACTTTCCGCTTTGTTTCCAACGTGGATGGCACGGATTTCCACGAAGCCACACGCGATCTGGACCCGGAAGAGACGCTGTTTATCGTCTCTTCGAAGACCTTCACCACCCTTGAAACCATGACGAATGCCCATTCGGCACGGGTATGGTCGCTAGCCAAGCTCAAGGAGCAGGCGGCCGTGGCGCGCCACTTCGTCGCAGTTTCGACGAACGCGGCGGAAGTTTCGAAATTCGGCATCGATACCGCAAATATGTTCGGCTTCTGGGACTGGGTTGGCGGCCGCTACTCGATGGACTCGGCCATTGGCCTCTCGACCATGATCGCTATCGGTCCGGACAATTACCGCGAACTGCTGGCCGGCTTCCACGAGATGGACGTGCACTTCCAGACTGCGCCCTTCGAGAAAAACCTGCCCATGCTGATGGGCGCGCTCACCGTCTGGTACAACGACTTCTTCGACGCGCAGACGGTCGCGGTGCTGCCCTACGACCAATATCTGAAGCGCTTCCCTGCTTATCTGCAGCAGCTCACCATGGAATCGAACGGCAAACATGTGACGCTCGACGGCAAGATCACCGACTACCAGACCGGCCCCATCTTCTGGGGCGAGCCGGGAACCAACGGGCAGCACTCGTTCTACCAGCTCATCCACCAGGGAACAAAGCTGATTCCCTGCGACTTCATCGGCTTCTGCCAGTCGCTCAATCCGCTGGGGCAGCATCACGACTTTCTGATGTCGAACGTCTTTGCCCAGGCCGAGGCGCTGGCCTTTGGCAAATCAGCCGAACAGCTCAAGGCGGAGGGGATGACCGATTGGCTGATTCCGCATCGGACGTTTGAGGGCAACCGGCCTTCGTCGGTGATTCTGGCAGACAAGATGACGCCTGCGCTGCTGGGCAAGCTGGTAGCGCTCTACGAGCACAGCGTTTTTGTGCAGGGAGCCATCTGGCAGATTGACAGCTTCGATCAGTGGGGCGTGGAGCTGGGGAAGAAGCTGGCGGTGGCCATTATTCCCGAGCTGGAGAGCGAGACGGAGCCGGAGTTGAAGCATGACAGCTCGACCAACGCGCTGATCCGGCGCTATCGGGCGCACAAACGCAAACCATCCTGACGGCAATCGGCGTAGAATCGGGTTCGCCGCGCGGCAAGCATCCATTGCCGCGCGGCAGACTTCCAATCCTAAATCTTAGTCAAGGACAGGAGTTTCCCCCATGCCCGATCCGAATTTCTTACCCGCCAAGATTGCTCTCAACGGCAGTGAACGCGCCCCGATGGAAGGCGCTACGCTCTCCGGCCCTACCGACCCCGACCAGTTGGTCGAGATCTCGATCGTGCTCAAACAACGCCGCGCGCTTGACCTCGAACATCTACAGGGCAAAATCATCAGCCATGACGATTTTGCATCGACGTACGGGGCCGATCCTGAGCATCTGGAGCGCGTCCGCAACTTTGCCAGCGCCCACGATCTTCGCGTGATCGACATTCCCGATGAAATCGCCCGCCGCACCCTCAAGGTTCAAGGCACTGTCGCCAATCTTGAAAAGGCCTTTGGCGTTACGCTCAACAACTACAACCATCCCGGCGGACGGTATCGCGGCAGGACGGGTTCGATCCACATTCCGGCGGAGTTGGAAGAGGTGATTCAAGGGGTATTTGGCCTGGACGACCGTCCCCAGGCCAAGCCGCACTACCGGTTTCGCGGAATAGCCGGACCCCGCACGGCTGCCGCCAACACCACCTACTCACCGGTCCAGGTCGCGCAGCTTTACAGCTTCCCCACGGGAGTGACGGGCGCCGGCCAGACCATCGGCATCATCGAGCTGGGCGGCGGCTACAATCCGTCGGACATTACCACCTACTTCCAATCGATTGGGCTGACTCCGCCAACCGTGACCAGCGTCCCGGTGGACGGCGGCACCAACAGCCCTACCAATCCCAACAGCGCCGATGGCGAAGTCTTGCTGGACATTGAAGTGGCCGGAGGGGTCGCGCCAGGGGCCAAGATCGTCGTGTATTTCACGACCAACACCGATCAGGGCTTCCAGGACGCGCTCTCGACCGCCATTCACGATACGACCAACAACCCCTCGGCTGTCTCCATCAGTTGGGGAGGGCCAGAATCGACCTGGACCTCGCAGTCGATGCAGACCTTCGACCATGTGGCGCAGGAGGCGGCGGCGCTCGGCGTCACGATCACGGTCGCCGCGGGCGACAACGGCTCCTCGGACGGAGTCTCCGATGGCTCCAACAATGTCGATTTTCCCGCCTCCAGCCCCAACGTACTGGCTTGCGGAGGGACATCGCTAGTCTCGTCAAACGGCGCTATCACCAGCGAAACGGTGTGGAATGACGGCAGCGACGGGGGCGCGACTGGCGGAGGCTTCTCGACGATCTTCTCGCAGCCGGCCTATCAATTGCCCCTCGCCAAAAGCTATCCCGGACAGACCGGGCGCGGCGTTCCGGATGTTGCCGGCGACGCCGACCCCGACACTGGTTACAACATTCTGGTCGACGGCCAGCAGGAAGTCGTTGGGGGCACCAGCGCCGTGGCTCCGCTGTGGGCGGGACTGGTGGCGCTGCTCAATCAACAGCTCAACACCCGTCTCGGCTTTCTGAATCCGCGAATCTATGCGCTCGCGGAGCCCGGCAATGGATTCAACGACATCACCCAAGGCAGCAACGGCGCATACTCCGCCGGCCCCGGCTGGGACCCGTGCACCGGACTCGGTTCGCCGATCGGAACCACGCTGGCGACGCTGCTGGCAACGCCACCGGTTACTTCTTAGGCTGTTCGGGAAGAAGCAGACAAATGATCAAGCTATCGGAACGAGGAGCGAATCGAAAGCGCCAGGAGACCGCCAATTTCGCCAACGGTGGCGCCGTCCAGCCATGGCAGCGTTGGAGATAAAACGAAAGCCCGACGGCAGGGAATCGGTTTCGGTGGATAACTTCAAAGACGAATAGTTGCGGTCCATGTGGCAATGCATTGCAGGTCACTATGGATTCCGCACAGTCGGACTGACCTTCCAATGGATTTTATGTTTCGAGCAGTTCCTTTTCTCTTGCCGTCCCCAATCGGCTCTGATATTTCTTCCAGGTATGCCCAATATACCATCGAGTTCGTCAGGCGACTTCTTCACGCTTGGAGACGCGATGAAGCGCCTCCTGCCAAGACTCAATCTGGAAAACGATCGGCAAATGCCGCTTTGGCCACCCGACGTCTTCGCCCTTTGCGCCTCCGTCCTTCAATTATCAGGAGCTTACTCGCTGATAGTCCATGAGGATCACGCACCTCGTGAGCCGTGGGCAAGGCAAAAATATCTTGAATCGACAGCGGTGCACTGGGAGGAAGCGATTCGTCAATGGGCGGCGGACGAGTCCGCCATTGGAGCGAAGCTGCCATGCACTTTATCGGAACAAACAGCGAAGAAATCCGCGGGTTTGACGGAATTACTTCAGTGGTGGACAGTGCTGATGGACCATTTCCACCTTCCGCTTACAGACCTGCTGAAAACCCCAAAATATCGGGACGACGATCCGGCTCAGTCTGCACTTCCCATCGAGGACCTAAGAGCGGTGATGACGGGTTTGTTCGGCCTACTTGCCGCCTCTGATGAGATTTCCTGCCGACTCGACGCAGCCTATTCGCCTAAAGAAGACAAAGGAAGTTTTGCATCGGAAGCCGAAGATTTCAGTTATGCCAAACTCGCTCGCCAGCAGATGTCGGAAAACCATTTCCTGGAGGAGCGTTCGAGGCGGGCTAGCCTCTGCCGGGAGATTCATCCCACCCGCGCACTAGTGATTCCAAAGGTTCACACTCCACGTAGCGGACTTACAATCCGGAATCTCTCCAACTACCTTGCCTATCTTCGTGTCGCCGATGTTAGGCCAACTTGGTTCCAATTTAATATCGAAAGCCCTCCCGCGGCGATGATCCTCAACGAGCATGTAAACCTGCTTGTTGTCCCATGGCCAGATCAGGTCAATCCCCGGCAGTTCCGATCTGTTGGCTCAATTCCTCTGGGGGAAGACGAGGGGAGGTCGCGAATGCCCCAGTTTGGGTTATTCGCCTACGATATGAGCGGAGGGCCGACGCATGATCATGTAGCGAAGCTTCTCAAAGAAGCAAAGGAACAGGTGGGACAAATCGACGGGCTCATTTTTCCAGAAACCGCAATGAGCAGGCATGAATATGATGTAATTGCGGATAAGTTCTTTGAATCCGACGGACACGAGGCGGACAAATTCCTCGTTGCAGGCGTCGGAGTTCCGCCGCCGTACTCGGGGGATGGATTGGCGCGGTTTCCCGCCGACCCCGTGAAACCTGGCGGCAATGAAGCCGTCATCGATTTTCGTTTCAAAATCGATGAGGCCGGCTTCCAAAACAAGAGATCTCCCGTTCTCGTCAAGGCGCGATACGTCCAGAGCAAGCACCACCGCTGGAAGCTTGACCGCTCACAAATCGTCCAGTACGGATTGGGAAGTCAGCTGCATCCAAATGTCCAATGGTGGGAGTTTATTCGGTCGCCTGAGCGCACTATCGCTTTCACGGAACTGCGCCCATGGCTCACGACTTCGGTTCTCGTTTGCGAGGACCTGGCAAGGCCGGATCCGGTAGGGGATGCACTGCGAGCGGTTGGACCCAACCTAATCATTTCACTGCTGTGCGATGGTCCCCAACTCCAGGGCCGCTGGCCCGGCCGATATGCCACTGCCCTTGCAGATGACCCGGGTTCCTCTGTGCTGACGGTCACCAGTTTAGGGATGGCCAAGCTTTCGAACCCGCGGGGCGGCGACTCTCCGAAGTCCCAGTGTATCGCCCTGTGGAAGGACGCAAAAAACGGCGTGCGAGAGATCAGCCTGACCTCGGGAGCCAATGCAGTCATTCTGACGCTTTCGCCTGATTATCTCCCTGAGTATTCCGCTGACGGCAGACTCAGGCGGGAAACGGCGAGAAGTCCGTTTCCCATTCTAACCGGGGTTTTGCCGATCTCCCTCCCCCCTCATCACTCGCGCCCTTAACACGCCTTTATGGCGGGACGATCACTTTGGTCTTGATTTTGCTTGCCGTCAATTGGCCGGCGTTTGGTATGATTGGGCCACGCCACGGTAGTGAACCGCGACACACGCAAACTGCATCTAAAATGCTGCTAGGTCATGTATTGACCCAAAGGTGGACTGATTAATGCCGACCGTTTCTCTGGACGACGCCATTGCTCTTCTTTATATTGAGCGATACCGGGATCAAGGTCAGAACGATCCCCTCATAGACAAATTGCGCGAGGGGCTTTCTCCAGAAGCCAGAAAGATCGCATTTCGAGACAGATCTTCGAGGTTTGGGGAATCGGAAGTTTCCGAAGATGAGCCTGTCGAATTTGAAACTTAGATATTCGTTTCTGGCTTGCGATTCCCGAATTCTCAATAGAAAAGATACTTCCGCCAGCGGTCATCCCCGCGGCCCAACATGCGCATGATCTGGCGGCTGGTATGCAGACTGAACGAGCGCGGCTCCTTCAGCAGCTTCATATCGTCCAGCTCATGCAGCATGCGGTTCCCCTTCTTGCGGTTGCAGCTATGGCAGCACGCGACCAGGTTCTCCCAGGTCGAGTTGCCGCCTCGGGAACGCGGTATCACGTGGTCCAGCGTCAACTCGCTCGACGGCAGGACGACGCTGCAATACTGGCAGGTGTTGCGGTCGCGCAGCAAGATGTTTTTGCGCGAGAGGGCGCGCGTCTGATGCGGGATGCGCCGGTACTCAAGCAGGCGGATCACCGACGGCATGGCCATGCGGTTGCGCTGGGCGTGCAGCATCAGGCCATGCTCTTCCTCGGTCTTGGCGACGCCTTTGAGGACCAGCACCAACGCCCGGCGCGCGCCGCATATATTGATCGGCTCATAGGACGCGTTGAGGACCAGCACCGGCATCTGCATGATCTGGGCCGACTGCGTCCAGGTTTGGGATTCCCCTTGCGCGGCCTGTGCTACGTGGGCCGCCGCTTTGGCGAGTGACTTCTGCTTGCGGGCATGTATCATGGCTTTTCCCAGCGGCATCGCTTCCCCTCGTTGACATTAGAAGTCCGATTCCTGCACTGCGTGAATTGCCGACCTGACGTATACCTCTGCTCAAGGAACTGTTTCTGTTTGGGACGAAGCTGCCGCGTTCCCGGCGTCGTCCGGCATCGAAAGCCTGATAAAACTCCTGTTGTCGCGCACGGGAAGCGGAAATCTCCGTTGTGCCCGCGCCAGCGTGGCCACCCGCACCGAAGCCGCGCCCGCTTCGATCAAAATCTTGGCGCATGCCCGGGCCGTGGCTCCGGTGGTGAAGATGTCGTCCACCAGAAGCACGTGCCGCCCGCGCAGCGCCTCCGAATCGGAGACAAAAAAAGCGCCGCGCAGATTCTGGCGGCGCTGGCGGGGAGTCAATCCCGCTTGACTCTCGGTACTGCGTTGCCGCACCAAAGAGCTGGCCGATAGCTCTAGCCTCCATCCCGGATGGCTGATTCGTAGACTTCGTATAGCTTCGGTGGCGAGTGTGCGCGCCTGGTTGAACCCGCGCTCAGCCATGCGACCGCGATGGAGCGGCACAGGGACGACGAGCATCTCGCGCGGAGCGTCCAGCTCCAGTTGCGCCATGGCGGCAGCCAGCCGCACGCCCAGTTCCCGCGCCAGGGGTGCGATCCTGCCGTATTTCAGCGCATGAATCACCCCGCGCATCGAGCCGTCGTAGACGCCAAAGCTGACGCTGCGGATAAAGTCCGGCGGGACCATGCGGCAGGTTCGGCAAATCGCCGGGGACGGTGCGGAGGCAGAGGGCGGTTCGAATAAATCCTCTCCACAGCGCTCGCAGCAATTTTCCCGCTGCGGCGGAATCTCGCTCCAGCAGCCGTCACACACCGGCGAACGGACAATTACCGGAAGAAGAGTTCCGCAGAGGACACAAGGTGAGGGGAGAAGAGCGCAACTCAGTGCATGACCCAAGCCACTCAGGAGGTTTCCAGGCGCAGAACTCACCGCAGCCCCAAAAGAAGCTCCAGGGGGGGAGTTCCTTCGCGAAACACCGGAAGTGAAGAAGAAAGGGTTGCTACTGAAGTCGCACCTCAATCTTGGCAGGCCGGTCCGCGCCGCCTTGGCACAAGTA